>Ga0079224_100015731_pt1 | contig 10602 bp, 9 predicted proteins | sample Stecom2015_FD_80414 | JGI IMG/M metagenome (GOLD analysis project Ga0079224, IMG submission 80414) | Agricultural soil microbial communities from Utah to study Nitrogen management - Steer compost 2015 | ecosystem: Environmental > Terrestrial > Soil > Agricultural land | place: USA: Utah...
CAATAACCGATGGTGTTGTTCTTTTTCCTTCAGCATTAGGAATAACTACAGGCTCGTTACCTTCCATTACGGCTACACACGAGTTGGTTGTTCCTAAGTCAATTCCAATTATTTTACTCATATCGTTTAATAGTTATTATGAATTTCAAATATTATGTTTATTGTTTGGTTGTAAATAGTCAATCATTATGCCAAGAGAAAAAAAACATAAAAATGACAGAACAATATGACAAGATGACATTTTAATTTTTATTACTTTTAGAAAACTTTAAAATAATTTTAGAAAATTATGAACTTCTGTCTTATTAAAAATAAAATCTAACAACTTATAGCACCTTACCATGAAAAGCATTTACATTGCGCTAATAGTAACGACTATATTATATGGTCCCGGGCTTTATAAATTCCTAAAGGAAAATGTAAATAAAATACCTAAAGCCTCTTTTGAGGAGCAACTAACCGCATTTAAAGAACTTGGGTATACCTTTAATAACGAAATTGATAAACATGACCTTCTTTCTTTATATAGCGAAGAAGATTATGAAGCTGAACCTTATAGCTTGCTCTATTACACCTGGGCAGAAATTGCAGATACTAAAGATAAACCTATATCAAACAACTGCTGGTATTTTGATTATGAGTCTATCGAAAATGAAGGTGACTATGTGGCTATTATTAAAAATCTTGAAAGGATTAGCGATGGTCAACTCAACTTTACCAATGTAAACGATAGTATAGACTTTGATAATGAGACAGCATGGGTTTCATTTGACATTAACGGAACTCACTACAAATATGACCTAACATTTGATAACGACTGGGCAGACCATACTCTATCTGAAAACATTCAGGAGCTTGTTGGAAAGCATAATACAACAGGAAAATTCACAGTGTACCCATTGGGACAAAGCGTAATTTTTGATTTTATGACAGAAGCCGAATTAGAACAGTTTAAGAAAGTAACAAAACTAAGCCCTGAATGGTTATAATTTTTTGTTATCGTAAAAAAATAACACTCTGTTTAAGCACCACAAAACCAACAATCTACACAAAATTTAATTTCAAAGCTTTACCCTATTATTTAAAACAAAATAATTAAAATATAAATAAATAATCATATTTTAGCATCCGTACACCTGCCAATAACGTACATTTTTAATATTAGGTTATTGTTTATGATTGAGAGCATTAAAAAGGTTCGATTTGTTACCACAGCAGGCATATTAGTATTTTTACTTGCCTCAGCGGTTTTAGTAGGATGGTTATGGAATATAGGTATGTTAAAGAGTATACTTGACGGCTATATTTCTATGAAATTCAATACGGGAGTATCATTCTTGCTGCTTTCAGTGTGTCTAATTATTAGCTCACTAACCAAAAAAAATTCCCCCGCCGTGCTAACTCTTGAACTGCTTGTAGCTGTATATGCATTGGTATCGCTTTCACAGGAAATTTTTGCCGTTAACTTAGGCATAGACGAATTATTATATCCGGATGTAGATGGCTTTTTGAAAAATGAAGTTTATCCGGGTCGCATGTCGCCTATTACAGCAGTACTATTTGCTGTTATGGCACTGTCTATGTTTGGACAAACGCTGTTTAAACACCTAAGGCTTTATTTTCAGTATGCCTTTCATTTTGTAAGCATAATATCGGTAATATGCATCGTAGGTTACTTTTTTGATGTGCCAAGCCTGTATCAGTTTACATTCCTTACTCCCATAGCCATACACACTGCTATTGGTTTTGCTATACTTTCTATAGGAGCAGCCGCGCTAAACCCATGCCTTGGTGTTGTGAAACTGTTTTTGGAAAGAAAAACCGGAAACATTATCGCAAAAAAACTTTTTTTCAGGATGATGGGACTCATTATAGCACTTACCTATATACGCCTGCAATTATATAAACATAACATATTGACTACAAGTGACGGAACCATTTTTAGTATGAAACCAAGCCTGGCATTAAGCTCTATTCTGTTTATAATAATCTGCTTTGTATTTATCTATAAGGCTGCCAATGCCATTAACCAGTCAGAAAGGAAACAGAAACTTGCTGAGCTACATTTTAAAAGTGTCATTGAGTCGGCTCCCAATGCCTTCATCATATCCGATGAAACAGGTACAATAACCCTTATAAACGAACAAACCGAAAAAATATTCGGCTATACCAAAGAGGAACTTGTTGGACAAAAAATAGATTTGCTCGTGCCAACAAAATTCAGGCATTGTCATCCTAAAAACAGACATGCTTACCACTCTGCCCCAACAGTACGTTACTTTGGGGCCGGTAGGGATTTACACGGTATGAGAAAAGACGGCACCGAATTCCCTGTAGAAATAGGGCTTAACCCGCTAACTACTGCTAACAGTACCCTTATACTTGCATCGGTAATAGATATTACAAAACGTAAGGAACAGGAAGCTACCATAAACCAGCAGGTTTTAGAGCTACAAAACAAAAATGAAGAACTGGAACAGTTTAATTACATAGCTTCTCACGACCTACAGGAACCGCTTAGAACCGTAAACAACTTTATAAAGATTATAGAAGAAGATCACGGTAAAGAACTTAACCCCGAAATAAAACTTTATCTTGAACATATAGATCTCGCTACAAAACGTATGAGTATGTTAGTTAGATCACTGTTGGATTTTGCCCGTTTGGGTAAAAACAGGCAACTGGTTTATATTGACTGTAATGATATACTTAAAGATGTGGTATCTGACCTAAACGGACTCATATCAGCATCGGGGGCAGAAGTGCGCTACGGTGTAATGCCCCACCTTTATGCCTACAGGCTGGAGTTACGACTGGTTTTTCAAAACCTTATAAACAATGCTATTAAATTCCGTAAAAATGACATTCCCCCTATTATTAAAATTCATTGTCATGAAGAGAAAAATTATTATGAATTTTGGGTTAGTGATAACGGAATAGGTATTAATTCAAGATATTTTGAACGTATTTTCCAGATTTTTAAAAGCCTGCACAAAGAAGGGCATTTTGAAGGGCATGGCATTGGGCTGGCACACTGCTACAAGATAGTAGGCCTGCATATGGGTAAAATATGGGTAGAATCAGAACCCGGGGAAGGAAGTACATTCAAATTTACAATTTCAAAATTTATAAATAACAATGAGCAACGAAGTGATGAACAGGCAGGTAAATTGCATAATGCTGGTTGACGACAATAAGGTTGACAACTTTTTTCATGAAAGGGTGATTAGAAAAAATCATGCCGCTAAGCATGTTGTAATAAAAGAATCGGCAGAGGAGGCTTTGGCTTACATTAGACAAAAAGATCAAAACGGTGAAATGCATCCTGATCTTATTTTTCTTGATATTAATATGCCCGGAATGAACGGATGGGAATTCCTTGAGGAATATGCAGCTTTAGACGAAAGCCTGCACTGCAAAATGATTGTGGTAATGCTTACCACTTCCGAAAATCCGGATGATATGGAAAAAGCAAAGTCGCTTGGTGCACTTTCGGCATTCAAAACAAAGCCTTTAACGGGAGTTATGCTGGAAGAAGTACTGGAACGTTTTTTTGATATTCACTAAAACATACTCTCTTTTTCCCTGCTAAAAAAGGGGAAAACACCCTGATAATAAAACATATATACTATTTAATTTTATCTTTTGATAAAACAAACGGTATGAAAAAGCTTATACTTTGCAGTGACGGCACATGGAACAGACCTGGTATAACCGATAACGGTAAACCGGTGAAAAGCAACGTAGAGCTAATTTTTAACTGTATTGGTAAAGGCAGTGAAAATGTCCCACAATTAAAGTTTTATGAAACGGGTGTAGGCAGCAGCCTTTATGACAAAATTGGAAATATAATAAGCGGAATTAACGGTAGTGGTATAGACGAAAAAATTAAAAACCTCTATACCTTTTTGGTGCTTAATTACAGCCCAGGCGACGAAATATATTTCTTCGGGTTTAGCCGTGGTGCCTATACCGTTCGCAGTGTTGCCGGCTTTATACTTAACTGCGGGATACTTAAACCTGATTGTCTGCATTTACTGGATACCGCTTATGGACTTTACCGAAACCGCAATACTTATACAAAACCGTCGTCAGATTATATGGTGGGGTTCAGGAAAAACTACAGCATAGAAAACTGCACCCCTATTAAGTTTATGGGAGTTTGGGACACCGTAGGCAGTTTAGGCATACCTTTAAACTTTTACAATAAATACAATAAGGCCAAATATAAGTTTCACGATGTAAAACTTGGCAGCCATATACAATATGCCTACCACGCCGTAGCGATAGATGAAAGGCGTAAATCATTTCAGCCTACTTTATGGGAGCTTACACAGGAAGGAATTGACAGTAATCAAAAAGTGGAACAGAGATGGTTTTGTGGTGTACACTGCAATGTAGGTGGAGGCTACAGCGAAACCGGACTTAGCGACCTGGCATTGATATGGATGATTGAAAAGGTAAAAGATGCCGGGCTCATTATTAACGCTCCTACCCTGCTTAATAACAGTTACTATACTTTTAGTCCTCGGTATAACGGAAAGCTTCGTAATTCATTACGCCACATATACAAACTACTCCCTGCCGGAAGGCGACAGGTTAGTACAAACCATCGTACCAAAACCGAAAACGGACAAACCGTTACTATTATAACCCGAGAAGTTATAGACCCTACAGTACATGAGCGATGGAAAGATATCAGCCTTAAATACCGTCCGTTTAATCTTATTCCTTTTTATGAGTAATAGGTATTTAAAATAAATCAGGAAAAAAATTGGAATGAAAAAGCTGTCACAAAAGTATCATTCTTAATGTAACGCTGTGAAATGAAGAATCTCTAAATTATTTATAAGAGATTTTTCCTATCGTCAAAATGACAAAGCGTTACTAATAGCTACTTTTAGGACAGCTTTTATGTGTTACTGTTCAAAATATTCAAAGGCTTCTATTATATCGAGGTAAACCCCGTTAAAGCCAATATTTAAGATCTTATCAAGGTAGGAGTCCGGTGTGTTATAAATTATATTTTTCCAATCCTCGTTCCAGTATTGTACGGTATAATTACCAGCCCAGTTAGGATTTTGGGCTTCAAGCCACTCGGGTGTACCTGTTGTCCAGCCGCTTTGCCAGTAGTAACGGTAGTCCTCGGCCTCTCCTATAGACATATAACAGATTACCATACGATTACCACCGTTTGCCTTTGTTTTAAGCTGGGTGATTTCCTGTTGGGTAAAACTCTCCCCGCCAAAAAACATATCCATTAACACCACATCATAATTGGTTGCTGCCACAGCAGTGATAAATTCCTGTTTTGTAGTAAAATTTTCAGGATTAATTAGATAAAGGAAATTTTTGGCATCAGTAAGATGGTTTATATCATTAGCATTTTCGTTATGCGGAGCCTGTTGTGGTATAACATTAAGCTCTCTTTGCGGAGCCGCCATAGATATATAACCGTTATCTTCATTACGGGTGTATGAATCTGTCACTTTAGATTCGGTGGTACAGTAATCAGTGACCAGTATTGCTTTACCAAACTCTTTAGACCTGTCTAAAAATTCCATAAGATAATTACTCTCATCTGTAGGAGTAGCCGCATCATCAGAATTGTATCCGTAAAGCAAATCTTCCTGTCCGTGGCCATCTATAGCATTTAGGTATGGGATGTTAAGTGACCCAAACGGATCTCCGTCGTTGGTAAGCAACTCAATACCGTTTTGGGGTATTACCGCAAAATTGCCGTTTGAAGCTTTACCTTTTTGACTGATACTCATTACAAGCTGACGCATTTCCTGTCTGTAATCAATAATAGTCTCTCCTGGGGTTTCGCCTGTATTATTATTATTTTCCGGTCCGGCATCGTCCATATCGTTATGGCATGCCAGTAGTAAAATTGCTGTGATAGGCAACAAAAGTTTTTTCATTGTTTGGTGTATAGTGGTTGTGGTGTATATGCTTATGCTCTTTTATAATTGGAAACCCACTCTAAAAAAGCATCTATCTTTTCTGGATTGTCCTGTAACCATAATTCTACCTGTGTATTTTGTATATCCTGATGGATGTAGTAAATAAAGGTTTCATACATCTCTTCATTTTTAGCTAAATCGTAGAAAAAATCTACATAATAATCCCACCAAAAACCTTTCTTTTTATCGTTCTCCTTAAGCTCACCCAAAACCATAAAAAAGGATTTAGTATTATCGGCAAAAAAATCAAAATCTGATTTATCGGCATATTCCTCGTCTCTCCTTAATGCCTGAGACATAGAAAGTAATGCCTCTGCGCCTCCAAACTCACTATCAATAGCTAACGAGCTCAATGTAATATTTACATTATTATCATCTTTAAACTCCACGCCAAGGCTATGATGTTTTTTAACAAGAGTAAGCGCCTCGTTTGCCCTTTTCCCTGTTGGCTCAATAATAAGGAAATTGTACAGCGCCAAAAGCGATTTGGTTCTTTCCTCATAATTTAATTTCCCTAATAACAAATGACTGCTACCGTGTAAAGGATTTTGCTGTAACCCCTCCTGAAGGTACTCTTCGGCCTCATCATACTCTTCCAGCCTGCAATCTACTATTGCAAGGGAGTAGTATAGCGAATGAAACTCCGGGGCTACCTTAATACCTTTCTTAAAAACTTTTATGGCTTCCTTGTGCTTACCTGAGTAATCGAGCGCTATTCCTTTAATGTAATAGCCCTTAGGCATCATATCACTATCAGAATCAATGATGATATCAGCATACTTAACAGTTTTATCAAACTCTCTCAATGATACGTAAGACAGACACATTTCATAATAAGCCTCCCAGTTCTTATCATCTTCTGCTATTACCTCTTCGTAAACTGCAATAGCTTCACGATAGTTACCCTCATCATGGAGTTCTACCCCTCTATGGATCTTTTCTTTAGCCGTTTCCTGAGAAAAAGAAGAAAAAGGGACTGCCACAAAGGCAAGGAAAAACAAAAGTTTCTTCATAGTAGTTGGTTTGATATTTAGCTTAAGCGCTTTCAGTTTTCTGTTTTTTACCTACATATATAGCCAATGCTACAACGGCAGCCTCAAATGCTATAAACAGGTAATAACCCATTTTTATTGTTACACCAAAACTACCCGTTGATATATAAATAAGTCCGCCTAAAAGGAAAACAAAAACAGTAAGGGCTGCAAAAAGCACCTGTTTGCGCTGCCTGAATAAAGCTCCCACAAACTGAAATACTGTTGCTGCAAGCACTAAGGCCGAAAACACTATAAGCACTTTAAAAAACGGAGCTATGGGTACTTTTGCAAACCTTGGCAAGCCTCCTGTAACTACATCCAGTAAATTAAAATCACCCCATATAAACCAGTTTTCACTGGCCGCTCCTGCTCCTTCAACCGTTGGTTTATAATTAAAAAACGGACTCGTTAATGTAATTGCGGTAACCATTGCAAAGATGTAAAACACCTTATCTAATAATTTATTTTTCATTTTATATTAATTAGTCAACTAAAAATACGGCATTACTAAACAGTAGGTTTCCGTTTTCCCAGAAACCTCTGAACAACGGATTATCTACCATATAAATTACCTGTCCCTTACCCTTTTGCTCTACAGCAAAGGTTACGGTATTCTCAAGATTTTGCCTTAAATTCTTACCTATAAAACCGAAACTGATATAGTTTTGAGGTACATAAGCCACATTCCAAACGTCTTTTAACAGCTGATAATGCATATCGCTGGTTTTAAGGCTGAAATACTTATTACCCAAACCATAAGAAAGCGGATGGCTTTTATCGATAACATTTTCAATAACAGCACCGGGTACTGATTCAGAAATTGATCTTCTTTCTGCATTTTTATAATCCATAAAACGGGCTTCAAGAGTTTCCTCTTCCCTGCGTTCCATTTCGGCCATCTTATCAGCTTCAGATGCAAAACGGGTTAAACTGTATCCTTCCCTGTCTTCAAAAACAGTAAGCGCGTTACCAATAGCAATAACCTTACCACCTTCCTCAATAAAACTATCTAATTTATCTTTCTGGTTTTCATCTAAATCATAATAACCATCTGCAAGCACTATAGTACTAAATTGGCCAAAGTCTACTCTGTTTACATTTCTTATATCCACAATGCTTAAAGGATATTCTATCATCTGATCAAAATAGAACCACGCCTGTCCAAAATCGGTAGCACTAATTCCTTCTCCTGCAAGCAATAAAACTTTTGGCGCACTCAGTAACGGGTAAGATTCCCCGCCAAGATCTCCACCTTCCAGTGAGAAGCCACTTTCCATAACCTCATAATCAGGTTTATTTTCCAGCAGCATATCCATACTGTTTTTAAAGTCATACAGGTTTTGATTATCCCCTTTTAATACAATAAGGTCACCCGGGGTTATTTTAATCCCTCTAAAGGAAGATGCCTTTCTGGCAGAACGAACCTTTATACCGGTTTTTAAAAGACATGACAGAGTTTTTGCCGATGCCCTGCCATTCCAAGGAATATAATAAGCATATACCCTTTCAAAATCCAATTTTCCCTTATAGTTTACTTCAGCTTTTGTTTTAAGTTTCGGGCTGGTCTTTAAGGCATAGCTTTCCACTCCATAAGCATAAGGCAGTGCCCATGCCGTAATATCATACGAAAGACTGTCGGTCAGTTTTGGTGCCGACTCAAATAATACCTGAGTTAGTATAGCCTTCGGTTGTTTTACGTTAATGATAAGGTCATTTGGCTCCACCGAAAAATCCTTATCATCGTTATCCATATAACTGTAACCGTTAAGCTTTTTGGTATCGTTAGCATATGCAAACTGAATGTTATTGCGTTCAAGTAATTCAGCTAGCTGTTGAGTTTTTCCTCCGTTTTTAATAATATAGGTACTGTATTTTCCTTTAGGCTTTTCCTGAGCTTCTTTAAAATACTCCCTGAAGTTTTTAACCAGTTTGTCTTTTTGCCACGAGGCAGTTTCTACAGCTGTTAATACCGCTTCTGTATGATGGTCTATCCTATCCTCTAAAGTCAGCACATTTCCGTTACTCATTACTACTGCCCTTCCGGCACCAATACCACCCTGCTCATAAGTCATCCCCACAGCTCCGTTAAAGCTTGGGTAAGTATCACCATAACTAGGGTAAAACAAATCAAAGCGTTCACGGGTATAGTAATTCCAACCTTTAAGGTCAAACCTTTTTGAGGTCATCTCCCCTATAGCCATGTGGAAATCTTTTTGCGCCTGTGTAATATACTCATGCATAGGTTCTGCCGCAGGGGGAAAGAAATACGGTTCGTTATAGCCCATTTCGTGTACATCTACGTGTACCATTGGCATCCATTTATTGTACAGTCTAACACGCTGTTGCGATTCGGCCTGAGTTTGCCATGCCCAGTCACGGTTAAGGTCGTAAGCATAATGGTTTTGCCTTCCTCCCGGCCAGGGCTCCATGTGTTCCCTGTCGGTATGCCCCGGGTGAAGCATTTGCCCTGTTACATCCCTAAGCCAGTTTCCATAGCGGGAGTATCCATCGGGGTTTAAGCAGGGATCCAGTATCACTATGGTGTTTTCAAGCCATTCCTTTGTTCTTTTATTGTTAGGGTTAATAAGCTCAAAAGCTACGCTCATGGCGCTTTCGGCTGCTCCCGGTTCGTTACCGTGTACATTAAAACTAAGCCATATTATAGCCTTATCGTTAACCTTTGCAGGCTTTTCGGCAAGCATCCCTATTTGATATAAGTGATTCTTCCTTATATCCTCTAATTCCTTTAGATTTTGAGGAGTAGATATATAGTAAGCATTAAGGCTCCTGTCCTGATAAGTATAGCCATATGGCTTTTTAAGTATATAGTCTGAATTTTCTGTTAGGTGGTTAAAGTAGTTTTCCAATTCATGGTAATAGCTTACCTGACTTCCGTAACCGGGAATAAATTCGGCCGGACTTTGTAGTTGGGCCTGAACTGCTACCGTAAAAAACAGTAACAGGTTATAAAACAACTTCTTCATTGAGGGTATTTATTTAAATACCAAATGTAAGGAATTTAGACAATTTGCGTTAGGAATGTTAAAGCGAACTTTATAATTGAGATAGTTTAATATATCATGAAATCAAAATCTCTGATTCTCTTATTAGTAGAAAAGTAATAAAAACCGATGAACTACATCTTCCACAATTAAATTCTGATTGATTCATTCATTTTTTAATTATATTATCAATTTTCGTTAAAAATTTAAATTAAAAATAACATTCAAAGCTTTTTATATATAAATTTGCTTTACCCCAACCACATTCATACTGTGAAGATTAGCCAAGTAAAAGTAAACCAAGTACAGTAAATTTAAAACATTATGAAGCGTACCTTCCGACTAATTACTGCCCCCACGGTAATAGTTCTGATAATGGTAGTAGCTGCATGCAGCAGGTTACCCCATGAACAGGATAACGACGGGAAAAAAGAAATAAAACAACAGGAAAAGGCATTAACCAACTCTCCTGAACATATTAACGACCTAAAGCCAATAAAACCTAAGGCTTAGGCTACTTGTTACAAAAAATTAAAACAATATTAATACTAAAGTAAAACCTGTTGGGCATCCAACAGGTTTTATCATTTTAAGGTAAAA
>Ga0079224_100015732_pt1 | contig 10602 bp, 4 predicted proteins | sample Stecom2015_FD_80414 | JGI IMG/M metagenome (GOLD analysis project Ga0079224, IMG submission 80414) | Agricultural soil microbial communities from Utah to study Nitrogen management - Steer compost 2015 | ecosystem: Environmental > Terrestrial > Soil > Agricultural land | place: USA: Utah...
CATCATATTCCAGTACATAAGTTCCCTTGTTCAGCCTGTCAAAAAAGAAGTTAGTGGCGGCATCTCTGGTTGTCATATAGTACCTCGTGTTTGCTGTATACTTATTGCCCGAAAAAACATCCATAGGCTCAAAACCCGAAGCTCTCATGTCTTTAAGATGAACATACTCCATGTCTTCAGTAATGTTCAGTACAATCCTTACAGTAACAAGGTCGCCAATTTTTAAAGGTGAGTCGGCCGTAATTTGATTTAATGATGCTTCACTTCCGTTTTTCACTTTCAGGTAGAGTTCTTTATTTATATTCATTAATCCTTTTTGGGCATCCTGTATCTTATCAAGGTCTTCAAAGTACTGCCAGAATAATCCTCCGTAACCCGGTACTTTACTTTTGTTTTCTATACTGAATTCTGATAGCTCTTTAGAAACTTCACTGCCGTCCCATTCCAGTTTTACATACCCGGTTTCTGCTTCTTTTTTTGTTTCAGCCAGTTTGTTGTTTAATGAAATGTTGTCTCCACATTTTATGGTAGTATTTTCTTTAACCGATAACCAGTCACTTCCCTGCATTAATAAGGCATAAACGGCTTCGGTAGTAGCTTTGGTGGTTGACCAGTGTTTGTTTTGTTTGTTTTTAATAAGCCATACCTTCATTGCATCTGCCGACTCTACGTCGTTATCAATTTCAATTATTGCCTCAATTAAAAGAGCCTGTGTTTCTATAGGTGATTTGTACCAGTACCATCCGGCATTGTTTTCTATCCAGTACATACCCCATTCGGTATTGTTTGAAGAAGTTTCCCTAAGGCTCTCGGTTATTTTTTTTGCGGTTATGGTATCACCAAACCTGTTAAGAGTTAGGGCAGCCATTCCCTTTTCATAGACGGAATAGTCAAGCCAGTTGGTTTTGATGTTGTTTAAATATTTGTCTATCCTTACTTTGAGACTGTCTTTTACAGGATATTGTTCTGTATAAAAACTTCTTGTATATAAATAATGCAGTGATGAGTAAGGAGTGGTTAAAACTAATTTTTTATTATTTTTTGTTCTTTCGTTATCTGTTTTTATAAAATGGTCGTCAATGTGCTCGACTCCTCTTTTGGTAATACGTTTAACAGAAAGGTTTGTAGTGTCGGTTATTTTTAATTTTGACAGATGGCCCAGTCCGGCAAGTATATGCCTGGTAATATACTCATCGGTTCTGCCTTCAGAAAACCATGGAAAAGCACCGTTTTCCTGTCGGTCTTCCAGTATTGTAAGGTTGGCTGTCATAGCATTTTCCATTTTGTCAAATTCAAAAAGTAGAGCCAGTCGGTTTTTCTTTTCCTGTTCGGTTTGAGCATCGAGTAGCCACGGAGTTTCTGTCAGTATAATTGATTTCAGCTCTTCGTTCTGTTCAAGCTTAGATGGTTTACCTTCTTTTTTCCAAGAATCAAAAACCTCTTTAATTTTTGGGTTACTGTTCAATACCGAAGCCGCAATTGCATTAGCATAGATCCTTGAGAACAACTGTTCAGAACATTCGTGTTCAAACTCCATAAGGTACGGTAATGACTGCAATGCTATCCATGCCGGGTTTGAAGTGTATTCAAAAACCACTTTATGATTTTTAAGGGTGGACGACGTGTTATTCTTTAAATTCTCTAATGTATACTGTTTTGTTTCATTCGGTTTAATCCATATAGGTATACTTTCGGTTACCAGTGTTCTGTTAGTTAGAACGGGAAGTAAACTTTCAAGACCATCAGTATAATTACCAGCTTTAGCAACTACTTTATATTGTATGCCTTCTATACCTCGTGGTACGGTAATTGTCCAGTTTACAACAGTATTATTCTTGCCTGCAATAGTGAAAGGCTTAGTGTTGTTACTGTTTGAGGCTATACTGTCTATAGGTTGCATGTTTACTGCATTGTAGAGTATAAGTATGGCGTTTCCTGTTTTAGGTGCGGTGGTCATATTTGTTACCTTGGCACTAATTACAATGGTATCGGCTTCCCTCAGGAAGCGGGGCATATTAGGGACTATCATCAGGTCCTTTTGTGTAATTGCCAAATGTTCCAGATAACCCGAATCCAATTGCTTACTATGGGCAAAAAGGCGAAGTCTCCACTCGGTTAATGCTTCAGGAGAAGTGAAGCTAAAGGTAAGGTCGCCATTTTTGTTTGTTGTTAAATGAGGATAAAAGAAAGCTGTTTCATTTAGGTTTTTTCGTGTTTCTACCTTCTTCAGTTCTTCTTTTTGCTTTTCAATACCGTCATAGGTTGAAATAACTATTACTCCGTTAGCACCACGGTTTCCGTAAATTGAAGTTGCAGCGGCATCTTTTAATACTTGCACATTAGCTATTTGGTTTTGATTAATGCTTCTAAAACTATCTTCATCAACAGGTACACCGTCTATTATAAATAGAGGCGCGATATTACCGTCTATAGTGCCTGCACCTCTAAGTATTATGGTGCTTTCAGACCCGGGCTCGCCGGAGGCTGTAGTTATTGATACCCCGGCAATTTGTCCCTGTAAGGACTGTAGTACAGATGCGTTTGCCCTGTCTTCAATTGCTTCGACGCTTATGCCTGCAACTGCCATTGCCGATTTTTGTTTAGTTGTACTTCTGTATACATCTTTTACTACAGCGTTAAGTATCGTTCCTTCCTTTAGAAGAATATTATATGTGTTTTGACTACCTACAACAACTTCCAGACTTTCATGTCCTACAAAGCTAAATTCAAGAATAGACCCTAAACCGGCTTCAATTGTAAACTCTCCGTCTAAATTAGCTTGTGTACTTATTTGGGTTCCTTTTACAAGTACATTTGCTGCAGGTAAAGGGCCTGTTTCGTCACTAACAATTCCTTTTACCACATAAGTTTTTCCGATAACTGTATCTCCGTCAATGCCCGGAACTTTTTTATAAATGAATACACTATTATTAATGTTAAAGCCATAGCTGTTTATTTGGTCGGGAAAGTTACAGAAAGGGATTTCAGGAGTTTTGTAATATCTAAAACCATAAGCATTTGCTGTGCCTCCTGTAGTAGTTGTTATATTAGGTGTGCTGTAATTTCTATAGGGTTCTTGCTTTAGGCGTTGTCCGTTTTGCCATGAGTCATAACTAAACTGGTCTAGTGATGTGTCATACATAGAAGCCAGTACCTCAAATTTCTCTTTTTCTGTTCCTTTTATACTAAACGACCATGTTTCGTTATTTCCCGGTATGAGGTTGCTGCGAAGGGTAGAAGACGTTATTTTAAGATATGAATTACTCGTTTTCCTGAAGTTATATTCTTCTTTTTCAGTAAAAAAATCATTTTGCCACACGTAATAAAACTTTATTACAACATTTTCAGCTTCAGGAGATAATGGTACTTTAATATTGGTTTTGTTGTTTTGCAAGTGAGTTATTTTATCATAACTGCGATTTCCGTTTTCATATGCTTCTACAGCTACATAAAGATTTTCAAGTTTAGAGGCCAGTTCCAGTTCTACATATCCGTCGGTCATGTAATTTTTGTTAAGCTCTTTATATCTGAATATGTATTCATTAGGCTGTTTCTCTTTATTTTCAAAAGTGAAAGTTTTTTTCTTTTCAATAATGTGGTTTGTTGTATCGGTAGCCGAGATAACAATTTCATATTTTCCTGTATCCCATTCTTTAAGGTTTGGGTTAAGCCTGAAGGAACCATCTTTCAGTTGTATTTTTTGAGATAATATTACTCTTTCTCTCTCCGGAGACTGAGACTCTTCTCTGCTTTTATATGGGGTGTAAGGGAAATTTTTTTCAAATTCTTCCTTGCTTATGCTTTGTATTTCCGGCTCATACCATGGCCTTTCCTTTTTTATTGATTGTCTGTCAGAAGATAATTTGTAGATTGTTATTTCGGCAACAGCAGGTATAGGATGATCATTAAGGTTATTCGATTTAACTAAAATTCCGTCTTTATGTTCTTCGGTAAGATCATAAGGTATATAAGAGCTTAATTCCAAATCATGATAACCGGTTTTTATGTGGAGTTGTTTTTCCTGAGTTTCACCATTAATATCCGTCACGTCAATATTTATCTCATAACTAAATACGGGTAGTTTGTTTTCATCCGACCCTTCTATAGCTTCGGGGGTAAAGGGTATTGAAAATTTTCCGTTTTTATCTGTAGTGGTTTCTCCTTTTATAGGAGTAAAAGAACCAAGTATTCCTGATTGTGAGCAGTATCTAGACCTGTCTATTACATACTTTACTCTTGCTTCAGTTAAATTTACTCCGCTTAATGATTTTGCCTTTCCGGTTACAATTGCCGGTTTATTTATAATAATAGGTTCTTTAATTGTGTCGAACTCAATTTCAAAGGTTGGTCTTTTATATTCTTCAACCACAACCCTTTTTGAGAAATAATCAAAATATACATTTTCATTATCCCAAAAAGGATGTTCATCTTTTCTTTTATTGTATGCCTCATCGAGTTCATAATCTTCATCTTCATCAACTTCGATTTCAAACTCTCCGGTCATTGCATTTTTTGGAATTTGAAATTCTCCTGAAAACGATCCGAATTCATTTGTTTTAAGGCGTAGTGTTTTTAGTTCGTTATAATCAGCATCAGAAATGTATACGCTAACATAAATGTTTGGGACTGCGCTGTAAATAGAATTGACCTCTTGGGTTATTATACCTTTAAAATATATGGTTTGCCCAGGCCTGTATATTGCTCTATCGGTAAATATTTTGCCTGATACATTTATTTCCGGTTTCTCTTCCTTTTTGTTTTTGTTTTTCTCTGAATAGTAATAATGAACTGAATTGTTACTGTTTAGGGTGTCTTGCCTGTTATATATGAGAGGGTTTTCGTATTTTTTGCGACTTTTTTGATTAGGTTTATATTTTGGGTTTTTTACAATTGCCACTCCCTCTTTATTAGTAACGTAATTTTTTTCGGCATATATAATTTTTACATTTTTAACAGGCTTGCCACTTTCCCTGTTAAGGATTCTGTAGTAAGTGTGATCTTTTTCATTTTGTTCTACAGAGGTGAGCTCTGTCACTATAATTTTTGCTGATTCAGAATAGTTTTCATTGGTTTCTGTAGGAGAAACTTCCATTAAGTAATGGCCTGGCTGTAAGGGGGGTAGTATAATTTCTGTGTCATATTCAAAATATGGTGCTCTTTTAGGCATGTCATATTTTAGTATGGTAGGGGTAATTTCTTTTGTAGTGTCTGTTTTAAAACCGGCATTTACTTTGTACAGTTTTACGTATAGAGAATCAAAATTTCTAAAGCTTACTTTAGCTAAAAAAGGCTTATTAGGGATAATATATTTTTCTGTCTCAATACTGCAACTTTTACCACTAATAGAGTTTTTAAGCAATGCCGCATCATCTGCAACATGGTTTATTCTGTAATTGTTTATTATTTCGTCACAAATTTCAATGGCTTTTTCACGGTATTCAGGATGATTATCTTTTTTTGCTATATTATGATATAGCTGTGCTGTTTTAAGTTTTGCTTCAAATAAAAAAGGTGACTGTTTCCAGCTGCTACATATTTCTAAGAGAGTGTTTAAGTAGGTTTCCTGTAGGTTTTCCGGTGTGTTATATGAATAATTTTTATTGAAAAAAGTAAGTCTTCTTAAAACGGCCCGTTGCAGGTTTAAGGTGTCATTTTTATCGTGATAGAATTTTTCAATATCCTGAAACAAAGCAAAAGCTTTGCTGTTTTTTGGGTAATCAGAGAAATCTGCATTTCGAAAAGTTTCACTGTTTTTAAGTACTAAGCCTGTGCTGTTTGAGTATCTGTCAATTTCGAGCTGTTTGATATATTGCTCAAAAAGAAAATCGTATAACGAACGGTTGGTTTTTGTTAGTATGGGGTTAAGTTGTATAATGGCATCATAGTTACTTAAAGGTACTTTATATAACGCCTCTCTGTTTTCAATACTTTTTTTATAGGCTTTTTCTATTTCTTCATTATAGTTTATGCTACTCCATTCCATTATGTTTTCGGGAGTAGCGTTTTCAAGATAAGTAGGGCTGTTTATTTCATGTTTAAATCGATTGTAATAATCGTTTAATGCGCTGGCATATAGGTATTCTATTAAAGCCTTGCCCGGTACGCTCACTTTTTCTTTTTCCTGTTTTAAAAGTTTGAAAATCTTCATTTGAGCATTTTCTTCCAGTTTTTGTATATATCTGGCTTTAAAAAAGAAGGCTTTAATTATTTGAGGTTCGTTGTGTTCTTTTCTGGCAAGTTCAAGAATTTTGTCTGTCTCTGCGTCCGCCGATTTTATTTTTCCGTCAAGTTCGTAGTTAATTACTTTTTCCCACTTAAAATCGTAATGCTGTGCATTTATGGTAAAGCTTATCAATAATGTGAGCAGGAGTAAGGCTTTTTTCATGTTTGGGAGGTTTTATAAGCAATATACCGCATTTTTGTTTAATGCGGTTAGCTGTTGTTGTGCTATGATTTTATTACTTTTGGTATTTAATAATATAGAGTATTATTTTCCCTGTAAGGTTGGGAAGCTTATATAAAAAATAATCAGAAATTAAATGCGTACACATTTTATAGCAATAGGGGGGAGCGCTATGCACAACCTTGCACTGGCACTTCACGAAAAAGGATATGTGGTTACCGGTAGCGATGATGCCATTTTTGAACCATCGCAAACAAGGCTTGAAAACAAAGGGCTTTTGCCTCAACAAATGGGATGGTTTCCTGAAAAACTTACTGCCGATATTGATGCCGTAATTTTAGGAATGCATGCAAAAGCCGATAATCCGGAGTTATTAAAGGCGCAGGAGCTGGGGCTTAAAATATATTCGTATCCTGAGTTTTTATATGAGCAGTCTAAAAATAAAACCCGCGTTGTTATAGGTGGTTCTCATGGTAAAACTACCATAACCAGTATGATACTCCATGTAATGAACTACCATGATATAGAGGTAGATTATATGGTAGGTGCCCAACTGGAAGGTTTTGATACAATGGTGCATTTAACCGAGGAAAACGACTTTATAGTACTGGAAGGAGATGAGTACCTTTCGTCACCAATAGACAGGAGGCCTAAGTTTCACTTATATCAGCCTAATATAGCCCTGATAAGCGGTATTGCCTGGGATCATATCAATGTGTTTCCAACCTATGAGAACTATGTGGAGCAGTTTGAAATTTTTATTGAAAAAATCACTAATGGCGGTATACTGGTTTATAATGAAAATGACCCGGAAGTTAAGCGTGTAGCCGAAGCTGCTTTAAACCCAATACGTAAATTACCATACCATACTCCGGATTATTCGGTAGAAGATGGTGTAACATATCTTGAAACACCGGAAGGTGGTATGCCTATTGAAGTGTTTGGAGAGCATAACCTAAACAATCTTGCCGGTGCTAAGTGGATATGCCAGAATATGGGAGTAGATGAAGCCGATTTTTATGAGGCTATAGCTACTTTTAAAGGGGCAAGTAAACGACTGGAGAAAATAGCCGAAAATGGTAAAAATGTGGCATATAAAGATTTTGCCCATTCGCCAAGCAAGGTAGCTGCTACTACAAAAGCGGTTAAAGATCAGTATCCCGATAGGAAGCTTATTGCCTGCCTTGAGCTGCATACTTACAGCAGCCTTAATGCCGAGTTTTTAAAAGAGTATGAAGGTGCTTTAGATAAGGCCGATGTGGCTGTGGTTTTCTATTCGCCCGAAGCAGTAAAAATAAAGCAGCTTGAAGAGGTTACCTACGAGCAGATAGCTAAAGCTTTTAATAGGGAAGACCTAATTATTTATACCAACCCAGAGGCTTTTAAGGAGTATTTATTCCACTTAAAATATGATACCGAAGGGGTAGCGCTGCTACTTATGAGTAGCGGTAACTATGGCGGACTTAATTTTGACGATGTGAAAACATTATTATAAAAAAGAGGGACTTAATGTCCCTCTTTTTTGTACCGGTAGTGCCCGCTTACAGAATAGTCAAAGAGGCAGTCTTCTAGAACTTGTCCGCTGCCTATATTGTGTACAATCATATAATTACCTGATTTTCCTTTTTTGTTTACTACAATGCCTATGTGAGGTACGTTTCCACCCAGCATCCAGGTAACAAGGTCTCCGGGTTTGTAATCAATTCCCTTTTTTGTTACTGTTAGTTTTTCTCCTTTACGGGTAAAAAAAGTTTGTAGGTTAGGTACTCTGCGATGATCAATATTAGTGTCGGTAGTTTTTAAACCCCATGACTTAGGGTATTTCGAGAAGTTTGTCTTCATGTCCTCGTGTACTTCCTTTTGCAAATCAATGCCCAGTTTGCGGTAAGCGCGTATTACCACATCAGTACATACACCGGTGTGTGCAGGTACATCACCGTTAGGATATTTGATTTTTACATAAGAAGGGTCATATCTTACATGGTCTTCGGTAAGGGTAATTGCTGCATCGGAAAGGCGCTGGTAGAAGTCTTTTTCTACATCTGCCTTAAAAATGGAATCGATAAGGAATAATAGTAAAAGTTGCTTCATTAATAAGGCGTTTTAGTAGGTTAACGTAATATTTTTATAAAATAGTATGCGGTTTTTAATTAAATTCGCAAACCTTACTTTAATAAAATGGAAGAAACCACAGGAAGCTTTTCAATAAAATATTGGGCTGAAGACGACAAGCCACGCGAAAAATTAATGCTTAAAGGCAAAACCGCCCTTAGTGATGCAGAACTCATTGCTATACTCATAGGGTCGGGTAGTCGTAATGAAAGTGCTGTCGAACTCAGTAAACGTATTTTAAAGAGTGTCGACAATAATCTTAACACGCTTGGTAAACTCTCGGTAAAACAGTTAATGACCTTTAAGGGAATAGGAGAAGCAAAAGCGGTCACTATAGCTGCCGCTGCCGAACTGGGACGAAGGAGGAGAGAGGAAGATACGGTCGACCTGAAAAAGGTAACTTCAAGTAAAGCGGTTTACGAAATCATGCAACCGCTTATAGGCGAATTACCGCATGAGGAATTTTGGGTACTGTATCTTAATAATTCCAATAAGGTAATTTATAAATCCCAGCTAAGTAAAGGCGGTATAACCGGTACTATAGTAGATGTACGCCTGGCATTTAAACTCGCGTTGGAGCATAATGCCACGGGCATGATATTGGTACACAATCATCCCTCAGGAACCTTACAGGCCAGTGAACCCGACAGGCAGATAACTAAACAAATGCAGCATGCAGGACAAAGCCTTAGTATAAATATCCTGGATCATGTTATAGTAACCGAGAAAGCCTATCTCAGTTTTGCTGATGAAGGGATGCTTTAATTGATTGTTATGGTTTTAATGTATTTCAAAATGTATATGGTCGTCATGCCTTATAGAATGACATCCGTGAAATTTTATTTTGTTTGAGGTTATTCCCATTCGTGCTTTTAAATGGGGTTCTATAAATATTTTATCTGTAGCTGTTTCTTTAGCTATAATATTTATAAGAGCTCTGTTTCTTTTCTCGTCAAAAGTAAATTTACCTGCATTTCTCTGCGGAACAATTTTGTGTAATATACTGTAATGCCAATATCCTTTTTCGGTACAGGTTTGAGAGGTGTTGCTTTCGCCTTCTTTTGGCTTTTCATATACACCATAACCTATAAAGGAAGGGGCTGTTTTGTTTACTTCCTTTCCAGTGTTGTCTTTGTAAAGAAAAGCTAAATCAAGTTTCTTTCCGTCATTATGACTTAAGTGTGGTAGCAAAGGGTAACCGTTATAAAAAGGGAAATTGGCGTCTAAATAGCAAATAACTGTATTTGGATATTCCCGATTCATTTTCTCAGATACACTTTCAATACTTTTTTTTAATTGCGGAGTTACATAATTCCTGTTTAGCAAGTATGTCATTATGTTTAAGGGCTTAACATTGTTGTTTGAAAATACAGGTAGAGCTACCCTGCCGAAAACCTTGGCTAAAGGCGGAGTGATAATAAACGATACAAATGAATAAAGTACTAAAAACCGCAATAGTAAAGAGATTTTTGAATTTACCCTTTTTGAAAATTTTGGATTTATTAATAATGCAACTATATATATAATTCCTCCTGTTTGGGTAAGTATAGTTAGTAAAGCAATTATTGTAATATGGAAGCAGGCTTTTAAGAACTTCATTTTTTTATGATGTGATTAAAGTAGGTGTTGGTTAGTCAAATATAAGTTTAAGTCTTTAAACAGATGAGCAGATTTTGTCTTGTGTAGTAATGTTTTTATTTAAAATTAATTTAATGCGGTGAAATAGGTCAAATGTTAGGTTATCCCGTTTTATTATCGCCCTATTTTCGTTAACTTGCAGGGCGTCTAAATAAAGAATGATGATTACTACAAAAGATATTCGCTTTTCCTATGGCAAAGGTGCCTCTTTTCAGTTTCCCAATATAATAGCCTCAAAGGGAGACAGTTTGTTAATAACAGGAGGGTCGGGGAAAGGTAAAACTACATTACTGCATATTCTTGGTGGTTTACTAAAGCCGGAATCAGGAGAGGTGCTTATAGATGAAACAAGTCTTTCATCCTTGTCAGACAGGAAACTGGATCATTTTCGAGGTAAAAATATAGGATTGGTATTACAACAGGCCTACTTTGTGGCATCGCTAACCGTA
>Ga0079224_100015733_pt1 | contig 10602 bp, 7 predicted proteins | sample Stecom2015_FD_80414 | JGI IMG/M metagenome (GOLD analysis project Ga0079224, IMG submission 80414) | Agricultural soil microbial communities from Utah to study Nitrogen management - Steer compost 2015 | ecosystem: Environmental > Terrestrial > Soil > Agricultural land | place: USA: Utah...
ATATTTAATATCAGCAGGAACACAGGTAGCATCAAGAATGAGCTTCCCTTTGTGGGCCGGTGTCGTGTCACCAGAATCTGTTGGTGCTTTCTTAAATGATGATTGTTTTGTTCTTCGTTTTGGTGTGTGGGGCAGAATGTCCTCTGGCTACGTCAATTCATCATCGCCAATCTCCATTGTAAGTTGCCCATTGTCGGGATCGTTATCATCATCTTCATCATCACTGTCTGAGACAGGCTCCTTGGATTGGACTTTCTCGGCATCGAGCGCTTCAGCAACGATCCACTCGTTTATTTCCAACAAGATGTCAGGATCCAACCGATTTCGGAAGTGTGTCATCAAAGAATGATGAAACGGCTCTTTATCAACAAATTCAGAGTACCCGATGAAAAATTGCAGATACGGATTCTCCATAATCTGCATTGTCGTTTCCCGATCGCTCAAGCCAAGTCGTTCCTTGATGATAAGCGACCCAAGTGCAACGCGAACCGTGTAAGCCGGCTTCCCTTTTACCGGCGATTTGAAAGCTTCAACATATTTTTGTTCAACGAGATCCCACGGGATGAGTTTTGATAATTGAACCCATCGATTGTTAGGATTTAATTTTCCGCCAAACGGTAAGTAAAATTGTTCGACTAGATTTGACGTATTTTCATCCATTCTAAACAATTTATGTTCACTCCATCTGCAAGGTTTTTTCTGGTTTTAAGTGTTTTTCCTTGCATATGAATTCGACATAAATAGACGCATTCCTTGTGGATAAAGGGTTTTTATAATGTTCAGCAAGCCCTACTTAGAAACTCATCCAAGTATTCAAGCAAGGAATACTTTTGTGTACACTTTCAATTTTGAACTTATGCTCAATCGTAATTTCAATCATTGATGCAATAATAAGCAAAGTTGCTTAATATGGTTGTTTTGCAAAGCGTAAATAGTTGTCTTTCTTAACTGCTTTTCGTGAAAGGAGAAGATTTGTTATCTTATCGAAATTCTTTATGCAAGCCGATTACTTGCATCTATTACATAGTTTCTCCCTCCTTATTTTTCTTCGTTTTCGCACCATTTGTTGAGACGCCCTCCCCTCAATCACTTTAAATCAACTGTACATCTTTTTTAAATAACGATAACTTTTTCGTGAATACGCAAGAAACATTTGCTAGAAAATTTGTATAAAAAAAGTATAAAAATCAAATAAAATATTTTAAAAATTGTATGATAAATTATTGTTAGGTCAAGTTAGATCTATAATGCTCCCATAAGGTGAGACACAGGAGCGTGATAAATAAGTTATAATAAACTCATGAAAAAAAGAAACCGATATACCGCAGAATTTAAAACAAAGGTGGTTCTTGAGGTTTTGCGAGAAGAGCAAACCGTCAATGAAATAGCCGCTAAATATGAACTAAGCCCAGTCTTGGTCAGTCGTTGGAAAGCTGAATTTCTAGAACGCTCCTCGATGGTCTTTAAGAAAGGTCCAAGTGAGGTGGAAAAAGTCCGTAAAGAATATGAGTCCAAACAAGAAAATTTAGAGAAATTGGTAGGTCAGTTAACAGTTGAAGTTGACTGGCTGAAAAAAAATCTGGACTCAAATAAATCTGTCGATGAGCGTAAGGGAATGGTTGAACGCGATCACCCAACAATTAGTATCAAGCGTCAAGCAGAGCTACTAGGCATTAATCGTACGAGCGTGTATCGCCAGCCGAAGGCACCAACAGAAAGTGAAGAAAATATCCTAATCATGCATGAGATTGATGTGCTTTATACCGCTCATCCTTATTTTGGCTATCGACGCATGACGGCAAAGCTTCGAGAGAAAGGGTTTGATGTAAATCGCAAGCGTGTACGTCGTCTCATGCGTCTCATGGGAATTCAAGCGATTTACCCTAAGCCTAATCTCAGCAAGAGACTGCATGCCAAGTACTGCCGACCTTATTTGCTTCGTGGCTTGGACATCACCCATCCAAACCATGTCTGGGGAGTGGATATCACCTACATTCGCATGGGACGAGGCTTTATGTACCTATTTACCATCATCGACTGGTTTAGTCGCAAAGTAGTAGATTACGAGTTATCTAGCACGCTAGACAAAGGGTTTGTCATGACCTGCCTTAAGCGAGCATTTCATCGCAGCAAACCGGTAATCATCAACAGCGACCAAGGCAGCCATTTTACAAATGCCGACTATCTTGAACTACTGAAAGAAAATGGTGTTCAAGTGTCCATGGATGGCAAAGGACGTGCAACGGACAATAGTCGTACGGAACGTTTCTTTAGAGCTTTAAAGTATGAATGTATTTATCTAAACGAATACGAGACTCCTAGAGAGTTACGAAAAGGCATTCAACACTATGTTACGTACTATAACACGGATCGACCTCATCAATCCTTAGATTATTTAGCGCCGGAAACGGTTTACAAGCAACCTGAGATTGCACAAGCATCCTAAACAACGAACGTGGCGCGAGGCTTTACATGGAGAGGCGGGCATGATAGCCTCGTTGGCGGTGCCGATGTTGAGACATCTGGCTTTTCGGCAGGTGAGTCATGCCCGCAGAGGCTCCATGTCAAGCCTTTATGGATCGCCTCCCACATTCAGAGCGAAAGGAGAGAAAACACATAACTTAAATCTTTTCTCTTTGTGTCTTGACAAAGGGGAGCATTACAATCAAGTTCATTATGAAAATGTCACAATATCAGATAATTGTAAATAAAGTTTATTATCTGAATCTATTTTAAAATAATAAATATCAATATGTAAGCGTTACCATTATTTATATAAAGGGGTTAAACCAATTTACTTTTTTCTTAAAATTTTTAAAAGGAGGTAAAATATGCAAAAAGTGATCAATGGATTAAGGTGTGTAGATGGAAATTCTCTGCCTAATTCCCACTATTCTTTCTTATGCGATTTACTAGAAGGCTGTTTAAGCGACCAACAAATAAGATATCGCGCATCACAGCTCTCTATTGTTAACTTGCCGAATATAGTAATAAGTATTTTTTTAAATCCTTTGCAAGATGAAAAAGATAGTTTGAAAGAAAAAAGACTTTTATTGGAAAATGTAATCTCATTTACAAGACAAATTTTTAGATATTGGGATGGTGCTCAAATATTAAATTATAGAGGAAAAATTGTTGTGTTGTTACCGAGGAGCTATAGGGATTTAGAATTAATGAAGTCAGAAATTAAAAATTATATAAACGAATTGATTTATTTGATCCGGTTTAAGATAGATAAAAAAACATCATTAATAGCTGGTGTTGGTCAATATTATGATTGTCCTTCAATGATTCATCTTTCATATTCAGAAGCGAACTGTGCAGCTCAAGGCTATTTTTTACATGGGAACAAAGTTGTTTTTTTCGACGAGTTTGATAATAAGCGTAACATGTTAGATACATTGTATCTATTTGAATCGGAACAAAAATTGTTAGAAAAAGTTTGCATTGGGGATGCAAAAGCTGCACTAAAAAAGATTAATGAAATGCTCGATGCTTACGGAAATGTATCAAGTGAAAATTTATTTAACAATCTATTTGTTTTTCTTTTTGAACTAATGGTTATTCTGTCTCGCGGAGTTTTAGCGGAAGGCGCGGAACCTGAATCGGTTTCAGAAAATAAGAAAAAATTAACAAAAGAATTAATATTAGTTAGCAGTGTTGAAGAAATGCAAACTTGGATTAAAAAAATGATCAACAGTTTTATTGAACTTATCAAAGATAAAGATCTGAAACCTTCAGAACATATTGTAAATGAAGCAGAAAAGTTTATTAAAGAAAATTATCAATATCATTTAACGTTAGATGAAGTTGCAGAAAAGGTACATGTAAGCCCTGCCTATTTAAGTAGGATTTTTAAAGAAGAAAGAAATGAAAGTTTTGTAAGGTATTTAACGAAAATCAGAATTGAGAACGCAAAAAAATTGTTATCAAAAACAAATCTTGAAATTGGTTTAATCGCTTCTAAAGTTGGTTTTCGCAATCAAAATTATTTTACAACTGTTTTTCGTAAACAAGAAGGAATCACACCATCTGAATACCGCAATAAAGTGAATAAATATAAACTGTCTGCAAATCAATAGGTTGCTATTTGGCTTCTTTCTTGAAAGATAATTAGAGATTATTTTGTGACTTTAATTGAGAAAAAGTTGATTGTTGATTCCTTGGGTGAAGTATAAAAAATAGTTCGGATTCCATTAGGCAGTTAATCTCAACTAGTATGCCGATAGTTGTTGAAATGATTTTTTAATCAGTCGTGTTTTCAGAGTTGAAGTTGTTTTATAAATCTCAAGTGTTGTAAGCGTTTAAATCAACAAGTTAAAAGTACTCGTTTTGATGACTGAAAAGATTAATATAGCAGGCCAAATAGAATTGACAATTTACTAAAGTGAATGGGTTCGCAAGTTTATATGTCCGATTATTTTATTACGTTCTCGAAAGAAACGGAAAAACAGAACATGGATGTAAACCTGCCCTAAAATCATCTATTTGCTGAAAAATATATGAATACACGAATTATGATAAACACAGATTTTGTTGTTGCTTAGCCGACAGCGGAAATAATTTGCGAGTCAAGAAGCGCAGATTGATGTCTATGAATGCTCTCTGGAAATTTCAGAAAAAGAAAATTTAGGAGGAACCTAGATGGTTAAAAGTGTTAAAAGTGTTTTAAGAAAAAGTTGGCCAAAAGATCTACCAAAAACATTAACGTATCGACTTGGTGAAAAACCATTACATGAATATTTGGAAAACAATGCGAGACAACGGCCTATGGATACAGCGTATGTCTATTATGGAAATGAAATCACATGGAAACAATTGAATGACTATACGAATCGACTTGCACAATTTCTTAAAAATAATGGAATCAAAAAAGGTGATCGCGTTTCATTGTTCATGCAAAACTGTCCGCAGTATTTAATAGGACATTATGCAATTCAAAAGCTGGGCGCAATTGTTGTGCCGTTAAATCCAATGTATAAAGAAGCTGAGTTAGATTATTTTATAAATGAAGTTGGGGTAAAAGTTGTTATTGCAAGCCAAGAATTATATCCACGAATTCACGCAATAAAAGATAAAATACCAACTGTTGAGATGATCATTACTACGAAGTATGCCGATTTTTTATCTGATAAGCTTACGATACCAATTCCTGATGAACTTAAATTAGCCAAAGAAAAATTAGAAAATACACATGATTTAATAGATATTTTAGAAACAACTGAATCACTGCAAGAATCAGCGAAGATTAACTTAAAAGAAGATATAGGTGTGATGGTATTTACATCGGGAACGACAGGCAGACCGAAGGCAGCAATGCTTACGTATGGAAACGCTTTATTTAAAGCTGCAGCTACTGCGTCAGCATTCCGGTTCAACGAAAGCGCCAAAACCGTTGCTATTCCCCCATTCTGCCATATTGGTGGAATGGTTGTAGGTGTGTATATTCCAATTTACAGTGGTTGTGAAACTGTATTATTAACAAGATTTGATCCTGAAGCAGCTATTACAGCAGTTGAAAAATATAAGATTAATATTTGGTATACTCTTGCACCGATGAATGTTGCGATTTTAAATCATCCAGGTGTAGAAAACAGGGATTTATCGTCACTTAAAACGAATTTTGCAACAAGCTTTGGAATACCAGTTAGTGAAAAGCTTGCTGAAGATTGGCGGATACTGACGAAGGGCTGCTCACTTTTTGAAGCGACTTATGGGTTAAGTGAAACACATGATGTGGATACGTTTATGCCACAAGATAACATTAAGTTTGGTACTTGTGGAATCCCGACTTATGAAACAGAGATTCGAATTGTTGATATAGAAACTGGTGAGGACTTACCTCCAGGAAAACAAGGAGAAATTGTAATAAAGAGTCCTGGCGTTTTTAAAGGTTATTTTAATCGACCTGACGCTACAGCAGAAACATTAAGAAACGGATGGTTATACACAGGGGATATCGGAGAAATTGATGAAGATGGTTATTTGCGTTTACATGGTCGTGTGAAAGAAATGATTAAATGTTCCGGTTTCAGTGTTTTTCCAGAGGATGTAGAAGCATTGCTTAATGAGCATGAAGCGATATTACAATCTGCTGTTATAGGTGTACCTGATAAAAAAAGAGGTGAAAGTGTAAAAGCTTTTGTAGTTTTAAAACCTGAATATAAAGGAAAAATTAGTGAGTCTGAAATTATTGAGTGGTCAAAGCAGAAAATGGCTGCTTATAAATATCCGCGTTACGTTGAATTTCGAGATAGTTTGCCTGAAGCAGTTTCGGGAAAAGTGTTGAGGCGACTTTTAAAAGAAGAGAACAATGGGTAAACAACCAAGCTTTTTAGATAGATAGATCATCAGTGTAGGGAGGATTTAAAATGAATAAAATTACATCGAGTATGACAGGGAATGTTTGGAAAATACTTGTTAATGTCGGTGATCAAGTAGAAATTGGTCAGGAAGTTGTAATATTGGAATCAATGAAAATGGAAATTCCAATTGAATCAGAAATTAGCGGAAAAGTGAGTGAAATTAAAGTTAAAGAAGGAGATTTTGTTAACGAAGGTGATGTATTAATTACAATTGAATGATTTTATTAAGTTTGGAAATATAGTTTGAAAATTTTTGTCATAATTAACAATTTTTTATGTGTAGGAGGTAAAACATGAGTTGGCAGCCTGAAGTTGATGAACTACGTCGAAGGGAAAAACTTGCCTATCAAATGGGAGGAAAGGAAAACGTAGAAAGGCACCGTTCCAATGGTAAATTGCCGGTAAGGGAGAGGATTCAAAGACTTCTTGATAAAGATACTTTTCATGAGATCGGAGCTATCGCTGGCAGTGCTACGTATCAAAATGGCAAGTTAGTAGATTTTGAACCAACGAATGTAATTATTGGAACAGGAAAAATTAATGGAAGAAAAGTGGTTGTTAGCGCAGACGATTTTACTGTTCGTGGCGGTGCTGGTGATTTAACAAGTATGGAAAAGCAAATTTACTCAGAATTAATGGCATATGAACTAAAACTTCCGATGGTTCGTCTCGTGGATGGAACTGGTGGAGGGGGCTCTGTCACATCTACGGAAGATAGTGGTTACCCGCATGTTCCAGTTAATCCTGGTTGGGATTACGTTGTGAACAATATCGGTCGAGTTCCGGTTGTTGCGGCATGCTTAGGTTCTGTTGCAGGACTAGGTGCAGCTCGTGTAGCAGCCTCACATTTTTCAGTTATGGTCGAAGGAATTTCGCAGCTTTTTACTGCTGGCCCATTAATCGTTAAATACGGCATTGGAGAAGACTTAACAAAAGAAGAGTTAGGTGGGGTTGAAGTTCATCGATCAAGTGGTGTAATTAATAACATTGTGAAATCAGAAGATGAGGCATTTGAACAAATTAAGACTTTTTTATCTTACTTGCCGAATAATGTGTGGGAGTTGCCGCCTGTCATCAAGACTGAAGATGATTCAAACAGAAAAGAGGAAGAACTTATTTCGGCAATTCCACGAAATCGACGAAAACCTTTTAAAATTCGTCCAATATTACAAATGGTTTTTGACAAAGGTTCCATTTTTGAAATGGGACGACATTACGGCGGTGACACGGTAACTGGATTTGCAAGACTAAATGGCTATCCGGTTGGATTTTTAGCAAATGATCCCTATGTTAGGGGAGGGGGATTGTCAGTTGAGTCTTGCCATAAAATTGAACGTTTTGTTGACTTGTGTCAAACGTTTCATCTCCCAATTGTTAATTTCGTTGACCAACCGGGGGTGTCGATCGGACTTGCAGCTGAGAAACAAGGTTTAATTAAGCACGCAGTTCGTGCGATTTCAGCTATTTATCAAGCGACGATACCTATGGTAGAAATCATTTTGCGTAGGAAGTATGGCGTAGGGGGAGCTGGGATGAGTAATGCTCACCGACTTCGACAACGTTACGCATGGCCTTCGGCAGATTGGGGTTCCTTGCCGTTAGAAGGAGGAATTCAAGTCGCTTATCGTCGAAAATTGGAATCGAGTGAAAATCCGCAAGCGTTGCTAGAAAAATTAGTTTCAAAATATGAAAGTTTTCGTTCACCGTTTCTTACTGCAGAGGCATTTGGTTTATTTGGAATAGAGGAGATCATTGACCCTAGAGAGACTCGCCCTCTTTTGTGTGATTGGGTTGAAGATGCGTATTCACTTTTGCCACAACAGTTGGGCCCATCTACTCATTCGATGCGACCTTAATGACTGAAGTTGTCTACATTTGTTTTACGTTGTTATCAGTTTTACTAAGGATGCCAAAGTTGTCTATCTTTTCCGATTGAACGTTCGGTTATTTGATAACACATTGAAATGAAATTAGAAGTTTTGATATGTGGATATCTATTAGTGAATTGTGATACGCTGCTTAGGCTAATTAATGTGTTCAATATTGTCAGGATACAAAAGTTGTTCCTAATAAATATGAAAGTAGAACAAATGAGAGGAGCACAGTCAATATTATGAAAATGGTAAAATTCGAGGATACATTGAATACCGATGAAGAATTAGTGACAAGGAAGTTAGAACAGTGGGCAAATGAAATCAGCGACAAAGTGTTTATTTATTATGGCGAAAATAATAAGTCGCTTACGTATAAACAGTTTAATGAAATGGCCAATAGCTTTGCAAACCAATTGAGAAATTTAGGAATTAAAAAAGGCGATAGAATCTCAGTATTTTTAAAAAATTCGTTAATTACAACAATTTCAATGTTTGGTATTTGGAAAGCGGGAGCTGTGTTTTGCCCTATAAATTTTAACTACAATGGTAAATTGTTATCCTATCAATTAAACGATACTAAGCCACAAATTATGATTACTGAAAGGCAATTGGTTCCCATCATAAACGAAGTGAAAGATGAGTTACCTCCGTTAACAGTTGTTGTCCATGATCCTAAGAAAGATGATCATGATTTTCGCGAAGACGTGGCACATATTCAACTTGATCAGAAATTTAACTCTTTGCCATACGATGAATTTATATTTAGTAATGAAACAAATAATCCGAATGTTGATCTTTATTTTTATGATATTGCAAGCATCATATATACTTCAGGAACAACTGGTCCAGCAAAAGGTGCTGTTCAATCATATCGTTGGATTCATGGGGATACTTACGTTCTACGTTTAATTACTAAGCAGGATGCTGTTGTGTATAATGACCTCCCACTTTATCATGTTGGCGGTGCGTATTCAAATGTTGCAAGGACAGCTTTTGTAGGGGCTACCGTTGCCATTTGGGATAAATTTAGTTCGAATCATTTTTGGAAACGAATTGAAGCAAGTGGCGCTACGCATGCTATTTTACTTGATGTAATGATTCCTTGGCTTATGAAAGCGGAACCAACAGAAAAAGATCGATTCAACACATTAAATTGTGTGCATATGCAACCTTTGCCGGAATATCATCACCAGGTTGCTAAGCGGTTTGGATTTGATTTTGTCACTGTTGGGTACAGCCAGACAGAATCTTGCGTTAGTATCGCGAGCATCATCGATGAACTTGAAAATGGCGAAGGTACACCGCATGAATTGTATAATGGTTATTCACGCGAAGAAATGAAAAAAATTGCTCAATTTTTAAATATACCTTTTATAAAGGGACAACAAAAAATATCAAAAGGGTATATGGGTTCTCCACTTTCTTATTATGAAGCAGCGATATTAAATGATCACGATGAAGAGTGTAAACCTGGAGAATTAGGACAGTTAGTCTTAAGACCGCGTTTTCCTGAATTGACGCTTAAAGAATATTTTAATAAACCAGATAAAACAGTAGAGTCCTTCAGAAATTTGTGGTTTCATACTGGCGATATTGCTTATAAAGATAAAGATGGAGTCTATTATTTTGTCGACCGGATGAATGACGTAATTCGACATAAAGGTGAAAATATTTCTTCTTTCCAAGTAGAAGATTTGATTAACCAGCATGAAAATGTGAGTGTCTGTGCTGCATTTCCTATTCCTGCAGAAGAGGGAGATGAGGATGACATCGTTGTTTTTGTCGTACCAAAAAAAGACCCATTAAATGAACAGCAGTTGAAGGAATGGACAAAAAATAATCTGCCCAAGTTTATGTGGCCGAAGTATATTCGTATCATTAAAGATATGCCTAAAACACCAACAAATAAGATTGAGAAGTTCAAGTTAAAATCTCAAATTTTAAAAGAGCTAGGGAGAAACAGATGAATACATTTGCATAGTTGAAAAAAGTATTTAGAAAGACTTTTATTCTGGTAATTGAAAAATCCAATAAGATGAGCGCTGTGTTTTTATTATCAAATTTAAAAAAATGATTATTTTTCGTTGTGGGGCTCCATAAGTGTAAAATCTATTCGGCTTTTCTTGTTGCGAGATGAAACTTTTTATGATTGAAAGGAGGTTAGATTTGAATGTTGATGTAATTTTTGCATATTCTGTTCATCGATTGAAAGTATAATGTTGGGTTGTATTCTCAATGATTGGTACCGTCAAGAATTTTGTGTAATGTAAGATAGATAGGGTATCTCTGAAATGGATTTGGAATGGATAGGGAACCGGTTTCCTTCACACAAGAGACTGAATATTCAGTCTCTTGTGTGGAAA
>Ga0079224_100015734_pt1 | contig 10602 bp, 6 predicted proteins | sample Stecom2015_FD_80414 | JGI IMG/M metagenome (GOLD analysis project Ga0079224, IMG submission 80414) | Agricultural soil microbial communities from Utah to study Nitrogen management - Steer compost 2015 | ecosystem: Environmental > Terrestrial > Soil > Agricultural land | place: USA: Utah...
CCGGGAGCCCACGCGATGCCGCCTGGAAAAAACCGGTCTATTGGATGGTGGGAGGCGCCGTGGTTGCGGCGGCCGCTACGACGGCCATTGTAATGTGGCAGGTGGAGGACGGCGGCAAGCCCGGCGAGCCCGATGAATTTTTCGTGCCCATGGGGAACAAGGCTCCATGATGTCCCGGATTGCCGGCGCCGGGCGGTTCCGGCCGACATGGGGATGGTTGGCATTGCCCCTGGCATTTCTGGTCTGGTTCTGCCAGAATCCCGAAACCGAATCCGAGGTGGTTCTGCTCACTTTGGAAGCCGACAGCAGCTTCCAGGCGTTTTCCCGGCTGTGGGTCGGCTTCCATTTCGAAGGCGGCAAGGATACCCTCACCCTCTTCGATGATTCCCTGGAGCGCTTCGAGGATTTGCGCAGGCTCTCCGTCCCCAATCGCCGTTCCGGAAAAGGTACCCTGGTTTTCCGGGGCTTCGAGGCGGGCGAAGGGCGGCTGGTTTATTCCGAAATCCGCGTGGTCGATATGGCCGACGGGGAGCTGCTTTCGGCGGCGACGCAATTGGACTTGCGGTCCGAGCAGGTTCCTCCGCCTTCCGGGGCCGCGACCATCGATTTTCCCGTAAGGGATACTACGGTCAGTATCGGGGATACGGTGACCCTGGCCGCCATCCTCGCGGATTCCGCGGGCAACTTGCGCTCTTATGCCTGGGATTTCAGCGGCGCCGGGACTTTTTCCGCGCCCTTCGCGCTCGATAACGCCTTGGATACGGTTTTCGGCACCCACGTCTTCGCCGACACGGGGGTTCATGCCGTGAGCCTGAAAGTCGTCAATGAACAGCGGCGGGAAACCCTGAAATCCATGACGGTCCGGGTCCTGTTGGATGAGCCCGAAGCCAAAGCGGACGGGGACAGCGAAGTTACCGCAGGCGATACGGTGAGGATTCGGGGCGAGGGCGAAGACGCACTGGGCCGCATCACGGGTTATGCCTGGAAAATCGGCGACCAGGCGTTCCAGGCCTCGGCCGCCGGCGACACCTCCTTCGCCGCGCCTCTCGCTCCGGGCATCCTGATCGCCATCCTGCGCGTAACCGACGATGACGGCCTGTCCGGCTTCGATACCCTCAGGATCGAAGTGCTCCCGGGGACTTCCGCTTTTCTCGGGAGATTGGCGTTGCAGGGGGCCAGGCTATCGCCCGACTTCGAAGGGGAATCGGAGGCCTATTCGGCGGTAGTGGGGTACGATGCCGCCGAATTGATCATCGAATTGAAGCCCGCCCATGCCGGTGCGCGCATCAGCGTTTCCGGCGGAGAGCTCGCATCCGGCGACACCGTCGCGGCCGTCGCATTGAAGGTCGGCGCCAATGACATTCCCATCGTGGTCACGGCCCAGGACAATAAGACCAAGCGGGAGTACGGACTGACCGTAACCCGCCTGCCCAAGGACAACGGCGCTCTGAAAAGCCTGCAGGTCAGCCACGGCGCCCTGTCGCCCGCTTTCGATGCTTCGGTGCTGGACTATGCCGATACCGTCGCCAGTACCGTCTCTTCCATCACGGTAACGGCCGCCGCGGATCCGCCCGTGCGGAGCATCCTCATCCAGGATAGCGCGATCGCGGGCCTGTCGGGAAGCCGCAAGATCGATCTCGCGGTCGGCGGCAATGATTTCTCCGTTGTCGGCATCGCCGAAGACGGCACCCGCCGGGAATACAGGCTGTCGGTGCATAGGCAAAGCGGAGACGCGAGCCTTTCGAGCCTGGATTTCCTTCCGGAATTGCCCGGGACGGAGTTCCGGTCTTCGGTCACGAATTACAGCGATACGGTGGATTTCGGCGCGGACTCGTTGCGCGTAACGGCCGCCGGCCACTCAGGGGCGACCATCAGGTTGAACGCCCAACCTTTGTCTCCGGGGGGAGGCCCAAAGCGAATCGGTTTGCGGACGGGCGCGAACAGTATTCTGATCCAGGTCTTCGCCGAGGACACCGCGATTTCCAGGACCTATGAAGTGGACGTTTGGCGGCGCCGGGGATATGTCAGGGCCATAGGCGGACCCGATGATGAAACGGGATCGTGGATTGCGCCGACTTCCGACGGCGGCTTCGCCATAGCGGGTTCGGCCTACAAATCGGAATCAAATGGATTCGACGCGTTATTGGTGAAGACGAACGCCGCGGGAGACACGGCATGGAGCAGGACTTTCGGAGGAGCCGGTATTGATGGCGCCAACGTGGTTTTGCAGGCCTCGGACGGCGGTTTTTTCGTCGCAGGAAAAACGGTACCCCCAGGACGCAGCGATCTGGATCTTTTTTGGTTCAAAACCGATCCGGCGGGAAACAAACTTTGGGATCAGAATGTCGGAGGCGCCGGCGACGAAGCCGCCACGGGAATCGGAGCCCATTCCACCCGGGACGGCGGCTTCATCCTTTGCAGTCAGACCGAGTCGTTCGGATCCGGCGCCGCGGATATTTATGTCCTGAAAATCGACGCCGGCGGGGACACGGTCTGGACGAAAACGTTCGGCGGAACGGGCGTGGACGTCGCCTTTTCCATCGTGCAAACCCGGGATGACGGTTTCGTCCTGGTCGGCCGCACGTCAACCGCGGGCGGCGCCAACAATCTACTGCTGCTCAAGCTCAAGGCCGACGGAGATACGGCCTGGAGCCGGACCCTGGGAGGCGAAGGAGGCGCCATCGGCGTTTCGGTGGCCCTGACCGCGGACAATGGTTTCATCTTAACCGGACAGGATGAGTCGAAAGGCGGCGGAGACGCTCTTCTCGTCAAAACCGATTCCCTTGGGAACGTGGAATGGTCCAGGACCTACGGCGGCAGCGGTGCTGATTGGGGCCGCTCGGTGCTGCAAAACCCCGATGGAGGCTATATCGTCGCTGGCTATGAGTCGTCCGGTCATTTCGGTCCGAACAACGGATCGTTCGATGCCTTTCTGATGCGCGTCAATTCCTCCGGCGAACCCGTCTGGACCAGTATTTATGGCGGCGAAGGCGCGGATTTCGCGTCATCGGTCACGCAGACCACGGATAACGGATTCATCGCGATCGGAACGGTCAACAGTACGCCGCCTTCCGGCGGCAAGAGCGACATTTATCTCATCAGAACCGACGGATCAGGCGACAGCGACTGAGACGTTTTCCCGTCGGCCGGAGCCCTCCGCCCGGATCCCCTCACATCAAATCCCGCCAATCATGGGTGCCCAGCGCCTCGATCAACTGCTTCAGCCCCTGGCTGGTGCGGTAGGCGTCGCGCCTTTCCTTCATGAATTTCAGGTCCTTGCGCACTTCGGCCAGATGCCGATTGTAGGCGGTTTCGTTCACTTTTCCATCTCTGATGAAGGAAGCCGGAAAGGGATCAAGCCTGGCATCCAGCAAAGCGAGTCGCGCCCGCAAGGTTTCCAGCTCTCTACGCAGGCGCTTGGCGTATCCCTGCACGGTCTTGAGCGGCGCCTGGGAAAGATAGGGTCCCACCGCGTCCAGCGGATTCGCCGACAGGATGTCGAGCAGGCGAGCCAGGTCCCGTCCTTCGTAAGCCGAAACCACTTTCTGCATCCAGGACGTTTTCGCCTCGCGCCGGGATGCGTCCGGCTCCTTGTCGGGATGGAGGGCGCGCGCCAGCATCAGGTAAAGGGCGCGGAGATCCCCGGCGGCCGAACCTTCGTCCCGGGCCGCGGGTTTCGCGCCCGCTCCGTTTCCGGAACCGGCCCGCCTGCCTTGCGCGCCGCCTTCGGCGGAACCCGGGTCCGAATGCCGAGTGAAATCCGACTCGCGGTAAAAGGAGCGATCCGCACCGTCCGTATCCGCTCCCTCATCCTCGTCTCCCTCTTCGTCTTCGCCTGCGATGGGGAAGTCGTCCCCGAAAATACGCAGGCGATCTTCCCGCAAATCCGCCTCGTATTCCGTTTCCAGTTCGTTGGCGAGATCGTATAGGGCCGATTCCAGAGCTTCGCGGTCGCGCTTGCCGAGCCACCCGGCCTTGAGGTGGCGGCCGAGAATACGCAGGATATCAATGCGGATCTCCACCATCTTGGCTTCCATGGGACGCAAGTCCGATTGCAGCCGGCGCTCGAAGTCCGAAACCGCCGCCTCCCGCCGGATCAGTTCCCCGCGGCATCCGGATATGTCGCTCATCAGGGCCGACAGGTTTTTCAAAGCCTTGTCCGGCGCGCCTTTTACAGGAACTAGTGTCATGCGCCCGAATTTAGCAATTGCCGATTCGCCTCCGCCGGACCCGATGCCCGCCTTGGCCATACGGCGCCGAATCCGCACCCCGTCCGCATCCTCTCCTCCTTAGGCCCGCGGACCCTGGAATAATCTTGCGCTCATCCTGGCGATTAGTTTATTTGGTTCTGGTCCTTTATGTTCTTCCAAAAAAACCAGGGGTGATTAGATGCAAAATCAAGTAGCAGAAGCGGCGACGATGAGACAGATCAAGGGATTCACGGGAAACCGGTACACTCCTTCCCAAAAGAAAAAAGTCACCCAGTTCGTGCAGGAGTACGATACCAAGCATGGCCGGGGCGGCATAGCCGCCGCCCAGCGCCAATTCAAGGTCAGTTATATCGCTTTGCGCAATTGGCTGACCGGCAACGACGATCCCAAGCACAAGCGCGGACAGGGCTTCAACCCCGTTCTCGATCGCCTGGTCACGATCAAGGGGCAAATGCGCGATTTGGAAAAGGAACTCCGCCGACTGCGCCGCCGGGTATGATCGGGAATGCCTTTCGCGGCCTCCTCCCGGGGCTCCGCGGCCCGTTGATCCCGAATGCGTAATTGCCTACGTTCAGGGCCGGTTTCTCCTCCCGCTTCGGAGGAGGCCGGAACCAGGTACGGGGGATTTTCATGATCGGCATCCGGGAGAAAATCGAGGCGGCGAGTGGTTTTCTGAGGGCGGCCTCGTCCGTCCCTCCGGAAATCGGCATCGTACTGGGCACCGGACTGGGCCCCATCGCCGAGGAGATGCAGGCGGAGTCGCGGGTTTCTTTCTCCGACATACCCCATTTCGCCCGCCCCACCGTGGACGGGCATGACGGACAATGGATTTCCGGCACGCTATCCGGCAGACGGGTGGCGGTCATGCAGGGGCGGCTGCATTTCTACGAAGGCCATACCATGGAAGACATCGCCTTTCCGGTGCGCGTGATGAAGGCGCTGGGAGTGGGCGCCCTCATCATCACCAATATTTCCGGGGGCGTTAATCCCGATTTGGCGCCCGGCGATCTCATGGTCGTCACCGATCACATCAATTTGCTGGGAACCAATCCCCTTATCGGCCCGAACCCGGACTTTCTTGGCCCCCGCTTTCCCGACATGAGCCGCCCCTACGATCGTACTTTGGCGGCGAAGCTTTTCGAACTGGCGGGCGAACAGGGCATACCCCTCAAGCGGGGCGTGTACGCGTGCATGTCCGGCCCTTGCCTCGAAACCGCCGCCGAATACCGCATGTTGAGGATCATAGGCGCCGATGCGGTTGGCATGTCCACGGTACCGGAAGTCATCGCCGCCGTGCATGCTGGCATCCGGGTGGCGGCCCTGAGCCTCATCACGGACGCCTGCGATCCCGACGACCTGCAGCCCATCGACATTCCCCGGATCATGCGCGTGGCCGGGGAGGCCGAGCCGAAGATCGCTCGGCTGCTACGGGGCCTGGTCCGGGTGGCCTAGGCCGAGGGGTCGGACCGAGCTGTCCCCCATGGCAGCAGGCGTTCGCGCAATTCGGGCCGGTTGCGTTCTCCGCTTTCGTTTCCTGAAGCCGAACGCCTTCAATGACCCGGATTTGCGGATTTATTCGCCCCAAGCTGTTCGCAACAATCGAGCGGTTTAATCAACCTGACGGGCCCCGGGTTGCTCCCTCCGAGATATCTTTCGGAATATGATATCTTCCTCGCCCGATGTCAGCGCTTATGCCGATTTCCGGAAGTACCTCAAGGATTGCTATGAGGCGCGGAAAGCCGAAAACCCCAAATTCTCCCATCGCTTTTTCGGCAAGAAGGCGGGTTACGGCTCCTCAAGTTACTTCGCCGATGTGCTTTCGGGAAGGAGAAGCCTGACCGCCGCCGGAGCCTTGCGGTTGTCCCGGGCCCTGGAACTCGCGAAGGAGGAAGAGGAATATTTTCTCAACCTCGTGAACTTCAACCAGGCGGTGAACCTGGAATTGAAGAACCTTTATTATGCGAAATTGCTCACGCGCAGCCGAATCGCGCCGGACATCCTTTCGCGCGACAAGTATGAATACTTCAGTAAATGGTACTATGCCGCCTTGCGCGAACTCCTTTACTTCGAACCGAGCAAGGATGACTTCAAGGCCTTGGGCCGCAAACTCAATCCTGCCGTCCCCGCGTCCCAGGTGAAAAAGGCCGTAGCCTTGCTGGAAAAGCTGGGCATGATCGCCAAGGACCGGGATGGATACTACCGGCAAACCGTCGCGCTGGTCAGCACCGACGATTTGGGCGCCTCGCTGCACGTGGAAAATTTCCAGGTCGAAACCATGAGGCTGGGAATCGAAGCCCTGGAGAGGCATCCCCCCGCCGACCGCGACATATCCACCCTCACCGCCACCCTGTCGCAGGAGAGTCTGGATAAGGTGAAGGCGGCTTTGAAAGAATTGCGCAAATGCGTCATGATCCTGGCCGAACAGGATCAGAATGTCGACCGGGTCATCCAATTGAACATCCAGTTGTTTCCGTTGACGCGGTATTCGACCCGTGAAACCCAATAGCAGGAATCCAAAAGAGGTGCAGCATGCCAATCGAGAATAATTTGCCTGACGGAAAGCGGATGCGCGGGACCATGAGGGCCGCAGCCCTGGCGGCGGCCTGTTGCGCCGCCATATTATTGGCCGGATGCGAAGGCAGCGCGACACAGACCACGAACAGCCAGCACCTGCACGGTACCTTGGTGGACCGCGACGGCGAAGCGGTGTCCGGGGCCACAATCAAGGCCTGGCCGGATGGGGCCATCCAATCCGCGACCGGATCGGCCAGATTTCCCATGGCGCAGGCCACGACCGATGCGGAGGGCCGCTATGCCTTATCCGAATTGGGTGCGGGAAGGTACAATGTGTTCGGAGAAGCCGGAGAAGGGGCCTCTTCGGTGCTCATCCCCCGCGTGCGCTACGAGGGCGGGGATCTCGATCTGGGGGTGGATACCCTTAAGCCGCCGGGGATCGTCGTCGGCAGCGTCATGGCCGGCGGGAATCCCTTGGAAGGGGTGTTCTGCTATGCGCCGGGTTCGTCCCAAGTGGCCATGACCGATTCCTTGGGCGAATTCCTACTCGACCGGGTTCCCGAAGGCTCCTATGCGCTCAAATACTCTTCGGAAGGATACGTCACGGCCGTGGACAGCCCCGTGGTCGTAAGATCGGGGGAGATTACCGCGCTTCCCGCCCGGAACCTGGAGTTGGACATAAGCCTCCAGCCGCCGACGCTGGTGGGGCTGGAAGCGGAGTGGGACAGCGTCACGGGCGACGTACACGTACGCTGGGATGCGACCTCGATTTCAGACCTGGCGGGATACGAACTCGAACGCACCGCAGATGGCGCGGATGCCGACCAGCTTCCCGGCGGCTATTATATGATCGACAGTTTGTTGGATACGAACGGTTTCACGGATTCCCTCCCCCAATGGTATTTCGGCCCCTACAGAGGTTGGAGAGACCAGGATACGGGGACGGTTTCCTATCGTGTCCGGGCCATAGACAAGGACGGAAACCGATCGCGGGCCTACTCCCGTCCCCGTTCCGTCTTCCTCAAGAAGCTCGATATCCAGAGAACGATCCTGTCCCTATCCGAAACGGGAGGCGTTTACGACTCCGCGCTTTGCCGTGATACCCTGACTTTCGCGGCATCCTTCACCAATCCCGTGGTGAGTACCGGATCCGTTCAATTCCGCGTCGCAGGCTGGTTTGGAGGGAATAAAGTCCACACAAAGGAGGTGTGGTACTCCAGGGATTACGCAAAGGATGTCGCCGCCGATACGCTCTCCTGGCATTTTGGAATGCCCGTAGTGCTCGGCATGGACTTCAAACCGGCCGGGATGGATTCCCTGGAGTGGGTGAGCGGAGCGAATACCACCTATCCTGAAGACTACGGTACTCCGGATTCGCTTTTGGTCACCGCCACGGTGCGCCTTTCAGGAGCAGGGAGGTACTCCGGCGGAGAAAAACGCCTTATCGACATCAAGGTCGTGGACGGGTGCTATGTTATCCGCGAATCCCGCTTGCCCAGCCAGCCCTGGGAGTACTAGGCCTCCTTCCCGCCCCGATCTCCCGGACGGGCCTCTCCGCCTCGCGGGCCCGGCCCGCTCACCCGCCCCGTTTTTGCTAAATTTCCACCCTTCCCTCCGGGACGCCTTATCAGGCTCCCCGGTTTGGTATTTTGTTCCACCGGCTCCTTCCGCGCCTATTCCGGTCGCGTAACACAGGGGCCCGAACGGCTAAGGTGTATATGTTCCGCAATCTCGAAAAAGGCCAATCCTTTCCCGAAATGGAAGAAAGGCTCATCAAGCTCTGGGAAGCCGACGACGCCTTCGTGAAAAGCGTCCGGGCGCGGCCCGCGGACAAGACCTTCACCTTCAACGACGGACCCCCGTTCGCCACGGGCCTGCCCCATTACGGCCATTTGCTGGCCGGCACCATCAAGGACATCGTGCCCCGCTATTGGACCATGAAGGGGTATCGCGTGGAGCGCCGGTTCGGATGGGACTGCCACGGCCTGCCCATCGAGAACCTGATCCAGGACAAGCTCTCCCTGCATACCGTGCGCGACATCAATGAATACGGCGTCGGCCGATTCAACGAGGCCTGCCGGGCCGGCGTGCTCACCTACACCAAGGAATGGCGCAAGACCGTGACCCGCATGGGCCGCTGGGTGGATTTCGACAACGAATACAAGACCATGGACCTCACCTTCATGGAATCGGTATGGTGGGTGTTCAAGCAATGCTTCGACAAGGGACTCATCTACCAGGGATACCGCATCCAGCCCTATAGCCCGGCCTTGGCCACATCCCTGTCCAACTTCGAGGTGAACCAGGGTTACAAGGACCGCCAGGATCCTTCCGTAACCTTGGCGTTTCCCCTTGAGCCCGTGCACGGAGCGGCCGGCGGACATGCCTCCGAAGGCGGCGACGAGAACCTGCTGGTTTGGACCACCACGCCCTGGACCTTGCCCGCCAACATGGCCATCGCCCTGCATCCCGATCTCGATTACACCTTGGTCCTCCATGAGGGGAAAAAGTACTGGGTGGCCGAGGCCCGGCGCTCGGTCTATTTTCCCGAACCTGCCGCCGGCTCCCCCGCCTGCTCCGAGGTCCTGGAAACCCGCAAAGGTTCCTCCTTCGCCGGCCGCCGCTACAAGCCGCTGTTCGAGTACATGCCCTACATGATCGAAAAGCAGTACACGATCCTCATGGCCGACTTCGTCACCGCCGACGATGGCGCCGGCGCCGTGCACATAGCCCCCTCCTTCGGCGAGGAAGATTTCCAACTGGGCCGGAGGGAAGGCCTGGGGCTTTTCGATCCCCTGGACGCCGAAGGCAGATTCACGGCCCTGGTGCCCGATTGGCAGGGCGTCGGCGCCAAAGACGCGGACAAATCCATCCTGCAGAATCTCAAGGCCCGGGGCCTGGTGTTCCGCCACGAAACCTTCGTACACAGTTATCCCCATTGCTGGCGTACCGACGTGCCCCTGCTGTACCGGGCCCAGAAGAACTGGTTCCTGAACCTGGAAAAGGAAATCACCTCGGCCGAGGGGGTGTCGAAAACCCTCAAGCAATGGATGATCGATTGCAACAAGGAGATCAACTGGGTCCCCGACCATATCAAAATGGGCCGCTTCGGCAAATGGCTGGACGGAGCCCGGGACTGGAACCTTTCCCGCAACCGCTTCTGGGGCACCTGCATCCCCATCTGGATGTCCGAAGACGGCGACATGCTGTGCGTGGGCGGAGTGGCCGAATTGGAGGCCCTGTCCGGTCTGAAAGTGACTGACCTGCACAAGCACGTTGTTGACGAGGTGGTCATCCGCACTAAGGACGGGAAGACCTTCGATCCGGCGGGCAAGGAATATCGCCGCACCCCGGAAGTGCTCGACTGCTGGTTCGAGTCCGGCGCCATGCCCTATGCCCAGCCCCATTATCCTTTCGAGAACAAGGACTGGTTCGCCCATAACTTCCCCGCCGACTTCATCGCCGAGGGCCTCGATCAGACCCGCGGCTGGTTCTATACCCTGACCGTGCTGGGAGCGGCCCTGTTCCAGAAGCCGGCGTTCAGGAACGTGATCGTGAACGGCATCATCCTGGCCGAAGACGGACAGAAAATGTCCAAGCGACTCAAGAATTATCCCGATCCCAACGAGCTTATCGACCGCACCTCTGCGGATGCCATCCGCCTGTTCATGATCGATTCCGCGGCCGTGAAGGGCGAGGAGCTGAAGTTCAGCGAAACCGGGGTGAAGAATATCGTGCGGGCCGTCCTCCTGCCCCTGTGGAATTCCCTGTCCCTGTTCGTCACCTATGCCAATGCCGATGCGGGCAAGGGCCAGCTTACCTGGCGTCCCGGCGATGCCTTGGTGTCGCAGAACGAGCTGGACCGCTGGATTCTGTC
>Ga0079224_100015735_pt1 | contig 10602 bp, 7 predicted proteins | sample Stecom2015_FD_80414 | JGI IMG/M metagenome (GOLD analysis project Ga0079224, IMG submission 80414) | Agricultural soil microbial communities from Utah to study Nitrogen management - Steer compost 2015 | ecosystem: Environmental > Terrestrial > Soil > Agricultural land | place: USA: Utah...
AAGCGACCGCGCATCGGGAACGTCACCGCGGAACGACCCCGCTCGAGCACCGCATGCACGGTCGGATACGGCAGCGTCTCCTGCACGAACGGCTCGAGCCCCGTGCGATCCCAGGCCACCGTCCAGTAGTGCGCGAGGCTCGGTTCCAGCGCGGGCGACGGCACGAACCGCGCGTGCTCGAACTGCCCGACGCTCGCCTTGGGATGGAGGACGCCTTTGCCGATGCCGGGCTTGGGCTGGAGCGGCGCATCGCTCATGGCTGCGGATCCACCCTACACGGGACGCTGCGCCGACTCCACGCTCCGGCGCGTGTCGGAGGCGCCCCACGACGCCCACCCCGCCTGCATCGCGCCGGACCGCGTGGCGGCTTGTCACGAGCGCGCGGGGTCATAGACGGCAGACGGTGGAACCCACTCCCTCCCGCCGCTTTCCCATCGGAGCCGAAGTTTTCCCCGGGCACGGCACGCACTTTCGCGTCTGGGCGCCGCAGCACCGCCGAGTGTACGTGGTGGAACGTCGGCCCCACGATCCCGAACCCGGCCGAGCCCACCCCCTCGTCGCCGAAGCCGGGGGGTACCACGCCGGATGGGTCCCGAGCTTCACCGAGGGCAGCCTCTACAGCTTCCGTCTCGGCGACGGTTCGGCGCTCTACCCCGATCCCGCGGCGAAGTTCCAGCCCGAGGGACCCCACGGGCCGTCGCAGGTCGTCGACCACGGCCGCTATCACTGGAAGCACGGCGACTTCGCCGGAGCCTCACGCGAAGGAAGCCATGTTCTCTACGAGATGCACATCGGCACGTTCACGCGCGAAGGGACGTATGCCGCCGCGCGCGAGCAGCTCGCGGAGCTGGCCGAGCTCGGCGTCACCATCCTCGAGCTCATGCCGCTCGCCGAGTTCCCGGGGCGCTTCGGATGGGGCTACGACGGCGTCGACCTCTGGGCGCCCACCCACCTCTACGGCTCGCCCGACGAGCTTCGAGCCTTCATCGACGCGGCCCACGGGGTGGGGCTCGCGGTCATCCTCGACGTCGTCTACAACCACCTCGGCCCCGACGGCAACGACCTCCCGGCGTTCTCGCCCGCCTATTTCACCGACCGCTACGCGAACGAGTGGGGCGAACCGCTCAACTTCGACGGCCCCGACAGCGGCCCCGTGCGCGAGTTCTTCGTCGCCAACGCACGCTATTGGATCGAAGCGTTCCACTTCGATGGCCTCCGCTTGGACGCGACCCAGAGCATGTTCGACGCGTCCGACGTCCACGTGATCGCCGACATCGCGGCCGCGGCCCGCGAGGCCGGACGCACGCTCGGGAAGTCCGTCTACCTCGTCGCCGAGAACGAACCGCAAGAGGCCCGCCTCGTGCGACCGCGCGACGCGGGCGGATACGATTGCGACGCGCTGTGGAACGACGACTTCCATCACGCCGTACGGGTCGCGGTCACCGGCAAACGCGAGGCGTATTATCGCGACTACGGCGGCACGCCCCAGGAGCTCATCTCTGCGGTCAAATGGGGCTACCTGTTCCAGGGGCAACATTACGCGTGGCAGCGCAAATGCCGTGGGCAGCCGGCGCTCGACCTCTCCGCGCGCAACTACGTCACCTGCCTCGAAAACCACGACCAAGTGGCCAACAGCGCCACGGGTGCACGTCTGCACGCGCTCACGAGCCCAGCGATGCTGCGCGCGACGACCACCTTCTGGCTGCTCGCGCCGCCCACTCCCATGCTGTTCCAGGGCCAGGAGTTCGCTTCATCGGCGCCGTTCGTGTACTTCTGCGACCATCATGCGGAGCTCGCCCCGGTCGTCGAACGCGGCCGCCGCGAGTTCCTCGAGCAGTTTCCCTCGATCGCGAGCCCCGTCATGCGGCGCGCCGTCGCCCCCAGCTGCACCGTCGAGGCGTTCGAGCGCTGCAAGCTCGATTTCGCGGAGCGCCGGCACAACGCCGCGATCTATGCCATGCACCGCGACCTCCTGCGATTGCGTCGGAGTGACCCCGTCTTCAGTGCCCAGCGCGCCGATCTGACGCACGGCGCCGTCTTGGCCGAACGCACGTTCCTGCTGCGTACGATGCAACCTGCGGGCGATCGCCTGATCCTCGTCAACTTCGGCTCCGATCTCGCGTTGTCCCCGTGCCCCGAGCCGCTGCTCGCCCCGCCCGAGCACGCCACCTGGAAGCTGCTGTTCTCGAGCGAGCACCCGAACTACGGCGGCCTAGGGTATGGCCCGATTCACCGGGATGGCCAATGGACCATTCCGGCAACCTCCACCCACGTGTTCGCAGCCGAAACCGAGGCATAGACTCACCTCGGCCGAACGCGTCCAGGAAGGCAGAACAGGCATGGATTCCCATCTCTGGTGGCAACGCGGCATCGTCTATCAAATCTACCCACGTTCGTTCCACGACGCGAACGGCGACGGCGTCGGCGATCTGCCGGGCATCCTCGCCAAACTCGACTATCTCGAGTGGTTGGGCGTCGACGCCATTTGGATCGCCCCCGTCTATCCCTCGCCGATGGCGGATTTCGGCTACGACGTCGCGGACTACGTCGGGATCCATCCCGTGTTCGGCACCCTCGCGGACATGGAGCGCCTCATCGAGGCGGCGCATCGCAAGAACCTGAAGGTGATCCTCGACTTCGTGCCGAACCACACCTCGGATCGGCACCCGTGGTTCCTCGAAGCGCGGAGCTCTCGCTCCAATCCGAAGCGCGACTGGTACATTTGGCGCGATGCCAAGCCCGACGGTTCGCCGCCGAACAATTGGCTCAGCGTCTTCGGCGGTCCTGGTTGGACGTGGGACGAGACCACCGGTCAATATTACTGTCACGCTTTCCTCAAGGAGCAGCCGGACCTCAATTGGCGCAATCCCGAGGTCCGTGCCGCGATGTACGATGCGATGCGATTCTGGCTCGACCGCGGCGTCGACGGGTTCCGCGTGGACGTCCTCTATCACGTCATGAAGGACGAGAACCTGCGCGACAATCCCCCCAACCCCGATTACGACCCCTGCGATACGCCGTATCACAAGCTCATCCCCGCATATTCCACCGATCAGCCCGAGGTGCACGACGTCGTCCGCGAAATGCGAGCCGTGCTCGACGAATATTCCGAGCGCGTGTTGATCGGTGAGATCTATCTCCCGATCCCGCGGCTCGTCGCGTACTACGGCAAGGAGCAGGACGGCGCCCACCTCCCGTTCAACTTCCAGCTGATCACGCTCCCGTGGGAGGCCCAGCGCATCGCCGCCGCCGTGAGCGAGTACGAAGGCGCACTCCCGGCCGAAGGATGGCCCAATTGGGTGCTCGGCAATCACGACCAGCCACGCATCGCGAGCCGCGTCGGGCTGGCGCAAGCACGCGTCGCGGCCATCCTCCTGCTCACGCTCCGCGGCACCCCGACGATGTATTACGGCGACGAGATCGGGATGCGCGACCGCGCCTTGACGCCGGACGAATACCAGGATCCGCAGGGCAAGAACGTCGGGGTCAGCCGTGACCCGCAACGCACTCCGATGCAATGGGATTCGAGCCCGCACGCGGGATTCACGTCCGGCAAGCCCTGGCTCCCGGTCGGCGTCGACCACCGACGAATCAACGTCGCCCAGCAACGGGACGATCCGATGGCGATGCTGTCGCTCTATCGGCGCCTCATCGCCTTGCGCAGCACCGAGCCCGCGCTTGCGATCGGCAGCTACACGCACGTGCCGGCCGAGACGTCGCACATCTTCGCGTACCTGCGCGAGGCCAAGGGTCGCCGCTTCCTCGTCGTGCTCAACCTGGGCCATCGCCCCGGCTACTTCTCGCTGGAAAACTTCGGCCCGGGGGACATCGTCGTCGCGACCGACACGCTGCGCGAGGACGAACGCGTCGTCGATCGCGTGCTGCTGACCGGCGACGACGGCGTGGTCATCCGGCTCGCGACGAGCTAGCGGAGCGTCGGGGACCGCCGCATCCATGGGGCGGAGGTCCCCGCGGACCCGCGTCAGAAGCGGGTCAGGCCGCCGATGCCCCCGATCTCGTCGAGACGCCGCCGCGCGTCGCCCCGCACGAACTCGAGCTGGGCGCCCCACTTCTCCGCGAGCCGCGGGAGCACGTGCCCGAGCTCCGCTTCGACGATGTCACCGTCGGCTTGGCTCGCGCGCACTTCGTCTTCCGTGGAGGCCACCTCCTCCGTGTGCCGATTCATGAAGACACGCTGCGAGAGGTCCTCCGGCACCGCGATGCGGTAGAGCCGGTTCTGCTGCAGCGCCCGCAGACAGTCGTCGAGCCCGGTCACGCCGCGTTCGACGATGGCGCTGACGAGCTCGTCTTTCTTGAGTCGATCGATCTCCTTGATCTTCTCCTGCACGAGCCCGAGCAGCGCGCTCTCCGTCGGAACGGCGCCGACGGGAGGAAGCACCGCCTCCACGCACTTCGCCACGGGTCCGGGCAAGGCCGAGAGCAGGAGATGCGCGCTGCGATCGGGCCCCAGGAGCAGCACGTGGCAGATGTCCCGCTCGCCGAGCAATTGCTGCAGCTTCCGCCCCACGGAGAGGTAGAACAGGCGCTGCGAGTGCTCGATGCGCTCGTCCGCCAGCTGCACCGACGCGTCGCCGCGATCGGCGACGTGCGGATTGGCGCCGCGGTTGCTCGCGGTCGAGGGGCTCCGGGCCTGCGTGGTGTTCACACCGGAGACGGCCGCCGGACGCCGATCTTTCGAAGGCTCCACATCGTCTTGCTCGTCGGCGATCGTCTCGCGCGTCTCGCTGAAGAGCTTCTCGATCTGCCCGAGAAACACTTCGAACACGTGCACCGCGTCACGCGAGGCGCACGCCACGACGTAAGGCGGATGCTCGTCGATCGCGGCGAGCAGCGGCGTGAAATATGGCTCACCGAGCTGCATCGTCACACGATCGCGACCCGCGTCGTCGACGAAGTCGAGGTCGAGATCGATGCTCTCCACCCGTTCCGGACTCGCGAAGACCACCCGGGCATGCCCTTGGGTGCGCCCCTGGAAGGCTTGCAGGACCTTCTGCGCGACGGCGTCGCTGACCCCGTCCGCGGCCTTCAGCGTGTTCTTCACGCGAATGTGCACCGCCTGCGCGTTCGGGTCGCGGGCGGGGTTCACGTCGGCATAAAGCGAGAGCACCGGTCGGTCGAGCTGCTGCACACGCTCACGAAGAGCCATCAGATCGCTTTTCTGAATCACGTTTGCCTCCTGCGAGAAGAGCCTGCAGAGCGCGTGCCAGGGAACGGCGTGAGCGGGCGTCCGGCGGTCGCGACGGCGCTACAGACCGAATGGATACGTGTCACTCACGGTGGAGAGCGACGCGGTGGCCAGGGGCGTGACCGCACTCGTCTCGTCGAACCAGCAGTACTCGTCGAACTGTCGCGGCAACGAGGCGGTGAAGTAATGACTCCAAAGTTCGGTCTCGGGGCGGTAGATCACCCCGATCGCACGCTCGAGCCGCGGTTCGAGCAGGATCCGCCGCGACGCGCCGACGCGATCGCGCAGCGGCAACAGGAACGCGCCGCGATGCACGTGGTGGAAGCAGCGTTCGTAGCTGTCCTCGTGCGCCGGCCGGACCCGCTTGAGTTCCATGGGCGCGTCCCATCGCGATGCCGCGGCGACCCACCCCGTATACGTGCCGAACCCCACCGTGTAGACGTCGTCGCCGAACGCCTCCCGGCACAGCTGGCCGAGGTTCAGCTCACCGCGCGCGCCCATCTCGGTGAATCGAGCGTCCCCCAAATGCGAGTTGTGGGCCCACACGACGACCTTCGATCCGGGCCCGCGATGGGCGAGGATCTGCTCGAGCGTCTCGAACATGTGCCGGTCGCGGAGGTTCCACGACGCCGAGCCGCCGTAGTACATCGCGCGGTAGTATTTCTCGGCGCCCGCGACCAAGCGCGCATTCTGGGCAGCGTCGAAGTGCGGGTCTGCATCGTCGGCCGATTCGGCGCGCTTGCGCAGCGTCGTCTCGAGCACGTGCAGCACGTCGGCTTCGCAGGTCCGATGACCGCCGTGCAGCACCGCCGCCCCATAGGCGGCAGGATCGGACTCGAACGGCGTCAGACATCCGTAGCGATGGCGCGCGACGTGAGCCGCTTCGGGATCGTGCGCGTCGAGATGATCGAGCACGATGCCCACCGAGGTGTACAGGCTATAAAGATCGAGGCCGTGCACGGCGACGCGCCCCGCGGGTTCGCGCACCGCGTTGTGGTCGTGCAACCAGTCCACGAACGCGCGCATTTCTTCGTTGCGCCACATCCACTGCGGGAACCGGGCGAACGCGGTCCACGTGCTCGGGCGGACGCGACGATGACGAACGTAGTGATCGATGCGGGCGGCGTCCGGCCAATCCGCCTCGACCGCGACCACGTCGAAGCCGCGGCGCGCGACGAGCTCTCGGGTGATGCGGTCCCGCATGCGATAGAACTCCGACGTGCCGTGCGTCGCTTCGCCGAGCAGCACCACCCGGGCGTCGCCGATCCGATCGAGCAACGCCGCGAGGTCGACGGTCGCGATGTCGTCGAACGGCTCGATCGCGGCGCGCAGCGTGGCCGCGACGTCGCGCTTCGGGGCCGCGCCGCGCCGCGCCGCGTCTTCATCTTCTTCACCTTCGTCGAGCGCGGGCAGCCGCACCTGGGCGAGCGCCTCGGTGACGTACCCCTCGGCGGTCCGACGGATCCGCACGAGCTCCTGCAGCCCGGTTCCGCCGACGGGAACGACCAGTCGCCCGCCGACGGCGAGCTGCTCGAGCAACCTGGGCGGCGCGGCGCGAACGGCCCCGGTCACGACGATCGCATCGAACGGCGCGTGCTCGCTGCATCCCTGGCGACCGTCGCCTTCGTGCACGCGAACGTTGGCGTAACCGAGCTCGCCGAGGACACGGCGGGCGCGCTCGGCCAGGTTCGCGCGACGCTCGAACGTCCACACTTCGGCCGCGATCTCGGCGAGCACCGCGGCGCCGTAGCCCGAACCGGTGCCGACCTCGAGGACTTTGTCCGCGGGGTCGAGCTCGGCCGCCGCGACCATGCGCGCCACCACGGATGGCGTGGGCACGGCTTGGCCCTCCCCGATCGGGAGCGGAGCGTCCTCGTAGGCCGCGGCGCGCACGGACGTCGGCACGAACGCGTGGCGCGGCATTCGGCGCATGGTTTCGACGACGTTCACGTCGGTGACGCCGCGGGCGACGAGATCCCGCTGCACCATGCGCTCACGCGCCGCGGCGAGCTCCGGCTCCGCCACGAGAGCCTCACGTTTCCCGCGGAACGATGCGGAGTTGGTTGTGGACGTCTTGGACGCCGACGATCTGCTCGGCGAGTCGCCCCGCTTCGCGCTTCTCCGCACGGCTGTGCACGGTGCCCGCGAGCGTGACCTCGCCGTCCTGCACCTCCACCTCGACCTCGCTGGCGTCGAGGAAGGCGTCGTCGGTCAAAAAGTCGCAGACGTCCTCGCGGATCCGCTCGTCCGAACGTCGATAGTCTCGTGGACCGCGACCGGTGTGGGGCCCCCGTTCCGCGACCCAGCGCCCGTTCACGTGCCGATACCGCCGCATGCGACCGCGGTACGACTGCCCGTAGTCGTCGGCTTCGCCGGTGGGCTCTCCGCCGTGCAAGTCATCGCGGAAGCGATGCTCGGCGGGCAGGGCTTCGGACGTTTGCGTGCCCCGCCCGTGGCTCTGCTGCGTCGCCCCCGAACCCCGTTCCGTGGCGTCGTCCCGGAACTCGACGTAACTCTGGGACGGCGCTCCCGAAGTCGTGCGATCGGAACGGCTCTCGTCGCGCGCACGGTCGTGCTCGGCGGAGCGTGGGCGTTGCGTGGTCGGTTCGTTGAGGTTCGCCATGATCGTGCGGTTACTCTTTCAAACGAAGAGCCCACGACAAGTGGCGGAGCCGGCGACGACGAGGCGACGCCGGCGGCGAAGACCGCTCGGGTTCTCCTACGAGAGCTCGCGCCGGATCAATGCGGATCGGCGAGACGGAAGAAGCGATTCTCGTTGTACGGCACGTCGTTGCCCGGCGTGGTCAACGAGATGCCGCCTCCGAGATCGTAGTACGCATCGAGCGGGTGCGCGGTGCGGTCGACGTTCTGATCGTCGATCTCGGCACCGAACAGTCGCTCGTCGATGTTGAGGGTGAACAGCGCAAAGACGAAATCCATGGCGGGGTCTTCGAGCGTGCGCCCGTTCGGGAACGCCGTCGGCTCATCGAGATCGAGCAACAACACGTCCGGGAGGATGTAGAGCAGGAACTGCGAGAAGCACACCCGCTCGGGCCGGAACGGGGCATCCGGGGAGCCCGGAGGTACGCACGGCGTGAACCCTGCCCGCACGATGTCGTCGTAGATCCCGTTCTCCTCGTTCGCCATCGTGCCGAGCATGAGATCGTTGAGCTGCAGGCTCATCTCGGTGCGGACGTTGTTGCCATCCGAGGCAGGGTCTCCGGCGTTGTAGGCGACTTGATCGCGGATGAGGACCTGCTGGATTCCCGGGAAGCCGACGCGATCGACTCGTGTGTACTCGCTCGGGTCCTCCTGACGGAACATGAACGGATCGCTCGGCACGCCGCCGGTGGAGCTCAGCCCTTCATCCGAGGTCTCGCCGGAGCCACCCGATTCGCCGCCAGTCCCGGTGTCGTCCTGCGTGTCCTCGGTCGTCGAGGGTGCAGTCTCCGTGTCGCCCGAGCCCGCGGACGACGTGTCGGCGCCCGAGGTGGTGCCCGACAGCGTCCCCGACGAGGGACCCGTCGTCGACGTGAACGTGGCCCCGCTCGGGCCCGTGCTGCCCGTCTCGGACTCGCCGGGGGCGTCGTCGGAGCACGCCGCCCCTGCCAGCACGAGGAGGAACCATGGAACAGAGGAAAGAAGCTTCGCCGTGCGCATGATGGTCTCCTCGATCAGTTCGCCCCACCGCTGGACTCACCGCCTCCGCTCGAATCGGAGCCCGATTCGCCCGTCCCACTGTCGTCCGGTTCGGGGGGAGGCCCGATGCGCGAAGACGTCACCCACAGCTGCAGCAGATTGTCCGCGTTGCCGTCGAGCGCGGCCGAGGCCGAGAACTCCAGCGCGATGGCCCACACATTGGTGCCTGCGTAGCCGTCGACGGGCCCCTCCCCGACGAGGCTCGAGAACGCGAGGTCCTCGCGGTCGGTGTCCTGGATGTTGACGAGCGTCTGACGCCAGCCGTCGATGTCGAACGCGAACGGGTTGTCGAACACGCCCGCGGCGGCGCGCGCCCGCGCACCGGCGTCGATGTTGCGCCCGACGAGACCGATGAGCGGATTCTGGCGCGCCCCGGGCAGGTTCGAGACCTCCATCCCCCAGCGCCCTTCACTGTTCTGCGCGAACCGGACGTTCACCTGGATGTCGGACTCGTTGTCGTTGAGATTGCCGAGCTGGTTGCCCCAATAACCGCGCAGGATCGTACGCGCGGTATTGTCGATGTGCAGCGTGTAGAGCACGTTGGGGTCGAGGGCGGGCTCGCTTCCCGGCACGTGTACCCCGAACGTGATGATCGCGATGATCGTGTCGCGGTCCGTTCGCCATGCGTAGAGGTCCGCGATATCGGCGATCCGATCGACCTCGACCGTCTCACCGTCGAGGTTGTCCGTGGCGGCGACCTCCTCGGGAAGGAGCAGGACGGAACCGGCCATCAGAAGGGCACCGAAGCCGACGTGGATCCAGGTCTTCGTTCGTTGCATGAGCCAAACTCCTCGCGCGCAGTCGAGGCGACGTTTCGGAACCTTATCGTGCGCCGCCCGGCCACGTCACCTATTTGCATCGAACGAACACTGCACGGCCGACGACCCGTCGGCCGATCACCCGGAGAGGTCCCGGCCTCGGCCCGATCCGAGCCGGAGTTCGGAACCGGTCGAGCTACAGTTCATCGCCGTTTCGCACGAAGGGCCTCGCGCGCGACCCGGGCGAGAGGCCGGCCACGGGAACGACGTTCCTGTTCCGGCAGGGCTTGCTCGAGCTCGGCCCGCAACTGGCGATAGCTCGCAAGACGTTCGGCCGTCACGAGCCCACGCGCCACCGCTTCGCGAAGCGCGCATTCGGGTTCCTGTTCATGGCGACAATCCGCGAACCGGCACCCGTGCGCGAGCCCCTCGATGTCGGGGAAGGCCTGGTCCAGGCTGTCTTCTTGGCCCCAGAGCGCGAGCTCCCGCATCCCGGGGGTATCGATCACCCAGGACCCATCCGGGAGCGCGAACAGCTCGCGCCGGGTGGTCGTGTGCTGGCCGCGATGGTCACGAGCCCGCACTTGATGGGTCTTCTGCCGCGCCTCGCCGAGCCACGCGTTCACGAGCGTCGACTTGCCGACCCCCGACGAGCCCACCACCGCGCTCGTGGCCCCGGGGCGGCGGAACATCGCCGGGCCCTCGACGCCGAAACCGGTGATCACGTCGATCGGGAGCACGGGCACCCCCGGGCAAGCCTGCTCGGCCCGCGCCACGAACACCCCGCGCGTCCCCTCGTCGACGAGCCCCGCCTTGGTCAAGAGCACCACCGCCGCGGCTCCGCCTTCCCGCACCGCCGTCAGGTAGCGCTCGAGCCGTCGCGGATTGAAGTCCGTATCGAGGCTCGACACGATGTAGACGACATCGACGTTGGCGGCG
>Ga0079224_100015736_pt1 | contig 10602 bp, 8 predicted proteins | sample Stecom2015_FD_80414 | JGI IMG/M metagenome (GOLD analysis project Ga0079224, IMG submission 80414) | Agricultural soil microbial communities from Utah to study Nitrogen management - Steer compost 2015 | ecosystem: Environmental > Terrestrial > Soil > Agricultural land | place: USA: Utah...
ACCGCGTCGTTCCGTTCGCACGGCACCGCCACCGCTTGGAGCTTCCGAGGTCGGGGTTGTGGCCAACGATGCCGCCGTTACCGTCCCTTCGTGGTCCGGTCGAGCACCGCTCGATTTTTCGCACGCGGTGACGCCCCCGTGACATCGCGCGCACCCCGTGGCGTGTCGGCTCGGAAGACCGCCGCGCGCAGCATTCGTTGCGAGACACCAGAGACGGCACTAGGCTCCGGGCCATGCAAGAGCCAGGATTGAACGAGGTCGACCCGAAGCTAGCGGCTTTGATCCGCGCCGAAGAAACGCGTGAAGCCGACAAGCTGCGCTTGATCGCCAGCGAGAACTACGTCTCGCGAGCCGTACTGGAAGCGACGGGTTCGGTGCTCACGAACAAGTACTCCGAGGGTTATCCCGAGAAGCGCTACTACGAGGGGCAGCAGATCATCGATCAGGTGGAGCTGCTCGCCATCGAGCGGCTGAAGACCTTGTTCGGTGCCGACCACATCAACGTTCAACCCTATAGCGGTAGTCCGGCGAACCTGGCCGTCTACCTGGCGTTCTGCAACGCCGGAGACCCAGTCGTAGGCTTGGCGCTTCCTGCTGGCGGCCACCTCACTCACGGCTGGAACGTGAGCATCACCGGCAAGTACTTTCAGAGTCGGGGCTATGGTGTCCGCAAAGACGACCATCGCATCGACTTCGACGAGGTTCGAGCAATCGTTCGCGAGCACAAGCCCAAGATATTGTGGTGTGGCACCACCGCGTACCCGCGGGTGCTCGACTTCGCCAAGTTTCGCGAGATCGCCGACGAGGTCGGCGCAATCCTTTGCGCTGACATCGCTCACATTGCTGGATTGGTGGCGGGTGGCGCTCACCCCTCTCCGATCGGCATTGCCGACGTCGTGACCAGCACGACCCACAAGACGCTGCGCGGTCCCCGCGGCGGCATCATCATGTGCAAGGCCGAGCACGCCAAAGCGATCGACCGGGCGGTGTTTCCGGGGTTGCAGGGGGGACCCCACAATCACACGACTGCCGGTATTGCCGTCGCTGCCAAGGAGGCGCAGAGCCCCAGCTTCAAGCAGTACGCCGCCAACATCGTCGCCAACGCCAAAGCGCTGGCGGAGGCGCTTTTGGGACACGGTTTCAATCTGATCACCGGCGGCACCGACAACCACCTGGTGCTGGTTGATCTCACGCCGAAGCGGATTGGGGGAAAGCCCGCCGCGCAGGCGCTCGACCGCGCGGGCATCGTGTGCAACTACAACTCGATCCCTTTCGATCCGAGGAAGCCCTTCGATCCGTCCGGGATTCGCATGGGCACGGCGGCCCTCACCAGTCGGGGAATGGGGCCGGCCGAAATGCAGCGCCTCGCTGGATTCATGGACCGAGTGGTTCAGGCTCCTGACGATGGCGCGTTGCTCGATCGCATCGCGGCCGAAGTCAAAGAAATGTGCTCTGCATTTCCCGCACCTGGTCTGCCTCGCTCGTAGCATCAGGCGCAAACGCCGCTATTGCGCGACGGCTCGCAATGGGCGGTCGCGTTCGCGGCGTGTGGAAAAGTCCGCTCCGTGCTAGCGTCGCGCCAGCACTATGGAAGCGAACGACGAACAGACAGAGCGGTTGAGCGCGTTTCGCGCAGTGCCGCGCACTGGGGTGATCTACGTCAGCGCTGAAGCCGAAAAGGCGGGCTTTCGCGCCAGCGATCCCGAATGGTGCAATTTGGGCCAAGGGCAACCAGAAACGGGCGAGCTGCCCGGTGCCCCTGCTCGAATCGGTTCGGTGCAGTTCGGCCCCCCCGATCTCGAATACGCACCCGTTGCCGGATTGTGGGAGGTGCGTGAAGCCGTTGCCAGCATGTACAACGCGCTGTTTCGCCGTGGCATGCCTTCACAATACAGCGCCGAGAATGTCGCCATCAGCGGTGGCGGTCGCATCTCGATCATGCGCGCCTGCGCCGCCATCGGGCAGATTCATCTGGGGCACTTCTTGCCGGACTATACCGCGTACGAGGAGCTGCTCGACATCTTCCGCCGTTTTACGCCGATTCCGATTCTGCTCGACCCAGATCGTGGCTACGACTTCTCTCTCGCGCAGCTAAAGCGAGAAATCTACGGTCGTGGACTGGGTGCGCTCTTGATGTCCAACCCGTGCAACCCCACAGGCAAAGCCGTGACGTCCGCCGAGCTTCAGTCGTGGGTGGCGACGGCGCGGGAGCTAGGCTGTACGCTGCTCATGGACGAGTTCTATTCGCATTACGTTTGGACGGACGGGCCGCCTTTGTTCAGCGCAGCCGAATATGTGGAAGACGTCGAAGACGATCCCGTGGTGATCTTCGACGGCCTCACCAAGAACTGGCGCTACCCGGGCTGGCGCGTGACCTGGACGCTCGGTCCCAAGCGCGTGATCGAGGCGGTCGCGAGCGCGGGGTCGTTTCTCGACGGCGGCGGGTCGCGGCCCATGCAAATGGCGGCGCTTCAGATCTTGACCCCCGATCACGCCCGGCAAGAAGCCGAAGCCATCCGCACCACGTTCAGACGCAAGCGAAACAAGATGCTCGATGGGTTGCGGGGTCTCGGGGTGCGCTTCGAGCGCGAGCCTGAAGGCACGTTCTACGCGTGGGGCGACCTTTCGGGGTTGCCCGACGGCTTGAACACCGGACACGAGTTGTTTCGTGCTGCCCTGGCAGAGAAGGTGATTTTGGTTCCTGGTCGCTTCTTCGACGTAGATCCAGGTCAACGGCGGCTCGGCCGTACCTCACGCTTCTTGCACCACGCCCGCTTTTCGTTTGGTCCTGAAGAAGCGGTGATCGACCGCGCGCTGGAGCGTCTGCGGCGCGTCGTGGGACGTCGGGGGTAACGTCGACTCGGCTCTGGGGCATTGGACCGTCCGAAACGGAAACCCTGAACCGACTCGAGGCGCTCGGGGCCCGTAGATGCACGCGGGAGCGAAGCCAACATGGCGTGCGTCAGGCGACGGTGGCTTTATTCTGGCTTGGGGGCCTTGGGAGGCGTGTGCCTTCTGGCCTGTGCGCGCCATGCACCGGTCGTCATCGAGGCCGCACGGCCCGCCGCCAAGCCGCCGCCTGCTCCCGTGCTTCGCGCGCGCGACACAGCGGCTGGGCGCGGCCTCTACGGGCAACACGGATACGACCCGCGGTCGCTCGAGGCGCGCTGCGAGGGGGGCGCCCCCAGCGCCTGCAACGACCTAGGCTATCTGATCGAGTCCGGGACTCGCGCGATGGACGCGCCTGCGCGAGCGGCGCGGTACTACGAGCAAGCGTGCTCGCAGAGTGCGTGGGCTGGCTGTAACAATCGCGGCCTGCTGCTGCGATCGACGCAATATGGGGCTCCCGACCCCGCACGGGGCTTGAAGCTCTTGCAGCTAGCGTGTGGTGCCGACGAGCTCCTGGCTTGCCGCAACCTGGCGTGGTTGTTCCTCACCAGAAACAGCAGCCTGCTGAGCCGCCGCGAAGGCATGCGCCTCCTGACCGATAGCTGCGAGCGTGGTCTCGCCACTGCGTGCGGTGATCTGGGCTCGTTGTCCGTACGCGGGCTCGGCGTGCCTCGAGACGAACGCTACGGTGCGCACCGTCTTCAGGACGCTTGTCGCCGGGGCAGCGTCAAGTCGTGTGCCGACCTGGGCTTGTTGCTCCTGACCGCCGCTACGCTCGAACGCGACCCAGCGCGCGCCGCGCCATTGCTCGAGTACGCCTGCCAGGGTGGCAGCATGCCAGCTTGTTCTGCGTTGGGGGTCCTGCTTGCGCAATCCGAGGATGCGACTCAGGTGGCGCGCGGACACGCCCTGATGCGTCGTGCTTGCGAAGCACGCGTAGGCACCACCTGCAACGACTGGGGGCTCGCGCATGCCCAGGGCTGGGGGATGCCTCGCGACGTGCGCCGAGCGGCGATGCTGTTCCGGCACGCTTGCAGCGCTCACGAAATCTCTGGATGTGCGAGCTACGCGGAATTGATGCAGACAGGCGAAGGAGGCGTGCCCATCGACTTCGCCGACGCGGTGAAGCTGTTCTCTCAATCTTGCACACAGGGATCATTTCGTGCGTGTCACGGCGTGGGGATGGCGTTGCTCGAGGGGCGCGGTGTTCCCAAGCAATCGGCAGCCGCGGCGCCGTATCTCGACTATGCGTGCGAGTACAAGTTTGCACCCGCTTGCGATGCGCTCGCAGGCTTGCTCGAGTCCGGGGAAGCGGGAACCAACCTCGCGAAAGCGGTGCGGCTCTCGGAGTTCTCGTGCCAACAGGGCATCGGTACGGCGTGTTTGCGTCTCAGCACCTACTACGAGCGCGGTGTCGGCGTCGGGCGCGACGCGCACCGAGCAGGCGAGCTGAGACAGCGCGCCTGTCGCCTGGGGACAACGAGCGCTTGCGATGTGCCGCCCGGCGTAGAAACACGCGGCTTTTGAGATCCGGCTGTGCTCCCCGGTGGTCCCCCGGACCATGTTGCTGCACCCAGCGTCAGGCGCGTTTTCGGTAGCAACGCGGACATCGTCGCCAAAGCTTCGTTCGACAGGCTGGGGGTAGTCCCCCAGGGGCGCGCTCACATGTTTCTCCGGCACTCTCGAGGTGTTCGCGCGGCGTCGGCCAGGTCGGTGTGCAACTCCGACAAGGTACCGAGCGCGAACACACTCTGCTCTGATGGGCACCGCGCTATCCGCCGTAGCAAAACAAACACATCACACCATATCGCGAAGGGTCCCACCGCTCGACTTACAAATATTCCGCAGGTTTGCGCGTCGAAGATGCGCTAGTATTTCGACCGATGGCGCACGATTACGCGCGGAGACCCGAGCCCTTTGGCCAATACCAACTCAAGCGACTCATCGCGACCGGAGGTATGGCCGAGATCTTCGAGGCTCGAAAGCAGGGGGCGCACGGCTTTGCGCGGCGTGTCGCGATCAAACGCATCCTACCGGCGCTGCGGACCGATCCGCGATTTCAGGAAATGTTCTGCGAAGAGGCACGGATCCAGGCAAGCCTCGCGCACCCGAACATTGTCGAAGTTCTCGATTTCGGACAGGTCGACGGGCGCTTGTTCATGGCTCTCGAATACGTTGATGGCTTGACATGCAGCGATCTCATCGAGCGATTGCTCAAGCGACATCGGACGGTCGACCTAGCCGCGACTCTGTTCATTCTGCGCGAGGTTTTGCGTGGCCTCGCATTCTTGCATTCGACCTGCGACTCTTGGGGCCGTCCGCTCGATCTGGTGCACCGAGACATCGCGCCGAACAACGTACTCATCAGCAAGGTGGGTCAGGTGAAGATCGCCGACTTCGGCATCTACTACAGCCGGCACGCCGCGAGGCACACCGCGCCTGGCGAGCTCAAGGGAAAGATTGGCTACATCTCACCAGAGCAAGCGCGTGGTGAGCAAGTGGATGGGCGTAGCGATCTGTTCTCTTTGGGCGTGATGGCCGCTGAAATGTTGATTGGCACAGCCCTGTTCCAGGGCGAAACGGTCCTCGAAGTGTTCGATTCACTCAACCGGGGGGACCTGACGATGCTGCACGCCCATGGCGATCACATTCCCGATGACGTAAAGCAGGTGTTGGCGCGAGCGCTGCATCCAGATCCCGAAAAACGCTACGCCAACGCTACGACCTTCGGCACCGACGTGCAGTGGCTCGCCCAGCGCCAAGGGCTCGAGATGGAGGCGTACGACTTTACCGAATGGCTCGCGGACCTCGGGTTGATCGCCCTCGAGAGCCAGGTGAACGTGGTCTCGCCGCCGCGCAAAAGCTGAGGACTGGCAGGGCGGCGGTGCTCAGGTGCTGGTCGTGACGGTCAACGGCTGCGGGCGTGATCGCGCACGCAAGCGGGAGGTTACCAGTGCGACGGTGATGACGGCGATCACGGCCGCATAGACGGCCCACACCCAGGGGGTGGAGCCGAGCCCACCCCAGGCAGCGAGCTCGCGAGCGTTCGTGAGCAGGAGCAGCGCTGCGACGGCGATGCCCATCGGGCGGGCGGGGACGAAGCGGATCAGCCAGGCAGCCACGGGGGCGGCGATCACACCGCCGATCAGCATCGCGATCACGATGGCGACGTTGAACCCGCCTCTGCCCATCGAGACCAGAAGCGACACCGCCGAGGCCGACGCGACTGCGACTTCAGCCGTGTTGACGGAGCCGATCGCGTAGCGTGGGCGAACGCCTCGATGCAGCAGGTACGGCGTGATCACCGGGCCCCAGGCGCCGATCATTCCGTTCGTGATACCACCAACCAGGGCCGCAACCTTGGTTCCGCGCTCGTCGTAGGCGGCGGGGCGCTTCGTCGGTTCATCTTCGGAGGCCGAATCACTCTGCCCCGCGCTACTCAGCCGGGCGAAGCGGAAGAGAATGCGCAGCCCGATGACGGTGAGCAATACAGCCAATAGGGGCTTGATGAGCCCCGCGTCCACGTTGGACAGAATCGTAACGCCGACGAGTGCGCCGATGACACCGGGGATCGCGAGGCTCAGCACCAGACCCTTGTCGATGTTCTTGAAGCGCCAGTGCGATATGCCGGCCACCACCCCTGCTGCCACCTTCGCCAGGTTCACGGACGCGGAGACCGCGGCGGGCGCCAGCCCGGCTCCGAGCAGAATGCTCGAGCTGGTAGGGCCGAAGCCCATTCCGAGGGCCCCATCGACGAGAGAAGCGGCGAAGCCGGCGAGGGCAAAGAGCAGCAGGTCGCGCATAAGAAGTAACTCTATATAAATTATAGGAATTATCAACAATAAGAAAGCTTAGAAAATTCCTGCTGTTAGCGGCGCAGAGCTCACCCCGAAGGTCGGTTTTACGCGCCCGACTGCTGGAACGGATACACGCTCCCAAGCTCGAGGACTTGGGTGAGCTCATCCAACGCGCGCAGGGTTTCTTCTACGAGCTGGGGATCGCGGAGGTCATCCAGGCTCAGCGCGCTGCGATAGTGCTTTTCGACCCACTGTTTCAAGAGCACGTAGAGGTCGTCGTCGAAGAAGACGCGGGGCTGGATTGCGTTGCGTTCACTTTCGCTCAAAAGGACGCGAAGCCTCAGGCACGCAGGGCCGCCACCGTTTTTCATCGAGCCGTTAACATCCACGTAATGGATGGCTTTGAGCGCGTGGATCTCGCTCAAAGCGCGCTCGAGGAACGCGCGCGCCGGGGCGTTCGCATTGGCCTCGGAGGGAGCGATGAGGACCATGGTGCCGTCGTCCAGGCTGACGAGCTCGGAGTTGAAGGGGTAGCTCGCAACGGCGTCGCTCAGGGCAAGTTCTGCTTCGGAAGCGAGGCAGTAGGCGAACTCAGGACCGAGTCGCTGGGCGAGTTCGTCGAGGAGCGGACCGGGCTCGCAGAAGGCATGTTCGTGGAGCAGAAGCACGTGGTGGTGGCTGACGGCCAAGACGGCGCTGTGAAAGGCTCCAGCATCAATGCCGCGTGGCTCTTGCTGCCGCAGCAGCAGTCGCTCGGGAGGCAGCCGGCAAAGCCGGGCCATGGCTTGGCTCGCCTCCAGTGATTGTCGAGCGCGAAACACCCGGGGTGCTTCAGTTTGGTCGAAACAGCGACCCCAGCCGAGCAGGTGGAGAGCGGTCTTGTCGGTGCAGAGGCGCAGCTGATTGGCGGCGCCCTCGTCGCCGAGGTACGCGGGCAGTGGCGCGTGGACCTGAAAGTACTCTGGTGCAGCGAAGATCTTGCGGAGCACCCGCTCGGTGTCGGGGGGTTCCAGGCTGCGATGGGGCATCGCGCTCAAGTTCGCCACCAAGAGATGCAGCTTGCCGTCGCTCGCGTCGCACGACGGGATTACGGTGGCGGCGTTTGCCGTCCACATCGCTGACGCGCTGAGGAGCCGGCTTCCGAGTCCGGGCGACTCGTCGAACACCTGAGCCAGCGCCTGGCCTAGATCGTGACCGTAACCAAGGTCGGCCAGCGCATGGGGAGCGGGGCGGGGCTGCGGAGGCAGGACGGCCTGACCCACGCCGAGGCTGGCCACGAAACGCATCTTCTCCAGCCCTTCGAGCGCGGCGGCCCGTGGATTGCCGAGGAGCCCCCGGTGTCGGGTACTGGCGAGATTGCCGCTGCTGAGACCGCCGTAGTGGTGCGTCGGTCCTACGATACCGTCGAAGTTGTATTCGCGATAGGCAAGCACGGGAGAGGCTCATGCTATCGTCAAGCCGGTCCCAAGACCCGAGAAAATCGATGTGGAGGCTCCCAGGTGAACGCAAAACCCGAGAATGACCCCGCGGCTGCAAAGGCGGTTGCCTCGACGAATGCGGCCGGACTCGGAACGCTGCTCGTCTCATGCGGTGATCGCCGAGGGATCGTCGCTGCGTTGGCGCAGGTGCTCGCGGGGCACGGGGCGAACATTCTGGACTCGGATCAGCACACCGATCGGGACGCCAATCAGTTCTTCCAGCGGATTCGCTTCGATCTGGCGGACTTGATCACGGACAAGCTGACGCTCGAGCGCGCGCTCGGTGAAGTCGCCGAGCGTTTTCAGATGAAGCTGCGCCTCGCATACGGGGAACGACGGCAGCGCGTGGCGCTGTTCGCGTCCAATCAGGAGCACTGTCTGATCGACCTATTGCTACGCCACCGAGCTGGTGAGCTCGAGTGCGACATCGCGATGGTGATCAGTAATCACGCCAGCGCGGCAGAGATCGCCGCGCAGTACGGTATCGAGTTCCACTTGCTGCCGAAGACCCCCGAAACCAAGCAGCAGCAAGAGGCGAAGGAAATCGAACTGCTGCAGAGGGCCGAGGTCGATTTGATCGTGCTTGCCCGCTACATGCAGGTGCTCAGCCCAGCTTTCGTGCAGCTGTTTCCCGAACGCATCATCAACATTCACCACTCGTTCCTGCCCGCCTTCGTAGGTGGCAAGCCTTATCACCAGGCGCGTGAGCGGGGCGTGAAGCTCGTCGGTGCTACCGCTCACTACGCGACCGCAGACTTGGACGAAGGCCCCATCATCGAGCAGGACGTCGTGCGTTGCTCGCATCGCGACACGGTTCCCGACCTGGTGCGCAAGGGCCGAGACCTGGAGAAGGTGGTGCTGGCTCGCGCGGTGCGCTGGCACTTGGAACATCGCATCCTGGTGTACGGCAACAAGACGGTCGTGTTCGAGTGACCTAAAGCGTCTTCGTGTTGCGCGCGCTCGCGATCGCGCGGTCGAGTGCGGCGGGGCTATAACCGACCAGCAATTGCCCCATCAGATCGATGATGGGAATCGAGGCTCCGCCCATGCCCGCCCGATCGAGCTTCTGTCGCATTTCGGCGCGCGCTGCATCGCTGTTGTCGATGTCTTTCTTCACCACACGCACCCCGCGCTGCTTCAGGTAGTCTTCTGCTGCGTGACATGGCTTGCACCAATCGGCGCCATAGATGATGGCGCTGACAGGAGCGCCCGCGGCTGGTTTCGCAGGAGCGCCTCGCGGCGTCGCTGACGCCCCGGGTGCAGCAGAACTAGAGGGCGCTGCGGAAGCGGACGGAGCACTCGGCGCCTGCGCTTCGAGCCGCGCTTTGCGCCGGTCTGCACCGATCTCGTCCCAGGCCGCGCGCGCCATGATAGTCACCGGGTAGCTGCCGTCCGGGTTCTTTCGCGAAAGATCGGCAACGTAGAACCAGTCCTTCGTGGCCACTCGGCTGTCCGTGACCACGCGTACCTGTTTGCGCGCTGCCTCCGGGACGGCGTCGATTTTTTGTACGACGTGGAAATCACCGTCGTCACTCACCCAGGTCAGAAACACGACGGGCGTGGTGTCTTTGAGTACCAGCTTCGGCAGCCGCTCGGGCGCGGGGGGTTCCGCAGACGCGGGGGGCGGCGGGCCCTGGTCTTTGGCCTTGCAGCCCATGAGCGCTGCGCTCGCCATGAGCACCACGCTCGCCACGAACAGTGCGCTGATGAGGGAGGCCAAGCTCACGAATGACAGGGCGCCCAACCGTAGCAGGGGCAGCAGAGCCGGACGCGGTCTCGACAACTTCATGGTGGCGTACGATCAGTTCCTAGCGCGCTGTAGGGTGGGGTCAACCTCGTCGTTTCGCTGCTGGCTGACGCGGGCCTGGAGTGGTCCCCGAGCGCCGTGTCGGACCCGAGCACCAGGGAGGCTCAGCACCAGGGACGCCAGCGCCGAGCACCGCGACTGGGGTTCGGGGCCCAGTCGCCGTTCGATAGACCTAGCCGTGGTCGACTGCCGGCGGTGGTACTGAATCGCGGCTTTGCCCCGTGACGCGCCCGGCCAGGACGCGCACGGTTTCGACGAACCCGATCAGGATGTAGACGGAAAGGAGCCAGACCAGTACGAACTGGGGTTTGGACCAGCGCCACACGAACGCGCTCGAGCCGATCGTGAACAGCACCAGCGCGATCGTGCCCGTGTTGAGGCGGAGATCTTTGAAGGACCGAAACCTCACGTTCGACACCATGAGCAAGCTCAGTACCACGGTGGTGACGAGGATGGCGGCCGTGTACTCTTCGCCACCCAGGGCGCCCCCCATGGCGCGGTTGGCGAGCAGCAGCGAGATGAGGATGCCCGACGCCGGTGGTGTCGGCAGACCGATGATGTACCGGCCGGGTTTGGCGGGGCCGGCCGTGCTGCCGCCCGTGAGCACGTTGAAACGCGCCAATCGCACGGC
>Ga0079224_100015737_pt1 | contig 10602 bp, 3 predicted proteins | sample Stecom2015_FD_80414 | JGI IMG/M metagenome (GOLD analysis project Ga0079224, IMG submission 80414) | Agricultural soil microbial communities from Utah to study Nitrogen management - Steer compost 2015 | ecosystem: Environmental > Terrestrial > Soil > Agricultural land | place: USA: Utah...
AGCACCGTCTCGCAGGACGCGCCGCACGATCGGGGCAGGGTCGATGCGAGCCCGCTCGGCTCATCGAGCGGCCCCGAGGACCTCGACGGTCGCGAAGACGAAGAAGAAGAAAGGGCGGATCGCGTCGACCCACGCGGCGCTCGCGGCCGCGAAAGCTCGTCGAACGCAAGGGAGGACTCACGGGAATGATCATCCAAGAGCGGTCCATGCGGACTCCTTCGAATCGACATGGAGAACGCAACGACGCATCCTGGCGCGCGAATCGACGTGCCGATCGAATCCACGGGACGCGCGTCGCGCTCGCCCTATTCGTCTCGATCCTCGCCACATCGTGGGTCTCCGCCCAGGAGGCCTTCGGAGGCCGGATCGGCGAGCCGAGCTATATCGTCGTCGCGACCGACGTCTCCGCGAGCATGAACGTGAACGATCCGCTCGTGCGCGACGCGGACGGCAAGACGCGCGCGATTCGCGACGACGCGCAGATCTCTTTCCTGCAGCTCCTCCCCTTCTTGCGCCGACCGAACTTCGTCGGTGCGGCTCGCTTCACCGACGACGTCACGCCGGTCCCGCTCTCGGGCGACGGGGAAGGTCTCGTCTCCTGGGATTCGACGCGCATCGATTGGGATCGGCTGCGGCCCACGATCCAGACCGTCGAGACGAAGCGCGGCAAGACGCGGCTCGACAAAGCGATGGAATGGGCCCTCGAGGCGATCGAGGACGCGCGTGAGAAATCGGGCTGGGGAAGAGGCGCGCTCATCCTCCTGAGCGACGGCGATCCGGACGCGTTCCGCGGTCGTCGAGGCGACGGAGGACGAGGCGCGCTCGCCAAGGCGCAGGAGCTTCGGCAAAAGGGAATCCGCGTCTATCCGATCATCATCAACAAGGCGTCGTTCCGGCCCGGCCGCCGCGCCGAGGCCTTGAGCCCCGCCGACCGCCAAGCCGAGGCGCTCATGGAGCGCATCGCCGGCGCGACGCAGGGAAAAGCTTACACGATCACCCCGGCCCGAAGCCTCCTCGACATCTTCCTCGACGTGCTCGGCGATCGGGGGCAACCCGCCGACGAGTTCCTCGTCAGCAAGTACCACCGGAGCGTCGTCGTCATCGGCTCGCCGGTCGAATCGATCGAGGTGAGCTCGCCGGGAGGAAAGACCCACTCGCTCTCGATCGCGAACGGCAACGATGCGCAGACGGGGATCGATCAAAGGGTCGTTCCGCTGACGACCTGGGACATCGTCATCCTCCGCCGGCCGCTCGATCTTGCTCGCGTCGACGAGCATTGGTCAGGCCGATGGAAGCTCGATCCGAAACGCACGCCCTATCGCGGGCGCGTCTACCTGATTCCGGACTTCCTCCTCGAGCTCGGCGGCGTCGAACGCGACTCGCTCTGGGTCGAGGAGGACGTGGCGGTGAACGCGAAGATCGTCGAGCGTCCCACGGAGCTCGTCGAGGAAGGCCGCGCCGTTCCGCCGCTCGAGACGGATGACCTCCTCGTGACGCTGACGTTCTCCGGCACCGAAGGCGGGCACGCGGAGGAGCTCCATAGCGGGAAGTTCGAGGGAACGACGTTCACGAGCAATCCTTTCTCGATCGACACGCCCGGACGCTACCGGATCTCCGCCGAATGCTTCGACACGCTCGGCGACGAGAAGATCCCTCTCGGAACCTTCACGCGCGACGTCGAGGTGAAGCCTTGCCCGGTCCGTGTGCGCATCCGCGACCAGGCGAAGAACGCATCGATTCTCGAGCTTCCGGCTCGCAGCGAAGCGGGCGACGCGAACGCCTCGTGCAAGGGCGGCGATGAGATCGTCGTCGAGGTGCTCCCGGAGAAGGGGTTGCCGGATGGAGATGCCAACCGTATCGCCGCGACGTTCCGCTCATCGAACGTAGGGCCCGGAGAGTGGAAGCTCGCGCGCAACGGCAACTCGCTCTCGACGCCGGCCATCGCGCTACCGATCGACGAGCAGCATCTCGCCGGCGAGGTCGAGGTCGCGATCGGGGATCGCACGCTTCGCTTCGATGACATCCTGCTTCCGTTCGGGGCGGCGCCACTTCGAGTCGAGCACCGCTTCGGCGGCGGGCGCACGACGCTCTGGGCGGGCGAGTATCCGCGCGAGACCGTCACGGTCGTCGCCATGCCCGTCTTCGATGAGTCCGCGGAGAAGGTGGCCTCCTCGTTTCCGGAGGTCCTCCCCGACATCGCGGTGACCGCTCGCGGCGAGGATGCGGCAACGAGGCTCGCGGTCGGCGTCCGTCGCGTCGGCCCTCCCCAGAGAAAGGACGCTGCGCTCGAGGCGACCTACGAGGTCTTCGTGAAGGAGCCGATTCCGCACGGGGCGACGGAGCTCGTCATCGATCCGGGCAGCACGCTCCCGGGGATGCGTGGAAAACCCGTGCGCTACGATGTCGTCTCCCCTGCCGACACCGGGCTCTTCCAGTGGAGGGTCGCGCCTCTTCGCGACGCCAAGGCGAACGCGGAGCTCGCGCAGGGAGTCGCGGAACGGCTCTACAACGAGGAGCCGGCCCAATTCTCGGCGAGCTGGGAAGCCGACCTGGGCGTCGAGTCCATCGCGTTCGAAGTGCGGCCCGCAACGCGAGGGCGCGACGGCGATGAGACGAAGGAGTCCGCGGAAGCGCTGGCGCGCGTCGAGCTCTCGAGCGACGGGACGAGCGCGTCGAAAAGCGAGATCCTCGACAATCTCGAGCCCGAGCGAAGCTATCGCATGGACGTTGTCCTTCGCATGAAGGGGGACGGGGAAACGGCTCGAGAGATTCGCGTCTCCGGAAGCGAGTTTCGATACGAGCCGCGACGACTCGAGCTCGTGACGTTCGAGATCGGCGCAAGCGACCGCCTCCTGTCGTCGCGCGCTCACGAGCGGATCGTCCTGCCCGTGCGGGCGACGTTCAGCGGCTGGGACCGCGCGAAGCACTTCCAGGCGCTGCGCGAGTTCGAGGCTTCCTGCGCGATCCTCCTCGACGATGGCGTCGCGCGCGATGGCGGATCGATCCCGATCGCGATGCGTTTCACCGACCGGCAGGAGGACGGGGACGGCGGATACCTTCTCGTCGGCGAGGCGGAGCTCTGCCCTGATCGCCCGGGCCTCTTGTGGGTCGAGGTGAACGGCGAGCTCGCTGCCGACGACGGCTTGAAACGGACGCTTCGCGCCGCGACGCAGATCGAGGTCGGCGACCCGGCGCTCAGCGTCCGCGTCGTCGAGCGCGATGGCGAGCAGGTTCTCTTCGACTCGCGCCAGAAGAGCGACGGTCATCTCGCGAATCCGCGGCAGTGGCCCTTCGCGCAACGGCTGGCCGTCGAGATCGCACGTCTTGACGCCGCGGATGCGACGGCCTGGCCGCTTCGGGTCGTGCTCACGCGCCAAAGCCCGAACGGCGGCGATGTGAAAACCACGGTCGAGGAGTGCGTGCTCGATCCGAGCGGTCGCACGACGGTGTCGTTCAGGCCGGTCGAGGAAGGCCGCTACCGAATCCACGTCGAGCCCAACGGACAGGAGGCGCCGCCGATCTATCTCGGCACGCCCGAGCTCATCGAGCGTCGCGTGCCCGAGCTCGTCACCGCGCTCGCGCCACCCCCGACGATCACGCCGCGAACACGGGAATGGCCCTTCGAATACCGCGTGGAGATCACCGAGGGATGGCCCGGCCGCCCCGAGGCGATGTCCTTCGAGTTTCAGCTTCCCGGCATCGAGGACTGGATCCCCGGTCGCCTCGGCGTGAGCCAGGACGGAAGCCAACTGATCCTTCGCAGTCCCGAGTTCCTGCCGCCGATGCGCGACGTCCAGTCGGGGAGCGTCACCCTCGCCCTTCGACTCCACTCCGATCACCGCCGGTCTGGCTCGGGCGCCGCGCGGGCGAAAGCGCGCGACGACGACGCTGGCGAAGTCTACGAGAACGTGTGGACGATCGAGGGCCAGGTCGTGCGGCTCGATCCGAAGCTGAGCGGAATCTCCATTCACGCGGGTGGCGATGAGATCGATCCGGCCGAGGTCATCTCCGCAGGCGAGGCGCTCAAGGTCGCGGCTTCGATCGGCCCGCGCCCCGAGCGCTGGGAGCTCGAGGAGATCACGGCCTATCTCCGCCCCGTGCGAAAGGAGTCGACGGGCGCCCTCTCGCAGGAGGATCTCTATCACCTCGCGCGAGCGCGCTCTCAATCGGCCGGGCACATGACGATCGTGCGCGCGTCGAACGAGACGGAGCTGCGCGAGAAGGTGCTCCTCGCGACGGATCCGGGCAGATCGACCATCTTCGGCCTGCCCAAGCTCTCGAGGGACGAACGCTACGCCGTCGTCGTCGCCGCGAGCTATCGCGACCCGTCCGTCTCCGGCGCGGAGAGCCCGCACAAGGTGACCGAGTGGTCCGACGCGTTCGTGCTCTCGGTGCGTCAGAACGGCCACGTGCCCGCGGGCTGGTGGCTCGTCTCGTTCCTCGGCCTGTGGATGGGAGGAGTCTGGATCACGAAGCGAAAGCTCGTGCCTTCACCCGATCGACTCGGTCTCAACCTCTCGGTCACGGGAGGTGGAGCGCTCGAGCCGTCGTCCGTCAATCCGACGTACACGACGCTCACCGGAGCGGTGCCGATTCGCGAGGAGATCTCTCGATGGGTCGCGGCGCGCAACTGGCCGCCATCGAGATGGAAGAAAGTGTTCTGGTCCATCGTCGCCAGCGTCGTCGTCACGGCACGCCGGCTTTTCCTTCCCGTGCATCGGTCGCTCGTTCTCGTTCGTTTCCACGGAGGCGAACGAAACATGGCGCGAGAGGCCTACCCGTTGCTTGTGCAGACGGGCATCCTCAACCGAAACGGGAAATGGTGGGGACGCGGCCTCGGCTGGAAGGACCTGCCGGCGGCGGGCAACCGCGCCACAGCCCATGCAGAAGTCCGCATCCGACAGGGCGGCCGCGAGCACACGGTCAGAATTCCAGTGACGTGGATCCGCTGAAGATCCGCCGAGGGAAAGAGGAGGCAGCATGCGTATCAGCAACAAGCCCATCATGGTCCGCCCGACGCTCGTCGTTGGGCTAGGAGGGACCGGGCAGATCATCTGCGGGTATATAGAGAAGTTCATCCGTGACCTTCTAGGGTCCGTCCCCCCGTTCATCCGGTTCCTCAAGCTCGACACCGATGCCTTGGAGGAGGGAGGTCCGGCGAACGCGAGCAAGTCGGATTTCATCAACCTCTTCCACCACATGGATCTCGGGTCGGTCGTCCGCGACTTCGACGCTCGGCCGGAGCTCCATCCCCATCTCGACTGGCTCGAGGGGCTGCGCCTCGACTCGTCGTTCGCCGATTTCGGCTGCCAGGGGATCCCTCGGCTCGGACGGCTCGTCTTCGTCGAGCTGCGCTCGATGATCCACGAGGCCGTGAAGGCGCGCTTCAGCGATCTGCGCACGAGCACGCAGAAGGTCATCGCGAACGACCGCAACGAGTTCGTCGTCGCTCCGGACGGAGCGCCGGCCGTGCACGTGTGCAGCAGCATCTGCGGCGGCACCGGCGCCGGCCTCCTCATCGACATGGCTTATAACCTGCGCTGGTGGTCGCGCGAATCGTTCCCGCGGCGCGCCGAGATCATCGGGCACCTCATGCTCCCGGAGGCGTTCCCCGTCGATCCGCGGCTTCGCTTGAAGCTCGAAGCCGTCGCGGCGGCCACGCTCGAGGAGATCGAGTTCCTCACCGACTCGCGGCGCTCCGACATCCCCGTGCAGTACAAGGAGGAGCGTCGAGCGTTCGATCGGCTGACCGCGCCGTTCAACTTCCTCTATCTCCTCAGCGGGCAGGGAGACACGGGCAGCGGCAATCGCAAGCATCTCGCCCAGATGATCGCGCGCGCCGTGCGAGCGATGGTGCTCGAGCCGATGGGCTATCACGTCAGCGCGGATGCGAACAACAAGCTCAACGACGTCCTGGGACTCCTCGACCCGGCGAACGGCCGCCGCCGCTGTTTCGCGAGCTACGGCTACTGGTACGGCACGCCCGGCCATCAGCACCAGGACGTAGACCGTTGGATCGCGTCGGGCCTCGAGGCGATGGCCGCCGTCACCTCGGAATCGGAGAGCCACCGCAACGAGATCCAGACGGAGCTCCAGCGCCATCTCGACGTCTCGCCGATCGCGGCAGGAGTCGAGGCGCCGAGCCGCCCCTACGAGTGGGACAACGTCATGCAGGCACTCGCGACGAGCTCGGCGGCTCGGGTCGAGCAGAGCATTCGCCAGTCGATCCGGGCGTACTTCCACGAGACGCTCGAGAGCGAAGCGCGTGCGAAGGCCGACGCGATCCGCCACCGTGGACAGCCGATCCCGGAGCTCCTCGACGCGGCGAACCGCATGATCGAGGAGGATCTCTGCGGGACGAAGCTCGCTCCGCTCTCGCAGGTCGCGACGACGCTCGCCGAGTGGATCGAGGAGATGTCGAGCCAGCTCGAGTCGCTTCGGGCTCGAAGCGCGAGCCAGACGCTTCAGAACGTCGCGGCGCTCATCTCGCGCGACGTCCAGCGTGGCCTCGCCGATCAGCTTCGTGATCTCGGCGGCCTCGACGCTCTTTCGCTCACACCGGAGATGGTCAAGCCGATCGTCAACAACGCGGTCGAGCGGCACTGGCCGGCGATCGTCGAGATCGCGCTCCGCGAGAATCTCGTCGACGCGCTGAAGCTCACGCTTCACGTGCTCCACCTGCGCGAGCAGTCGCTCCAGACCCTGCCCTCGCTGACGACCGTCGTCCAGTCGTCGGGCACGCGCAACGCGATCGCTCCCGCAGCCGCGTCGAACCAGGACTTCTTCTCGACGCCGCTCTACTCGGCGACCGATCCGACGAACGACACGAGCTCCGCCGTCGCGCGTCAATTCCGGCAGAAGCTGGTGCGGCCGATCCTGCGAAGGCTCGTCCTCGACATCGAGTCTCCCAACGCGCGCGAGGCGGACGTCGACGTCCTCTCCGAGGAGCTCCAGGAGACGCTCCGCGAGCTCGCTCCCGAAGCGGACGCTCTCCTCGAGGCGGCGGAGCGCGACGACTACGACACCTTCCATCGCGACATCGATGGAGAGGTCGAAGTGTCGCTCCACAAGTACTTCGCGCCGATCTGCGACATCATCCGCCTGGGGTCGCCGAAGATCGATCTCGATCGGACCGGCGTCTACAAGGAGCCGCTCGACGTCGGCATCGCGCAGCACATGGAGAACGTCTGCGTGTCGGGGCTCCTCCAGAGGAGCAACGTCGGCGCGACGTTCCGAGAGGCGCACGTGACGGCCGACTTCGAGAAGGAGACCGACTCCTGGTTCCAGCTCCTGCAGCTCCGCTACGGCTTCAACCTCGAGGCGATCAGCACCTACCACACCTACATCGACGCGACGCGAGGCTACATCGAGGCGCGCGGCTTCCGGTTCGAGGACCTCTGGCTTCATCGCCAGTGGTACCGCGAATACCAGAGCGCTCGCGAGAAGTGGCTCCGCAACCGCGCGGCGGCCATCAACGGCGACGGCTTCGAGAAGGGCCAGTACGACAGTTGGGTGGCGCACGTCCACGACCTCGGTGAGCAGGCGAGGGATCGGATCGCCGGGATCGAGCGCCGGCTCCGCGAGGGCAACGGCTCGATCGACATCGGGGTGGCGCTCGAGGTCGGCGCGGCTCTGCGAAGCGCGCGCGATGAGATCACCCGACGGATCGATGCCGTGCTCTCGAGAGCGTCATCGGACGGATCGGACCAGACGGCGAGCTGGTGCACGGGGCGGGTCCAGGAGCTCGAGCGCGAGCTCACGGAGCGCTTCCCGCAGCTCCGGCCGCTCTTCGAGCTCGTCGAGGTGGACGGCAACGGCAACGGGCACGGAAACGGAAACGGCTGGTAAGAGGCCGCCATGGCGACCAAGGTCACACCTCCCCAGCCGGTGCTCTTCGGATGCATCGGTGAATCGGCCGCCGGCGTTCTCTCGGAGCTCCGTGGCCTGGCGCGCGAGGAGAGCGTGCGCATTCGCGGACCGTTCGGCGCCGTCGTTTTTCGAGGCGAGGAAGGGGACGAGATCGTCGTCCAGTCCGAGACCCTCGACGAGCTATACGTCGCCGAACGATCCCCGAGCCCGTTCGCGCGGAGCGATCCGCCCCGGCGCGCGTCGGACTCCGAGGCTCTCACGCGCCGGGAGATCACGCGCGTTCTTCGCAAGCTCCGCACGCAGAGGACGGGGCTTCATCGCGGCGGATCGCCTCGCACACCGCTCGTCGGATACATCGTGGTCGACCTGTCCGACCTCGAATCCGACGCCGGAGAGGATCGCCCAAGCCCCTTTCGAGTGGAGCACGTGCCGAGGCTCGGCCGCTGGCTGCGGGAGTCCGCGCCCGAGATCGACCTCACGCTGGTGCTCCTCACCGGAAGGACCGCCGAGACGGGAGATGACCCCACCGAGCCCTGGTTCCGAGCGTTCTCCGCGCTCATGAAGGAGCTCCAAGAGGACGCTCCGATCCAACGGCTCTACATCGTCGATGGCCGCGACCAACACGGCGGATGGGTCGCGACGCCGACCGAGCTCAAGCGAAATGCCGCCGAGTTCATCTTCCACCACGGTCTCAGCCCCTATCGGGACCAGCTCCGTTCGCGCGAGGAACGTCGCATCTCGCTCGACGAGGATTTCCTCGAGAGCTGCGGAACGTTCGCGACGCGGAGCCTCGACTTCGAGCCGGACTCGATCGAGCGCCAGGTGGCGAAGCACCTCGCGGACACGCACCTCGATCCGCTGAGGCGAGAAAGCCTCGTCGGCGCCGAGCCCAAGGAGATTCGACGAGCCGCGGAGCGCGCCGCCGAGGAGATCGCGGAGGTGCATTTCTCGTCATCGGAGTCCGAGGAGGACAAGGAGAAGAAGCTCAAGAGGATTCTCACCACCCATCTGCGCGAGATCTGCCGCGAACGACCCGCAGCGAAGCTCGAGGCCTTCCTGGCGGAGCTTCGGCCGCTCCTCGCGCGAATGGCGATCGACGATGAGCTCTCGGAGCGTTTCGAGGAACGATACCGCGCCGCTCACATTCTCGAGAAGCAGCACGAGGCGACCTATTCGCGCTTCCTCGAGTGGTCGAAACTGCCGTACCGCATCGCCTACGACAACGGCGACCGATATTCACCGCGGCTCGCGGAGCGCCCCCACGTCGAGGTGAGCGCCCCTCCGAGTCCGGTCTGGACACGCACGGGCGCAGGACTTCTCGCGATCGGACTCGTCGCCGTCGCCTTCGGCGCGCTCGGCTTCGGCGCCTTCTTCGCGATCGCCGGCGGGCTTCTCGCCATCATCGGGTCCGGCGTGATCGATCTCCCGGTCGCGCGCGAGTCCTACGAGCCCGCGGTCTACGAGAGAGGGCAGCCGCCCGGAGACGTCGAGCCGGTCGAATATCGACGCAAGCCATCCGGGCCGGTTCTCTGGATCGGAAGCTGTCTCGTCGCGATCGGCGCGTACAGCGCGCTTTGGGCTCTCGCTCCGATGATTCGCGTCGAGATCCTTCACCCGAGCTATGTGCCTCTTTATTACATTGGATCGATTCTTTTCCTCCTTCTCGGCTTCGGCCTCTCGTGGGTGCGACGCGACGAGCTCCCCTTCCGTTCTCCGGAGCTCGAGAGCATGGACAGCGGCCCGACGGTCCCGTGGCGCCTGAGCGCGATGGGCGCATTCGCGATCGGATGGCTGGCGCTCTCGACGCAGCTTCGAGACGACGCGGCGATCACGAGCTCACCGTCGACTCTCTACCTCGGCTGCGGGCTGCTCGCCTTGTTCGCCGGCGTGCTTCTCCTTCGCATCCGGCGGCCGGGACGCATCAAGCTCACGATCGAGATTCCGCCGCGGCCCATGCCGCTCGAGACGGGTTACCACGAGATCCCGAGCGACGAGGCGCGCGCGCCGCAATCGAGAGCGATCGTCGAGAAGATCCTGCCGTGGATCGACGATCTCCTCGAGGGAGACGAGGCGAGCGACGAGATTCGCGCGTGGCCCGAGCCGCGCCCGAGGGAGTCCGTCCTCGACGTTCTGGTCGTAAGCTATCGCGAACGGCTCGCCGGGCTCTTCCGCGAGCACCTCAAGAGGCACCGAGGGACGGACATCACCGAGCTCGCGTTTCAATCCGATGCGTGGGTCGATTGTCTCGTCTCCGAGCTCAACGACCCGATCCCTTCGCCGGGAGATCCGGTCTGGCTCTTCGCGAAGCACCATTTCGGACGGTGGCTCAGAGAGCGTCTCGCGCGCCACGGCTGGGGATCGCTCCTCGATGAGCTGAAGCCCGAGCCCGGCCGGCTCCACGCGTTCGTCCACCGTGGCCTCCCCCTCTACTGGCCGCCGACGCGCCGCGAGCCGAGGACGGACTTCAGCGTCATCGCCGTCGGCGAGGAGCTCTGGGACGTGATCCAGCCTCTCGCGTCAGGCGAATCGCACCACCGCATGGTGCCTGTGAAGTGGCAATCGCCTCGAGCCTTGCGCGCCGTGCGCATCGTCCAGGGCCTGCGCGGCGGCTGGCTCGGTTACGACGAGCTGCCGAGGAAGGTCCTCGCCATGGAAGAGGACGAGGCGCGGTCGACGCTCGAATGATCGCCGAGGTGCGAGGAGTCCGGGAAGCTGCGTTCTAGACCGAAGACG
>Ga0079224_100015738_pt1 | contig 10602 bp, 18 predicted proteins | sample Stecom2015_FD_80414 | JGI IMG/M metagenome (GOLD analysis project Ga0079224, IMG submission 80414) | Agricultural soil microbial communities from Utah to study Nitrogen management - Steer compost 2015 | ecosystem: Environmental > Terrestrial > Soil > Agricultural land | place: USA: Utah...
CCGGCGGCGATGAGGGCGGCGACGCCGGCGGCGTCGGTGCCTGCGACGACGGGGCCGTGGCCGAGGCGGTCGCCGAGATCGTCGAGGCCACCGGCGTCCGGCTCACCGACGACGGCTCCGAAGGCGACTACCTCTCGTGCACCTGGGAGACCGACCAGGACGTCGGCCCGTCGGTCTACCTCACCGTCACCCCCTCGGTCGCGGAGGTCGTCACCGAGGAGCTGCTCGAGAACATGGGGCAGACGCCCATCCAGGACGAGCGCTTCGCGAACGTCGACGCGATCCTGGTCGAGGTGCTCGGCTGCGACGCCGGGCACGCCGGCGACCTGGTCGGCTGCGCTCTCGGCGTGTACGGCGCCTACGACGTGACGTTCCAGGTGCTCTTCGCCGAGGAGGTCACCGTCGATCAGATGGTGGAGGCCACCTGGGCGATCACCGAACAGGTCTACTGAACGGGACGGGGACGGGCCCGCGGCGCCGTCCCCGCTTCAGTACCCTTCGCCCGCGCCGAACTCGAACAGCACCGAGCCGGGATCGTCCGCGGCCGGGACGTCCACCGGCAGCCGGCCCCGCGGCGCGGTCTCGCCGACGATCCCCGCCGCGAGCGACCGCAGCGCGCCGTCGGTGTAGGAGTACGTCGCCAGGTACGCGTCCACGCCCGCCAGATGCGCGATGTCGTAGGGCGTGCCGACCGCGGCCGCCACCACCGGGACACCGGACTCCAGGAGAGCCTCGACGAGGCCGATCTGCGGTGAGCCGGCGGTCACCCCGAAGGTGGTGACCACGACGAGGTCCTTGCCCTCGGCCCCGGCCACCGCCGAGGCCACCGCGGCGGCGTCCGGCTCCTCGCCGGTGGCGAGCGCCTCGGCCCGCAGTCCGAGGCCGTTCAGCGCCTCGGCGACCACGGCGGTCGTGTTCTCGCCCCACCCGGTCACCAGCACCGACGCCCCGTCCGCGGCGACCGGCAGGACGCCGTCGTTTCGCAGCAGGGTGAGGGCGCGGTCCGAGATCTCGTCGGCCGCGGCCCGGTGCTCCTCGGTGCCGACGACGCCCGAGACGGCCTCGGCGTCGGTCATCGGCTCGGCGACGACGCCGCGCCGGTGCTTGAGCTCCAGCAGCCGCCGGACCGAGGCGTCGACGCGCTCCTCGGTCAGTTCGCCGGACTCGACCGCGGCCAGCACCGCTTCCCGCGCCAGGCGGAAGTCCGGGGGCATGAGCAGCAGGTCGGCTCCGGCCAGGAGCGCCATGACGGGGACGCGATCGTCGCCGAACTCGCTGCGGACGCCCTCCATCTCCAGCGAGTCGGTGACGATCACGCCCTCGAATCCGAGCCGCTCGCGCAGGAGCCCGGTGAGGATCGGCTCGGAGAGCGTCGCGGGTTTGAGGGAGTCGTCGAGCGCCGGGAACTGCAGATGCGCCGTCATGATCATGTCCACGCCCGCCTCGACGGCGGCCTCGAAGGGCGGGGCGTCGATCTCGGCCCACTCGGTCTCGTCATGGGTGATCACCGGCAGGCCCACGTGGCTGTCGACGTCGGTGTCGCCGTGGCCCGGGAAGTGCTTCGCCGCGGCCGCGACGCCGCCGGTCTGGTAGCCGGTGACCTGCGCCGCCGTCAGCTCGGCGGCGAGAGCGGGGTCGGAGGAGAACGAGCGGACGCCGATGACCGGGTTCGCGGGGGCGACGTTGACGTCGGCGTCGGGGGCGAAGTTCTGGTTCAGGCCCATGGCCCGCAGCTCGAGACCGGCGATCTCGGCGGCCCGCCTCGCGGCCTCGGCGTCGCGGACGGCGCCCAGCGGCATCGCGCCCGGGAACTGCGTGGCGGGCTCCCCGATCCGGTTCACGACCCCGTGCTCCTGGTCGGCGGCGATGAAGAGCGGCACGCCGCCGTCGGCGAGGGCGGCCTCCTGGAGGCCGTTCGAGAGCCGCGCGGTCTGCTCGGGGTCGGCGACGTTCCCGGCCCAGGTGAAGTAGATGATCCCGCCGGGCCGATAGGTCGCGATGAGCTCTGCGGCGTTGTCGACGCCGAAGCGCTCCCGGTTGGCGGCGACATCCTCGGGGGCGTCGGTGTCGGCCGAAGCCCCGTTCGCGTACACCATGAACAGCTGGCCGACCTTCGTCTCGAGGTCCATGGAGGCCAGCTGCGCGGTCGCGTACTCCCGGGCGTCGTCGATGAGTTCATCCTGCCCGGTGTCCTCACCGGTGTGGTCGCCGGGTCCTTCGTCGGCGTCGGAGCATCCGGTGGCGGCGGCGAGCGAGGCGGCCGCCCCGGAGGCGAGCACCGCCTTGCGGGTCATCTTCGGGAATCGCACCGGACCAGTCTTCCCCATGGTCATTGGGAGTCCGAGGCAGGTCGGGGGTGTTCGGGGACATCCATACCGAACCGTGCCGGTCCGTCTCGGCCCGCGGACGGGCGCCCCGGAGAGCGCGGGCCGGGGGAGCGGCGCTCCTCCCGTTCGGCCTCGCGCGGTGCCGTCAAGTCGCGCACACCGTTCGGAAGACGGCGGAAGCCGGGAAGGAGCGGTGCTCCTCCCCGGCTTCCGAGCCGTTCCAGTCGCTAGAACTTCAGACCGTTGTCGCGGGCGGCGTCGGCCAGGGCCGCGATGCGGCCGTGGTACTGGAGCCCACCGCGGTCGAACACGACCGCTTCGACGCCGGCTTCCTTCGCACGCTCGGCGACGAGCTTGCCGACCTCTTTGGCCTTGGCGGTCTTGTCGCCCTCGAAGTCGCGCAGGCCGGGCTCCACCGTCGACGCGGCGGCCAGCGTGTGGCCCTTCACGTCGTCGATGACCTGGGCCACGATGTGCTTCGAGGAGCGGAACACCGCCAGGCGCGGCTGCTCGGCCGTGCCGGTGACCTTCTTGCGGCCACGGAAGTGGCGCCGGTTCTTCGCGATCCGACGACGCTGGGAGACCGACCCTGACGGGCGACGGCGCTCGAGTTTGCTCGCCATTACTTACCTGCCTTCCCGGCCTTGCGGCGGATGCGCTCGTCGACGTACTTCACGCCCTTGCCCTTGTAGGGTTCCGGCGGACGCAGTCGGCGGATGTTCGACGCGACCTGACCGACCAGCTGCTTGTCGATGCCCTCGACGTGCAGCAGGGTCGGCTTCTCGACCTGGAACGAGATGCCCTCCGGCGCGTCGACCTGGACGGTGTGGGAGAAGCCGAGGCTCATCTCCACGCCCTTGCCCTTGGCCTGCGCGCGGTAACCGGTGCCGTTGATCTCCAGGGACTTCTTGTACCCCTCGGAGACGCCGACGACCATGTTGCTGACGAGGCTGCGCGCCAGGCCGTGCAGGGCCCGGGACTTGCGCTCGTCGTTGGGCCGGGTCACCTGGAGGGACCCGTCGTCGTTCTTCTCGATGCGAATGGGCTCGGGCAGCTCGCGGACGAGCTGGCCCTTGGGGCCCTTGACGGTGACCGTCGCGCCGTCGATCGTGACATCGACGCCGGAGGGCACCTGGATCGGCTGCTTCCCAATGCGGGACATGCTTCATACCCTCCTTGACTACCAGACGTAGGCGATGACTTCGCCGCCCACGCCGCGCTTGCGAGCCTGGCGGTCGGTCAGCAGGCCCTGGGAGGTGGACACGATGGCCACACCCAGGCCGCCGAGCACGCGCGGCAGCTCAGTGGACTTGGCGTAGACCCGCAGTCCCGGCTTCGAGACACGGCGCACGCCCGCCAGGGACCGCTCGCGGTGCTCGCCGAACTTCAGGTCGACGACCAGCTTCTTGCCGACTTTGCCCTCCTCGGGCTCCTCGACGCGCCAGTCGGCGATGTAGCCCTCCTGCTTGAGGACCTCGGCGATGGAGGCCTTCATCTTGGAGTGCGGCATCGACGTGGTGTCGTGGTAAGCCTGGTTGGCGTTCCGCAGACGCGTCAGCATGTCTGCGATCGGGTCGGTCATTGTCATGCTTTTGATGTACCTTTCTCACCCCGGTTCCCCCGCCCGGCGGGGGCCTGTGGCGATCGACAGTATTTGAGGCCTGTTACCAGGAAGCCTTGTGGACGCCCGGGAGCTCCCCGGCGTGGGCCATGTCGCGGACGCACACCCGGCAGAGGCCGAACTTGCGGTAGACCGCCTTGGGACGGCCGCACTTCTGGCAGCGGGTGTAGGCGCGCACGGCGAACTTCGGCTTGCGCTTGGCCTTCGCGATGAGGGCTTTCTTCGCCATTAGTCGTTCTCCTTGAACGGGAAGCCCAGGTGCCGCAGCAGCGCCCGGCCTTCATCGTCGGTCTTCGCGGTGGTCACCACCGTGATGTCCATGCCGCGCACCCGGTCGATCTTGTCCTGGTTGATCTCGGGGAACACCGACTGCTCGGTCAGGCCGAACGTGTAGTTGCCGTTCCCGTCGAACGGCCGGTCCGACAGACCGCGGAAGTCGCGGATGCGGGGCAGCGCGATCGACAGCAGCCGGTCGAGGAACTCCCACATGCGGTCGCCGCGAAGGGTCACCTTCGCGCCGATGGCCTGGCCCTCGCGCAGCTTGAACTGCGCGATCGACTTCTTGGCGCGACGCACGACGGGCTTCTGCCCGGTGATCGTCGCCAGGTCCTCGAGCGCGCCGTTGATGAGCTTCGAGTCGCGAGCGGCCTCGCCGACGCCCATGTTCACCACGATCTTCGTCAGACCGGGGATCTGGTGCACGTTGGCGTACTTGAACTCGTCGGTCAGCTTCGGCTTGATCTCGGACTTGTAGGTCTCCTTCAAGCGCGGAGCGATCTTCTCTGCAACGTCAGTCATCACAGGTCCTTACCCGTCCGCTTCGAGACGCGGACCTTGCGGCCCTCGTCGTCCTTGCGGTAGCCCACGCGGGTGGGCTGGTTGTCGGCGTCGAGCACCATCACGTTGGACACGTGGATCGACGCCTCCTGGGTGACGATCCCGCCGGTGCGCGAACCGCGCGCCGACTGCCCGGCCTTGGTGTGCTTGGTGATCCGGTTGACTCCCTCGACGAGCACGCGCTCGCGGGTGGGGTACGCCTCCAGCACCAGGCCCTCGGCGCCCTTGTCCTTGCCCGCGATGACGCGGACGCGGTCGCCTTTCTTCACCTTCATCGCTACAGCACCTCCGGTGCGAGGGAGATGATCTTCATGTACTGCTTGTCACGCAGTTCACGGGCGACCGGCCCGAAGATACGGGTCCCTCGCGGCTCGCCGTCCTTGACGAGGACGGCGGCGTTCTCGTCGAACTTGATGTACGAACCGTCCGGGCGGCGGCGCTCCTTCACGGTGCGCACGATGACAGCCTGGACGACATCGCCCTTCTTCACGCCGGCCCCGGGGATGGCCTCCTTGACGGAGGCCACGATCGTGTCGCCGATACCGGCATAGCGTCGGCCGGAGCCGCCCAACACCCGGATGCACAGAATCTCGCGCGCACCGGTGTTGTCGGCGACCTTCAGCCGCGACTCTTGCTGAATCACGTCCCGATCTCCCTACTTGGCCTTCTCAAGGATCTCGACGACCCGCCAGCGCTTCGTCTTCGACAGCGGCCGGGTCTCCATGATGGAGACGCGGTCGCCGACGCCGCACTGGTTGTCCTCGTCGTGGGCCTTGTACTTCTTGGTGGACCGCAGCACCTTGCCGTACAGCGGGTGCTTCTTGCGGTCTTCGACCTCGACCACGGCGGTCTTGTCCATCTTGTCGCCGACGATGACGCCCTCGAGCACCTTGCGCCGGTTGCGAGTCTCGTTCTCCTCGCTCATCCTTCATCCTCCTCCGGCGTGGCGCTGAGGCCCAACCGGCGCTCGTTCATGACGGTGTAGATCCGCGCGATCTCCTTGCGGACCAGGCCGAGCATGTGGTTGTTCTCCAACTGACCGGTGGCACCCCGGACCCGCAGGTTGAACAGCTCTTCCTTCTTGTCCAGGAGTTTCGCCTGGAGCTCCTTGTCGCTGAGCTCGCGGAGCTCACCGGCGTCGATACCAGTAGCCATCACTACTCACCTGCACCTTCACGCGTCACGATGCGGCACTTCATGGGCAGCTTGTGGATCGCCCTCATCAGCGCCTCGTTGGCGACGGACTCGGTCGGGAACGACAGCTCGAACATGACCCGGCCGGGCTTGACGTTGGCCACCCAGAACTCGGGCGAGCCCTTGCCGGAGCCCTGACGGGTCTCGGCCGGCTTCTTCGTGATGGCGCGGTCGGGGAAGATGTTGATCCAGACCTTGCCGCCACGCTTGATGTGACGGGTCATCGCGATACGAGCCGCCTCGATCTGGCGGTTGGTCACGTAGCCGTGCTCCAGCGCCTGGATGCCGTACTCGCCGAACGTCACTCGAGTGCCGCGAGTCGCCTTGCCCTTGCGCTTGGGCGCGTGAGGCTTGCGGTAACCGCGCGGCGGTTTCCGTGGCATGAGCATGTCGCTTAGCCCTCCTGCTTCTTCGTCTCGGCAGCGCCGGCGGCACCGACCTCGGTCGCCGGAGCGGCCGATTCGCCCGAAGGCTGGGCGCCCTGCTGCGTGCCCGTGTTCGCGGTGCGCCCCCGGCTTCCGCGGCCACCGCGACCGCGACCGGGACGACCGCCCCGCTCGCCACCGCTGTCGCGCCGGCGCTGCACCTGCTCGGCCTGCTCCTTGAGCGTGGCCTCGCCCTTGTAGATCCACACCTTCACGCCGATGCGGCCGAAGGTCGTGTGGGCCTCGAACAGGCCGTAGTCGATGTTCGCGCGGAGCGTGTGCAGCGGGACCTGGCCCTCGCGGTACTGCTCCGAGCGGCTCATCTCGGCGCCGCCGAGGCGGCCGGAGCACTGCACCTTGATGCCCTTGACCGTCGGGTTGCGCATGGCCGACTGAATGGCCTTGCGCATGGCGCGACGGAAGTTGACGCGGCTGGCGAGCTGCTCGGCGACCCCCTGGGCGACGAGCTGGGCGTCGACGTCGGGGTTCTTGACCTCGATGATGTTCAGCTGGACCTGCTTGCCGGTCAGCTTCTCCAGGCGTCCGCGCAGCCGGTCCGCCTCGGCGCCCTTGCGGCCGATGACGATGCCCGGGCGGGCGGTGTGGATGTCGACGCGGACCCGCTCGCGGGTGCGCTCGATGTCGACCTTGCTGATGCCGGCGCGCTCGAGACCCTCGGTCATGAGCTTGCGGATCTTCACGTCCTCACCGACGTAGTCGGCGTATTCCTTGTCGGCGTACCAGCGCGACGTCCAGTCACTGCTGATGCCGAGGCGATACCCGTGCGGGTGAATCTTTTGACCCATTACTCGGTCTCCTCCTTTTCAGCGGACTCGGACTTCGCGTCGGCCTCGGCCGGCTTCTCGGCCTTGGGCTCCGCCTTGGGGGCGGCGGCCTTGGGCCGGCGGATCGAGCCGGCGTCGACCGGGGCGGCCTGCACGGACTCCACCACCACGGTGATGTGGCTGGTGCGCTTGTTGATCCGGTAGGCACGGCCGTGGGCGCGAGGGCGGTAGCGGCGCATCGTCGGGCCCTCGTCGACCTTGATCTCGGAGATCAAGAGCGATTCGGGGTCCAGACCCAGGTTGTTCTCCGCGTTGGCCGAGGCCGACGCGATGACCTTGTACACGACCTCGGCCGCGCTGTAGGGCGCGAACTCGAGGGTCGTCAGGGCCTCGTCCACGGGCAGGCCACGCACGAGGTCGACGACGCGGCGCGCCTTGCGCGGAGCGACGCGGACGTACCGCGCCACGGCGCGCGCCTTCGGAGCCTCCTGCTCCAGTGTTGCCATCGTTCTATTCCTTCGTTCGTTCTGTAAGCCCGTGGCCTAGCGGCGACGGCTCTTGCGGTCGTCCTTGTCGTGGCCGCGGAACGTGCGGGTGGGCGCGAACTCGCCGAGCTTGTGCCCCACCATGTTCTCGGTGACGTACACCGGAACGTGCTTCCGCCCGTCGTGGACCCCGAAGGTCAGCCCGATGAAATCGGGCGTGATCGTGGAGCGACGCGACCAGGTCTTGATGACGGTCTTGGACTTGGACTCGATCGCCGCGTCCACCTTCTTCTGCAGGTGGTCGTCGACGAAGGGCCCCTTCTTCAGGCTGCGACCCATGGCTTACTTACCCCGCTTCCGGCTGGCCTTGCGACGACGGACGATGAGCCTGTCGTTCGGGTGGTTCTTCTTCCGGGTGCGACCCTCGGGCTTGCCCTTCGGGTTCACCGGGTGGCGACCGCCGGAGGTCCGGCCCTCGCCGCCGCCGTGCGGGTGGTCGACCGGGTTCATGACCACACCGCGGACGGTCGGACGCCAGCCCTTCCAGCGCATGCGGCCGGCCTTGCCCCAGTTGATGTTGGCCTGCTCGGCGTTGCCGACCTCGCCGATCGTGGCGCGGCAGGTCGACTGGACCAGGCGGATCTCACCGGAGGGCATGCGCAGGTGCGCGTACTTGCCTTCGCGGGCGAGCAGCTGGATCGAGGCGCCGGCGCTGCGGCCCAGGACGGCGCCGCCGCCGGGCTTGAGCTCCACCGCGTGGATGGTGGTGCCGACCGGGAGGTGGCGCAGCTCCAGCGAGTTGCCCGGCTTGATGTCGGCCTCGGGGCCGCTCTCGATCCGGTCGCCCTGCTTGACGCCCTTGGGCGCCAGGATGTAGCGCTTCTCGCCGTCGGCGTAGTGCAGCAGCGCGATGTTCGCGGTGCGGTTCGGGTCGTACTCGATCTCCGCGACCTTCGCCGGCACGCCGTCCTTGTCGTGGCGGCGGAAGTCGATCACGCGGTAACGGCGCTTGTGGCCGCCGCCGCGGTGGCGGGTCGAGATCTTGCCGGAGTTGTTGCGGCCGCCGGTCTTGGTCAGCGGGCGCACCAGCGACTTCTCGGGCGTGGAACGCGTGATCTCGGCGAAGTCGGAGACACTGGAACCACGACGCCCGGGCGTCGTCGGCTTGTACTTGCGGATAGCCATTGTTACTCCCTGCGTCCCTACGAGATCTGTCCGCCGAAGATCTCACCGAGACGACCGGGGTCGCCCTCGACGGTGACGATCGCGTGCTTGACGCTCTTGCGCTGGCCCCAGCCGTCGCGGGTGCGCTTGCGCTTGCCGCCACGGTTCAGGGTGTTGACGCTCTTGACGTCCACATTGAAGATCTGCTTGACGGCGATCTTGATGTGGCTCTTGTTGGCGCGCGGGTCGACCTCGAAGGTGTACTTGCCCTCGCCGAGGAGGGTGTAGCTCTTCTCCGAGATGACCGGCTTGATGATGATGTCGCGCGGGTCGGCGACGGTCACTTCGCTCATGCCGCGACCTCCTGCTCGGTCCGGTCAGCGATGAACGCCTCGATGGCGGCCTCGCTGAACACGATGTCCTCGTTGTTGAGCACGTCGTAGGTGTTGACCTGGCCCCACTCGAGGATGTGGACCTCGGGGAGGTTCCGCAGGCTCAGCCGGGCGACGGACTCGTCGCGACCCAGCACCACGAGGACCTTCGCGGCCTCGGTGGTGGCGGCGAGCGCGGCCTTGGCGTCCTTCGTCCGGGGCGTGTCCCCCTCGATCAGGGAGCTGACGACGTGCAGGTTGCCGCCGCGCACCCGGTCGGTGAGGGCGCCGGCCAGGGCCGCGGCCTTCATCTTCCGGGGGGTGCGCTCGGCGAACGACCGCGGCTTGGGGCCGTGGACGACGCCGCCGCCGGCGAACTGCGGCGCGCGGATCGAGCCCTGGCGGGCGCGGCCGGTGCCCTTCTGGCGGTACGGCTTCTTGCCGCCGCCTCGGACTTCGCCGCGGGTCTTGGTGTTCGCCGAGCCGGAGCGCGCGGCGGCGAGCTGCGCGGTCACGACCTGGTGCATGAGCGGGATGTTCGGCTCGACGTCGAAGATCGACGACGGAAGCTCGATGGTCTTCCCGGTCTCCTTGCCAGCGGCGTCTTTGACTTTGATTTCAAGGCTCATTGCTAGGCCACCTGCTTCACTGCGCTGCGGACGAGCACCAGGCCGTTCTTGGGGCCGGGGACGGCGCCCACGATGAGCAGCAGCCCGCGCTCGGCGTCGACCGCCTGGATGCGCAGGTTCTGCGTCGTGTGGCGGTTGCCGCCCATGCGACCGGCCATGCGCATGCCCTTGAAGACGCGACCGGGCGTGGCGCAGCCGCCGATCGAACCGGGGGCGCGGTGCACCTTGTGCGCACCGTGGCTGGCGCCGAGGCCGCCGAAGCCGTGACGCTTCATGACGCCGGCGAAGCCCTTGCCCTTGGTGGTGCCGGTGACGTCGACCAGTTCGCCCGCCTCGAAGATCGTGGCTTCGACGGTCTGGCCGAGGTCGTAGTCGGCGGCGTCAGAGGTGCGCAGTTCGACCAGGTGGCGACGCGGAGCGACGCCGGCCTTCTCGAAGTGGCCCTGAATCGGCTTGGTGACGTTCTTGAGTTTGACGTCGCCGAAACCCAGCTGCACGGCCGAGTATCCGTCGACGTCCGGTTTGCGAATCTGGGAGACGACATTCGGCCCGGCCTGCACCACGGTGACGGGCACGGCGCGGCCGTTCTCGTCCCAAACCTGGGTCATGCCGAGCTTGGTGCCCAGGATTCCCTTGATCTGCCTGTCCATTGGTGCCCCTACAGCTTGATCTCGATGTCGACGCCGGCCGGCAGGTCGAGGCGCATGAGCGAGTCGACCGTCTTCGGCGTCGGTCGAGGATGTCGATGAGACGCTTGTGCGTGC
>Ga0079224_100015740_pt1 | contig 10601 bp, 7 predicted proteins | sample Stecom2015_FD_80414 | JGI IMG/M metagenome (GOLD analysis project Ga0079224, IMG submission 80414) | Agricultural soil microbial communities from Utah to study Nitrogen management - Steer compost 2015 | ecosystem: Environmental > Terrestrial > Soil > Agricultural land | place: USA: Utah...
CGCCACGGCCGTGGTCATGCTCGCCGTCGCCGTCCTGCTGCTCACGACCTGAGGCCGCTCACTTCGACGAGACGCCCACCCCGAGGTCGAACTCACGGTAGACGCGGGCCCAGAACCCGTCGCGCAGCCACACCCGCGCCTCCGGGTAGGGCCGCAGCGAGTGGCCCAGCTCCTTCTCGGCCTCGATCAGCAGCTCGGTGTCGATCACGGTCGGCAGGATGGGGCCGGGCAGCAGGTCGCGGATGTTGTCGCGGCCCCGCGTCAGGATCCACTTCTGCGCCACGTGCTCGCCCACGTCCTCCACCCGGGGCCGGCTCGGGCCGAGCTTGGCCACCTGGCCCGGCTTGGCGTGCGGCTTGACCGGCGAGCGGCCCGCGAACACCTGCGCGGGCGAGGGCGCCGCCGAGGCCGGTGGGGCGACCGGCACGGGCTGGGGAGCACGGCTGAAAAAGGGTCTCAGGAAATCAGCACTGATCACTTCAACGGTGTCGGACTCCCACACCAGGCGCTCGGCTTGATTGGTGCCGTACGGCGGCTCCACCCCCCACAGATGGATGCGGACCCCGTACGCCTGAGCGGCCTCCACGGCGGGCACCATGTCCTCGTCGCCGGCCAGCAGAACGGTGTCGGTCACCGCGTGATGCCTGGCCAGCGCCTCCAGATCGCTCCTTATCTGGGCGTCGACGCCCTTCTGCTGGCCGCGCGCGTTCAGATTGCCCAGCCGCACCTTGACCCAGGGCAGCTGGGCGATCACCCGCTGGTCGACGGTGGGCACGCGGTCACGGGCGGCGTCATACCAATAGATCCGCAGGAGCTCACCCGAAATGCGTTCCTCGGCATGTTTCTGGAGGCTCTGGATGAGCTCATCCGCGGCAACCCGATATTCCTTGCGTTCCTTCGCACCAAGCAGCACTTCCCCCGCGGCAGCGTAGAGATAACCGACGTCCACGAGGACGGCGTACTTCGCTGCCACGGGGTGCGGCACTAGATCTGGGATGGCCATGATGTCCTCCAGGCCGCGGTGTTAGTTGATCGGCCGACTATATACGCCTACTTTCTCTAGATAGTCCCAACTCCCAGGGAACTTGACACCCGATTCCCGGGATCTGTCTACGGCAGAGCGCTCATCCGCCAAGCCGCCTTCCCAGGGGTGAGTGGGTTACGCATGCTTCTCGCGGGGTTTCGCCAAGATTGCGTACGGGGTCGCGGCGGCTCGGGCGCGGCGGGCCGCGCCGTGAGGACGGCCACCAGGGCCGCGATCTCCTCGGGCGTGGCGTCGCCGCGCACGATGCGCAGGTGAGGGCGGGGCTGCTCGGTCATAGCGGGATGTTCCCATGCTTCTTGGGCGGGAGCGTGGCGCGCTTGTTGCGCAGCGCCCGCAGCGCCTTGACGATCTGGGCGCGGGTCTCGGAGGGGCGGATCACCGCGTCCACGTAGCCGCGCTCGGCCGCGATGTAGGGGTTGGCCAGCGTGTCCTCGTACTCGGTGACGAGCCGGGCGCGCTCGGTGTCGGGGTCCTCGGAGGCGGCCAGCTCGCGGCGGTAGAGGATGTTGACCGCGCCCTGCGCGCCCATGACGGCGATCTGCGCGGTGGGCCAGGCGAGGTTCACGTCGGCGCCGAGATGCTTGGAGCCCATGACGTCGTACGCGCCGCCGTAGGCCTTGCGGGTGATGACGGTGACCAGCGGGACGGTGGCCTCGGCGTAGGCGTACAGGAGCTTGGCGCCGCGGCGGATGATTCCGTTCCATTCCTGATCCGTACCGGGGAGGAAACCCGGGACATCAACAAAAGTCAGGATGGGGATATTGAAAGCGTCGCATGTCCGAATAAAACGAGCAGCCTTCTCAGAAGCGTCGATATCCAGACATCCGGCGAAATGCATGGGCTGGTTGGCGACCACGCCCACCGGCCGCCCGTCCACCCGGCCGAACCCGACGACCACATTGGGCGCGAACAGCTCCTGCACCTCCAGGAACTCCCCGTCGTCGAGCACGTGCTCGATGACCCGGCGCATGTCGTACGGCTGGTTGGCCGAGTCCGGGATCAGCTCGTCGAGTTCGAGGTCGGGGTCGAGGTCCTCGGCCGCCTCGTACGCGGGGGCCTCGTCGAGGTTGTTGCTGGGCAGGTAGGAGAGCAGCGCCTTGACGTACTCCAGGGCGTCGGTCTCGTCGGCGGCCTGGTAGTGGGCCACGCCCGACTTGGTGTTGTGGGCGTGCGCCCCGCCCAGCTCCTCGAAGGTGACTTCCTCACCGGTGACCGTCTTGATGACGTCCGGGCCGGTGATGAACATGTGGGAGGTCTGGTCGACCATGACCACGAAGTCGGTCAGCGCAGGGGAGTAGACGTGGCCGCCGGCCGCCGCGCCCATGATGAGCGAGATCTGCGGGATGACGCCGGAGGCGTGCACGTTGCGCTTGAAGATCTCCGCGTACAGGCCGAGCGCGACCACGCCCTCCTGGATGCGGGCGCCGCCGCCCTCGTTGATGCCGATGATCGGGCAGCCGGTCTTCAGCGCCATGTCGATCACCTTGACGATCTTCTCGCCGTAGACCTCGCCGAGCGAGCCGCCGAAGACGGAGACGTCCTGTGAGAAGACGCACACCTGCCGGCCGTCGATGGTGCCGTAGCCGGTGATCACGCCGTCCCCGTAGGGACGCTTCTTCTCCAGGCCGAACATCGTCGAGCGGTGCCGGGCGAACTCGTCGAACTCCACGAACGAGCCCTCGTCCAGGAGAGCGAGGACCCGCTCGCGGGCGGTCATCTTGCCCTTGGCGTGCTGCTTCTCGACGGCGGCCGCGGATCCGGCGTGCAGCGCCTCCTCCCGTCGCCGCTCCAGGTCGGCGATCTTCCCAGCGGTAGTGTGAATGTCCGGTTTGTCCGGCAAAGGGGCAACAGCGCTCATGCGCGACAGGGTATTACCTGCTCATAGAGTGGTCGCATGAAGGATGCCGTTCGCACGACCGGCCTGTTCAAGAGGTACGGGCCGCAGGTGGCGGTGGCGGGAGTCGATCTGGTCGTCCCCGCCGGGAGTTTCGCCGGTCTCGTGGGGCCCAACGGCGCCGGGAAGACCACCACGCTCAGCATGATCACCGGGCTGCTCCGGCCCGACGGCGGCCACGCGGAGATCGACGGCTTACACGTCTGGCGCGACCCCGTGGCGGTCAAGGCCCGCATCGGGGTGCTGCCCGAAGGACTGCGCCTGTTCGAGCGGCTGTCCGGCCGCGAGCTCCTCCTCTACAACGGCAGGCTCCGCGGCATCCCCAAGGAGGAGGTCGAGCGGCGCGCCACCGACCTGCTGCGGCTGATGGACCTCACCGAGGCGGCCGACAAGCTCGTCGTCGACTACTCCACCGGCATGCGCAAGAAGATCGGCCTGGCCGCGGCGCTGCTCCACAACCCCTCCGTGCTCTTCCTCGACGAGCCGTTCGAGGGAGTCGACCCGGTCAGCGCCAACACGCTCACCGAGGTGCTGCGCGGCTACACCGAGTCCGGCTCCACCGTGATCTTCTCCAGCCACGTGATGGACCTGGTCGAGCGGCTGTGCGACTGGGTGTCGGTGATGAACCGCGGCCACATCGTCGCCCAGGGCCCGCTGGATCGGGTGCGCGGCGGGCGCAGCCTCAACGAGACGTTCCTGGAGCTGGTGGGCGGCGGCCCCCAGACCGGCGGCGCCGCCGGGCTGAGCTGGCTCGGGAGGCGGGAGACGCCGTGACCACCGTCCGGCTCTTCGCCGCGCTCAAGCTCCGCCTGCTGGCCGGCAACCTGCGCGGCGACCTCACGCGCAAGCTCGGCTTCGTCTTCACCCTCGTCATGGCCGTCTTCCTGGCCGCGCTCGGCTTCTTCCTGATGAGCGTGGTCCGGTTCGCGCCGCCCGACATCGCCACCGACATCGTCATCGTGGTGTTCAGTTTGTTCCTGGTGAGCTGGATGATCGGGCCGCTGCTGGCGTTCGGCCTGGACGACACGCTCGACCCGGCGCGGCTGGCGCTGTTCCCGCTGCCCACCCGGCAGCTGGCCGTCGGCATGTTCACCGCGTCGGCCACCGGCGTGTGGCCGCTCGCCTCGCTCGTCGTCACGGCCGGGGCGCTCGTCGCGCTCGTCTCCAGCCTCGGCGGGTTCCTGCTCGGGATCCTGGCCGTGCTGCTGCAGTTCGCGCTCTGCCTGGTGGCCTCCCGGCTGGTGACCACCTCGCTCTCCGGCGCGCTGCGCACCCGGCGCGGGCGCGACGTGCTCGCGGTGGCCGCGTTCGCGTCGCTGCTGCTGTTCCAGCTGCCCAACCTGCTGCTCAACAGCAACCTGGGCGACCCGCTGTCCCTGCTGCGCGGGACCGCGGACCTGCTGCGCTGGACGCCCTCCGGCATGACCGCGCACGCGATCGCCGACGGCGGCCTGACCGGCCTCGGCGAGCTGCTGGTGGTGGCGCTCGTGGTGGCGGCCGCCGCCTGGCTGTGGATCAAGGCGCTCAACCGCGCCCTCGTCACGCCCGACGTCTCCAACCAGACCTCTTCCGTACGGCGCGACAGGGGTTTCGTCGACCGGTTCGTGTCCGACGGGCCGCTGGCGGCCGTGGTGACCAAGGAGCTCAAGTACATCCGGCGCGAGCCGCGCTACCGGGTCGTCTGGTTCAGCGGCGTGGTGCTGACCGGGGTGCTGGCGATCTCGTTCAGCCGGTTCGAGGGCTCCGGCGGGCCGGTCCTGCCGATCCTGCTCACCACCCTGGGCGGGCTGATGATGTCGATGCAGATGTGCAACGCGTTCGGCATCGACGGCCGCTCGCTGTGGATGAACGCGGTGGCCTTCGGCTCCGAGCGCGGCCTCAGCCTCGACCTGGCGGGCCGCCACCTGGCCAACGCGCTGGTCGCGGTGCCGGTGCTGCTGCTCATCGCGGTCGTCGCCGGGGTGCTGACCGGCAGTCCCGACGGCATCCTCTGGGCGTTCTGCGCCGGCCTGGGTGTGCTCGGCCTGGGGTTCGGCGTCGGCTCCGTCACCAGCGTGGTCATCCCGTACACCGTCCCCGAGAGAATGAACGCCTTCACCGGCGCCGCGCCCGGCCAGGGCGGGCAGGCGTTCGCCTCGTCGATGGGCGCGATGATCGGCATCTCGCTGCTGGCGCTGCCGTTCCTGGTGCCGATGCTCTTCGGGCTCTACTGGGTGTGCGCGCTCGCCCCGTTCTACGGGCTGGCCGCCGAGGTGCTCGGCCGCCGGCTCGGGGCGCAGCTCGGCTTCGCCCGGATGCCCGAACTCCTCGCGGCGGTGTCGAAACCCGCCTGACCAGTGGTCTAGTCCAATAATTGAGACCCCTTCGCAGCGTCGCGGAGGCGGTGTATACGCTTCGAACCATGATGGATCAGGGCTCCGAGCACCGCAGTGCCGCCGTGACCGAAATGCCGGACGAACTGCGCCGCGACGTGCGGCTGCTCGGCAGCCTGCTCGGCCGGGTGATCGCCGAGCAGGGTGGCGAGGATCTGCTGGCCGACGTCGAGCGGCTGCGCAAGGCCGTCATCGCCGCCCGCCGGGGCGAGGTGACCGGCGACGAGATCGCCGCGATGGTGTCCGGCTGGGAGATCGACCGGGCGGTGGAGATCGCCCGCGCCTTCACCTGCTACTTCCACCTGGCCAACCTGGCCGAGGAGCACTACCGGATCCGGAGCCTGCGCCGCCGCGACACCGAGGACGCCGTGCAGCGCGAGTCGCTGGCGCAGGCCGTCGAGGAGCTGGGCCGTGAGCGCGTCGCCGAGCTCGTGAAGGACCTGGAGCTGCACCCTGTGCTGACCGCGCACCCGACCGAGGCGCGCAGGCGGGCCGTCGCCACCGCCATCCAGCGCGTCAGCCGCGAGCTCATGGAGTACAACGCGCCCGAGCGGGGCGCCTCCGAGCGGGCCGAGACGCAGCGCCGCCTGCTGGAGGAGATCGACCTGCTCTGGCGGACGGCGCAGCTCCGCGACACCCCGCTGGACCCGCTCGACGAGGTCCGCACCGCGATGGCCGCCTTCGACGAGACCCTGTTCCGGGTGGTGCCGCAGGTCTACCGGTCGCTGGACGCGGCGCTCCACGACGACGAGGGCGCGCCGGTCGCCCGGCCGTTCATCCGCTTCGGCAGCTGGATCGGCGGCGACCGCGACGGCAACCCGAACGTCACCGCCAAGGTCACCCGCGAGGCCATCCAGATCCAGGCCGAGCACGTGCTCATCGCCCTGGAGAACGCCTGCTCGCGGATCGGCCGCGCGCTCACCGCCTCCGCCCAGTTCACCCCGCCCTCGCCCGAGCTGCGCACGGCCCTGGCCGCCGCCGTCGACCACCACCCCGAGCTGGTGTCCGAGCTCGGCACCCGGTCGCCGCGCGAGCCGCACCGGCAGTGGCTGCTGTTCGTGGCCGCGCGCATCGCCGCCACCCGCCGCCGCGACCTCGACCTCGCCTACCGCGGCGCCGGCGAGCTCCTCGCCGACCTGCGCCTCGCGCAGGACAGCCTCGCCAAGACCGCGCCGCGTCAGGCGTACGGGGAGCTCCAGCATCTGATCTGGCAGGTGGAGACGTTCGGCTTCCACCTGGCCGAGCTGGAGATCCGCCAGCACTCCCAGGTCCACGCGGCCGCCCTTGAGGAGATCCGCCAGGGCGGCGAGCTGTCCGAGCGCACCGAGGAGGTGCTGGCCACGATCCGGGTCATCGCCTGGATCCAGGACCGGTTCGGCGTCGACGCCTGCTCCCGCTACGTGGTCTCCTTCACCCGCTCCGCCGACGACGTCGCCGCCGTGTACGAGCTGGCCTCCCACGCGGTCGGCTCGCGCCCGCTGGCACTGGACGTGGTGCCGCTCTTCGAGTCGGGCGAGGACCTGGCCAACTCGCCCCGGGTGCTCACCGGCATGCTCGACATCCCGCAGGTCCAGGAGCGGCTGGCCGCCACCGGGCGGCGCATGGAAATCATGCTGGGCTACTCCGACTCGGCCAAGGAGCTCGGCCCGGCCGCCGCCACCCTCCGCCTGTACGAGGCGCAGGAGCAGCTCACGGCCTGGGCCGCGAAGCACGACATCAAGCTGCGCATGTTCCACGGCCGCGGCGGCGCGCTCGGCCGGGGCGGCGGCCCGGCCAACCGGGCGGTGCTGGCCCAGGCGCCCGGCTCGGTCGCCGGCCGGTTCAAGGTCACCGAGCAGGGCGAGGTCATCTTCGCCCGCTACGCCCACATGGCGATCGCCCGCCGCCACATGGAGCAGGTGACCAACGCCGTCCTGCTGGCCTCCTCCGCCACGGTCGGCGCCCGCACCGCCGCGGCGGCCGAGCGGTTCCGCCCGCTCGCCGAGCGGGTCGCCCGCGCCTCCGAGGAGGCCTACCGCGCGCTCACCGAGGCGCCCGGCTTCCCCGAGTGGTTCGCCCTGGTCAGCCCGCTGGAGGAGATCGGCTCGCTGCGCCTCGGCTCCCGCCCGGCCCGGCGCGGCCTGGGCGCCCCGCGCTCGCTCGACGACCTGCGCGCCATCCCGTGGGTGTTCGCCTGGGCGCAGACCCGGGTCAACCTGCCCGGCTGGTACGGCCTCGGCACCGGCCTGGCCGCCGTCGACGCCCTGGAGGAGCTGCAGGCCGCCTACGCCGAGTGGCCGCTGTTCAACTCGCTGATGGACAACGCCGAGATGTCGCTGGCCAAGACCGACCGCACCATCGCGGCCCGCTACCTCGCGCTCGGCGGGCGCGACGACTTCGCCGAGCAGGTCCTGGAGGAGTACGACCGCACCCGCAGCCTGGTGCTGAAGGTCACCGGCCACAAGCGCCTGCTGGAGAACCGCAAGGTGCTCTCCCGCGCCGTCCAGCTCCGCGACCCGTACGTGGACGCCCTGTCGCACCTGCAGCTGCGGGCCCTGACGGTGCTGCGCACCGGCACCCCGTCCGACCACGAGCGCGAACGCCTGTCGACCCTGCTGCTGCTGTCGGTCAACGGCGTGGCCGCGGGGCTGCAGAACACCGGCTGACCCCGCCGGGGGGACGGTTCACTCCAGCCCGATCCGTTCGTGGCCGGAGTAGACGTTGCACCGTTCCCCCCGCAGGAAGCCCACCAGCGTCAGCCCGAACCGCCTGGCCAGGTCGACCGCCAGCGACGACGGCGCCGAGACCGCGCAGACCGTCGGCACGCCCGCCGCCAGCGCCTTCTGCATGATCTCGTAGCCGGCCCGGCCGCTCACCATGAGGACGTGCCCGGCCAGCGGGAGCCGGCCGCCCATGGCCGCCCAGCCGACCAGCTTGTCGACGGCGTTGTGCCGGCCGACGTCCTCCCGTACCGCCAGCCGGGTGCCGTCGGCGGTGAACAGGCCCGCCGCGTGCAGCCCGCCCGTCTTGCCGAAGACGCCCTGGCCCGCCCGGAGCGCGTCCGGCAGCCCGTACAGGACCTCCGTGGAGATCGGCGGGCCGCCGGGCGGGAGCGGGTCGCACCGCTCGTGCAGCCGGTCGAGGCTGGCCGACCCGCACACCCCGCACGCGCTGGAGGTCACGAAGTGACGCTCCAGCGCGGGCAGGTCGGGGACCGGCCCGCGCAGCCGCACGGTGACGGTGTTGTAGCGCTCCTCCGGCGGCAGGTCCTCGTCGGTGCAGTACGCGATGGACGCGATGTCGTCGCTGCCCGCCAGGCCCTCGCCGTGCAGGAACCCGGCGGCCAGCTCGAAGTCGTGCCCCGGCGTGCGCATGGTGATCGCGACCGTCCGGCGCGTCCCGTCGCCCCCGATGAGCCGGATCTCCAGCGGCTCCTCGGTGGCCAGGTCGTCGCGGCGCTCGCGGACCGTGCGCCCGGACAGCTCGCGGATCCGGGCGCGGCTCGTGGGCCCGGGCCTGGTCACAGCGCCCGCACGGTGACGACGGCGTTGTAGTCGGGGATGCGCGCCTGCGGGGAGCGGCGCGTCTCGTCCAGCAGCACGTTGCCCTCCGGCCAGTGGACCTGGAGGTTGCCGGGCACGAGCGGGGCCCGCAGCACCTTCCCCCGGTACGCGCGCTCGCCCGCGCGTAGCTCGACGGGGGAGCCGTCGGGCAGGCCGAGCCGGTCGGCGTCGTACGGGCTCATCAGCACGGCCTCGCGGACCGCGCCGTTGAAGCCGTCGACGCGCTCGTGGACCATGCTGTTGAACTGCTTGCCGCGCCGGGTGGAGACGGAGAACGTGCCGTCGGGCCGCTCCAGCGCGGGCGGCTCCACCGCCGAGAACACGCCGTGGCCGTCGGGCGTCGGGAAGCGGCCGCCGGGGCAGAGGTGCCGCCCGCCGTACTGGACGTTGTCGCCGAACCGCCGCAGCCCGGCGATGCCTTCGTAGAAGGGGACCGCGCGCTCGATCTCGTCGCGGATCGCGGGCGTGCCGGTGAACCGTACGTGTCGCGAAATTTCAGGACGTGTGGCGGCGGCCAGCTCGGTGAAGATCTTCCACTCCGGCCACGCCTCGCCGATCCGCGGCCCCTGCACCTCCGGCGAGAAGATGATCCGCCGCTCGGTCGAGGTCTCGGTCACCCCGCCCGCCATCTCGTAGCGGGTCTGCGCGGGCAGCAGCAGCACGTCGCCCTCGGACGGCACGAGCATCTGCGACGACAGCACGATGTCGATGTGCACCCGCAGCCCGAGCCGCGACAGCGCCTCCCGGCAGTAGTCCGGGTCCGGCAGCACCTCCAGGAAGTTGCCGCCGGAGGAGATCAGCGCGTCCAGCTCCCGCGCGTGCGCCGCGTCGATCATGTCGGTCGCGGTCAGCCCCGGCGCGGACGGCACCTCGAACCCCCACAGCTCGGAGAACTTCGCCGCGTTCTCCGGCGTGATCGGCAGCCCGCCCGGCAGCCCGGTCGCGTACGCCCCCATCTCCGCCCCGCCCTGCACGCCGCTGTGGCCGCGGATCGGCATCAGCCCGCACCCGTCGCGCCCGACGAAGCCGCGGGCCAGCGCCAGGTTGACGATCGCCCGTACGTTGTCCTCGCCGTAGGTGTGCTGGGTGACGCCCATCGACCAGACCAGCACGGCCGAGCGCGCCTCGCCCAGCATCCTGGCCAGCTTCAGCATGTCGTCCCTGGTCGAGCCGGACAGCGCCTCCAGCGTCTCCCACGACTGCTCCGCCACCGCCCGGCGGGCATGCTCGAAGCCGGTGGTGTGCCGGTCGACGAACTCCTTGTCGACCCAGTCGTTCTCGATCAGGTGCTTGAGCACCCCGTTCAGGAAGCCGATGTCGCCGCCCTGGTGGACCCCGAAGAACTCGTCGGTGATCTTGGTGCCGAACAGGGCCGACTCGGCGTTGGACGGCACCCAGTACCGCTCCATGCCCGGCTCGCGGTAGGCGTTGACCATCGCCACCCGGGTGCCGGCCTTCTTGGCGTGGTAGAGGTACTTCATCGCCACCGGCTGGTTGTTCGACGGGTTCGACCCGATGAACACGATCAGGTCGGAGCCGATCCAGTCACTGTAGGAGCAGGTCGTGGCCGCCGCGCCGATGGTCTCCTTGAGCGCCACCGTCGAGGGCGAGTGGCAGATGCGGGCGGCGTTGTCGATGCTGTTGGTGCCGAGCGCGCGCACCGCCTTCTGGGCCGCGTAGTAGTTCTCGTTCGGGATGCCGCGACTGGTCAGGTAGGCGCCGAAGCGGGCCCCGCGCAGCCCGTCCGC
>Ga0079224_100015741_pt1 | contig 10601 bp, 9 predicted proteins | sample Stecom2015_FD_80414 | JGI IMG/M metagenome (GOLD analysis project Ga0079224, IMG submission 80414) | Agricultural soil microbial communities from Utah to study Nitrogen management - Steer compost 2015 | ecosystem: Environmental > Terrestrial > Soil > Agricultural land | place: USA: Utah...
CGGATTGGTTGAGACAAACTCCCGTGCAATGCGCCTGAAGAGAATTTGTTAATGGCCAGGTTTTTTGCCAGTTTATTCACGGCTGCTTTGGTTTTACAAAAAATAATTCCACGTTCTCCCTCTCTTGAATTCAGAAAATGCATAAGTACCTCCAGTTTTTCAATAGGATCTATCACCACATATTGATGGTCTATGCCTTGGTGTCCAACAGTTTCCATATCCAGGCTTACATGAACAATATGTTTGGACATGTAATTCTGAATAAGCTGCTTAATAGTGCCGGGCATAGTTGCTGTAAACAAGAATGTTCTCCTGTTTTTGGGCAACTCCACAATAATTTCATCCAAACCTTCCTTCAGTGACATTACCATTTCATCTGCTTCATCTAACACTAAATATTTAGCGTTGCTTATAACTATGGCCTTTCTTTTAATTAAATCTATCAATCGCCCGGGAGTTGCTATAACAATATGGGCAACACCTGTTAGTTGTTCTATTTGGGGTTTAATAGGGGTTCCGCCACAAATGGAAGTAATTGATACATTAGGAAGATATTTTGAAAAAGCAACGAAATTTGTATAAATCTGCTGGCCCAATTCTCTTGTAGGAGCTATTATAATCGCTTGAACAGTTGAATTATTCGTATCAATTAACTGCAATAAAGGTAATCCAAAAGCCGCTGTTTTTCCGGTGCCAGTTTTTGCAAGGCCTACAAAGTCTTCCTTTTGCTTAAGTAAAACTGGTATTGCTTTTTTTTGTATATCAGTTGGGACTACTATCTGTAAATCTGCTAAACTTTTTTGAAGAGCATCAATAATTCCTAATTCGGAAAACTGTTTTGACATAAAATTAATTTCCGCAAAGATAAGGAACTCTTTGGTGAGGAATGAAATAGATTCGTTAAAGCTGTAAGGGATTGATCTATAAATATTTTTCCTCCGTAAGGGTGTTTAAAAAAATTACCCAACTTAGGAGTCGGGCAATTTAAATGTTTGCATACTATTATAAATATATTTTATTGTATATCAACCAATTCCAATTCAAATATCAGGTCTTGCCCGGCGAGCGGATGATTGGCATCTAAAACAATATGATCCTCTTTTACATCAACAATTATTACTTGTTGTTCTGAACCATCAGGGGTTGAGGCAACAAGGCCCATCCCAACTTCAGGCTTTATACTTTCAGGCAATTGTTCTTTCTTTACTGATTGAAACAACTCTTTTTTAACATCACCATACGCTTCTTCTTTTGGTATGGTAACTGTTTTCTTTTCATTTATGGACATATTTATCAGCTCTTTTTCAAAACCGGGAATAAGGCTGCCCTGCCCTAACTTCACTTCCAATGGCTCTCTGTCAAGTGAACTATCAAAAACTTGTCCGTTGTTCAGTTTTCCAGTATAATGTACTTTTACCGTATCATTCTCTTTTACTTTACTCATAATTTGATATTTCTAATTAATATCTTACAAAAGTATGGTTTATTATTAGCCTTACAAAATCCTTAGCCTTTCATTGTCTTAAAGGCAAAATCATCTTTTTATCAGATAATATTGATGCATTTTATTTATTATTTTTAGTAAATAATAATTTGAAAAGGTTTACATATAAAAATGTTTATAAAAAGAGTTTTATTTTTTATAGTTATTGTCCTTGTTGTTTTTGTGGCTCTTATTTACATTTCTGTTTCAGGGCCCGTAAAAGAGCTTAAAACTTATAAAATTGAGGGAATGGAAGACCTCTCTGATGTCAACTTTAAAGAACATGATTCCATTCAAATAGCTGCGAGTACTTTATATATGGGGAATGGCCTTAAAAATCTAATGCAGGGAGGTAATTACAGGGAAGCCTGGGCCACACCTATTAAAGTACCCGTTGTTTTTCTGGATACTTTGAAGGGAGGAATGAAAATTATTAAGGAAGGTGGTGGGAAACAAACCCATTCCTTAAGGCTTAAAGCAGACAATGATGTTATATATACTTTACGGAGTGTTGATAAAGACCCCAAGCCTTTAGTGCCTGAATTTGCACGAACACTTGGTATAGAAAATATAGTCATAGATGGGGTTTCGGCTCAACACCCTTACGCTGCTATAGCAGTGGCCGCACTTGCCGAAGAAATTGGTGTATTACATACAAATCCTCAAATTGTGTTTGTTCCTGAACAATCATTATTAGATAAATACAATAAGAAATACGGAAACAGACTGTATCTCCTGGAATATGAAACCAAAGGAAAGACAAACTGGACAACATATAATGATGTTGATGAGATTATTGACACAGATAATCTACAAAAGCTTAAAATGAAGCATGGAAATAGAGTATTTATTGATAAACGTGCGCTAGTAAAGGCTCGTTTATTTGACTTGCTCATTGGCGATTGGGATCGTCATGCAAAGCAATGGGGATGGGTGGTTCAGAAAGAAGATGATAAATACCATGTGATTCCGCTACCAGGGGATAGGGACAATGCTTTTTTTAAAATAAACGGGTTGGTACCCACTATTATTTCTAACCAAAATATCAAACCGGAACTCCGGTCTTTTCTCAAAGAAATTGATTATTTACCTGGACTGGTACTGCCATTTGACGTTTATTTTCTTCAAGATGTACCATTAGAAATTTTCCTTGAAGAAGCTGAGTTTATTCAACAACAACTTACAAATGAGACCATTGACAAAGCGCTTAAGGTCTGGCCCCCTTCATTTTATGATTTGGATGGAAAAGAAATTGCCACTAAAATAAAAATCAGAAGAAATGATTCAAAAGATTATGCAAAAAGATTTAAAGAAGTGCTGGATGAAAAAGAAGTATTACAAGAACCTCTTAAAGGTTCTGAGGATGTTGAGCTAAGTGAAAATTTAATTAAATGTTTTGATTGTTGATTACGTGTTAATTGGGTTTTTTAGGTCAGATTAAAAGGTATATTGCAGGTTAAACGCCCCATACTTCGGGGAAACCTAAATCAAATATAGAAGATAGCCCAATAAAGCACCTCCCAGCACAATCCACAAAGCACTTATTTTTTTAAAAAAGAATGTAATAAAAATACTCAATATTGCAATTGCCCACATTCTCCAATCTATTAATATATCCTCCCCTAGCCGAAATGTAACTGCCACCATAACACCTACTGCGGCAATGTTTACTGCGTCTAAAAAACCGGCCGCCAATTTTGATTTTCTTAATTTTGGAACGATAGGGTTTAATAACAGGACAAAGAAAAAAGAAGGCAGAAAAATACCCGATGTTGCCGCTATAGCTCCCCAGAACCCATTTATTTGATATCCTACAAATGTAGCCGTAGATAAAACCGGGCCAGGGGTAAATTGTCCAATGGCAATAGCATCTAACAATTGTGATTTTGTGAGCCACCCTAGTTTTTCAACCAATTCGGCATCAAGGTAGGCTACTAACACATAACCACTACCAAATAATACTGCCCCGACTTTTAAGAATACTAAAAATAATTTTGTATTGGAAACTGTGTGAAGAATAGCACTACTACTGGAAATTAATACAACAGGAGTCATATTTTTGATATCCGTATTCTTAAAAATGGCAGGTAAACCAAACCATACCATTCCAATAACACCAGCTGCCAGGATTGCTGTAATTTCATTGACACCCAGAAAAGATGCGACTATAACGGCAATCCCTATAATGCATAATTGCCAGCTTTTCAATGCTTTTTTCCCCAGTTTATATATTGCTGAAAGAATAATGGCAATTACAGCAGGTTTAATTCCATATAAAAAAGGTTCTATTTGTGGGATTGTACCATATTCTACATATAAATATGCTAAGATACCTGTTAAAACAACAGCCGGGAAAATAAAACAAATCCCCGCTACGAAAAGACCTTTCCACCCTGCCCGTTCATGGCCACAGTGCATGGTCATTTCGGTAGAATTAGGCCCTGGTATTAAATTGGTGGCGCCTACTAAATCCAGGAAATGTTGACGGGTCATCCATTTCCTTTTTGAAACTACCTCATCTTCCATCATGGCAATATGAGCTGCCGGGCCTCCAAAAGCAATAAAACCAAGTTTTAAGAAAACTTTAGCCAGCTCTACTAATCTACTGTCTTTACTCATGTTTATATAGTATTTTGTCTAAGGACCAGCGTCCGCCACCTTTGGTAAGTAAAAAAATGCTTCCAAGAAGCATTGCCCAATCCGTTCTGCTCGCATGCATCATTTCCCAAAAACCTTTACTTATTAGTATTTCTACTTTTGTTGTTGACAGTGCAACCATCATAATAATTAATAGTGGAATACTTGCCAACCGTGTTAAAAACCCTAGTAATATAAGTATTCCACAAATAATTTCAACAGAGCCTACAAAGTCCCCCAAAAATTCAGGGAAGGGCAGCCCTATTTTTTCAAAACGTCCTGATCCCCTGCTTACCGGGAACAAAAATTTCTGGATCCCTTCAGAAAGAAAAACAACACCTATCATCAAACGGATAAGGATTGTTGTTTTGGAATGATCTGTCTTTATCGCTTTTTTAAACACGTTGTAAATATTTTAAACGGATTGTATAGGGACAGATAGTAGTATTATATAAAATTAATAATACTTTTTCTTTAACCAAAACGAAACCCTTACTAAAAGGATCAATGCTGGCACTTCTACAAGCGGACCAATAACCCCTGCAAATGCCTGTCCCGAATTGAGTCCGAATACTGCAATGGCAACTGCAATAGCAAGTTCAAAATTGTTTCCTGCGGCTGTAAAAGCAATTGCAGCATTTTTGTCATAATCAGTTCCCATTACTTTGCTTATAAAAAAGCCAATAAAGAACATAAGTGCAAAATAAATAAGTAATGGTATGGCTATTACTACTACATCCATTGGTATTTCAATAATCATTTCGCCTTTAAGGGAAAACATTACTACAATGGTAAACAGTAAAGCAATCAATGTTATTGGAGAAACTGCCGGTATGAACCTTTGGGAATACCACTTCTCCCCTTTTGCTCTTACCAGTATAAGCCTGCTTAGAATTCCTAACATAAAGGGGATTCCTAAATAGATAGCCACACTTTCTGCTATGGTGATAATGGAAATGTCTACAATAGCTCCTTCAAACCCAAAATAAGGTGGCAGGACTGTTATAAATATCCATGCATAAAAACTGTAGGCAAATACCTGGAATATACTGTTTAAAGCAACCAAACCGGCGCCATACTCACTACTGCCCTCTGCGAGGTCATTCCATACCAAAACCATTGCAATACATCTTGCCAGGCCTATAAGGATCAACCCTACCATATATTCGGGATAATCCTGCAAAAATATAATAGCCAAAATGAACATTAATACAGGGCCAATAATCCAATTCAATACTAATGAAATAGATAAAACCTTAACATTTTTAAAGACTTTAGGCAAGAGAGCATAATTTACTTTAGCCAAAGGGGGATACATCATTAATATCAACCCAATAGCGATAGGAATATTGGTAGTGCCGCTACTGTATGAATTTATTAAAGATGGAAAGGAAGGAAACATATTTCCTATGGAAATTCCAATGGTCATGGCCAAAAATATCCATAAGGTAAGATAACTGTTCAGGAAACCTAACTTCTTTTTAACTGCCATGTTAGTTTTTTATTTGTGAAAAAACATAAAACATTTCGGTAGCAATCTGCAAACTTCTTTCTTTATATTTTTCTGGTTGTTGCGGTGTCCCGTCAAATGCCTTAGGGTCTTCAAAAGTGATAGGAATACGTTTTTCTGCCCCGGCTATAAAAGGACAACCGGCATCTGCCTGTGAGCAGGTCATTACTGCGGCAAATTCTGACTCCGGGTTAAATTCATTATCATATTTTTTAGAAAAACCAATAACCGGGTGCGCATTTGCAGCATATTTTATTGCGTAAACCGGGTTATTAGCTTCTGAAAGCATAGATATGTTAAAACCTGCCTGCTCTAAAGTTTTTGCAACCACGGAAAATAATGCTGTTACCTCTGTTCCGCCTGAATAGCAAAACACATTTTTTATATGGTAATGATATGCTGCTGTTTGTGCCCAAACCTGGGAAAGGTGACTTCTTCTGGAGTTATGTGTACAAATAAAGTTAATACTGATCTCTTCTTTCTTACTTGCTTTAAACTGAATATAATCAACCAAAGGTTGCAAAATCGCTTTGCGTTCCTGTGAAATTGTTTCTAAATTTAAAGTGTCGATTACTTTTTTAATTCCAGGGAAAAGCAGGATGTTGGTTTGTGTCATTTTATAAAATTGGTTATTATTTAGTTTAGCAACATCCTGAACCCGGGGCACAGGAGATTGTTTCTTCTTTTAACTGTGATAATGGAACTTTTTTCTTTTCCTGTGGTACACCACAATTATCTTTTGCCAAACAATCTGTTTGTTTTGTAATTAAAAGAAAATTAGTTCCGTTAAACCCTACTCCGAACTTACTTATGGTTTCTCCCTGGTACTCTACTTCTATTTCTGAATCCTGAAGTCCCAGTACCTTTTCTGACAGTTCTATAATATGTACCAGTTTTTCCGGATGCAACCTGTGATTGTAATCATTAGCATTCCACAATTGAAAATTAACCACTTCTTCGTTCCTTACTGTTCCCCCACAATCAATAAAATGTTTGTTTATCTTACCGACTTCTGTAACGTGAAAATGAGTGGGCACCAAACTACCATCAGGTAATTGAAATGCAATTTGTTTTGACGCTTTTAAATGTTCTTTAAATTCTGAGAGTTTCATATTTTTTTATTATTAGTTTATTGCGATGTAACGATTAATAACTGTAATTTTTTTTAGCAACACGTCTGTTTAGCTTGTAAATCCTGATCAAGGAATTCATTCATAACTTCTTTCATTTTCTCCCAGTTTTCAATATTAATACAATAGCATACACTCGTTCCTTCTACGGTGCCTTTAATCAATCCAAGATTTTTTAATTCCTTTAAATGCTGTGAAATGGTAGGCTGGGCCAATCCTATTTCATCAACCAAGCTTCCACAAACACAAGCATTCATTTTGAACAAGTGTTGTAAAATAGCAATGCGTGCCGGATGTCCGAATGCTTTTGCAAAAACAGCGATCTGGTTTTGCTTTTCGGAGAATATTTCTGTTTTTACTAATCCCATTCTATCTTTATTACTTAATCGCAATATTACGATAAATAATTTACTGTAAAAAATTATCAATGTTAATTTTCATAAAGAAATCGACAAAACTGCCAACCACATTCCTCCTGTTAATCCATAACAAAAACTACACTAAGATGCGGTTAGCAGAAAGTTGAACATTAATGCTCTAATAAAATTTAAAGCGGATCTCCACCTGCTTGCAAGGTAACAACACTATTGGCAGGAATATTAAATGCATTGTCCTGCCCGGAGTTTACTTCACCTATAAGACTGCAATTTTCTTCTCCTGCAGTAGTACGGTACATATTAAAAGTTTCCGGCAGGTTATCACCTTCTACAAAAATCATTTTATCCTCATCACCTGAATTAATGAGTATAATGGTAAAAGTATTCTTCTCAGTATGTTTGTAGGCCGTTATAAAAATAGTCTCCTGTTCTGTGGTAGCCATTACCCTTACAGCTCCAGGCCTGATATACCTGTAAAAATGTTTAGATACTGCATATTTTTTCCCCGTTTCGGTTCCATTCATCAGGCTGTATGCATCAATACCGTCCAGGTTACTCCCCTGCCACCATACCCATGCACTTGCATTTCCATAATACAATGCAGCATGAATATCCTGTGCCAACGATAGTGCGCCTGGTGCATCACCAGAACCCATCCAGTCTTCAACATACCCGCTGGTTTCTGTCATCCATGTTGGTTTATTAAGCGGTTCTGAAAACTCATTTAAGTGGTTGGTCCACCGCTCTGCCAATCCGGATCCGCTTGTTGGTGCTACCCCATCATTATACCCATGAACAGCAAAAATATCTAAATTCGCAGCAGCTTCTTCATCCGCTTTAATGCCTGAATGATAGAAGTATGGCCAGTTAATATCCGCCCCTTCCATATCGAGCATATTTTCAGAACCAAAAATCTGTATATCAGGATAGTCGGTTTTAATCTCTGGTACTACATTCTTAAGCAGGTCCGCATACCATTGCACCGTATATGTGCATGAATTAAAATATTGTGAGAAAGCCGGTTCATTTTGTAAACTTAATCCATAAAGGTCAATTCCGACATCGCTATACAGGGTAATTCCATCTTTTATCCAATCTGCAAATTCTGAATATTTTTCAGGATTTAAAGTTCCTCCATATTTGGTGGTAACATCACCGGGTCCCCGGGTGGCATCTTCATCACCAGGCCATTCAAAATCACTCACCCACTTTAGCTCTGCCGGAGGGCTCCAAACAGTAAATATAAATTTTAGATCTACCTGGTTTGCATCTGCAATTTGCTTTAAGCCTTCTACAACGGGTTTTTGTTTATCCCAATCTGCATCTTGGTTCGCTCCAGGAATTGCTGGGGGATAGTACTCATTTCTGAATATAGAGAGGCCCAGGTCAGTAATTACTTTCTCTCCCCAATCCTGGTTCCACATATCACTGGCACTACCCCACCATACGTCCTGAGCTCCAAAAAATCCAAATCCGTCTATAACCTGGTAGTCAACGGACCTGTTAACCGAAATGCTCACAAGGTCACCGGGATCAACAGGTTCGGATTCTTCATACGTAGCCGTAAGTTCAATGTCCTGTGCGGGCATTTCAAATGAAGTTTCTGATGATATAACATCTGCCAGAAATTCCGAATCTCCTTCCCATTGTACAAAAACTTGATCTTCTTCAGGTGTATTAGCAATAATAGAGACTGTTTCGCCTTCAGAATACGTACCGCTTCCTGTGCCATTATGAACCACAAGTGTGTACTCTTCACCCGGCACTTCATCATCCTGTTTATCATCATCTGCACAGCCTGAAAACGAGATAATAAGTAAGAAAATAAAGGTTTTAAAGTAATTTTTTGAAAAAGTAAATGTTAAAAAATTATTACATGTTTTAGGAGTATTAGCAGGATAGTTTTGATTGTCAGTTGTTTCCATTTGGATGTTTAATTTCTGGTTATTATTAATTTATGTAGTAACTTATACTACCTCTGATACAATTATAAACAAAATACCTGCGTATTATATTGATGTTGAAAAAGTTAAATCATTATTTATTCGTTATGTTTATTATTAATTATTAATTCCTTTTTTAATTAAAAAAACAATTCTATTTTTGGCGCTTCTAAAAATGAAGTACACCTCAATTATATTCAGCTTTAATTCACCTGCGGTGACTCCGCCCTGAATTCTACATTCTTATACTCATTTATCCCACTATTATTACTGATTATCAAAACGGTATAACAACCATCTTTATTTTATAATTTAATGAAAAAGTATTTAAACTTATTTGATTTTTCACAGAAAGTGAATTACAGAACCGAAGTATTATCAGGTTTAACAGTGGCTTTGGCGTTAGTACCTGAAGCTGTAGCATTTGCATTAATTGCAGGCTTATCCCCTTTAACCGGGCTGTATGCCGCTTTTGTAATGGGATTGGTAACTTCTGTCCTGGGTGGGCGCCCGGGTATGATCTCCGGTGCTACCGGAGCTGTTGCTGTTGTTATTGTTTCACTTGCCCTGTCGCATGGTGTTGAATATATTTTTGCCACGGCTATATTGGCCGGGATCATACAAGTACTGGCAGGTGTATTGAGATTGGGAAAATTAATGCGCCTGGTGCCTCACCCGGTTATTTTTGGATTTGTAAACGGTTTAGCTATTATTATTTTTATGTCACAATTAGACCAGTTTAAAGACCCCACAGGATCCTGGTTAACCGGGCAATCATTATATATTTTATTGGGACTGGTGTTTTTAACTATGCTGATTATATGGGGATTACCAAAAATAACAAAAGCCATTCCCGCTTCTTTAACTGCTATTCTGGTAGTTTTTGGTGTTGTGGCTTTTTTGGGAATAGACACTAAAACCGTGGGGGATATTGCTTCAATACAAGGTGGTTTCCCTCCGTTTCATATACCTGCTGTACCTTTTACCTGGGAAACTTTAACGATTATATTTCCGTATGCAGCTATAGTAGCCGGAGTTGGGTTGATTGAAAGCTTACTGACTCTAAATATAATAGACGAAATTACCGAAACACGGGGGCGTGGCAACAAAGAAGCGGTAGCTCAGGGTACTGCAAATATGCTATCGGGGTTGTTTTCAGGAATGGGTGGGTGTGCAATGATCGGCCAGAGTTTAATTAATGTCTCGTCCGGAGCCCGTGCCCGCTTATCGGGTATTGTAGCCGCCGTTTCCTTATTGATGTTTATTATGTTTGGAGCAGATCTGATAGAACAAGTACCTATGGCCGCCCTCACCGGGTTAATGATTATGGTGGCTATCGGGACATTTGAGTGGGCCAGTTTACGCACATTTACCAGAATGCCTAAATCTGATATTTTTGTGATGGTTATGGTAACACTGGTTACAGTCTTTCTTCACAACCTGGCTTTAGCTGTTATTATAGGAGTTATTATTGCAGCACTTGTTTTTGCGTGGGGCAATGCCAAGCGTATCCGGGCAAGA
>Ga0079224_100015742_pt1 | contig 10601 bp, 10 predicted proteins | sample Stecom2015_FD_80414 | JGI IMG/M metagenome (GOLD analysis project Ga0079224, IMG submission 80414) | Agricultural soil microbial communities from Utah to study Nitrogen management - Steer compost 2015 | ecosystem: Environmental > Terrestrial > Soil > Agricultural land | place: USA: Utah...
AGCCCGTCAAACCCTCCGGATGCATCGCCGACACCTGAACCTTCGGCAGACAACCCTTCTAAGATCCCACCTTAGGCGCGAGCGATACCATCAACCGGACCCAGTTCACCCAAGTGCGCGACCCCGGCATTATTGACCAGTGCCACAGTCGGGCGACTAATCTGGGTGAGATAGCGAATCTCTCCGAAATGATTCATACCCATCTCCACCACCGCGTAACGATGGTGCTGGCGTAATCTGAGCAATGTCAGCGGCATGCCTATATCATTGTTCAGATTGCCTGCTGTCGCCAGTACGGCATCAGGACCCCCTGCCTTGGAGCGAAGTATGCTGGCCAGCATCTCTTTGACTGTGGTCTTACCGTTACTACCTGTAACAGCTGCCAGTTGCAGATCGAATTTACTGCGCCAATATGCAGCTAAATTGCCGAGTGCAACTCTTGTGTCCTCGACTAGTAACGCGGAGCGTAATCCATCCACCCGGTGTGAAACCATTGCAGCAGCAGCGCCGGCATTGATCGCATCTACTGCAAAATCATGTCCGTCTACGCGTTCCCCATGCATAGCTATAAAAAGCTGTCCGTGCAAATCTCCGCGACTATCATGTGTAACACAATGGAAGAGCACGTCCTCACCCAGGACTACACCCCGAGTCGCGATCGCGGCTTCAGACAAATGCATCATGGCTGCCACTCCTTAAGCTGCCGACTCGCCACCTCCAAGTCACTGTACGGGTGTTTAACGCCCGCAATCTCCTGGTACTCTTCATGACCTTTACCAGCAATCAAGATCACATCCCCGGATTTGGCCTGATGGATCGCAGTCGTTATCGCCTGTGTGCGATCAGGAACAACATCGTAACGACCATCCACACCTGAAACGATCGCAGAAATGATGTCGACTGGTGATTCGTCACGCGGGTTATCGCTCGTAATAAATACCTTGTCGGCAAGTCTGGAAGCGACTTCCCCCATTAACGGGCGTTTGCCTTTATCGCGGTTGCCACCACAGCCGAATACGCAATAGAGTCGTCCACTGGCGTGGGCTTTCAGTGCAAGAAGCACTTTCTCCAATGCATCCGGGGTATGTGCGTAATCGATTACGACCAGAGGCTGTGCACCGCCTCCCATCTGCTGCATCCGTCCAGGAACCGGCCGAATCTCCGATATCGCTTGAGCGGCCTCGTGCGGTTGAAAACCAGATGCCATCAATGTGGCGAATACTGCGAGAATATTTGATGCGTTGAAGTCGCCGACAACAGGTGCCGCGACACTGATATCTTCGTTCTCTGTTACGATCTGCATCGACAGGCCTTTGGTCGTGCGGTTCAAGTTATAGCCGCGCACCATTGCGGTACTTGCAAAGCCATAGGTCAACACCTTCCGACCATTAGCTGTCAGTTCCCCCGCTATAGAGCATCCAAATTCATCGTCTATATTCAACACGCATACTGCAAGCCTCGGCCAATCGAATAATCTTCGTTTAGAGGCTGCATACGCCGACATATCGCCGTGATAATCAAGATGATCCCGCGACAGATTAGTGAGAACCGCCACATCGAAATGGACGCCGCCGACACGCCCCTGATCCAGTCCATGTGAAGAGACTTCCATGGCAACAGCTTGCGCACCCTGTTGTAAATACTCCGCCAACAACCCATGTAGCAGAATGGGATCGGGCGTAGTGTTTATTGCGTGTGAGAGCGCTCCAGGGAACCCATTGCCCAGCGTGCCGACAAGCGCTGTCTTTCGACCGAGTTGCGTTAGCGTCTGTGCGATCCAATGACTGCATGAGGTCTTACCGTTCGTACCCGTAACACCGATCATCCAAAGATGCTCAGAAGGCTGCCCGAAGAACCGGCTTGCGATGCTGCCGCTATGCTCTCGCAGCCCTTTTACTGGCAAATTGGGAACGTTCCATTCTTCATTCCACGTAAAACCCTCATGCTCCCATATCACTGCAGCGGCCCCTTGAGACACGGCTTGGTCAATAAAATTGCGGCCATCATGAGTTTCTCCGGGATAAGCCAGGAACAAACTTCCTTGTTTCACCTGACGACTATCTGCCGTCAGGCTGCTGAACCGGATACCTTGTGCTTGAAATATGAAGAGGGCGTCGCTCATACCATCTCCTGAACTTCCGGCACCTGCTCCGGAGGAATGACGATGTTGTCGTTGGGCGCATCCTGAGGTATCGCCAACATACGTAACGTACCTGACATCACAGCGCTGAATACAGGCGCCGCTACAGCTCCGCCGTAATATTGGCCTGCGCTTGGCTCATCAACCATGATCGCCATGATCAACCTTGGGTTTGAAACAGGGGCAATACCGACAAAGGAAGAAACGTATTTGTTAGACTGATAACCGCCTGCTCCAAGCTTATGTGCTGTACCCGTTTTCCCAACTACCCTGTACCCCATAATTTGGGCACGTGGCGCTGTCCCTCCCGGCAACACGGCCAATTCCATCATCTCTAATACATCCTGCGCAGTTTTGCGCGAAAAGACTTGCTGCCCCACAGGGCGCTCATCCAGCCTCTTCAAGGAGACTGGCAGCAATTCTCCATCATTGGCAAAAACCGTATAAGCCCGTGCCAGTTGCAGTAATGTCATGTTCAAGCCATAGCCATAGGACATGGTGGCCTGTTCGATTGGCCTCCAGTTCTTGTAGTCACGCAACCGTCCAGCAGCCTCGCCAGGGAAACCGATATTGGTCGACTGCCCAAAGCCGATCTGGTTAAAAATAGTCCACAGATATTTTGGTTCCAGACTTAACCCTAGGCGCGCGGAACCAACGTTTGAAGATTTCTGAATGACCTGTGCCACCGTGATCTTGCCTTGAGGGTGGACATCACGCACGGTCGCCTTTCCTATTCGCATCATGCCTGGTGTCGTATCAATGATGGATGTCGTATCAAATGTGCCAGCCTCAAGCGCCGCTGCGGCACTAAACGGCTTAAGTGTCGATCCTGGCTCAAACAGGTCGACAATTGCACGGTTACGGGCACGACCGGACAAGTTCACAGGATTGTTCGGGTTGTAACTTGGCACATTGGCCATTGCCAACACTTCCCCGCTTTTCGCGTCCAACACAATTGCAGCACCTGCCTTCGCCTGGTGTCGCTCGACTGCCTTGGCAAGTTCCCGATAAGCAAGGTACTGGACACGCCTATCAATGGATAGCACCAGATCTTTACCATCCTCCGGCACCCTGACTGCCTCCAACTCCTCGACAATCCGGCCTTGCCTATCCTTGATCACGCGCCGACTGCCTTCCTTCCCTGAAAGCCAGTCCTGCGCCGCAAGCTCAAATCCTTCCCGCCCGATCTCATCTACCCCTGTAAACCCTACGATGTGAGCAGCCACTTCTCCCGCCGGATAGTAGCGACGGTACTCGCGCTGCATATAGATTCCAGAGATCTTCAAACTCATCACCTTCCGTGCAAGCTCTGGCGCGATACGGCGTTTGAGATATACGAACTCCCGTGGATTGTTCTCAAGCTTTTTGGTAATGGCTTCGGCCTTCAAGTCCAGCAATTGAGCCAATTGTTTAACCTGCTCTTTACTCATTTCCAGATTAGGAGGGTTTGCCCATATCGACTCCACTGGCGTGCTGATCGCCAATGGCTCACCATTCCGATCAGTTATCATGCCCCTATGAGCCGGCAGTTTCAGGGTGCGGCTATATCTGGCATCACCCTTTTGTTGCAAAAACTGCTTCTGTGTACTTTGCAGATATACGCTGCGCCCGACCAATACAACAAAGCCTGCAAGTAACAACACCAGCAGCACCTGCCTGCGCCAGACTGGCAGCCGGATCGCCTGTGGCTGGCGGTCTGGACGGGCAACCTTAATGACGTCTATCAAGGCGCACCCTCCGACAACACCGGGGCCTGCTTAGGCAAAGTCACAACTTGGATGCGCTTACTATCAGGCACTTCCATGTTCAGATGCCTACTGGCGATGCTCTCGATTCGTGAATGCATCGCCCAGGTACTCTGTTCCAACTGCAGTTGCCCCCATTCGATTTCGAACTGTTTGGCGGCATCCTGTGCTTGCTGCAGTTCAAAATATAGCTTGCGTGCCTTATGTTGCGATGTCACAACACCCAGAGACGTAATTAGGAGAACGGTGAATAGGATAAAATTCAGCTTAGTCATGCCGCATCGGTCCTTTCTGCGACACGCATCACCGCACTTCTTGACCTTGGATTCCGCTTGACCTCTTCAGGACTTGGCTTGACCGCCTTTCCTACCGCTTTCATCCTCGGTTGAGGAAGATCCTTTGCACGCACCGGGAAATTCGCAGGCAAATCGTCACGATTCTGCTCATCGCGGATAAAGCGTTTTACGATACGATCTTCGAGAGAATGAAAACTAATGACGACCAGACGTCCACCTGGTCTCAACAGATCTCGACACTGTGGCAGCGCTAGCGACAGCTCCTCAAGCTCCTGATTGACGAAAATCCGTAGAGCTTGAAATGTCCTCGTCGCCGGGTCTTGACCAGGCTCGGTTTTTGGGACCGCCCCTGCCACGATCTTGGCAAGTTGTCCGGTAGTTGTAATGGCGCCCCCTTTAGAGCGTGCTGCAACAATCGCCCTTGCAATCTGCTTAGCAAACCGTTCTTCACCATAATTTCTAATTACCCCCGTAAGTTGTTGCTCAGTTGCGTCTGCTATGAACTCTGCCGCTGTTTGGCCGCGACTTTGGTCCATACGCATATCGAGCGGCCCATCAAATCTAAAACTAAAACCACGCTCACCAACATCGATCTGCGGTGAAGATATCCCGATATCCAGCAGGATGCCGTCGACTTGCTCTACGCCGGCATTCGCAAGCAATTGCTGGATAAAAGAAAAATGGCCATGAATTATCTGGAACCTTGGATCACGAATCTCTTTAGCCGCGGCGACCGCATCAAGATCACGATCCAATGCGATCAGCAACCCATTCTCGCCCAGCTGCGTCAATATCTTGCGGCTATGCCCACCACGCCCGAAAGTGCCATCCACATAGACTCCGTCCGGCCTGATGGCGAGCGCTTCCACTGCTTCATCGAGCAATACCGTGATGTGCGCTGATCTATTCAATTCAGTAACCTGCGGAGAAAACTTTGAAGACAGGATGGCTGACGACTTTGAAGGCTGGCGTGCGCCAACATTCACAGCGAAAAACCCTCCAGTTCAGCTGGGAGCGACATTTCATCACCCACCATCACACTCTCGAGTTGGGCACGCCATGCATCGATGTTCCACAGTTCAAAATGGCTTCCCTGCCCCACCAGCATCGCCTGCTTCTCAAGGCCTGCAAATTCGCGAAGAGCCGGCGAAACCAGTAGGCGCCCCGCGCTATCCATCTCAAGATCCTCCGCATAACCGACTAAAAGGCGCTGCAATGCACTGGATTGCCTATCAAAACTGGAAAGCGACATGATTTTGGACTGAATGGGCTCCCATGCGGGCTGCGGATAGAGGAGTAGGCAGCGATGCGGATGTGCAGTCAACACCAGATTCCCCGCGCACTGCGATTGCAGGGCGTCGCGATGCTTGCTCGGCACAACGAGCCTGCCTTTGGCATCCAGATTCAATGATGTCGCACCGCGAAACATGACGTTCGCTACCCCTTGTTTATATAGTATGAAAAATTCTTAATTCAAATATCTAAAGCCTTTGCACCCTACAAACCACTATGAAACACGGCATCGACCATTAGCCAAGAATCTCCCACAATTTCCCACTTTTCTCCACTGACACCCACTATAGATAAAAAAAAAGGGCGATGCAAGCCCTTTTTTACGATTTTTCCTTTATGGGACAATGACTTAGCGGATTTTATTGATAAAAAATAATCCTTTAAAAATTAAGGAGATAGAAAATTTAGTGAATGTGCTTTATGAGAACTATCCACGATGTGCTTGAATTTGTCTCATGCAGACAGACTCGCGCTGGATCTTAAAGTTGGGTCAGGTCAGAAGAAACACTAAGGAATTGGATGGGGTTCCGAAAAAACAATACTCACTGCATCAATGGACTATGAAGGGAAATCTGAAGCTGACCGATAAGCCGGGTTCTGTACCCGCCTTGCAGCGGGTGACAGTCATTCATCTAGGCATGCGGTTGCCCGCACGCTCAAGCAGCCTACCCGACAGCGGCGCGAGCCACGCCATTGCTGTCCTATTTGGCCTTGCTCCGGATGGAGGTTACCGCGTTTCACGTCCGCCTTGCGGCATACTCGTCTCTGTGGCCCTATTCCTCGCCTCACGGCGTACGGCTATTAGCCGTCATCCTGCTCTGCGGAGCCCGGACTTTCCTCCCCTCATGCATCATAAGCGGCGACTGTCTGGTCAGCTTCAAATCGCATTCTATCACACCAACTTCCAGCTCAACTCTGCACCGGCACGCAAAGGCACAAGCTCATCCTGACCCAATGGCAAACTTTCAGGCACATGCCAAGATTGCTTGGCCAACGTGATACGGCTCGTATTTCGTGGTAGCTCATAAAAATCAGCCCCATGAAAGGCAGCAAACGCCTCCAGCCTATCCAGTGCGCCTGCCGATTCGAATGCTTCGGCGTACAACTCGATCGCGGCATACGCTGTATACATACCCGCACATCCGCATGAAGACTCTTTAGCCGCTCTGGGGTGAGGCGCACTATCGGTGCCGAGAAAGAACTTGGCATTCCCGGAAACAGCAGCCTGAACCAAAGCCTTTCGATGTTCCTCACGCTTCAACACAGGCAGACAGTAATGGTGCGGCCACATCCCTCCGACAAGCATCGCATTACGATTCATCAACAAATGGTGCGCTGTGATGGTGGCGCCTACATTCGATCCGGCACTGCTCACGAATTCAACCGCATCACGCGTCGTGATATGTTCAAAGACAACGCGCAAACCCTGGAATCGCCGCAACAATGGTTCCATGTGCCTGTCTATAAATACCTTCTCCCTGTCAAAGATATCCACATTCGCATCCGTGACTTCCGCGTGCACGAGCAACGGCAAACCGAGAGCTTCCATCACCTCCAAGGTGGCCGAACAACGATCGATGCTGGTTACACCAGAATCCGAGTTCGTAGTCGCGCCTGCCGGATAGAGTTTGACGCCATGCACGACGCCACTGTCCTTTGCCTTTCGTATCTCTTCAGGAGCTGTATTATCGGTTAGATACAAGGTCATCAAGGGCTCGAACTTCATCTCTGATGGCAATTCAGCGAGTATGCGCTCACGATAGCTGATAGCCATCTCGGTAGTTGTCACCGGAGGCTTTAGATTGGGCATCACGATTGCGCGCGAGAATTGTCTCGCCGTGTCTGGGAGCACCGCCTTCAAGGCATCCCCATCGCGAAGATGAAGATGCCAGTCATCCGGCCTTGTAATTGTCAACGTCTGTGTCATGATTATTCTTTAAATCCTCAATTTGACCCTTTATCTTCAATCCATGTTCATAGAGTGTATTTTTCTTCACACCGCTAATCTCTGCCGCTAATTTCACTGCCTGTTTCAAAGGCAACGCGGCCATCAGCAGACGCAATATGTGGTCCGCCTTCTCCGAGACCCCCTTCTCGATCTTTTGCAACAAAGGCTCGACCAACAATACGAACTCACCACGTTGCCGATTGGCATCAGTCTTTAGCCAGTCAACCGCTTCAGACAATAGGCAGCGATGGACCGTCTCGAAAGTCTTGGTCAGTTCGCGGGCGATAGTGAGGCGGCGATCTTCACCCAACACTGCCGCCATATCAACGACGCTGTCTAAGATTCGATGCGGAGCCTCATAAAAAACCAACGTCAATGGATGCGACTTTAGCGACTCTAATCGACTCCGTCTTTGGCTACCGCTCGCCGGCAGAAATCCGATAAAGCTAAATCCGTTATCCCTGATACCCGCAACCGAGAGTGCCGCAATGACTGCACTCACACCCGGGATCGGCACGACCTTAACACCGGCCTCATGCGCCAAGTCGACCACGATCGCACCAGGATCGCTAATGCCCGGACAGCCGGCATCAGTCACCAAGGCAACGGACTCACCGGCTCGCAAACGTTCCAACAATGCTTTTGCCGACTGATGTTCATTATGCTCATGCACAGCGACCAACTTTTTGTGAATAGCGTAATGAGACAACAAACCCGAAGTATGTCGGGTATCCTCAGCTGCAATAACATCGACTGACTTCAGTACTTCCAGTGCCCTGAGTGTGACATCCTGCAGGTTTCCAATCGGTGTGGCTACAACATATAATGTGCCGCTATGATCCAACGCCTATCACCCCTATTCATCCGGCCGCTCCTGTTCGTCGGCCTCATATTCATCAGTATCTTGCCAGCAACAGCGGCCAGCAACCCCATCGAATCCACCTTTGTACAAGGCCTTGAGTGCCTAGCGAAGCAGGACATAGACTGCGCAAGGATCGAGCTACTAAAGATCCCGCCACAGGACACCTATGCGAAGATCCTTCAGGGCGCAATCGCAGCCAACCAGAACGATGTCGACCAAGCTTTCCGCTTGCTCTTGCCGATACAAGTCAGCGACGCGATCAACGGCGGCTCACTGTTGCCAGAAGCAATTGCAAGTTTACACGCAAGCCTTGCAGTAGCCTATGATCGTCAGGAAAACCCGCTCCGGGCGCTTGAGCACAGGATACAGGCTGAGCAACATTGGAGGTCCGTCGGTGACGCCGGTTTGGAGCAAGCCCGTCAATTACAATCGGAGATCTGGACTTCGCTACTCAGCCTCGACCGGAACCAGCTGGTCGAAATGCGTGGTGAGAGTCTCAGCACCGAGATTCAGGGCTGGGTGGATCTCGCACTCAATCTACAGTCCAATCAAAACCATGGCGACAGTATCGCCAACTGGAAAAGCGTTTATCCCGGGCACCCGGCAGACATCACCCTTATCATGCAACTGTCCCCGCAACCTGAACAAACCGGTAAGGACGGCACCGAATCTGCCCCTGCAGAGCAACAGCAACGAAAAATCGCGCTGCTTCTGCCTTTTGCCAGTCCTGACTTCTACCCAGCTGCTGATGCCATTCAGCAAGGGATCATGGCGGCGATGGACCTTGATGGAGGTGCGGGAGAGGTCTCCATCTACCCGACAAAAGGCGACAAGGACACAATCAACATCATCTATGCGCAAGCAATTGATGACGGTGCTCATTTCATTATTGGCCCCCTAGCACGAGACGAAGTAACGGCACTGGTTACCAATGCACTGCCTGAAGGAGGTCTGAAAGTGCCCACATTGGCATTGAATCAGGCAGATGCTAGCTTCAATCTGAAAAACCTTTACAGCCTCGGCTTATCCATCGACACTGAAGCTGCACAAATCGCAAGAATAGCACGTGATGCCGGCATACAGCGCGCTGCCATTCTCATGGCGGACAATAGCGCAGGTCGTCATCTGGCCGAGGCTTTCACCAATGCATGGCAGTCAGAAGGTGGGCAATCACTGACACTGCCTATAGACGAGACCACGTCCTCTGAAGATGGGCTGCTCTCGCAGTTACAGTCGTTCAGTCCTGATATCATCATCATGGCCATGGGGCCGGAATTAGCCCGAAAGATCCGCGGACACCTGGATATCACCATACCGGCATTTGGCTTTTCTCACATCTACACCGGGATCAACTACGAACCCGAGGACGCCTCATTGCTTGCCGTACGCTTCACGGATCTGCCTTGGATCCTGAGTGGGAGCGACCCTGCGTATCAGACATATCGCAGTGTGGCATCTAACCTGCCGGAAGGCATGATGCAGCGTTGGTTCGCACTCGGTGCCGATGCTTATCAGATATTAGCGGTCATCGCTGCCAAGCCCGGACAAGAGGCTTTGATACACGGACTGACCGGACGCATCCATATCGGCTCGGACGGCGAGATCAATCGCAATCTAGCAGTCGGTCGGTTCGAAGGTGACAGCGTCATCATGGAACAACGACCTTAGTCATGGATAAAGCGATTACATGACCACATAGTCTGGAAAAGTACTATTAAGCATTCACCGAATCAATGAATAGCAGGTAATATCCAACCAATCCGATTCGGCATCACTTGATCTAACGGAACCGCATGCATGAACCTGCAAACCAGAATCAGTAGCCACTTCGAGCAAAGTAGCCATCTCACCTCTGAGCTATCCGCCCTACTCCCGCACTCAATCGAAGAAGCCGCGAGCATCGTTGTCGAGGCGCTTTTAAAAGAGCAGAAGATCCTGATCTGCGGCACGGGAGGCACTGCAGCCATCGCACAATATCTTGCAACCCTTATGCTGGACCGGTTCGACCTAGAGCGACCGGGACTCGCAGCCGTCTCCTTATGTAGCAACAGCACAGCCCTAACCGCAATTGCCGGTGAGAACCAATTTGATCAAATCTTCTCCAAGCAGATAGCCGCTCTCGGCCTTGAAGGCGACGTACTGTTAGCATTATGTAGTCACGGCGATTCTACCAGCGTGATCAATGCGATCCGCACCGCAAATGAGCAAGGAGTACGCGTCATAGCACTCACTGGCGGTGACGGGGGTGCAATGATTGAGCATTTAGGGGAAGACGGCCTACATATAGGCGTGCCGCATGACAATACGGCCAGAATCA
>Ga0079224_100015743_pt1 | contig 10601 bp, 9 predicted proteins | sample Stecom2015_FD_80414 | JGI IMG/M metagenome (GOLD analysis project Ga0079224, IMG submission 80414) | Agricultural soil microbial communities from Utah to study Nitrogen management - Steer compost 2015 | ecosystem: Environmental > Terrestrial > Soil > Agricultural land | place: USA: Utah...
CATAAGAAATATACGGATACACGGGAGCGAAATCGGTTTCAAAATGGCAAATAATATCGAGTATCGTACTTCTTAAAATACGATCTTCTTCTGTATGTAAATGTCCTTTGACAATAGGAAATTCGCCTTTTTTCACCATCATACCATATTGCTCTATCGATTTTTCATTTTGAACAAAACTATCCCATGTATCACCTATAGACGATACTCCTAAACCTATCATTACGGTAGTTTTTGATGAACTATACCCCATAAAATTGCGATGCATTCGTCTATTTTTATAAGCCAAATACAAATCATCGGTTGGCAAGGCAAAATGATCCATTCCTATCTCTACATAGCCTATTTCTTGCAACATGGTTTTGCCTAATTCATACAGATTTCGCTTTTCTTCGTTTTGTGGTAAATCTTTTTCATCAAATCCACGTTGACCATTTCCTTTTATCCAAGGCACATGAGCATAGCTGTAAAATGATATGCGATCGGGTGATATGCTTTTCGTCAATTCTATGGTATGTCTTATACTTTCTGTAGTCTGAAAAGGTAATCCATATATGATATCATGAGATACAGAAGTATATCCCAATTCTCGTGCCCATTGAGTTACTTGTGTCACTTGTGCGAAGCTCTGAACTCGATGTATGGCTTTTTGCACTTGCGAGTCATAATCTTGCACTCCAAAACTCACGCGAATAAATCCGAGCTCTCTCAATGTTTGCAAGTGTTGGTAAGTAGTATTATTGGGATGACCTTCAAAACTCAAGATTGGCTCATCTGCTAGTATCGCTTTAGAAAATAATTCATTAAGAAAATATTTCAAATGCTCACTACTAAAAAAAGTAGGTGTTCCTCCGCCGAGGTGCAACTCTTTGATGTAAGGTTTTTCACCAAAAAGTTGACAATATAGATTCCATTCTTTAAGGACATTTTCTATATATGGCAATTCTACTTCATGGCGTTTGGTTATGCGTTTATGACATCCACAAAACGTACATAAACTTTCACAATAGGGTAAATGTATATATACTGATATTCCTTCTTTTGTATTTGTTTTGTTAAACTGATGCTTTAATCTTTTCTTCCATTCTTCTAAAGAAAATTTTTCGGTATCCCAATACGGAACGGTCGGATAACTTGTATATCTCGGACCAGGTATATTGTACTTGGTTATTAGAGAATTCATTTGCTTATACTTTTCATCAAAAGTACATTTCCAACAGAAAAAAAATGCTGATATTTGTCATATAAAAAAAGAAAAGATGAATAAATGGGTTTTATTTTACGCGTTATGTCTCTCTCAAATTGGTTTGGCACAAGACAAAAATGATAAAATAACCGAAGATGTAGCAAGTTCCGAACGTATTTGGGTAGATATTCGCACCTTAGACGAATACCAAGATGGTACTATTGGAAATGCAATTCATATAGATTTTTATAGTGAAGAATTTGTAGAAAAAATAAAACAACTCGACTCGAGTAAAGAAATAATTATCTTTTGTAAAGCCGGAAGTAGAAGCAAAGAAGCATACGAATTGCTTCAAAAAGAAGGTCTTACAAATATCAAAGAATTCGAAGGTGGATACGATGCCTACCAATCGAAAAGCGAGCAATAATTTCACAATATTTTAAGGAATCATATTTAGTTAAAAGTAAAATATCGCTTATCTTTGAAAAAAAATGTTAGTATAAATGGCTCAAGCAGATTTTACCAATGTTATAAAAACGATATTAATTATACTTTTCATCTACTATTTCATTCGATTTAGTATGCGTTTATTAGCACCTTATCTTATGAAAAAAGCATTTGAAAAGGTTCAACAAAATTTTCAAAGACAAACGGAAGAATTTTTCAATCAAGCTCAAGGAAATAATTATCAATCAACTCGAGATAGACAATCCGAATCTAATCAATCTGGAGCTACAAAATTGAAAGAAAAGAAAAAAGTAGGTGAATACATAGACTATGAAGAAATCGATTAAGTCCTTGCAAAAGCAAGGGCTTTTTTTATGATTCACAAGATAAATATAGTACATTAGCACAAAAAATAGTTTATATGGAAAAATTGTTGCGTTTTAGATCGCATCTATTTGCATTGCTTGCTTTTGTAGTAGTCGCTGTTTTGTATTTTTATCCAATATTGCAAGGAAAAGAAATCTTACAAAATGATATTGTACAATATACGGGTATGGCTAAAGAAATGAACGATTTTAGAGCCGAATACCAAGAAGAAAGTTATTGGAATAACAGCGTATTTGGTGGTATGCCTACTTATCAGTTAGGTGCAAAATATCCTCACAACTACATCAAAACTTTAGACAGCATTATTCGTTTTTTACCTCGTCCTGCCGATTATCTATTTCTATATTTTATTGGTTTTTATATATTACTTGTTAGTCTTAAAATCCGACCTTTAAAGGCATTTATTGGCGCCTTATTGTTTGGATTTTCTACTTATCTCATCATTATCATAGGAGCTGGGCACAATGCCAAAGCACATGCCATTGCCTATATGCCTATGGTTGTTGCTGGAGTAATACTCCTTTTTCAAAAGAGATATTGGTCTGGTGCTATTCTTACTTTTTTGGCTACTGCACTCGAAATTCAAGCCAATCACTTTCAGATGACCTATTATCTCTTATTTTTATTGGGCGTTATAGGTCTATATTTTACCATAAAAGCTTTTCGAAATAAAACTATCAAATCTTGGGCACAAAGTGTATCGCTCCTTATAGCATCAGCTTTATTGGCAATCGGAGTTAATGCTACCAGTCTGTTGGCGACATCAGAATATGCCAAATATAGTACACGAAGTGAAAGTGAACTTACTATCAATCCTGACGGTACACCTAAGTTGAGCAACAATGCCATGTCTCATGAATATATTACGGAATATAGTTACGGAATCTTTGAAACTTTCAACTTGATGTCTCCACGAATTATGGGTGGAGCCAATGGTGAAAATATTGGTAGCGACTCGCATACATACAAGTTTGTATATGACTTTCTTTTAAGAAATCAGTATGACCCTTCTATGGCTCAACAATTTGCTGAACACGCACCTACATATTGGGGTGATCAACCGATAGTAGCAGCACCAGCTTACATAGGAGCTATTGTAATTTTCTTAGCTATTTTGGGACTGTTTGCAGAGCGTAGAAAGATTAAATACATATTTGCTACGGGTGCAGTTATTTCTATTTTATTGTCTTGGGGAAAACATTTTCCATTGACAGATTTACTCATTGACTATTTTCCTTTGTACAACAAATTTAGAGCTGTAGCATCTATTCAAGTTATTGCTGAGTTGTGTATTCCTGTTCTATCTATCTTAGGACTTCAAAGTTTTTTCATGTTAGATAAAATCAATCAATGGAACGTATTGAAAAAATCCACAATAACATTTGGAACTCTCCTTGCACTCTTGCTGATAGGCTATTTTACAGCTACTTTCGAAAGCGAAAATGATTTGTATTACGGTCAAAATTTTGGTTCTGCAGCTTATCAGTTTGTTGATGCGTTGGTAGCCGATAGAAAAGCCATGTATTTACGAGATGTATTTCGAACATTGATTTTTACAGCCTTATCTGCAATGGCGTTGTATTTGGTTTTCAAAGATAAAATATCATCTAAATACGCCATTATTGCTATCGGTTTATTGGGAATCATCGATTTGGTAGCCATTGACACCAATTACGTAAACAAAGATAATTTTGTATCAAAATCTCAAGTAAATCGACCATTCCAACCAACAGAAGCCGATGAAATTGTATTAAAGAAAGATGGATTTTTCCGAGTTTTTGATCAACAAGGAGCTTTCAATAGTGCTCGCGCTTCTTATTTCCATCAAGCATTGGGCGGATATCATGCTGCCAAACCCAAAAAAATACAAGAATTGATGGATTATCAATTGGCAAATCAGAATCTAGAAATTCTGAATATGTACAATGTAAAATATGTCTTTACACCTGATGAATCGGGGCAAGTAATACCTTTGGAGAATCCTTCAGCCAACGGTAATGCATGGTTTGTAGAATCGATTCAAGTGGTAAACAATGCAGACGAAGCTATGGCAGCTTTATCTGAATTTGATTCAAAAAAAACGGCTATAATTCAAAATCGATTTGCTCAAAAATTAAGTAAACAATACACTGTAGATAGCTTAGCCAGCATCCAATTGATTCAAAACAAATCCAACCATTTGATCTACGAATCCAATAATTCTCAAAATGGATTGGCTGTTTTCTCAGAAAATTATTATCCTAAAGGATGGAAAGTTCAAATCGATGGAAATCCAGTGGAAATGATAGAAGCGAATTATACTTTACGAGCATTGCCAATTCCTGCAGGAAATCATAAAATCGAATTTATTTTCGATCCAGAAGTAGTATCTAAAGGTTCCATCATATCTCTTCTTTCTTTTATTGCAGGAATATTGTTTATCGGAGTGTGTACGTGGTTATTTATCAAAGAATCTAAAAAATCTCATAATTAGTATTTTTTAGAAAAAAAATCAAATCATGAAAAAGGTACTTATAATCAGTTATTACTGGCCACCAGCTGGAGGTCCTGGTGTACAACGTTGGCTCAAATTTGTAAAATATTTGCCTGATTTTGCTATACAACCGATTGTTTTTATACCTAAAAATCCCAATTATCCTATAATAGATCATGATTTGGAAAAAGAGGTTTCATCACGAGCACAGATTATCTCTTTTCCAATAAACGAACCTTATAAATGGGCCCATTTTTTTTCCAAAAAGAAAACACAAACATTGAGTTCTGGATTGATTTCTCAGCCTAAAAAGCAAAACTTTATAGAAAAAATGATGCTATGGATACGAGGCAATTGCTTTATACCAGATGCAAGAATAGGTTGGGTAAATCCTTCTGTAAATTATTTAGAAAAATACATTGCGGATAAAAACATAGATACTATCATTACCACAGGACCACCCCATAGTGTACATTTGATTGGATTGAATCTTAAAAAGAAAATCAATTTGCGATGGATAGCTGATTTTAGAGATCCATGGACCTCAATCGGGTATCATAAGGAATTGAAATTAACTGAAAAATCCGCTCAAAAACACAAAAGTCTAGAACAAGAAGTTCTGCAATTTGCTGACGATATCATCGTTACGAGTTTTTCTACCAAAGTAGAATTTGCAGAGATCACTTCTCAACCGATACACGTTATTACCAACGGATATGATGTAGAATATATAGAAAAACAACCGATGGATGAGAAGTTTACTCTTTCACATATAGGATCGCTTTTATCTGAGAGAAACCCACGAGTTTTGTGGAAAGCATTGAAAGAATTGATCAAAGAAAATGAAGATTTTCGACACGATTTTCAGCTGAAACTTATAGGAAAAGTGAGTCAAGAAATCTACGATGTTATTCATGAATTCAGACTTCAAGATTACACCCAATTTGTTGGTTATGTATCCCATAAAGAAGCTTTGATACAACAAAGAAAATCGCAAGTCTTATTGCTTATCGAAATTGATTCTTTTCAGACAAGAGCCATTATACCAGGAAAGTTATTTGAATATATGGCTGCAGAAAGACCTATATTAGCTATAGGGCCCGAAGATGCTGATTATGCAAAAATAATAAAGGAAACCAATACTGGTGTCTGTTGTTTGTATGAAAATAAGGATAAAATTAAAGAGACTTTGCTACAAATGTACCATCAATACAAAGCAAATAATCTGAAAGTATATGCAATGGGATTGCAATATTATAGCCGAAAAAAATTGACTGAAAAATTGGCAAATATCATAACTAATAAACGGACTTAAATCAAGTCCGTTTATTTTTTTATTAATTTCTTTTTTAAATATTTTCCAGTAATAGATTGAGGGTTTTTTATCACTTCTTCGGGAGTTCCAAATGCTACCAATTGACCACCTCTTTTTCCGCCTTCTGGACCAATATCGATGATATAATCTGCACATTTAATCAAATCTAAGTTATGCTCAATCACAATGATAGAGTGTCCTTTTTCAATCAAAGCTTGAAATGATCGAAGCAATTTATTCACATCGTGAAAGTGTAATCCTGTAGTAGGTTCGTCAAAAATAAAAAGTGCTTTTTCTCTGGTAGCGCCTTTGCCTAAGAAAGTAGCCAATTTGATACGTTGTGCTTCTCCACCCGATAAAGTAGATGACGATTGTCCTAAAGCGACATATCCCAAACCTACGTCTTGTAGGGTTTGTATTTTTTCGGCTATTTTTTCTTGTTTATGTGTTCTGAAAAAGTTCAATGCCTCATCTACTGTCATATTTAGTATGTCATAGATATTTTTATCGGCAAATTTTACTTCGAGTATTTCTTTTTTGAAACGCTTACCTTTACAAACATCGCATTCGAGGTGAACATCTGCCATAAATTGCATTTCTACAGTCAGCTCGCCATCGCCTTTACACACTTCACAACGTCCACCTTCCACATTGAATGAGAAATGTTTGGGCTGATAATGTCGAATTTTAGACATAGGCTGTTTGGCATACAAATCTCGAATGTCGTCATAGGCTTTTATATACGAAATCGGGTTGGAACGCGAACTTTTACCTATCGGATTTTGATCTACGTATTCGATGTGTTTCAAAAACTTGTAACTACCTTTTACTTCTGTATGTTGACCTGGTTTTTCGCCAACTCCAGTAAGATGCTTTTGAATCACCGGATATAGAATTTTTTTTACTAAAGTACTTTTACCACTTCCAGATACTCCTGTTACTACTGTTAGGCATTCCAAAGGAAATGTTACATCTATATTTTTGAGATTGTTTTCTCTAGCCCCGATGATTTGTATATAATTTTTATACGGACGTCTATTCTTCGGTATCTCAATAGCCATTTTTCCATTGAGATATTTTGCTGTCAAAGTATCCGCTTTTATTATTTCATCATAGGTACCTTGTGCCACCAATTCTCCACCTAAAGATCCAGCTTCTGGACCAATGTCTATGATTTGGTCAGCAGCTTTCATTACATCTTCATCGTGCTCTACTACTATGACAGTATTGCCCAGTTGTTTCAAATCTTTCAATACCTCTATCAGTCTTTCTGAATCCTTAGAGTGAAGACCTATACTGGGTTCATCAAGTATATACATAGATCCTACCAAAGAACTACCTAAAGAAGTAGCTAGATTGATTCGTTGCGATTCTCCTCCAGAAAGAGTAGAAGAAGCTCTGTTGAGAGTTAGATAATCCAACCCTACATTTTCTAAGAATTGTAGGCGATTATTGATTTCTAACAACAATCTTTTTGCCACTTTTGCTTCGTATTCATTGAGTTGAATCGATTTGAAAAAATCGTGTACTTCATGAATAGGAAGATCAATCAAATCTTGTATATTTTTGTCATGAATATACACATACGAAGCTTCTTTTCTCAGGCGTTTGCCATGACATTCTGTACATAGAGTTTTCCCGCGATAGCGCGAGAGCATGACGCGATTCTGAATTTTGTAATTGTTTTCTTCTAATTCTTGAAAGAAATCATTCAAACCTGTAAAATACTCGTTTCCTGTCCAAATAAGTTGCTTTTGCTCTTCGCTGAGTTCGTAATAGGGTTTGTGAATAGGAAAATTAAAATAATGGGCTTTGTTTACTAATTGATCACGGTACCAACTCATAGATTCACCTCGCCACGGGAAAATGGCGTTTTCATATACAGATAAGGCTGTATTAGGTATAACTAAATCTTTGTCTATTCCAATAATATTACCAAAACCATTGCACACCGGACAAGCGCCATACGGATTATTGAAAGTAAACAAATGCGGATTGGGTTCTAAGAATGTCATTCCATCCAACTCGAATCTATTGTTGTAAGAAAGACGTTTTCCTGTACCTAATTCTTGCAAAAAGATTTGACCTTTTCCTTCGTGAAAAGCTGTTTGAATAGCATCAGCCATTCTATTGTAAAAATCTTCATCATCTTTGATGACAAGACGATCTACAATGATTTCTATAGACTTTGCTGAAAGTTTTTGAGGTAAATTTTCCAAAAACTCATCCAAACGTTGTGTTTCATTGTTGTACAATATACGAGCATATCCTTGTTGTAGCGCTACTTTGAGCTGATCTTCTACCGTGCGATTGTTTACTTCGTATAGAGGAGCTAACAACAGCCATTTAGAGTCGAGATCAAATGTTTTGATATCATCTATAACATCTGATACGGTATGTTTTTTTACTACGTTGCCAGAAATAGGAGAGATAGTTTTACCGATTCTCGAAAACAGCAACTTCATATAATCGTATATTTCTGTAGAAGTACCTACAGTAGAGCGAGCATTGACAGTATTTACTTTCTGCTCAATAGCTACTGCGGGAGCTATTCCCTTGATATATTCTACTTTGGGTTTGTCTATTCTTCCTAAAAATTGGCGTGCATACGAAGACAAGCTTTCTACATAACGTCGTTGTCCTTCGGCATACAACGTATCAAAAGCCAAACTCGATTTTCCTGAACCTGATAAGCCAGTAATAACAACCATTTGATTGCGTGGTATGGCTACATCTATGTGTTTTAAATTATGGAGATGTGCCCCTTTGATAAGGATGTATTTTTTGGTATCTAACGATTCTATATTGGATTTTTTCATTCACTTTTAAAAATAAACACAAAAATACGAATTTATATTCGGAAGAATAGGGTAGAATGCTTCTTTATATATTTTTTGATATTTTTTTTAACATATTTCTAAGAGTTTAATTTTTTTATTTATATTTGACATATAAAACCTCAAATATTAATGCCTATAAGAACACCATTACTTTAAAAAAATAAAAAATTAGAGTATGGCACTGTCAAAGTTACCGGATTCAGTATTGATAGATCAATACTTGAATGGCAATGAAACGGCATTTTCTCACCTCATCAAAAAACACGAAAGTAAAGTTTTTGGCTTTATATATAGTAAAGTGCAGGATGAAGACCTAGCAAATGATATTTTTCAAGAGACCTTTATTAAAATAATTCATACATTAAAGAACAAAGGATATCAAGAAGAAGGAAAATTTATTCAATGGACAATTCGAATTGCCCACAACTTGATTATTGATTATTTCAGAAAAAACAATAAAGTACAATTCAACAGAGATACAGAAGAATTTTCTGTATTCAATACCTTCGTAGACGAAACCCCAAATATAGAGGGAATACTCATCGATTTCCAAATGGAAAAAGACATCCGAAAGATGATTGAGCGCTTGCCCAAAGACCAGCAAGTGGTGATAGAATTGAGAATGTATGAAGATTTAAGTTTTAAAGAAATTGCAGATATTACAGGTGTTTCTATCAATACTGCATTGGGTAGAATGCGATATGCTCTCATCAATTTGAGAAAAATTATCAATGAAAATCAAATTATTTTAGAATAATACAATATTTGAAAATGGATTGGCGTTATATTTTTATAACAAAAATTAATTTTCGATGACAAAAGACTACCCGAAAGAAAAAAATGGTTTAAAGCCCAAAAAATCTACTATAGATTTTATCTTAAACTATTCCAAAAATTTGCACGTTACCCGTATTAAAAATATGAGTTTCGAGGTTTTTCAAAGTTAAAAAGGTGTCGGAAGACACCCTTTTTTTTAATATGACATCCCATTTTTCTTAAAATACTCATACAAAACAGTCTTTCTTCCGATTTTGAGGGTTATAATATCATTTTCTATTTTCCAACCTCGTGCTGGTGAATATTCTCTTCCATAATAGATAATCTGTAGATGCAATTTATTCCACAAATACTTAGGAAACAGACGTTTGGCATCTTTTTCGGTTTGCTCTACACTCTTACCATTCGAAAAATTCCATCGATACATCAAGCGATGAATATGAGTATCTACGGGAAAAGCAGGAATTCCAAATGCTTGAGACATAACCACAGAAGCTGTCTTATGTCCCACACCAGGCAAAGCCTCCAATGCTTCAAAGTCAGCCGGTACTTTACCTTGATGCTTTTCTATCAGTAGTTTACTCAAACCCCAAATCGCTTTCGATTTCATAGGTGTCAAACCACATGGTCTGATTATATCAGCTATTTCTTCCACGCTCATTTGTATCATGTCATACGGATTGTCCGCTTTGGCAAAAAGCAAAGGCGTAATCTGATTGACACGAGCATCTGTACATTGCGCAGATAGCAATACTGCTATGAGTAACGTGTATGAATCTTTGTGATCGAGAGGTATAGGAACTTCTGGATATAAAGATTCGAGTGTATCGATTACAAATTGGACTTTTTCTGATTTGGTCATCTTTTGAGTATTTTTGTACAAAAATAAGTCTTCGTTTATATATACGACTACTTTTTATAATAAGCGAGATATGATTTTCTGAAAAATTAAAAGCGTGTTATGAAGTTTTGAATGAAAAACTTCTCTACAACCATTTATTTCACAAATTTTATAAAATCTAATTTATATATAAAAACTAATATTAAATAAATATGACTACACTTAAAATAGGAGATAAAGCACCAGAGTTTGAAGCAAAAGATCAAAATGGCAATACAATCAAATTAGTAGATTATCTATGAAAAAAAGTTGTATTGTTTTTTTATCTAAAAACA
>Ga0079224_100015744_pt1 | contig 10601 bp, 9 predicted proteins | sample Stecom2015_FD_80414 | JGI IMG/M metagenome (GOLD analysis project Ga0079224, IMG submission 80414) | Agricultural soil microbial communities from Utah to study Nitrogen management - Steer compost 2015 | ecosystem: Environmental > Terrestrial > Soil > Agricultural land | place: USA: Utah...
CGCGCGCCTTCGAGCAAGGCGTCGCCGGCGGCGGTCAGCGCGACGCCCCGGTTGCTGCGCGACAGCAGCGCCACGCCAAGCTCGGCTTCCAGCTTCTGAACTTGCTGTGAGAGTGGCGGCTGGGTGATCCCCAACCGCTCGGCCGCCCGGGTGAAATGCAACTCCTCGGCAACAGCGACGAAGTAGCGGAGCTGACGAAGCTCGACCATCCTTGACCAACTCCCCGACTGCAGGCCACCCAACCTCCAGGACATGCTTTCTTGGATGCTTCAGACTAGCATCCGATCGGCCGAATGCAATATCGCGTGAAGCCAGATAGTTCCGCGCCCCACCGCGGCCGCTTTCCTCTATCCTCTGCGTATGGCGACCTGGGCATGGCAGAGGGCAATCGCAGCGGGGATTGAACGCGCCGGGGGTCTCTCGACGACCACGCGGACGGCTGCCCTCGCCCTGATCGTCGGCCTGGCCGCCGCCATCCCGCGACTGGTCGGCCTGGCAAGCCGGACGCCGGGCTTTCGCGAACTGGAGGCGACGACGGCGCTGATGGGCCGGCGGGTGAACGCCGGTAACCTGCCGATCTTCTTCGGCCAGGAGCAGGATGCCGCCACGCCCTTCTTTCCATATCTGGTGAAGATCACCGGCGAACTGGCCGGCTGGGGCGTCGCCGGGCCACGGCTGGCAGCGGCGCTCTGCGGGATCGTAGCGGCGGTCTGCTGCGCTCTCTGGCTAGCGCGCGCGCTCGGCGACATCTGGGGGCTGGTCGCCGGACTGCTGGCCGCAACCAGCTTCTGGCAGCTGATGTTCAGCCGCCAGGCCGTCCCGCCGATCTCGACGGCGACCTTCACGGCGCTGGGCCTCTGGCTGGCCTGGCTGGGCCTGGAACGCGGCCGCCGCCCGCAGCCGGAATCCCTGCTGCGGCGAAGTGACCTGCTCTGGTATGCCGCCGCCGGGGCCGCCTTCGGCCTGGGCTTCTTCAGCCACGCCAGCTACACGGTCGTGCCGCCGCTGGTGCTGCTGACCGCCGGCCTGCTCGCGCTCAGCCAGCAGCGCGCCCGCAGCAGCGCCGACGCCCTCGGCCCGGCCCTGCTGCTCCTGGGCATGACCGTAGCGATGACCCCGCTGGCCGGCTACTACCTCGACAACACCGAGGACTTCCGGCGCGCTCTCGACCTGGCCGCCGGGCTCCCCGACGATCTGATCTCCACCGACGACGACGTCGCCAGCGGGCTGCTCGGCCTGGCCTGGATCGGCAGCGACCAGGCGGAGATGAACCTGCCCAGCCGGCCGCTGCTCGACCCCATCCTGGCCGCCTGGGGCGTCGCCGGGCTGCTGGCCGCGCTGCGCCGCCCCCACCGCGCCCTGCCCGGCACGCTGCTGATCTGGCTGCTGCTGGGCGTCCTGGCGATCGGGCTGGTCGGCGGCAACACGCCCTCGCTCTACCTGCCGCTGGCGCCGGTCCTGGCCGCGTTCCCGGTGCTGGGGATGCAGTCCGTCTGGGCGCTGGCGAGAGATCGAGATGCACGCTTGCGACGGCTCGCCGGGACGCTGATCGCCGCCAGCATCCTGGCCAGCGCCGGCTGGTCGCTCTACGACTATTTCTGGCAGTGGAGCGGCAGCGAGGAAAGCTACCTGGCGATGCGCGGCGACGTGCGCGACGCCGCCGAGGCGCTCGACGCGCTGCCGGACGACGGCCACGCCGTCTACTTCTACGCTGGCGACGCCGGGCGGATCGTCCGCTACCTGGCGCCGGAGCGGACGCGCCACGACCTGCTGTCGGACCACCAGCTCCCGCTCCCGGCGCGCGGCGACGCCTACCTGATCGCGCCCCGCTCGACCGCCCCGGAGGAGCAGTTGCTGGCGTTCGTCTCCGCCGAGGATCTGGTCCTAACCGGCGCGGGGCCGGGCGGGACCGAGGCCTACCGCATCTGGCTGGCCGGCCCCCGTACCCTCGAGCTGCTGCCCTACAGCGCCCCGGCGGTGCCGTTCGCGAACGGCTGGCGGCTGATCGGCTGGGATGCCCGGGCGGCGCCGATGCCGCCCGGCGCGCACCCGGAGATCGAAATCGTCTTGCTCTGGCAGGTCCCGCCGGACGCCGACCCCTACAACGCAGTCGTCCGCCTCGACCCCCTGGGCGAAGGCAGCCTCGCGCCGACCTTCGCCGAAGTCCGGGTCGCGCCCTGGAAGCACACCCCGATTCCCGGCGGCGAGTTCCTGCTCGTCTTCGCCCGCCAGCCCTTCCCCCAGACCGATGAGCTGACCGCCAACTTGACCGTCGCCCTCCGCGATCCGTCGTCGCGCCGCCTCATCAACCCGCTCAGCAACGCCCAGAACGGCTACGCCTTCCTCAACCGGGTCCAGGTGGTAGTGCCATGAGCTGGTAAGTCCACGCTGCATCGGATATGGAGCGACGCGGGCATAGACCTCAGTCGTTACCGCAACTTGTGAAACAGTCAATTGACCCGCCTCACGCCCGCCCATAGGCTTGAAACCGTGCAATGTGGACCGCATCATGAAAGGTAACCGTCCCATGCTGAAGCCGGTAGATCTCATCGCATTACTGCTCGTGGTCGTCGGCGCGTTGAACTGGGGGCTGGTGGGCTTGTTCGAGTTCGATCTGGTCGCCACGATCGTGGGCGAAGAGTTTGGCGAGACGAACGCCATTTCGCGCATTATCTACATCCTCGTCGCGCTGTCTGGCCTGTACCTGCTCTCGCTCATCCCGCGCTTCCAGACCCGCGAGGGTCGGCGCCGCGAAACCGACGTGCGCGCTCCCGCGTAGTTCCGCGTCATTCCGCGAGACACTGAAAGCCCGGGCCGGTCAACATGCCGGCCTGGGTTTTCCGTTAAGCAGCTATGCGGTTCGTCCAGTGTGACGGGATACAATTAGCGCCGGATTTCGATTACCGGGAGTAATGATCACGGGAGGCGCGCTTGGCACAAGGGCTGCAGGAGATGGCCGTCGGCACTGAACTAGAGGGGATCATCGTCCGCGACTACGGCCTCTGGTTCGATGTCCAGACCAAGGCCGGGCTGCTGCGCTGCACCCTGCGGGGCATCCTCAAGCGCGAGCGGGTCAAGACCGACCCCGCCGCCGTCGGCGATCGGGTACGCGCTACCGTCGCCAGCCTGGAGACTGACCCGCCCGAAGGCGTCATCGAGGAGATCGCGCCGCGCCAGCGCGTGCTCTCGCGCCTGGCGCGGGGCACCGACGACGTCGAGCAGGTCATCCTGGCCAACCCCGACCAGCTGCTGGCCGTCTTCGCCATCCGCGAGCCCGACCCCTCGCCGCGCATGATCGACCGCATGCTGATCATCGCCGAGGCGCGCGAGCTACCGGCCGCCGTGTGCTTCAACAAGCTCGACCTGCTCGACTCCGAAGAGCGCCTGGCCGAGCTGACCACGCGCTTCGAGATGGCCGGTTACCCGGTGCTGCACACCAGCGCGGCTACCGGCCAGGGGCTCGACGAGCTTCGCGAATACCTGCGCGGCAAGGTGACCGCCTTCGCCGGGCCGTCGGGCGTCGGCAAGAGCACGCTGCTCAACGCGCTGGCGCCGGGCATCGAAGCGCGCACCGGAGCGATCAGCGACGCCACCGGCAAGGGCCGCCACACGACCACCTGGACCGAGCTCTTCGAGGTCGCCCCGAACACCTACATCGCCGATACGCCCGGGATGCGCCAGATCGGCCTGTGGGGCGTCGACATGGAGTATCTGGACGAGTACTTCCGCGAGTTCGAGCCCTACCTCGGCCGGTGCCGCTTCGCCGACTGCCGCCACCTCAGCGAACCAGGCTGCGCGGTGCGCGAGGCGCTCGCCGACGGCAAGATTCACCCTGACCGCTACGACTCCTATCGCGCCCTGCTCGAGGATTCCGATTGAGCGCGACCTGAGATCGCGACGGGCTATACGTGACGAACATGACCTTTCGTATACTTATGTGCTTCTTGGTGGGGGTGCCGGCCAGCGTCCGCCAGGCATCCCGCGCGTAGCTGCGCAGTATCGAGCCATCGCAGGGCTCACCAACATTCGACCAAACGGCCACGGGCAGGCAAACCGGCAACGTGCCGGCTCACACGCACCGTCGCAGCGCCAGTGGCCATCGACATCGACGCAGCAACGCGCCCGGGAGTTGACGAACACGTGACACCAGCATCAATCACGGCGGCCCTGCCACGCCTCCGGAGCTTCGCTCGACGCTACGGCACGCCCATCTGGACGGTCCTGCTGATCGTCTTCGCGGCGGCGTTCTTCTTCCGCGCGCGCGCCGATTTCGCCAGCGCCATCGAGATCATCACCACCAGTTCGCCGCTCTGGATCGCACTGATCGTGGCCGCCCAGGCTGCCGGGCTGGCAGTCACGGCACGCACCTACCAGCTCGTGCTGCGCTGCTGCCGCAGCGATCTGGGGCTGATCCGGCTGATCGACCTGCAACTGGAACGCAAAGTCGTCGGGACGCTGGTGCCCGCCGGCGGCCCTGCGTCGGTGTACGTCTTCGTGCGCGGCGTCGGGCGCCATGGCATCTGCGGCGAGGACGCCCTGCTGACGGTCGGGCTGCGCAGTGCGGCAGGTTATGTCTCCTTCATGTCGCTGCTGCTCCCGGCAATCCTGATCGCCCGGCCGGATGGCGTCTTCCTGGCCGGGGCGGCGGCGCTGGTCGGCAGCTTCGCGGCGCTGGCCGGGATCGCCCTGCTGCTCTCGCGCTACCCGCGCCCGGGGCGCTGGCTGCGGGCACGCATGCCGGCGCGCGTGCGCGAGATGCTGGCGCATGTGCGCGGTCACCAGATCCAGCCGCGGACGCTCGTCTCGCCCTATATGCTGGCGCTGGCCGGGCAGCTCGCCAACGTGGTGACGCTGGCGGCGGCGCTCTATGCCCTGGGCTACTCGCCCTCGCTCGTCTCGATCCTGGCGGGCTACACCGTCGGAACGGCCGTGCTGACGCTAGCGCCGGTCTTCCAGGGCATCGGGGTCGTCGAGGTGTCGATGGCCGTGACGCTCCAGCAATTTGGCGCGCCGGCCGACGTGGCGATCGGCGCGACATTGCTCTACCGCGGCGCGACTGTCTGGCTGCCGCTGCTGGTCGGGCTGGCGCTCCAGGCGGCGCGACGCATCCCCCGCCCTGCCGCTGGGGCCGCCCCGCTCCGGCCGGCGCCGCTACCGCTGTCGCTGCGCCCGGTGTGGCGCGGCGTCCTGACCTGTGCCGTCATGGTGGTTTTGATGGTAACGTTGTCGGGATCCGCTACGACGACGACGGATCATCACGATGGGCCGCCACTGAGAGCGAATCGGATCGCGCTGACGGCCCGGTAGCCTGCAATGACGGCCGGCGCCAATGGATACACTGTTGCGTGTCTCGCTCAATCCACTCGAGTGGCATTCGCTAACCTTCGCGAGCCTCATCTTCATCGCCATCTTGCTCCAGATCGCGCTGCCCTGGAGCTCCAGTCGCCGGGCGCGCGTCCTGCGCGAGGTGCTGATCGTCCTCCCAGCCGTGCTGCTCTACTTCCTGGTGCGCGGCCTGGTCGATAGCGACTCGGGCGTCGCCTTCCACAATGCCCAACGCATCATCGACCTGGAACAAGCCCTCGGCATCTGGATCGAGGAGGATGTCCAGGACTTCATCCTCGACTCGGACTGGCGCACCACGCTGGTGAACTGGGTCTACATCTGGGCTCACTGGCCGGTGATCGCGCTGGTCGTCTTCTGGCTGGTGCTGCGACACTACGACGTCTACCCGAAGTACCGCAACGCCATGCTGATCTCCGGGGTGATCGGCATGATCATCTTCGCGACCTTCCCGGTCGCGCCACCGCGCCTGATGCCCGGCTACGGCTTCACCGACACCGTCACCGAGCAATCCAACTCCTACCGCGTGCTCCAGCCGCCGGCGCTGGCCAACCCCTACGCCGCCATGCCCAGCCTGCATTTCGGCTGGAACCTGCTGATGGGCATCGCCGTCGTGCGCGAATCGTCGAGCCGCGTCGCGCGCTTCCTGGGCTACCTGAGCCCGATCGCGATGTTCCTGGCGATTGTGCTCTCGGCCAACCACTACATCCTGGATGCCGTCGCTGGCGGCGCGATCGTCCTGGTCAGCCTGGCGGCCGCGAGCGCGCTGGCCAATGCTCAGGCGAGCGGCGGACCGCTGCGCAACCGCATCTGGCCGCGGCCCAGGCGTCGCCGGCCGGCGCGGCAGCTGCACGGCATCGGCGACCGCGCGACGGCTTTGGAGCCGGACGGGCACGAGCGCCACAGCGCGCCGCGGATCATCGGCCCGCGCCCCTTCGTCGTCGCCCATCGCTACGGCAATTCGCTCGGAGCGCTGCAACTGGCCCAGCAGGCCGGGGCGGACGTCATCGAGGCCGACGTCTGGCCCTACCGCGGGCGCCTCGAAGTGCGCCACAGCAAGACGCTCGGGCCGGTGCCGGTCCTGTGGGACCGCTGGTCGCTGGAGCGCGGCTGGCTCCCGCGCCTGGAGCTGCATGAGATCCTGACGGCGCTCGATCCCGACACGACGCTGATGCTCGACGTCAAGGGCCGCGACCCGGACGCGCCAGCACACATCATCGAGACACTGCGCGCCCACCGACCCGGCCAGCCGGCGATCGTTTGCTCCCAGAACTGGCGGCAGATCGAGCTCTTCCGGCCCTACCCCGAAGCCGCCCTGGTCTACTCGATCGGCAACCGCTTCCAGCTCGCGCACGCCCTCAATCGGCTGGGCGAGGAGCCCTGGGACGCCATCTCGATCCAGGCGGCGCTGCTCAACCGCCCGATCGTCCAGGCGCTCAAGGACTACGTCGAGATCGTCATGACCTGGCCGGTCAACAGTATCGAGCGCTTCGAGACCGTGCGCGGCTGGGGCGTCGACGGCGTCACCAGCGACAGCCTGGACGTCATCGCGGCGATCGCCGCCCGCCGGGAACCCACGCCGCGCGAGAGCGAACTGGTCCGCCTGGACGCGGCCAGCGATCGCTGAACCCTTCTCGCGCCGCGTCCAGCGTCTGGGCGCACGGCTCATTTCGACCTAAGATAGTCGCCAGCGAGTGCCCCAACGCCCGTACACAGCTCCACAACCGCAGTGGGAGGCGCGCCGATGCAGCAGCCCTGGTGGAAAGATAGCGTCATCTACCAGATCTACCCCCGCAGCTTCATGGACAGCAACGGCGACGGCATCGGCGACCTGCCGGGCATCATCTCCAGGCTCGACTACATCCAGCAGCTCGGCGTCGACGTCGTCTGGCTCTCGCCGATCTACAAGTCACCCAACGACGACATGGGCTATGACATCAGCGACTACCGCGACATCATGGACGAATTCGGCACGCTGGCCGATTGGGAGGCGCTGCGTGACGGCCTGCACCAGCGCGGGATCAAGCTGGTCATGGACCTGGTCGTCAACCACACCTCCGACGCGCATCCCTGGTTCCGCGAGTCGCGCAAGTCCCGCGACAACCCGTACCGCGACTTCTACATCTGGCGGCCCGGGCGCGACGGCCGCGAGCCGAACAACTGGCGCTCATTCTTCGGCGGCTCGGCCTGGGAGTACGACGAACTGACCGGCGAGTACTACCTGCACCTCTTCTCCCGGCGGCAGCCCGACCTCAACTGGGAGAACCCGCAGGTGCGCCGGGAGATCTACGACATGATGCGCTGGTGGCTGGACCGGGGCGTCAACGGCTTCCGCATGGACGTCATCACGATGATCTCCAAGGTCGAGGGGCTTCCCGACGCGCCCGTGGTCACCGACGAGCCCTATCAATGGGGCGGCGACTACTTCATCCATGGACCGCGGATGATGGAGTTCCTGCAGGAGATGCGCGCCGAGGTGCTGGCGCACTACGACGCGCTGACCATCGGCGAGGCGGTCGCGGCGACGCCGGCGCACGCGATCGAGCTGACCGACCGGGAGCACGGGCCGCTCGACATGCTCATCCACTTCGAACACATGGCGCTCGACCACGACCCCGGCGGCCCGGCCGGCTATGGCTGGCGTCCCTGGAACCTGGCCGAGCTGAAGGAGGTCACCACCCGCTGGCAGGAGGCGCTGGCCGAGCGCGGCTGGAACAGCCAGTACTTCTCCAACCACGACCAGCCGCGCCAGGTCTCGCGCTTCGGCGACGACGGCCGCTACCGGGTGGAGTCAGCCAAGCTGCTGGGCACCTTCCTCCACATGCTCCACGGCACGCCCTTCATCTATCAGGGCGAGGAGATCGGCATGACCAACGTGGCCTTCGACTCGATCGACGCCTACCGCGACATCGAGACGATCAACCACTACCGCCTGATGCTCGAGGACGGCGTCAGCCCTGAAGAGGCCATGGCGTTGGTGCACAAGCGCAGCCGCGACAACGCCCGCACGCCGATGCAGTGGGACGCGAGCCCGCACGGCGGCTTCACCACCGGCAATCCCTGGATCGGCGTCAACCCCAACTACCGGGAGATCAATGTCGAGCAGGCCCTGACCGACCCGAACTCGATCTTCTACTACTACCGGGAGTTGATCCGGCTGCGGAAAGAGAACCCGGTCATCATCGACGGGCGCTACAAACTGACCCTGGCCGACCCCCCCGAGATCTACGCCTTCACCCGCACGCTGGGCGACGACCGCCTGCTTGTCATCCTCAACTTCAGCTCAAATCAGCCCGTCTTCAACCTCCCGGAGGAGGTGCCGGCCGAGGAAGGCGAGCTGTTGATCGCCAATTACGCGGTAGAGGAAGGCGTCGACTTCCGCGAGTTCCCACTCCGCCCATGGGAAGCCCGCGTCTACAGGCTGGCCCCACCAGGTTGAGCCGGCACTGGACCGGGAGGTCACGGGGACGGCCGGTAGAAGCGCGCGTAGAACCCGGGATCCAAATTGTGCGCCTGGTACGCGACCAGCGTGCGAAACGGCCCGCTGAGCCCCGGGAAACGGCCATAGCGCTCGTAAATGCGCAGGTCGCAGCGATCGGCCTCGTCGGAATAGCCGGGGATGCTCTGCCGGACGGCCTCAGGCTCGCGCCAGGCCGTGGCGACAGTATCAGCGCGCAGCGAACCGCCGCCGGGCGAGAATCTGTAATCGACGTAGGCGCGCACCGCCGCGCTCATACTCGGTTAGTAGGGCGGACAGAAGGGCTTCAGCAACGCCGCCCCGTCCACTTCTAGCCCGACCGGCGTCGGCACCGGCATGTCGCGCCGCAGCAGCCGCATCAGACCGGCCACCGGGCGTCTCGCGCCGATCGTGCGCGAGAGCAGCGGCGCCTCCATCCGGAAGCCCAGGGCCTGCGGCCAGGCACACGAGGACGGCCGCGATCAACAGCATGCGCTGCATCGAAGAGATCACCGGGCGAAGCGGCGACGCGGGACGAGATGACATCTCGACCTCCTCGGATTGTGGGAAACCCTGCGTCGATAATATGGAGGTCGCAGCCATCACTCAATCACCCGCGTCAGGCACTCAGCGACCTTCGACGTCATCGAAGAATTCCCGCAGCGTCGCGTTGTAGAGTTCCGGCCGCTCGGCGCAAGCCAGGTGACCGGCATTCTCGATGATGACCAACCGGCTGCCGGGAATCGCGGCGTGCAGCTCGCGGGCGCGCTCCGATGGGGTGATCTGATCGTGGTCACCAGCGATGACCAGCGTCGGGACGCTGACGGTGGCGTGGACGTCGCGAGTGTCGGCGTTCGCCAGCGCGATCGCCGCCATGCGGTATCCCGGCGGCCGGATCTCGGCCAGCACCGACTCGACCTCGGCCACCAGCTCCGCCGGGGCAGCCGACGTCAACAGGGCATGCACCCGATGGCTGGCTAACTGGGCTGGCGTCATCGTTTCCAGCGCCGCCAGGCGCGCCCGCAGCGCGGCCTCGCGCTCCTCCACCGGCCGCGACCCGCCCCCGGCAGAAGTATCGGAGAGGGTCAGCGAGCGAAAGCGCTCCCGGTAGCCGCGGTAAAGCTCCTGGACCAGCACTCCGCCCCACGACTGCCCCACGATGTGCGCCCGCTCGATCCCCAGCGCATCCAGAAAGCCGGCCGCGGTCCGAGCGTAGTCGGCCATTGTCCAGTCGGCGCTGTCGGGGTCGTCAGAGCCGCCGTAGCCCGGCGCGTCCCAGGCCGTCACCCGGAAGCTGTCGGACAGCCTTTCGAGCTGATAGCGCCAGAGCCGGGTATTACCGCCGATGCCGTGGAACAGCGCCACGTCCGGTCCCGCCCCGCGCTGGTCGTAGTGGATGTTCAGGCCCTCGACGTCGACTGATGGCATGGGGTTCCCCCGTCCAATCACTCGGTCAACCCGGCAAGCGTGATGCTCTGGCGACCATTCCCCTGGCGCGTTGGCGTCAATCTAGCCTGTGGGGAGCGATGTGACCATAACCTCGGCCAGGCTGCACGCCAGCCGCGAGCGCCAGGCGCTCTGGTGAGGGCAGAAGCTCTACGGGCTTACGCAGTGAGAGCTGCGATGACTACGTAATACCCCCGATGGACATGGCGAGATTCGTGCGTATGATGAGCACATCGGGTTTCGAGTTCGATCAGTCGAGCGGGGCGGCAGGGCCGCCCGGCTTACAGGGCTCGTCGGTCGGTCGCAGGTCGCGGATCAGCTCGCTCCGGAGCGAGTTCCCTGGCGATCCCGATGC
>Ga0079224_100015746_pt1 | contig 10600 bp, 6 predicted proteins | sample Stecom2015_FD_80414 | JGI IMG/M metagenome (GOLD analysis project Ga0079224, IMG submission 80414) | Agricultural soil microbial communities from Utah to study Nitrogen management - Steer compost 2015 | ecosystem: Environmental > Terrestrial > Soil > Agricultural land | place: USA: Utah...
CCGGCGGACGATCTACTCGTCGCCAAAATCAGCCTCTACCAGCAGACGATTCACGGCAAGCCACTGATCGCCGGGCACACGCTGCGCCGCACGCCGCAGGACCCGGCGGTGCTCGCCCTGCTGGATCGCGCCGCGCTTGGCAGCATCGAAGGGGACTGGGGCACAATCCGCGTTGAAAATGCGGCGGCGCTGCTCTCCGCTGCGGGCGCCGACCGGGTGATCGTCCACAAGACGTACCTCGATGAGCCGGACGCTGCGCTCGGCTGGCTGAGCGTGACGCTGGGGCTCGGCCCGCCGGAGTACGAGGACAGGCGGATCGCCGTGTTCGCGATTCCCCATGATGACGCGCTGGAAAACGACGACACGCTGCTGCTCGCGCCGGGGTTTGAGGGCTGGAGCGCGCCGGTCAAAGCCGCCGGGCAGCGGGTGATGTTCCTGGCGGATGAGGGCGCGTGGCATCTCTACAGCCCAACCGGGCAGTTCGGGGAGCTGGTCTTCGGGGCGGCGCCGTACCGGACTGCGCGCCCGCTGTCTGTGTCGCTCGATGGCCAACTGCTCGCGGCGTGGACGGTGAGCGCGGAAGCCCGACTCGGATACGGCTTCGAGCAGGATGCGATCCGCCTGCCGCTGTGGTTGGAGCCAGGTTTCCACACGCTGACCTTCGAGGCGCCGGACGGCTGCACGCCGTACCCGTTTGCGCTCGCCTGCTGGGACGAGCCCGCGCTTAGCCCCGCGTGTCCGCTAGCCGATCCCCCCGCGTGCCTCAGCGTCGCGTTCACACCGCCCGCCTGGGAGCCGCTGCCCGACCTGCCCACGCCGTCGGATATTCGCTTCGAGGATGGGCTGCGCCTGCGCGGGTACACGCTCGATGTGGTGGGGCGCGTTGTCAACTTGCGGCTGTTTTGGGAGGCGGACGGGCCGCTTTCGGCGGATTATGCGCTGTTTGTGCACGTGGCGGACCCGACGACCGATCAACCGGTAGCGCAGTTCGACGGTTATCCGGCGGTGCGCACCGACGAATGGACGGACGGCGCGCAGTGGGTGTCGCAGGTGGAGATTTTTCTCCCGAAAGACTTGCCGCCGGGCGAGTACGCGCTTAACCTGGGGTGGGCGGAGCATGAGAGCGGCGCGCGCCTGCCGGTGCAGGGTGCGCCGGATGCGCTGGCGCGGCTAGGGACGGTCACATACACGGGCGAATAGATAACAGGGGCAAGCGTCTGCACGCCTGCCCCTGATCAACGATGCGTTCTGCGGCGCTCAGCCGCGAATCAGCTTGGGGATATCGCGCAGCTTCGGCATGCTGCCGCTGAGCAGCGTGTTCACGCGGAACAGCCGCCCCGCCAGCCAGATCGTGCACAAAACCGCGATCACCAGCAGGCCGATGCTCAGCGCGAGTTCTCCAGCCGGGATCGTCGTTACCGAGGCGCGCATAATCATCGACAGCGGTGAGGTAAGTGGGAAGATGCTCAGCGCTGTGGCAACGGTTCCGTTTGGCTCCTCAGCGAACATCGTCAGAAAGAAGAACGGGACCGCTGCCGGGAGCGTGACGAATGTGACGTAGTTCTGGCTCTCGCGCATTGAGGGGGTCAGCGCGCCGATGGCCGCCATCAAGCTGCCAAACATCAGGAAGCCGAGCACGAAGTAGACGATCGCGACCACCACCGACTGGGCTTCCACCTCGAACCCCTGCAGCACGCCGAACGTATCACCCGCGCGGCTCATGATGAAGAGCGCCGTGCCGAGCAGCGTGACCACTTGAAGGATCGAGGCCAGCCCCATTGCCATGATCTTGCCAAACAGCAGCGGAACCGGCGGGACCGACGACAGGATGATCTCGATCACGCGGCTCTCTTTTTCTTGCACGACGCTCTGCATTAGATAGCCGCCGCCCCAGAACAGGCTCAGCATCAGGATCAGCCCGAACGCGTAGGTCAGCGCGAAGTTGTCGCCTTCTGCGCTTTCGTTCACCTGCCCCTCGCCCAGCGAGTGGGTGATGAGGTTGGCAGGCCAGCGCAGCCGCTGGTACATCTCCTGATAAATCTGCGGTTCGGCTTCGTAGAGCAACGTACCGACGATGAACTCCTCCATCAGCGAGCCGGAACGCTGCGCGGATTCGAGGGTCAGGTTCGGCACGTAGATATCGATTTCACCGGTCTCGAAATAGGTATCCGCGACGACATACAGCGCGTCAAGCTCGCCTGAGTCGAAGTCGGGCCGGGCCGCGTCCATCGAATCATATGCGCGGATGTTTTCGCGCAGGCAGTAGGGTGAGGTGACGCGCTTGATCAACTCCCCGCTGACCGCTTGCACCTCGTCCGGGCCAACGCGGCAGTCATCCGGCTCGCCGGGGTAGCTTTCCGGGGGTGGGAACGCCCCGCCGGTGGTAGTGTCCACATATCCGATCAAGCCACTGCGCGCTCCGGCCTCTTCCACAACGGGCGCGGAAGTCTCTTCGTCCTCTTCGTCGCTTGTCGCTTCCTGGAATATCTGATATCCGAAGAAGGCAACGATCGCAAGCACTGGCAACCCGAAAGTCAGCAAAACATACGCTTTGCGACGAAACTGCATTCGCAGTTCGTAGCGTGCGACATCAATCCAGCGATTCATCGTCTACTCCCTACTTCGCAGCCGCGCCGTCAACGGGCGCGCTGGCGGTGGTCAGCGTGGCGCGCCCTTCGCGCAGCGCCTGCCAGAGCGTGCGCGGGGTGAGGCGCTTGCCGTACATCAGCATCCCCAGGCGGAAGATCTTGGCCGCCAGCCACATCATCACGAACACCGCTACGATCTGGATCGCCAGGCTCAGGATGATCTGCCACAGTGGGACCGTCGTCAGCCCGAAACGCAGGATCAGCCCGGTCGCAGCGGTGAACGGGAAGAACGTGAAGAACAGCGGAATCGGCCCGTCCGGATTGGTGAAGAACGTGACCACGCCAGCCATTGGCAGGACGGTGATGAAGGTGAGTATTCCGGCGATCTGACGGCTCTCTGCTTCGGCGGTGGATGCCGCGCCAATGCCCAGCATTGTGGCGGAGAACAGCAGAAAGTTGATCACGAACATGAAGACCACCAGCGCAATGTCCAGCGGCGCTAAGCCCAACGCACCCACGAACTCGCGCGCGCCCTCAAGTGACATCACCAGCAGCGCGCCCGCCGCCAGCCATATTCCAATCTGTGTGAACGAAAGCGCCGCCAGCCCAAGCATCTTGCCCCATAGAAGCTCGGTAGGGCGAATGCTCGTCGCCAGAATCTCCATCATACGGGTCTCTTTTTCCTCGACGATGCCATTCATCAAGTACTGCGCGGTCGTGCTTGTCGCGAGGACGTAGATGAACACGAAGATGAACGGCAGCAGCATCCGGCCAACCAGCGCGGCTTCGCTCATCTCGTCGCCAGAGTCGATGTCACGCATCACCTCTTCGATCGGCTGCGCGAGCAGGTTGGCTTCCATCTCAAGCGCCTCAGGCGCGCGCGCCGAAACCTGGCGGCCCATGAAGCTACCGATATCGCTGGAGAGCGCCGCCGGGATGTTTCCCTCGGTGTAAAGGTTGACCACCCCGTTCATCACATATTGATCCGCGATGACGAGGTAGCCGTCCAACTCGCCCGCGTCAAACTGCTCACGCGCGCGCTGCTCCAGCGCGGTGAAATAGGCGTCGCGCGCTTCTGGATCGTCGTTATCGGGAACGGGCAGGGACGGATCGCTAATGAGCACATACTCCGGCGCGTCGCTGTCCGCAGACAGCCCTGGCGCGTCCAGCACGGAGACGATCCCCGCGCGGTCGATCACGCCGATGCGCGCGAAGTCATCCAGGTTCGACTCGCGATTGGCGGTGAACTGAAAAATCAGGAACATCGCAACAAGTGTGAGCAGTGGCACGCCATACGCCGAGAACAGAAAGCTCTTGCGCTTGAAGTTGAACCAGTACTCGCGCTTGGCGACTAGGAATATCTTGTTCCAGGACATCGCTTAGCCCCCGTTGCGGTTGTTATTGCCGCCCGCCACCTGAATGAAGATATCGGTCAGGCTGGGCACGGCCAGCTCGAAGCGGCGCACCTGATAGCCGGAGTTTGTTGCGAGCGATTGCATGATCGAGTCCGGCGTGGCGCCGTCCGCCAGGTGGAGCGTGACCTCGCGTCCAGTCTCGGACAAATCGAACGAGCGCACGCCCGGCAGCGCGGCCCAATCACCCGTGCCTTCTACCACGACTGCGTCCTCTGCAAACCGATCGCGCACATCCTGCACGCTGCCGTACAGCACGCGATGCCCGTGATCGATCATCACCAGCCGGTTCGCCATCTCTTCGATGAAATTCATCTGGTGGGTGGACATCACGATGGTCGTGCCGTCGCGGTTCAGGTCATACAGCAGGTCCTTGATCATCTGCGTGTTGACCGGGTCCAGCCCAGAGAACGGCTCGTCAATAATCACCAGCGAGGGCCGGTGCAGCACCGTCGCCACGGTCTGGACCTTCTGCTGCATCCCTTTGCTCAGCTCGCTGACCTTGCTCTTGATGTTGGCTTCCAGGCCGACCTGTTCCAGCATGGTGGCCGCGCGGCGCTGCGCTTCGGCGCGGGGCACACCCTTCAATTGCGCCAGATAGGTTAGCACGTCGATCACCGGCACGTCCCGGTACAGCCCGCGTTCTTCCGGCAGATACCCAATCCGATCTTTGGTCGCGTCGCTGATCGGGCCACCGAGGACTTCAATCGATCCGGTGTCCGGCTTCAGAATATCGAGGACCATGCGGATCATCGTCGTCTTGCCCGCGCCATTGGGGCCGAGCATGGCGAAGATCTCGCCGGGCTCGACATCAAATGAGAGGGCGTCGACCGCGGTGAAATTACCATAGCGCTTCGTGACATTACGCACGCAAATCGCGCAGCCGTTAAGTGGCGTATTCATATTTGCTGCTCCTTACCAAGCAGGGGCACATTTCAGAAGCGACAAAACGTCTGGGATGAATGCACAGAACTCCCTACCATTAGCCCTGTGTCTGTTCTATATCCTAGTACGTACCATGTAGTGATTTCGGTGCGGAATTGTACCGCATTTGGTGTAGTTGGGGCGGGTGGGTTTGTGCGCGTGTGAAGTTTCCCGCTACAATCGGCTTGAGGGTCGCGTTCTGTCGCTGCATGAGCCTTGTCACAGGCGGTGCGCAGCGAAACTCCAGAGAGGGGATAGCCGATGAGTGCTCTTGGCGCCTTCACCTTTGTTTTGCACAGTCACTTACCCTACGCCCGGCTGGCCGGACGCTGGCCGCACGGCGAAGAGTGGATTCACGAAGCCGCCAGCGAGACGTACATCCCGCTGCTCAACGCGCTCTACGACTTGCGCGACGAGGGGATCGAGTATCGCATCACGATCGGCGTGACGCCTGTCCTGGCGGAGCAACTGGCCGACCCGGATGTGCTCGACAACCTCGGCGAGTACCTGGACGACAAGATCGCGCGCGCCAAGCAGGATGTGCTGCGATTCCGGGGTGACGAGGAGCCGGTCGGCGTGACGCGCGAAGACGCCGAAGAAGGTGATCTGCCGCCGGTCGATCGGGCGGCGGTCAGCGAGGCGCTGGAGCGCTCGACGGCGGGCGACGCGGCGTTGGATGACGAAGACGCCGAAGCGGATGACCTGCTCGCGCCGCCGGAGCCAAAGCCGTGGTGGGTCGGGCATGAGCATCTGGAATACCTCGCCGGGTTCTACCAGCGCTATTTCGAGCACATCAAAGACTCGTTCGACCGCCGCTTCAACCGCGATCTGCTCGGTGCGCTGAAACAGCTTCAGGACGAGGGCTACATCGAGATCACAACCAGCGCGGCGACACATGGCTATCTGCCGCTGTTGGGGCGCGACAGCGCGATCCGCGGCCAGCTTGAGGCCGGGACGCAGAGCTATCGCCGCTTTTTCGGGCGCGATCCGCGTGGCATCTGGCTGCCGGAGTGCGCCTATCGCCCCGCGTACTACGACCCGTCCGGCGCGATCCGTCCCGGGATCGAAGGTTTCTTGCGGCGGGAAGGGCTGCAGGTCTTCTTCGCTGAGACGCACATGATCACCGGCGGCGCGCCGGTTGGCGTGGCAGCAGGTGAAGCGATCGGCCCCTATGGCGAGATCAAGCGCCGCTATCTGATCCCGATGTCCGCCAAGCCCGCGCCCACCCAGCCGCTGACGACCTTCCATCCCTATTACGTCAGCGACACCACCTCCGGGACGCACGCCGACGAGCACAGCGGCGTCGCGGTGATTGGCCGCAACAACGAGACCGGGCAGCGCGTGTGGTCGGCGGACTGGGGCTACCCCGGTGATTTTGATTATCGCGAGTTCCACCGCAAGGACGGCGTTAGCGGGATGCAATACTGGCGCGTGACCGGCGCAAAGGTCGATCTGGGCGATAAGGACTTCTATCACCCGGACTGGGCGGAGAACAAGGTGCGGATGCACGCGCAGGATTTCGCCGCGCTCGTCGAGCGAATCCTCGAAGCGCGTACCGCCAGTGGCGAGGGCTATGGCATCATCGCGTCCAATTACGACACGGAACTATTCGGGCATTGGTGGTTCGAGGGCGTGGACTGGCTCAAGCAGGTGCTGCGCCATCTCGCGAAAAGCCCGAAGGTTGATCTGGTCACGGCATCCGGCTATATCGAGGCGCATCCGCCGCAGCAGGTGATCCATCTGCCCGAGGGTAGTTGGGGCGCAGGCGGCAACCACTTCACATGGGATAACAACGACACGCACTGGATGTGGACGCCGATCCACGAAGCCGAGCGCCGCATGGAGCAGCTTGCGAACACCTACAAGACCCGCTATGACGACGAGGCGTATCGTGGCGTGCTGAATCAGGCCGCGCGCGAGCTGTTGCTGCTCGAAAGCTCCGACTGGCCGTTCCTGGTGACGACCGGGCAGGCGCGGCAGTACGCAATCCAACGCTTCAGCCAGCACCTTGAGCGCTTCAACGACCTGGCAGACAGCGTGGAGCGCGGCCAGCCGGACGGCGTGCTTGCGGCGCGGCTGTGGGAGCGCGATCGGCTGTTCCCCGACATTGATTACCGCTGGTGGGCGACGCGCTGACGCAACTCTTGCTTTGAAGATACGTGTGCGCGCAGAGGCGGCGATGGCTTGCCTCTGCGTCTTTGTTTCCGGTGTTGTCAGCCGGGCGCATCGTGCGGCGGCGCAAGTGCGGCTATAATTCCACTCAAATGGGCGGCCGGGCGGTCCGGCGGCAGCTAGCAGGAGCGACAGCGAATGCGCGTGCTCTTTATCGCGGCAGAGATGGCGCCCTTTGCCAAAACGGGCGGGCTGGGCGACGTGGTCGGCAGCCTGCCAGTGGTTCTGCGCAGCAAAGGAGTTGACGCACGCGTGCTGATCCCGCTGCACGGGCCGATCAAGGCCGCGTATGGCGACCGTCTGGAGCACCGCTTCACGTTTGCGTTTTCGCGCCGCCTGGGCACGGCAGATGTGCGCATCTACGCCACCGAGCAAGATGGCGTGCCGGTGTACTTCCTCGAAAGCTGGCCGTTTTTCGGCGAGGGCGACAGCATCTACACCGATCTGGACTGGGATCGCCAGCGGTTCATCTTCTTCTCGCAGGCCGCGCTGGCGACCACCTGGGAACTGGGACAGGGGCGCGATGGCGGCGCGCGCTGGATGCCGGATGTCCTGCATGTCCACGACTGGCACACTGCGCTGGTCCCGTTCCTGCTGCGCGAGGCGCGCTACCAGCCGGTGTGGGAGAGCGTCGCCAGCGTGCTGACGATTCACAATATGGCGTACCAGGGCTGGGATGCGGGCGGCTTCTTGTGGATGGCGGGCGTGCCGGGGCGGCACGATCCGCATCTCGTCTACCAGGACAAGACCGACAACCTGCTCGGCATCGGTATTGCCTATGCGGACAAGCTGAACACCGTCAGCCCGCGCCACGCGATCGAGCTGCACTATCCGCGCTTTGGCGAGGGGTTGGAAGGGCTGATCTGGACACGCGATGGCGATCTCACCGGCATCCTCAACGGGCTGGACATGCAGCGCAACGATCCGGCGACTGATCCTGCCTTGCCACAGCGCTTTGACCGGCACACCTTCCGCACGCACCGCATTGACAACAAGCGCGCGCTACAGCACGAGTTCGGCCTGGAGCAGCGGGACGACGCGCCGGTAATCGCGATTGTCAGCCGGTTGGTTGAGCAGAAGGGGATGGACTTCGCCGCCGAGGGGCTGCGCTGGGTGCTGGCGGAGACTGGCGCGCAGTTGATCGTGCTTGGCGCAGGCAAGCCGGAGATCGAAGAGCAAATGAAGCGGCTCGCATGGGACTTCGGCTGGAAGGCGAAGGTGTACACCGGCTATAACGCGGACCTCGCGCAACGGATATACGCAGGTGCGGATATGCTGCTCGTCCCCAGCCGTTACGAGCCGTGCGGCCTCACGCAGATGTTGGCGATGCGCTATGGCGCGCTGCCGGTTGTGCGCGAGACGGGCGGGCTGGCCGATACCGTCACGAATTATGACAACGGCCCGGCGGATTATGGGACCGGCTTCATCTTTTTGTGGGAAGAACCTGAAGCCGTGCGCCACACGCTGCGCTGGGCGATCGACACCTATCGCCATCGCCGCCCCGCGTGGGAGCGCATGCAGGCGCGTGCGATGCGGATCGATTGGAGTTGGGCGCGCCCTGTGCAGCAGTACATCGCGCTTTACGAGCGGGCATTGGGAGCGATCGGGCGCGGCCCGGTGGGGCTAGAGCAGCTCCACCGTCCGCATTGATCGCGCTGCTTGGTAAGGATTCTGTGAGACCATGAGCAACGAAGTGAAACGCAAGAACCCGGAGTACGCGGTCGATTTTGCAACGGCGCTGCCGGTGCGAGACTGTATCGAGCGGCTGGAGCGCGACACGGCGCCGCTTCAGCGCGGGCTGGGCGGGGCGCTTGCGCCGCTGCGCCAGGAGATGATCCTCGGCGACAACCGCACGTTCATTGTGGAGCGGCACTTCACCGGCGCGCTGCACCCGATCCGTTTCGTGGGCAGCCTGGACCCGGACGACTCCGGCGGGACGTGGGTTCACGGCGCGATCACCCACGACACCGCGAATCAGGTCCTGCTCGAAGGGCTGGCGGTGTTCGTCGTGTACTTCTTGCTGGCGGTGGCGTTCTTCATCGCGCTGAAGACGCGCGGGCTGCTGCTACTCGGCCCGTTTGTGCTGGCGGGGCTGGTGCTGTTCTCGATCCGCTGGCGGGCGCTGCACGCGGCAACGCTCGACCTGGCGCGCTGGGTGCGCCGCAAGCTGTACGTGACGCCGGAGCAGCTCAAACGCCCGCGCTAAGCGACCCATAACGCGAGCTCGTTGCTGCGCACTCATCGCCGGGTTTTGCTATACTGAAAGAATACCAAGAGCGTAAATTTCCACCCCATCACCGCCGGTTGCGGCCAGGGGAATATCGCTGCGCCGTCTCCGCGACGGCTGCCGAACACTATCAACGTTAGGAGCGAGAGTTCATGCGAACAAAAGCCGTGATCCTGGCCGGGGGTGAGGGAAGCCGTCTGGGGGTGCTAACCGCCAAACGGGCCAAACCGGCGGTGCCCTTTGGCGGGAAATATCGCATTATTGACTTCGCGCTCAGCAATTGTGTCAACTCAGGAATATTCGACGTACTGGTGCTTACGCAGTACCGGCCGCACAGCCTTAACGAGCATATTGGCCTGGGCCGCCCCTGGGACCTCGACCGCACGTTCACCGGCGGTATTCAGATTCTGCAGCCTTACCAGGGGCGCTACGATACGGACTGGTACGCCGGAACCGCCGACGCCGTCACGCAAAACCTCAACTTTGTGCGGCGCAACCGCCCGAACAACGTGCTGATCCTCTCGGGCGATCACATCTACGAGATGGAATACGATATGCTCGTCCGCTACCACGAACAGCACGAGGCGGACGCGACGGTCTGCGTGATCCGCGTGCCGCTGGATGAGGCCTCGCGCTATGGCATTATGGATGTGGACAGCCGCAATCAAATTGTTGACTTCGTGGAGAAGCCTGACGATCCGCCGGGCGATCTGGCGAATATGGGCGTGTACGTCTTCAAGACGGACGTCCTCGAAACATTGCTGCGCGAGGATGCTGTGCGCTCTGACTCCCGCCACGATTTCGGCTACAACATTATCCCCCGCATGATCGATTTAGGCATGAAGGTGATGGCCTATCCCTTCGGTGGGTACTGGATCGACGTGGGGACCATTGACGCCTATTGGGAGGCGCACATGGACTTGCTCGCCACGCCGCCCTCGCTTGATCTCAACGATCGGTCGTGGATCATCCACACTCGCAGCGAGGAGCGCCCGCCTGTCAAAATAGAGCAGGGCGCGATCATCGAGGACAGCATGATCACGGACGGCTCGATTATCTGCTCAGGCGCGCGTGTGGTGCGGAGCGTGCTCTCGCCGGGTGTGTATGTCGGGCCGGGCGCGTACGTGTACGAGAGCGTGATCCTGACCGACAGCTACATTGAGCGTGACGCCGTGGTCGAGCGCGCGGTGATCGATAAGGGCGTGGTGATCAGCCAGGGCGCGCGGATCGGCGAGCGCGGCGATATGGGTGATTTCGGTATTGCGTGCGTCGGCAAG
>Ga0079224_100015747_pt1 | contig 10600 bp, 9 predicted proteins | sample Stecom2015_FD_80414 | JGI IMG/M metagenome (GOLD analysis project Ga0079224, IMG submission 80414) | Agricultural soil microbial communities from Utah to study Nitrogen management - Steer compost 2015 | ecosystem: Environmental > Terrestrial > Soil > Agricultural land | place: USA: Utah...
CAGTGCAAACTTTTCTAAGCTGTGCAATGACTTTCCGCTGTACGTCATCCACAATCTTCCAATCTTTGGCAATTTTTACTAAAAAATACTTGTTTAGATACCGCGGTCTTACTCTCCACTAACCCGTTTTATATATTGCAGCATTCCTGTTTCTGTATCCAGCTGCATCATGTGTACCGTGCTTGCTGTAAACGTGTTGACCACCCGAGATGCGCTCCCGTCAACTTCCAATATGACGTAGGTTTTATTGGAATCGTTTCTTTCTTTCCATTCTGCCATTGTCGGGTAAGGGTCACTCCAGGTAACGAGGTACAGCGAACGCTCGCACCCGGAAAATGCCTTTATAGATGAATAAACACCTACGGGGACAATTTCCTCCCCCGTAGGACTAAACAGCCCGACATGTTCTTCAATACCCTCCTGCGCTTCCTTTTCTTGAGAGACCAGCACATGTCCGGCTTTTGTCACCTCTATTTTCTGGTAAACCGGTGGCAGCAACTCCTCACCTATCCAGCTAACAAGGCTATATTTTTTTTCGACCAATCCGGTTTCATCTTGCCTGGTGTGGAGGTACAAAAACCCAAGCGAATTGATTGTCGAGATCAGCTTTTTGCTCCCATCTACGGTTTCGGCAATCGGGAGACTAACATCGCCACTTAAGCTGTATTGCATCGCACCTACGGTTGGTTCATCGTCCGCTGACAGCACAGCGAAGATATCGAAAATCCCCTTTTCTTTGTTTCGGTACACGCCACCATAATGCTTTTCCAACATAGGCATATCGGCTGGCTGCGGAAACAGGATAACCCCATTCACGAAACGCAGCTGACGGTGCGCTGCCGGAATCAGGATATCGTTTCCTTTTTTTAATCCGGTTTTTCCGTTTTCCGTAAAAAATCGGTAACCGAGCCCTTCCAAATACTCGTCTACTTCGCTGCTTTTCCTAGATGCGTATTCCACATATAGGGAGACTGGCTCTGCTATTAGGGTTGAGTCGGGCAGGGATAGTATACGCTGCACCGTCTTCACTTTCTCTTCCGCAGGTTTATCACGAGCTTCCAAGAGGAATGCGTCGATCTTTTGGAGCTTATCGTGCGGGAACCCGTTACTGTAGTCGCGCGATTGTCTGGAGGCCAGCTTATTGAATTGGCTGTCGTATAGATCGTGGCTACCCTGTTCAGGGGAAAACAAAAACGGATTATCTTCAAACTGCTCATAGAAGCTGCCTAGAGCTGTGTCAATTTCGCGAAAAACCGTATAGAACGGAAGGTGTCCATACCCCGTCAGCGGCATGAGGTAGGTATACCGGTGCGGTATAACCTCTTCCCCTTTACTATCAATTAGACCCGCGAAAAAAGTACTGTCACGCGATACATAATATGGTTTCCCATCTATTTCAAGCATTTGTAAATCCAGGTATATCGGAGGAACTGTATAATCGCCCTGCTTGTCTATCACGCCGCGGAATTTGCCCTGCTGCACGATTGCGTGCCCATACTTAAAGCGCGCTGCATAATCGAACGAAAAGGCAATGCGTGTTTTCTGGTTAACATCAATATATCCCCATTTCCCGTCAAACTTTACCGATGCCAGCCCCTCGGAAAAGCCGGTAGCATCGCAATACGTAGGCGGTATGTCGTAGTCCTGGCCGTTCACACTGGCAAAACCATAGGTCTTTTCTGTGCAATTCCCGTAAGACGTAAAAGATCCCTGTGCGCGTGTACTCATTATGCTTATGGATAACAAAAAGACAATAAAAAAATTCAACCTATTCATCGGTGTAAAAGTAAGTAACCGGTCTTACTCAAGCAACTTATCGCACGCTACATATTATCTACATCCAGGATATTTTTGTATGAAAATCAGGAAATAACCGATGGTAACGTCCATGCATACCTCCGTAGCGCCGAAACGTCAACCTATATCGTCCAGCCGGAATTGCACTAACGACGACGACAACGGCATCAGAAACCCGGACGGAAGTATCGCTTCGGCGGACGGAAGTATCACGTCGTCGTACGCCGACATCATTTCGTTGCCCTACCTGATCAAACTTCCGTCTATCTTTTTCATATCGATGTACGGGACAACAATTTCGTTGCCCAACGCATACATGTTCCCGTATGCCGAGCATGCTTTAGTGCATAGAAGTTGCTTACAGGCGCACGGAGAAATGAGCATGATGGACGGAAGTATCATCTCGGTACAGGAAACCATGAATATTCCGGACAGGGAGATAACCATGAAAGTCAACTTCATTGTATCGGCGGGTAAAAGAACCGCGATCCCACACGAAAGAAGCATGCCGTTGTCCGACGGATTACAGAAGTCGCACGCCGTCAAGCCGTCGGCGTACGGAAAAACAAAGGGGAAGCACGATGATCGATGTACCTCCCCTTGCGCGATTAAAGTGTAAAACGCTTGTTGCTCATCAACGCTTACCTTTTCGTTTGCTTTCCTCGAAAGCGCGGCCAAGATCCGCTTCGGTATAGAAATGTCGGGAGCCCATTATACGGGGCAACAAGATACCTCGATCTACCCAGCGGGTATAGGTACTGTCTTTAATATTGAGCTTAGACATTACTTCCTTTCGGTTAAGCAGCGTGTGTATTTCGTCCGGTTTCGGAGCCTCACTACATGTTTGCGGTATCTCTACATCAATATGTAGTGCTTTCAAGATGGCCAGTAGGATCGCACATTGTACGCACTTCCCTGCTGGCCGCTGACAGTTCCCATTCTTTAATTCGTTGTTGTTCATATCTATCGTTTATCGGTTTCTATAATAAGTTACTATCCACAAAAGCGTAGAAGTCCGTATAGGTTTTGCGGGAACCCGCAGGTATCGTTTCATTCACAGATTGATCACTATCTTCTGTGCTATTGTTTTTTTTAGCTTTTGGAAGCGTTAACGATATAGTTCCTCCTGCTATCCCTTTATAAAAATTGACATTCACTATCACGCTGCTGGCACACTCCAAAAACCATTTGGAGGGTAGCAATTCTTTTACCTGTTTGTAGGTCGCATTCGTTTCCAATACACGCGTATCCGACAAGTGGAGGCAAAGTTTTCCATTTTGCATATTCACATAGGCTAGGTTTTTCAGCCATACCATTTGACGTTGGAGTCTTATGGGTCCTTTCACCTGAAAGTACTCGTAATAATTCTCCAGTACATCCTCGGCCACCGGGATCAAATCCCTTAGCTCCCGGTCTATGCGACGAAATGCACCCAACAACCGACTTTGGCTGACAGGCTTTAACAATACATCCACGAAATCACGATCGTACCCCTCGTCTTCATATTTTTCATGTCCCGTATACAAGATGGTCGGTATCTTTGGGTTAGATAGACCGGTCAGGAAGCGAAAAGCATTCGTTCCTTCCAGCTCTACATCCAAGACCAAAAAATCGACCTTGTTTACATGTAAAAAGCGCTTTGCCTTTTGTTCGTCCACAAACGTCGCGATGATTTCAACGTAAGCCACGTCCTCCAGCATGTCAAGTAGATGATCGATAGATGATTGCTGATCGTCTATAATGACGCCAATCCATTTTCTCATATAATAGCTGTTTTTAAGAATTAAAAATTAATGTTTAGTATTATTTTGTATGTTGTTTCCGTTTCTTCTATCTTCAGATCGGCCCGCTCCCCATAAACAATGGCTAAACGTCGTTTCAAGTTATGGAGTCCATACCCGTGCGCTGCTACCGCTGTCTTGCTTCGCTTTTTTTTGTTCTCTACCGTAATCAGCAAGTGGTCTTCCCCTATTCTGATAACGGCTTCCAGCGGATAGAGCGGACGGCTCAAGTCACCGTGCTTGAAAGCATTCTTTACTAACGTCAATAAGGTTGTCGGGGGGATGGTATGCCCTAAGAGATTACCCTGCCGGACAATATGCACATGACATTTATTATTTCTTGCTTTATCCTCTATGGAGATAAAGCGGTTTACTGCTTTCATTTCGTCATGTAGCAGGACTGTCATTGCTCCATCTTTCTCATGTGCTTTCATATAGAACTTCATCAGCTCATACGTTTCCATCATCTGGTCGGCAATTTCCGGAGTACTTTTACGCAGTTGCTGGCTCCAGTTATGAAAAACATTCGTTAACAGGTGTGGCGAAACTTGGCTTGCTAAGGCCGCGAACTCATATTGCCGCCGCTCTTCTTCCATCTTGATACGGCGTTCCGCTTCCGCTAACTTCTCCTTGACGGTCCGCAGCTTACTTCGGTGTAGATAATATACTATCGCCCAGATCGTAAAATTTATGTGCATTACACGGAGTGAAATAAAAAAATCCCCCCAGGAGAACAGTTTCCCCTCCAATTGCAGCCGTTGATAGGTACCGCTAGGATCCAATCCTCCGTACATAACCCAATAAACCCCGATAATCGACAGCGTATAGAAAACAAGCAATGACAAAGCGCCCATCAGATACTTTCCATGCCTAAAGAAAGTTTCCAATATATAATAGACGGTATAGAACACAAAAGCAAAATACGGTACAGTCAACAAAGTGATAGCTATAGACAGATTATCGTTTCCCGCTCGATTGATTATATAAAAATAGAGCGTATATGCTATCCAAAAAAAGACATGTCCGGTCACGTTAGTATTTATAAATTTCCGCATAAGTATGATAGGTTTATCTATTTCAAGTAGAAAAATATAAGGAATTCCAGCCAAAGACCCAAATTCCCGTCCTTATTCTGTTGTAATCTACCCTTTGCAGAGGCTTCTCATCATGAAGCCTCCGACCGATGGATTACAAAGATTAGCTGAAAGTAAGCCCGATGCAAATAAGACCGCCTATTATAAGGTTTCCCTGCACACGTTTACCGGTTTGATCCTGAAAAGGTAGGCAAAACGCATTTCAGACTATGCAAACCCACAGAATGCCGGTACTTACCGAATCCTTTTACATAAAGCCCTATTTTTAAAGTAGCGGATCAACAGGACAATCACCCAAAAACGATCATTATGAAAAAAGAAAAAATCCTACTTACCGATTACCTAGACAGCATATTCCCCCTCTGGGAAAGGGAAGTTCCTACGTTTATGGACTACATCGAAGAAATAAAACTGGAAACAGACGAGCCGCTGCCCAGCCAGCGGGGCGACATCTATTTTGTTTCGAGCGGTGCTATCGCCAAATACCACAAAAAAATACCCAAGCGCTACATTACCCCGGGTGAGCTCATCATGATCAAGTTCGACAGCAAACCACTGTTTTTCCGCGCTTTGGAAGATAGTTGCATCCTATTGATCCAACGACGTGATCTCTATCAGCTTGCAGATAACTATCCCGTGACGATCCAATTATACGATCAATTACTGGCTAGACAGGAGCAAGCTGCTGATTTCAGAGAGTTGGTGCTGGAAATGCCCAAAGCAGAAAGATTGGAGGTTTTCCGAAGTAAATTCGGCAGCATTATTCCCCTCATCAGTCGAACCGAATTGGCGAAATACCTTGGTGTGAGTCGTGAATATCTCCGACGGTTCTTTTAGACAATGTCAACTGCTGTCTAGATGTTGACAAGCGATGGCAACAACATGACAATAATAACTGGTGTACCGTAGCTAACTTTGGAATATGCAAACAATAACGCCACATATTACCACGCATTTCAACCGGCATTTAACAATCTATTTAGATACGCTCGCCATACTTTGTTCGGCTGTACTGATTTATCTGTTTGTACAAACGGGGTTGAACAAAGTTTTATATCATACGGTATTTAGCATACAGATGGGAAAGCAGCCGCTACCGATATGGTCGAAACCTATCTTGGTATACGCGCTACCGACGATCGAATTATCAACAGTGCTTCTGCTGTGTATTACGAGAACGCGTGTTTGGGGGCTTTTGATCGCAACAGCCCTGATGTTCGCCTACACGATATATGCCTATTTGGCTTATCGCGAGGTATACGGATATGTGATCTGTGCCTGCGGGAAAGTATTTGAAGACATGGGCTGGCGGGAGCATTTTTATTTCAACGCCAAGCATACGTTGGTGGCATTAGCGGGATTCTATTTCGCGTATAAAAGCAAAACATTAAAAGCAACAAAAAAGAAAGAATAAAAAACTATGCATAGTGGCTTTCGACGGAAAGCCAACAAACGGTCTGACGATCGGGAAGCAAAGGCAGAACCTTTCGGGATTGCGACAATTCAGATATCCATATCCATAAGGAAAAAATTTTAGATCAGGCAAGTTGCCAAAACGTTCTGCCCCAGCTTAACCATCAGAGGCAAACCATTTTAACACCATTAAATTCAAAAAGATGAAAAAGCTCATTAAACTCGTGCCAATGATGGCACTACTATTAGGACTAGGCGTTTACACGGTAAACGCAAAAATGAAAGCGCTTGAAGCGGAGAATGCACTGACAGATCAGGATTGGATCTTCACAGGAACCGACCCTACGCAGTCTAACCAATACAGCCCTGCACCTACAAATGCGAAAGACGACTGCCAGGGTGATTCAGAAGTTTGTGTCGTCTCTGCGCCATTAGGATCTAACAATCAACCTAATCTGAATGCAGTAGACGGACTTATGGAAGCATTGGAAAACGACAGTCCGCATAGTAACATAACAAGAGGCATATACGAACCTCAATAATTAGTTCCAGAAAAGAGGGCATCTGTATATAGATGTTCTCTTTTCTTTCTTTGTTTCTTACCTCGGATTCTGTTTTAGATCACTTTGCTGCACCACGTCAAAAGGCAGCAGAAATGTATAACGCAGGTCATTAGGAGGAAGCTCGTACTCGACATCACCAATCTTGCGACGCAGCGTTTTAGCAAAGCGAGAATCACGGTTTAGCCGTCTTAAGTCCGACCATCGTATCCCTCCCCTGAAAAGTAGTTCTTTTTCTCTTTCTGTGATTATCTTACTTAACAACATTTCTTGTGAACCATCCCAATCGGATTGATAAGTTCCAGTCGTAAAACGTGTGACAAGTAACGAATTTAACGTTTCGTGCGCCTCGGGCAATCTATCTAATCGGACAAGAGATTCCGCCTTAATCAAATAGATCTCATCCGTTGCAATACCAGCAAAAAAATTTGCACTGCTTCCGCTATAGAAGCCTTTAAACCAAAATTGTCCGTTTGGTTGGAGGCGAAAATACAACGCCGATCTCAAATCATCTTCTTCATACTTCTGGACCAAAAGGGAGTCGGCATATGCCCGCGACTGGGTGTGTATACCTGAGGAAGTCAGCATAATGGCATGAAAAACCACCTCCTCATTCAATAGCGCAAATGGCAGGTTCGCTGTAGGATTTAGTTCATTATAGTCCAACAAATTATCCTTTATCTGCAAACAGGAATCTGCATAGGCAAGTGATTTCTCATAATTACCTGTTACTAAGTACAGACGAGCCAACGCGCCATAGGCGGCCGCCTTTGAAGGCCGTGTTTCAATACTACTCTTCTCCGGCAATAAGCGCACTGCCATCTCGAGGTCGCTCACCATCTGTACATACGTGGTTTCCACCGAACTTCTCTCGATCGCCTCATTAATATCCGAGGAGTGTTTTAACGGAAGCCCATATTCAGAATCTTCATCACCATACTCAAAATGAGGACAATAAAGTTGAGACAAATGATAGTAAGTCCATCCTCGATAAAAATATGCCCGTCCCTTTATTTCCTTTCTATCATTTTCGGTCAGGTTTCCCGCCTTCGCTTCTTCAATGTTATCAAGCACGACGTTACTTATAAATATTTTTATGTAAGCATATATCCAATCATTGGGATTTTGTGCTTCAGGGAACCATGTATAGGTATTTCTCGCATCGATGTTTCGACCCTGCCAATCCGGTTCGTGTAAAAAATAGTAATCTGCTGCAATATCGCCAGCTGCCGGAAAATATAATGTGAGACGATCTTCGTAATCTAACAATGCCTCTAATTCTTTCAAATTATCAGGTAGCGCCAGAGACAAATCAGGTCTCTCATCCAGATACGCCGTACAAGAAGTAAATAGAACGACGATAAAGCCAAAAAAATATAATAAAAACTGTTTCATAATCTTAAAAATTAGCGGTTAAACCAACGGCATAGCTTCTAGCTAAAGGCAATTGCCTTACGTCCGGATCAAGCTTATAAGCATTTGACCTCCACAGTATGCCTAAATTGCGTGCATAGAGGGATATTTTCACCTGCGTAAATCCAAAATTCCGCCCATTTACGATATAGGATAAGTTTACGTCCTGTAATCTGATGTGATTCCCTTTCTCAACAGTAACCTCAGCATTTCTATAGATATCGTCCCGATACGTATTAACCGGATAAACCATCGCGGGTACATCCGTCTTTAGTTCATCTCCCGGGTTCTGCCATCTTTTAGAGAAATCGCCGTGCCCCACGCGACCGTTAGGGTCTAAAAGGGCACCATAAATAATTGTTTCCCGTCGGAAAAAGTATCCTGCTTTATACGTGACGTTAGCTGAAATTTCAAGTCCTTTGTTCCATCGCCATGTATTTCTGAATGCGCCATAATACACCGGAAGAGCCGAACCATGAAATATCAAATCATCGAACGTTGCCTCCTGATAAACCCGGTTATACTCTTTGGATCTCTCTCCATTTAGATAAGCTCTTGGACTGCCGTCATCGGGATCAAGACCTCCCCACTTATAACTAATAACGGAGTAGGCAGGTTGCCCCTCTCTCGATTCTACCCGCTCGCCTTGACCTACCCATTGGCTTGGCCGACCGCTTTCATGAAGATAACGAACAATCGTATTGTGATTGATGGAGAGCAAAAAATTGCTCAACCAATTTACATTGCCCATTTTTGCAATACCATTCAGCGAAACATCGAGACCTTCATTCCTTACTTTTGCACTGTTCATGGTTAAAAACGAGAAACCTGTCGTTGTGTTGGCATTCACCGGCGCAATAAGGTCAGTTGACGTTTTACGGTAATATTCTATACTACCGTTTATAATATTTCGAGCACTCCCAAAATCTAAGCCTATGTTGAACGTTGCCAACTTTTCCCAACGCAGCGCCGGATTAGGCGGGTTTAAAACAATTGCATACGGAAAACGTCCAATCCTACTGATTCCTCGGTAATCTAAGGTCGTAATCGCCAACGCATTCGGTTTGACGTTACCACTATAGCCATAAGTTGTCCGCAATTTTAACACGGGTAATAGGGAAAAATTATAAAACTGTTCGTTTCCAATGTTCCACCCCCCTCCGGCTGACCATAAAGGTGTCCATTTTTCGTTCGTTTCTACTCCAAAAAGATTAGAAGCATCTCTTCTAACACTAAATGACAGCATATATTTGTTGTCATAGGTATATGAAGAATTCCCATAAAAGGAAACAAACCGTTGTATCGCTCCCGATTCACCATTTAGGCTGGGAATTACAGCGGGCGATGCCAGATTATCAAACTGTGGAAACCTGTCAACGTAGTTCACAATATTACTTGTCAATGTCTGCTCATCGTAACCATACAAACGGTGCTGCGTAAACGAACTTTTCGCCTGTCTTACCTCTGCACCTACTATTGCTGAAAGCGCGTGTTTGTTCCAGACATTATCGTAGTTAATTTGTCCCCGTGCGGCATGTGCTGTTAAATCGGTCGCACTCCTATCCAATATACCGCCTAGTGGAATGGATCTTTCGGGCACAGCTCCATCAAGCGCTGTAAATTGATTTATCAGGTTTCGCGTATAGTAAGTGTCTAAGCTGTAATAGTTACGCGTGGATGAGGGTTGATACTCCAGTTGATAGTTCATTTCGGCAGACAGCCCATGCGCTATCCCATATTTAACTCTGGAAGAGAACAGCGTATTCCTTACTATCCCACTGTTGTCAGCAAGCTGTAGTTCGTCGTAAGGTCTATAACGCCAATCTAGTAAGGGTGTGTCACCCAGTGTCTCGATATAAGAAGACCGATAATCCCTTTCTACCGGAAGCCCCTCACCATTCTCGCCTATAAGTGTTGCATAAGGATACATTGGTCTGACCAACGTCATCTGTAAGTTCTGCAAGCTGTTGTTATCCTGCGCCATGTGCGCATACTTAAGCCCAACACTTATCTCTAGTGAACGCAATGGCTGGAACGTATTCTGTAAATTGAGATTGACCCTAGAGAATCCATCTCCCACGGCATTACTCCGATTGCGGTCATAACCGAACGAGAATAAGGTGTGTGATTTTGTTCCTCCCCCTGATAGGGTAATCCCATGCTGCTGATTGTACCCTAACCGGTAGAAATAACTGGATAGATCATCCCGTAAATCCTTTGTGGCAAATGCATCCAGTTTATTTTCGAGCTGTTTATCGGATATCTGACCCTTTTCATATTGATAAAGAAGTTCGACAACCGGAGTAACCACCGGCCTATTTATAGTATTGCCTAACACATAGTCAAACGCTCCTTCTCCGTAAAGAAACCGTTCTATATCAATAAATTCTGCGGATGACATCTGTTTCTGATAAAAAAGATCCGGCTTCTCCACAAACGTATGGTTGCTAGTTACCGCAAGCTTCCAGGGCATTTCCAACCCACCTCTTTTCGTCGTGATCACCAGCACCCCATTGCCTGCTTTTGCACCCCAAATACTTGC
>Ga0079224_100015748_pt1 | contig 10600 bp, 9 predicted proteins | sample Stecom2015_FD_80414 | JGI IMG/M metagenome (GOLD analysis project Ga0079224, IMG submission 80414) | Agricultural soil microbial communities from Utah to study Nitrogen management - Steer compost 2015 | ecosystem: Environmental > Terrestrial > Soil > Agricultural land | place: USA: Utah...
ACCGCGAGGCGAGACACGGGACCACGCTCCCCGCCCTCGCCGACCGCCGCCAACGACAATGCGGTACTTCCGAGCGCGACACGGTCGGCGACATCGTAGACGACGCGGAAATCGCGCTCGCCGGGATACATTGGATTCAAGTCCTGGACAGGGAGGACCCACCAACCGGAGCCTTGGCCCTCCAAGCGCAGCCCGAGTGCATAGGCGTTCTCCGCCACGCGTCCCGTCAAGATGCGACCGCGCTGCCCACGAATGAGGATACTGTTGGCCACGTCGATGGAGGTCACCACGCCGACGTCGTCGGCCTCCGGCAGGTCCTCGGGCAAGAACCACGCGTCCTGCACACGAATCGGCTCGTCCAACCCGAGTGTGGCCTCCGCAGACTCGCAGCCCACGACGGCCACGAGCGATGCGATGATCATGCTCTTACGGGATGGCATCAGAACTCCCCTTGGACGCGAACCGTGAATTGATCATTCTTGAGATCGACGGGCACGCCGCGAGAATCTCGACCGAGGGCGTCGATGACCGCATCGTACTGAAAGACGACGCGTCCCCGTAGGCCGCCGGTGATCCCGGCGGGCAACACGGCGCCCACGAGCGGCGAGAACGTATGCATTCCGGCCTTCGCCGGTACGAAGGTTCCGCGCCGACGGTCGAGCGCATCCGTGTTTGGATCGTAGAACTCGTAGCGAAAACCGAGGACGGCCCAACGCGTGAGGTCCTGGATGAATGCACCGTAGACCTGCAACTGCCGCAGATCCGCGCCGACCGCGATGGGATCGGACACGTAGAGGCCGCGATCCAGGTTGCTCGCCACCGTGACTTCTGCCCACAGCTGCGACCAACCGATCCGACTCTTCACACCCACTTGGGCGTCGACGTTGGCCGCCCAGCGCGAGAACGTGAACGACGGCGTGGCGGAGATCCCCGGCACGGCCACGAGCTCGCCACTGTCGATCGTGCCGTTCTCGTTCAAGTCTTGCCATTGCACCTGGTTCTTCGTCGCGTCGCGCCCGGCATGGAATCCGCGGCCCGTCAGGAACGACACGCCGCCCGCGACGAAGAACTTGGGCTTCGGAACCTCGAACCCGAGGCGTCCCGCGATGTCCGGACGCGACGTCGGATCGATGCCCTGCTGTCCTCCCGCGCGGTCGTCGAGCGGCGATCCGTTCATGACCGCGAGGTCGTAGCGGAACACCGACACGCCGCCGCGCACCCGCAGGCCCACGTCGACCGGCCCCGGGAAGAAGGCGAGCGATCCCGTGGAACGCTCCATGAAGATCATCTCGCGCTGGCCGAGCCGCACCTCGAACCCGAACGGCACCTCGGTCAACCCGGCGGTGACCATGATGTAGGGCGGTTTGCTGCGGTCGGGATTGCGCCACAGCACGCTCACGTGCGCCTGACGAATGCCGAGGAACAGCCCGCGCGTCGTACTTCCGTCGAGCTGGAACCCGAACGCGAAGTACTTCCAATCACCATTCAGGGAGAAGCGACCGCGCCGCACCATGAATCGGTTGCGGTTGAGCGGCGTCCCGCCATGGAGGAGTTGGTCCTCCGAGAGCTGACTCCACTGATATTGCAGCTGGAGATAACCACCGTAGCGGAGGCCCCAATCGTCGTCGGGGACGTAGTTCCCGAACCCGACGCCGACCGGATGCGGCCTCTCCGTGAGGCCGTGATGGAAACGCGTCCGTTCCTCGGTACGCGTAATCGCGGCCGCATCCATGGCGGCCGCGAGCTCGAACTTCCGCTCCAGCTTCTGGATGCGATCCTGCATCGCCTCCCAGTCCGCTGCGGAGACCACCACCTGCGTTGGCGCAGCATCTTCCGCGCCTCCGCCCTCGGGTTCTACGACTTCGGAAGCTCCGCTCTCCGGAACCTCGGCGGTCGTAGTCCCCGGTTCGTTCCCCGTCGGCGATGCTCCGGCGGCCCCTCGAGCACGGGGTGCCGCAGGCGGGTTCGACCCCGCCGATCCCTCTCCGCTCGTCGGCTGCCCGCGAGGATCGGCCGGCGGCGGAGCGGCGGGAGCCGCAATTTCCACATCATCGGTTTCTTCTTCGATGATGAACTCCGCCGGTCCATCGACCAGCGCGCTGAGGAGGGGAACAACGTTGAAAGCGAAGGCACGGAAGATGAACACGTCGGTCTCCTGGACACGGGCGCACGTGACCGTCAGGGCAGCGGCGGCAAGCTGCCATCGGCGGCGAGCAGCGGCAGCCGCTCGCGCGTATTCGCGAATGGTTCACAGCTTGCGCCGGTGCATCGATTGAGCAGGTGCACGGGAAGGGCGGGCTCACACGACCAGCAGCCCAGATCCCCGACACAGGGATCGGGCGTCCCGTCCGTCGTTCCGGACAATCCCGCGGTCGTCGAACTCGACGCCCCCACACCGTCATCGTCGGGCTCGTTCTGATCGCCACATGCTCCCAGGCCGAGCACGAACACGATCTGCCATATTGTCGACTTGATTTGTTTCGTCATGACTACGTACTCGCTGCACCGAAATTATTCAATAGGCTTCGCAATACCCGTGGCGGCAAACAGGCGCGTCTCCACCGCAAGCAGAATCATCGGTGCACGGGGTGCACGACGTCGAACCTGCGGCAAGTGCCTCATAATAGCAGCCACACGGTGCGTCTGGCGCGAGGCTGTACAACGGACCAATCTCTGTATCTCGCCACACCGTCATGGCGCATTGCGGAATCGTACCGTTGTCGATGATGATATCGAGCAGCGGAATCTCCTCGGGCACGGGTTCGGCGCCCGTGAAGTACCCGACGAACTTCCGCGTCGCCTCGTGTTCGATCACGCCGGAGCCGTCCACCGGCACGTAGAAGTGGTACGGGCTCCACAGAAAGTAGTGGCCGTCCCGAACGTTGGCTTTGTCGAAACCCGTCGGCGTCGAGTCGGGCCAGTAAGCACAATGTTGTCCGGTCGCTTGGAACGCCAAGGTGCGGACCGAACCGCGGTTGGCGTCCGCGACTTCGGTACTGGTGAAACCGATCGCGGCTTCGGGGTTCACCGACATCGCGAGCGACGAAATCATGGCCTGGTTGGTCTTGACGTCGACGCCCTTGAACTTCGCAGGCGGAATACCGGCACCCAGGGCGACTGCGATGAGAGCAGCGGACGTGGCATTGCGGCTGTAGAGTTCCGCGTCGATCGTCCACGGACTGACTTGACCGAGCGTGGCTCCGTATCCGTAGACGAAATACACCGCCTCGGCGCTGATCGAGGTCTGACTCGAGACCTGCGGGACGAGGATGCTCCACGACGTGACGGGACCCGCGAAGTCGCCGATGCCGGCGGGGATCTCTTCGACGCCTTCGCACAATGTCCCCTGCACGCCGGACATCCCGAAGTCCGGGACGATGCCAGTCAGGGGGAGGTCACAGACTTGCTCGGTACCGTCGGGATCCCAGTAGTTGGCCGTGCCCGTGATGGTGGTTCCATCGACGTACGGCGTAATGGCGAAACATGCACCGGGGGATTGGTAGATGACCGTCAGAGGATCTTCCGCCCCCGCGAGAGCGGCTCCCACGGTGGCCAGGAGCGGCTTGCTCGCGCTCCCTCCCACGCCAATGGTGGGATTGGGCAACTCTGTGCAATCTACGGCTCCTGCGGTGGATGGCAGGATGAGGACACTCAACATGGCGGACCATGCCGAGAGACGAGCGATGGAAGTCATATCGAAGTTCCGGAGTAGCAAGGGGTGGGCCCGAAACGGATCGGGAAAAGATCAGGAGTTTCGTGATCGGTGGTAATTCACGGCTTTTTCTGCCCCATCACATCTCCGAGGTTCCTGGGCAGTCTCGCGGTCTCCGTGATGGGCACCGGGCGAGAACGATCGTTTTGCTCATCCATGACGCCGAAACCTCGCCCAATCGATTCCGAGTTTGCGCGTGCGCGACCGTAGCGTATGCGGGTTGATGCCCAGGAGATCCGCGGCCCCGCCCGTGCCTTCGATGCGTCCGCCGACGGCGCTGAGCACCGACTCGATGTGCTTCCGCATCGCGACGTTCAACGTCAGCGTTTCCCCGGGCGTTCGCGTTGCTTCGTGCTCGACCGGCGTCGGCGTTCGAACGAGTCGCGGGGTCCGGTGGGCGTTCGTACTTCGGACGCTGCCCAGGGCGGCCGCGACTTCGAGACGGCGACCTTGCCCGAGCAAGGCGGCGCGATCGATCACGGTGGCGAGTTCGCGGACGTTCCCGGGCCAGTGATAGGACCGCAGGAGCTCGAGGTCCTCCGCGGTGGGAACGCAGGGTGGAATCCCCAAACGAGCAGCACGCAGCGCGAAGAAGGACGCGAGCGCGGGAAGGTCTTCGAGGCGCTCCCGCAGCGGCGGGATCTCGACCGGGAAGGCCGAGAGGCGAAACCAGAGGTCCTCGCGAAACGTGCCTTCCTCGACCATGCCCGGCAGGTCGCGATGGGTCGCCGCGAGGATGCGACAGTCGACGTGAATCGATTCGAGCCCGCCGACGCGTTCGATGACGCCGTCCTGCAGCACGCGTAGCAGGCGAACCTGCGCGGGATGAGGCAGTTCTCCGACTTCATCCAGGAACAACGTCCCGCCATCGGCGCGTTCGAACCATCCGCGATGCTGCTGGTTCGCTCCAGTGAAGCTCCCGCGCTCGTGGCCGAACAATGCGGAGTCGATCAATTGTGGAGGAATCGCTCCGCAGTTGACGCGCACGAACGGTCGATCGGCGCGCGGCGACGAAGCATGGATGCGGCGCGCGATCACTTCCTTGCCGCACCCGGTTTCACCGAGCAGAAGCACCGGCAACGCCGACGCCTGCACGAGCGCGACACGGTGGAGCACACCCGCCAGACCCCGTTCCGAACCGATGATCTCGCCCATGTCGAGGCCCATCCGGACGCGACCCGCCAGCGGCCGTTGGCTGCGCTCCAGGACGGTCTCCAGCGCGTTGGACGTGCGCTTGGACTGTTGATGGGCGACGGCCAGCGCCAGCGCCAGCAGGGCCTCCGGCGCTTGCGTCACGGACTCCTCGCCGGGGGTCACCAGGAGCACGAACCCGCAAATCTCACCGCCCATCTGCAACGTCGCGGCGTGCGTCCGTCCCGACGCCCCTCCGAGCGCCTCGGCGAGGTCGTCTGCGAGCGCGACGAAGGTCGCGCCAGGATGCAGGGCCGCCCATTGCGCCAGCGCGCGCAGCTCGTGCGAACGCAGCGAGAGGCGCCCGCGTGGACGCTGCATCACGCCCTCGCGATAGACCGCGACCTCACGCAGCTCGGTCTCGCCGAACTCGAAGAGGATCAAGGATTGCAGCTCGGTTTGCGACGACAGCAACGCAGCGACCGCGCCGACGGCCCCTTCGACCTCCAGTAGCGCGACGCGCTCGAGGATCCGTCGAAGGGACTGAAGACAATCGGGCGTGGATGTTTCCATAGCGGCTCACGGCGATGGGCGGTCGGGTACGAACGGGGACGCTCGTCTTCAGCAAAACCTGGGCCAATCGCGGGCATTGAAGTTCTCGGGCCAATGTCTCTTCGCCGCGCCCGCGGCCAGGAACATTCAAGGCGTGCCCGTGATCCCGGTGAATCTCCGCGGTCGTGGGATGACGGTTCTTCTCTACGGATGCGTCGCTTCCCCGGGTCGACCGACCGCGACATGTACGTTTTTGCTTTGACACGGTCCCGACCTGGTGCCATTCTCCGGCAATGCCGAGAATGTTCACCGCCTCGTGTTGTTGCGCGTGTCGACGGAAAGCGTCGATGGCGTGCGCAATGTATCGTGCGGATTGAGACTCGGATTCTCTGCCCAGCGAAACGCCCGCCATCCTCGAAGGATCGGTGGGCGTTCGTCGTTTCGCAGTCGCGTAGCGCGATCTTCTCCTCCGGTCTTTCGAGTGGTGGTCGGCGAGAAAGACCAGCGAAACGACAATGACACGTTCTCTGACCATCCTCTCTCTTCTCGTCCTCCCCCTCTCTGCGTGTGATTGGTTTTACGGACCCGTGGGAACGTCGGGCCAAGACCAAGTCTCCGCCTCCTCGGAATCCGGCGAGATCGGACGAGACGACGACGACGAACCCATCACGACGGGCGCCTTCACCACCGCGGACACGGGTTCCGCCAGCACCACCGACGCCGGAGAAGGAGAAAGCGAATCCGGCCGGGGTGAGTCCGGCGAGAGCGAATCCGGCGAAGGCGAGTCCGGTGAATACCCGGCCAATCGTCCCAACATTCTCTTGATCGTCGCCGACGACCTGGGATATTCGGATATCGGGGCATTCGGTGGAGAAATCCATACGCCGAACCTCGACAAGCTCGCCGCACACGGACGCATCCTCACCGAGCATCACTCCGGATTCACCTGCGCCCCGACACGATCGATGTTGATTTCGGGCACCGATCACCACTTGGTGGGGTTGGGGCGCATGGGGGCCGGCACCGGACCCCAAGCAGGGCAACCCGGCTACGAGGGCTATCTGAACGATCGCGCCCTCTCGATCGCCGAGTTGCTGCGCGATGCCGACTACCATACGTACATCGCCGGAAAATGGCACCTCGGCTCCGAGGACCATCAAACCCCGCTGCATCGCGGCTACGAATCGTCGTACGTGTTGCTTCCCGGCGTCTCCACACACTTCAACGAGTTCTCGGATCCGCCAACCGAGGCGGAATCGAGACTCTATCGAGAGAATGGTGAATATGTCGTACCGCCCGCGGATTTCTTCTCTACCGATTTCTATACCGATCGGTTGATCTCGTACATCGAGGCCAATCGCGGCGACGGAAAGCCCTTCTACGCGTTCGCGGCCTACACGGCGCCGCATTGGCCGCTGCAGGCACCCGAGGAGTACCTCGACCGTTATCGCGGCGTGTACGACGTGGGTTACGACGTCATCCGTGAGCGGCGCCTGAAGAAGCTGAGAAAGCTCGGGATCATTCCGCAAGCCTGGGAACCCAACCCCGGTTTGCCTGCGGCCGACAATCGCCCCACGTGGGACGACCTGAGCGAAGAGGAGCGCCGCTACGAAGCACGTCGCATGGAGATCTACGCCGCGATGGTGGAGAACCTCGACGCGAACGTCGGCAAACTCGTCAAATACCTGAAGGACGTCGGCGAATATGACAACACCTTCATTTTCTTCCAATCCGACAACGGTGCGGAAGGTGGTGCGCGCGACCGCGCGAACGCGGACAACTCGCTCGAAAACCTGGGGTATCCGGGTTCGTACATCGGCGTGGGCTTGCGCTGGGCCGAGGTGAGCGCGACGCCGTTCCGCCTGTACAAATCGTATTCGGCGGAGGGCGGACACTCCGTGCCGGCAATCGCACGTCTGCCGGAGCAATATCGTAAGCTGCCGCACTACAACGGTCTGACGCACCTCACCGACCTCGCGCCGACATTCCTCGAGCTCGCCGGCGTCCCCGATCCTGGCGACGAGTACCGCGGTCGCCCCGTCCATCCGATCTCGGGCATCTCGCTGCTGCCCACGCTCGAAGGCCGTGCCTCCGACGTTCGCAGCGAGACCGACGTCCTCGCCGACGAGCAGAGCAACCACCGCTACGTCATCCGCGGGCGCTGGAAGCTGCTCTGGCTGGAGCCGCCGTTCGGCCAGGATCCGCCCGCATGGGAGCTGTTCGACCTCGAGGTCGATCGTGGCGAGACCAACAACGTGGCCGCCGAGCATCCCGACATCGTCGCGGAGCTCTTGCTCGAATGGGACCGCTACGTGCAGCGTAACGGCGTCATCCTGACCTCGACGGTCCAACCGGGAGGAGGCGGCAGATGAGGACCCGTCCCAGGCCGCTCCAGGCGCTCGTCTTGGCAGGAGTCTCGGCGCTCGCGCTGCGAGCCATCGCAGCGAACGAAGAAGAGCTCGGGGATCCAGGGCGCTGTGAACGTTACTCGGGCGTCCCTGCGGGGTGGCCCGAGGACCCCGACGCGGGCATGGTGCAGATCGAGGGAGGCGAGTTCGTTCCGGGCTCGTCGCACGGATACCTCGACGAACGCCCCGGCCGCTCCGCTCGGGTGGGCGCATTCCTCATCGACCGCACCGAAGTGACGAACGCACAATTCGAGGCTTTCGTGCGGGCGACGGGATACGTCACGGTCGCGGAGCGGCGTGGGAGCGCACCGGTGTTCCGCCCGACGCCGGAAACCGAACATCCGAACCAAGCTTGGGCCAACGTCGAAGGGGCGTCCTGGCGGCACCCCGAAGGCCCGGAAAGCGACATCAGCGAACGCGCCTCGCACCCCGTGGTGCAGATCGCCTATGAAGATGCCCTGGCCTACGCCGAATGGCTCGGGCATACCCTCCCGACGGAAGCGCAATGGGAGTTTGCTGCGCGCGGGGGACGAACGGACGCCACGCTCCACCGCATCCCCAAGGATGCCACCGGGCGCCCGACGGCGAACTTCTGGCAGGGGGATTTCCCCCGCAGCAACGACGCCGAAGACGGCTACGTCGCGACGGCTCCGGTGGGCTGCTACTGGCCCAACGAATATGGTCTGCACGACATGGTCGGCAATGTGTGGGAGTGGACACGCGATCCCTATCGAGGATCGCACGCCGACGCGCCGCCGCGCGGGTGGTCGAGGATCGCCTCAAACGCCCCGCGCGTGATCAAGGGCGGCTCGTTCCTCTGCTCCACGCACCATTGCGCGCGCTATCGGGTCACCGCACGTCATCGCCAGGAAATCGACATGATGGGATTCCATCTGGGTTTCCGGACCGTGCGAGCGCTCGATTGAACGCCGGGCGGGCCCGTCGCACGGACGGGCCCGCCCACGGAACGTTCTCGGTTCGCTAGCGACGTTCCTCGGCCACACCGAACGCGGCGAGCCCGACGAAGCCGGCGTTTAGTCCAACGCGACTTCGTTTCTGACGACGCAGATGACCGAAGGGTTTCCTTCGAGCGGACGCAGTCTTGACGGTCTGAGCGGATCGTAGAGTGGGATGCGCCCGCTGCTCCCGACACGAGGCGCCCCCCGCTCCCGACGATGTCTTGTACACGGCGGACGTCCTCTAAGGACAGTCTCACAGGCCGTTTCTTTGTGGATGAATCATACGGTTTGCGCTCGTCTTCCGGACATTCGGACGTCCGCAAAGTCGCACAACTACGTGTTTTCATTGGACTTAGAATACTTAGAACGCAGTCGCGGTTGCCGCACGACCGTGGTTCGAGTTATAAGAAAACATGGACGCATTCTTTCTCGTTGCACGTCCCCGATCTTTGCTCATTGGCGCAGTAGCAACGGGGGCGGCGATGTCGATGATCGGCTGTTTCCAGCCCGGCGCGAACGAAACCGACGGGACGGGCTCTGCCTCCGTCGCGACCGCATGCGCCATGGAAGTCGAAGCGGCGAGCTTGCTCCCAGGGGTCGAGTACGACCATCGGCGGCTCCCCGAGCTCCGGCGTCGATGAGTCGACATCGGGCAAGATTTCCGATTCAGGGCCTCGGAGCGCCGACGGCGGAGCTACGGAAGCTGCCGACTCGACTGCTGGCGAAACGCGTTACCACGGAGATGCGTCGAGTGATGCCGGTGAAACGAACAGCGACACGATCGACGCGACGGATCGCAGCGACATCGGTACGTCTGAAGAAACCGGAGCAGTTGCTACCGAAGCGCAGCATTGTGACTGCTTCGTGGATGGAACGTGCCTGAGCCATGGTCAGCGCTATCCCACCGATTCCTGCGACGTTTGCGTGGCCGAGACAGGTGCTCTCGCATCGGCAGAAGATGGGGCCGAATGCGCATCGCAGTCGATGTGCACGACGGGGTCCTGCACGGAAGTGAGGCGGGTCTTCGCCACCAGGGCAATGTTCGATGTCAACGCGATCCTCGGCGGACGACAGGTGGACAGCCTGTGCCAAGAGGCTGGTCGCAACGTCGACGAGAATGCAGCGTGGCTGGCGTGGTTCGCCGGCGGAGAAGTTTCGCCGCCATCGGAGCGCTTCGAACGGTTCACCGGGCCTTATGTGACGGTGCAAGGAACGACGATCGCGGATGGCTGGACGTCCCTGGTGTCCACGGATTTCTCCGGTCGTACTCTGAGCTCTACAATCGACGTCGACGAACGCGGGCAGCCCATCCGCGGGGCGACGGTGCAGGGACAAGAAATCCCGCCCATCGCCTGGACGGGAGTCGAGCAAGACGGCACCGACGCGTACGACAACTGTGGTGACTGGACCTTCACTTCCACAGGGAGATTCGTCGGAACGTTCGGATATCTCTCGGCCACCGATGCGCGCTGGACTCGGGGAGGAACACAAGACTGCACTGAAGCTGCGCACCTGTATTGCTTCGAGCAATCCGCTCAACCGTAGGTCACCCCCGAGAACGACGAGGCGCTGCGTTGGATGCTCGTTCGGAGCAGCAACGACGGCGGTGGCGCCCGGCGGCCGCCCCTCGGCGCGGCCCCGCTCGGCGTCGCGATGCCCGAAGCCGCTCACGAGCCACCGAAAAGCCCGCGCTGCGGCTCCCGCGGCGCCCGCCCTTGCACCCCGGATACGTTGGCATAGGCCTTGAGGGGATATGGCGATCGCAGCGCACGACGCTTCGCTGTTCACCCCCGGGCGCAATTGCTGGCTGGTGGAGGAGGCTTCGCGGTTTCAGCTGC
>Ga0079224_100015749_pt1 | contig 10600 bp, 6 predicted proteins | sample Stecom2015_FD_80414 | JGI IMG/M metagenome (GOLD analysis project Ga0079224, IMG submission 80414) | Agricultural soil microbial communities from Utah to study Nitrogen management - Steer compost 2015 | ecosystem: Environmental > Terrestrial > Soil > Agricultural land | place: USA: Utah...
CGCTCGACGAAGGTGAACGCGCCCCGCTCCTGGAGTGCCCGGCCGATCACCTCGCGCACCCGCTCTCGATCGTCCGGATGCACGTGGGCGAGATACTTCTCGAAGGTGATCTCGGTCTCCCCGGGCTCCATGCCGTAGATCCGGTACAGCTCGTCGGACCAGCTGACCGTGTTCTCCTGGACGTCCCACTCCCAGCTACCGAGATGCGTGAGCCGTTGGGTGTGCTCGAGCTGACGCTCGCGCCGGCGAAGGGCCTCCAGCGAACGGCGGCGCTCCGTGATGTCCCGGAAGCTCCAGACCCGCCCGACGATCTCGTTCCCCACCCGCTGCGGCTGCGAGTAGCGTTCGTAGACACGGCCGTCCTTGAACTCCAGCACGTCGAAGCTCTCCGCCTCCGGGTTCGCGTACAGCTCGCGGACCTTCTCGATGAAGCGCTCCGGTTCGTTGAGCTGCGAGAGGACGTGGCCGATCGCATCATCGTCGTGGCCCGCGTCCAGGATCTCCGCCGGGATGTTCCACATCTCGGCGAACTTGGAATTGGAGGTGGCGATCCGCCCCGCCGCATCCACCACCAGGATCCCATCGGCGGTCGACTCCAGCGTTGCCCTCAGGAGCGAGAGTGCACGCTCGCTCGCGCGCTCCGCCCGACGACGGTCGGAGATATCCACCGCCACCCCGATCACACCCGTCACCTTCCCCGATTCGTCGCGCGCGAGTGAATATCGCGCCTCGAAGGTGAGGCCGCCCACCTCCCGGACCGAGGTGAACTCTTCACCGCGGAGAGCGCGCTCGAAGTCCGCGATGATCTCCGGATATCCCTGGTAGGTCTCGTAGATGGAGGAGCCCACGATCTCCCCCGCGGTCAGACCGAGTGCTTCGAGGCCCTTCCCCTCGGAGAAGGTGAAGATGCCATTGGTGTCGAGCGCCCAGAGCACCATTGGCGCGCTGTTCACGATCGAGAGCAGCCGCTGCTCGCTCTCGCGTAGCGCCCGGCGCATCTGCTCCGGATCGAAGATCGGGACCTCCGGCGCCGCCACCTTTTTCATCTCGTCCATTTCGCGTGCGACCTGCGCGCAAGAGTCAGGGGCAGGCCGGTAGGGTACGGAGGGGGGATGAAACTGCGGTTCGGTGCGCTCTTCCGGCCGCCGTTCAATCGACCGACACTACTCGCCGAGCCACGTATCTGCCTGATCCATCAAGTGTAATCGGATGGCGGGTTGGGGCAAGTCGCCGCTCACGCACCGGCGACCCTTCGGGTCAGGGACGAAGACGCCGCGGACCCGAACTCTACGCCCTCCCGACCGTCGCGCGAGCACCGGAGGGCGGGGCCCGACTGCAGAAATCGCGTGGGGATCCAGCGTACCGCCCGACAACGGCGAACCACCGCACCTACCGAATCGCGCCGTGCCGATGCGATGGAGGAAGATTGGAGGAGAAGTACCAGAACGGCCGCACCGATCGGTGCGGCCGTCCGGAGAGACGATACGAGCGGGGACTACTGTGTGATCGCGTCCACACCCGCCTGCGAGATCTGTGCATCCTCCTCGGCGCGTACGCCGCTGGTGCCGATCGCGCCGATCACCTCGCCATCGACGATGATCGGTACCCCACCGGCGAAGTTGACGCCGTCGGGAACCTCCTCGACCTGGCCGGCCTCGAGGCGCTCGCCGTACACCTGCGTCGTGAGTCCCGTGGCCGCGGAGGTCCGCGCCTTCCGCATCGCGATCTCGTACGAGCGGGGAGACGCGCCGGTCAGCCGCTTCAGATACACCGGCACGGCGTCGGCGTCCGCCACCACGATCGTGACGTTCCAGTTGTTGCGCCTTGCCTCGGCCTCCGCCGCCTCCGCCGCCTCCCGCGCCATCTCGTAGGTCAGTGCCTGCGTCTGCTCCTGCGCCTGTCCGACGCCCGGAAATGCGAGCAGGAACAGGAAGATCGCTCCCAGAGAGTATCCCATCCTCATCTCGTACTCCTCGTCTGTATGTTTGCCCGCGCGGCCTGCTCTCCGCGCTTCGTGAAGTCGTCGAAGTCTTACCGCTGGAGCCCACCAACCGTTTGAGGGTGGGCCTCTTCGCCGGACGCCCTTACCCTGCTTCACCCGCCGCGCGCCGTCGGAAAACCGATCTTTCCCGCCATTCCGGCAGGTCGTCGGCCTCGGCCACCTCCACCGCCGTTCGCATCATCACCCGCCCCTGCTGGAGTGCGCCCCCATAGTCGAAGTCCTCCCGGAAGGAATCGCTCGGCTGGTGATAGTGGCGGGCAATGTACTCCTCGTACCACGCCTCCCCCCACCCTTCGGGCCGGTTCCGATAGTGCAGGCCGTGGTCGAAGGCGATCCCGGGAACACCCGCGCGGGCAAAGGGAAAGTGGTCCTGCCGGAAGAAACTACCCTTTTCGGGGTGCTGTTCGGGGCGTAGCTCCAGCCCCTCGATCATCGCTGCCCTTCGCACCGCGTCGCCGAGCGTGGAGCGCTCCACTCCCAGGGGTGCGATGTCTTCCGTCTCCCCCTGCAGGTTGGCGCCGTCCACGTTGAGCACCGCCGCGGTCGTGGCGAGCGGCCACACCGGGTGACGTGTGTACCAGTCGGCGCCGAGCAGCCCGGATTCCTCCGCGGTGGTGGCGAGGAAGAGGAGCGGGCGTCGCAGCGCGGTACCCGTGACGGCGAACGCTTCCGCCATCGCCAGGATGAGCGCCACACCGCTCGCGTTGTCGATCGCCCCCGCATAGATGACGGGCTCTCCCTGCTCGTCGCGGCCAGTGCCCAGATGGTCGTGGTGAGCCATCAGCACGACCGGCTGTTCCGCGAGCGCCGGCTCGGTACCAGGCAGCATCGCGAGCACGTTCGCGGTTCGGACCCGGCGGATGGCGCTCGAGACGCGAGCCCGCACCTCCCAGCCGAGCGGCCGCGCCCGAAACGCCCCGCTCTCCGACTCGGCGAGCAGCTCGTCCGCTCCGCCAGCCTGCGCCAGCAACTCCCGCCCAACGCGTTCCGTCACCCACCCCCGCACCTGTAGCGGGAACCGAGGTTCACCCTCCAGCTGGTACTGCTCTCCCGTGTTCGACGTCCGCACCACGTTCCAGCCGTATCCGGCGGATTCGTCGGTGTGGATCAGGATCGCGCCGGCTGCCCCCCGCCGCGCCGCTTCCTCGAATTTGTACGTCCACCTTCCATAATACGTCAGAGCCCGACCCTCGAAAAAATCGGGGCGCTCCGGGGTCCCCGGGTCGTTCACGCGGATCAGCAGGATCTTTCCACGGACGTCCACCCCCTCGTAATCGTGCCACCCGTATTCCGGAGCATCGATTCCGTATCCAGCGAAAACGAGTGGCGCCGTCACCTCCACTCGCTCCTCCGGCACCCCCGCCTCCAGCACGTACTCCTGACGGTACTCGGGGGTGATCACCCCCTCCGCGCTCACGAACTCCACCGCCGGCTCGGGCGTCATCCCCAGCATGGGTACCTCCTGGCGGTACCCCCACCCCGGCACGGGCTCCAGCCCCGCCGCCGCGTACACTGACCGGATGTACTCCTCCGCCAGCCGACCTCCTCGTGTGCCTACCCCCCGCCCCTCCAGCAGCGGATGGGACAGGAAACGGAGGTGCGCCTCGACGCGGTTCGCTCGAAACGCTCCGAGCAGCGACTCGACGAATGGCTTACTCGCTTTCGTGTTCGGCATGTGAAAACCGTCTTGGACTCTTCAGGGGGAGCGAGAGTTGGCAGGTCGTCGGCACCGGACGCACGTTCCGAACCGACGACGTGCGGACCACGCGGCGCGTACGCGCGCGCGGAAATCCGGCACCAGAGTACCCACCGGACTTGACCAAACGCTCATAAAGAATTCTAGTAGATAAGGGTCGGGCGGGCGTCGGCAAGCTCGACCTCCTCCGCCTGAGCGGCATGTTCGCCCTTCCGCGCCGCCGCCCCGCTGCCCGGGGTCCGTGCCGCCCAGCGATCCGATGTGTTCTGCGGGAATGCGCTGAAACCTTCCGGCGCATGGTCGGTACAAGCAGGAAAGCACCTGCGGGCGGCATTGTGTATGATGTTTGCTGGTCCGTAGGCCTCGAACGAGGAGTCGAGTTTTTCCGACTTCTTCTTCGATCCTCCAGCGGGTCCCGGGGCGATGGTTCAGCTACCGCGGGCGCTCGCGAGCGCCTCCGCCTGTCGCTCACCCTCCCCCAGCCACTGGAAACGGCGAGTGGTCCTCGCCTCAGTTGGTCAGCATCAGCCGGATCCCCGACGTGCGGTACGTTGGGCCGCACGGGGGATGCATTCCTTCTCCCAAGCGATCAGGAGGATGATCATGGTACCAACGGATCGAGGAGTGTTCGACGTGATGGCGGGGGGCCAAAAGCTCCTCTGCGCTTCGGTCGCACTCCTGGCGATCAACGCGCTTTCGGCGACGCCGGCCCTGGCGGCGGACCCCGAGCCCGATCCGGACCGCGTGGTGACGTTCAGTAAAGACGTCATGCCGATCTTGCAGCAGAACTGCCAGGTCTGTCACCAGCCGGGTGCCATTGGACCGATGTCGTTGATGAACTACGAAGAGGTCCGCCCCTGGGCGCAGGTGATCAAGCAGCGGGTCATCGAGCGGGAGATGCCCCCCTACCATTACGACACCGACGTCGGCATTCAGGAGCTGAAGGAGGACAAGCGCCTGAGCGTCGAGGACATCGAGACGATCGTCGCGTGGGTCGACCAGGGGGCACCCGAGGGTGATCCGGCCGACCTCCCGCCCCCGGTCCAGTGGCCTGACGCCGCCGAGTGGCGCCTCGCGGCCACCTATGGCCAGCCCGACGTGGTGATTCGTTCCGACCCCTACACGGTTCCGAAGAACGGCTCCGACCTCTGGTGGCAGCCGATCGTGCCGACCGGGCTCACCGAGGATCGCTGCATCATGGCGATCGAGACGAAGCCGTCGGTGGAAGGCCGCTCCGTGACGCACCACGCGAACTCGACGTTCATGGTGCGTGACGAGAACGGGCAGTTCCAGCGGGTCGGCCGGCTCTCCGAGTACGCGCTCGGGAAGCTCGGTGAGATCGTCCCGAAGGACGCCTGCCGGATCGCGCCGGCGAACTCCTTCGTGTCGTGGGACATCCACTACTATCCGGACGGCCAGCAGGAGTACAAGGACAACCAGGTCGAGATCGGGCTCTGGCTCTATCCGGAGGACTTCGACAAGGACTCGCTCTACCCGCAGGACCTGACGCTGTACTACCTGCAGGGCGGTGACTATGACATCCCGCCGCATGGGACCCTGATGACCCAGGGCTTCCACTCGTTCGACTCGCCGGTGCGGATCGACAGCTTCCAGCCGCACGGCCACCTGCGCCTGAAGGCGATGTCGCTCGAGGCCTTCTACCCGGAGACGGGCCGGAAGGAGCTGATCAGCATGATCTCCAACTGGAACCCGGGCTGGCACCTGAGCCACGTCTACGAGGACCATGTTGCGCCGCTGCTGCCGAAGGGCGCGGTGCTGATCATCACCGGCTGGTACGACAACACCGCGGACAACCCGCACAACCCCGATCCGGACCAGTGGGTTGGCGCGGGTGACCGTACGGCGGACGAGATGTCGCACGCCTGGATCGCCGTCACCCACCTCGACGAGGAAGGGTACCAGCGGCTCAAGGCGGAGCGGGAAGCGCTCGATCCGCCCAGCGGAGCTGCCGCCGAGGCCAACAACTAGCGCCTCGGTCGCGTCCCGCGAGCTCAGCAGGAAGGCGGTTGCGGTCCGGTGAAGGGTGAGCCGGATCCGGGTCGCAACCGCGCACGGACGAGCTCTCTCGTGAGCTGCCAGAGCCTCCCGGCACGCCGGGAGGCTCTGTGCTTCCTCCCATGCCGAGGTTGCTTTCCCCCGTCCCGGGGTTATGATAGGGAATCGGCTCTCCCCACGACGGTGTACGCGCGGTTCTTGCGTGTGATGGCTTCACGGAAGCGGTCGACCACGGTCGGATCCAGCTTTTGATCGATTTTCCTCCTGTCTCTGCTCTACCCCGGGCGTCAGCGACGCGCCGGTGATCCGCTCCTCGGAGCGGCTCTCCATAGAGGGTGATTCGGTCGCCGGTGAGGTCACACGGTTGCCGATGGCAGTGTTTTGCCGGCGTACCGTCGTCTGCCCCGCGGACGCGTTCACGCCAAGATGATCCGTATCCCTGCCTGCGCATCCCGAAGGCAACGGCGGGTAATCGTTCATCGGAACAGGGGAGGATGTATGCTTCGGAGCAGAAGGGAACGGCGGAGCAGCTACGTCCGCGGCGGTCTGGCGACGATCGCGGCGGTTTTGATCGCCACGCCGGCATTCGCGTCGGATCCTGATCCGGAGCGAGACGTGACGTTCAGCCGGGACGTCATGCCGATCCTCCAGCAGAACTGCCAGGTGTGTCACCAGCCGGGCGCGATCGGACCGATGTCGCTCCTGACGTACGATGAGGTGCGGCCGTGGGCGCAGGTGATCAAGCAACGGGTGATCCAGCGGGAGATGCCGCCGTACCACTACGACACGGATGTGGGCATCCAGGAGCTGAAGGAGGACAAGCGGCTCAGCGTCGAGGACATCGAGACGATCGCCGCGTGGGTCGACGCGGGTGCTCCGGAGGGAGATCCGGCTGACCTGCCACCCCCTGTGGAGTGGCCGGACGCGGGCGAGTGGCAGCTCGCGGACACCTACGGTCCTCCGGACGTCGTGGTCCGCTCGGATCCGTACACGGTGCCGAAGAACGGCTCCGACCTCTGGTGGCAGCCGGTTGTACCGACCGGGGTGACCAAGGACCGGTGCATCAAGGCGATCGAGACGAAGCCGTCGGTCGCGGCTCGCTCCGTGACGCACCACGCCAACTCGGTGTTCGTGCGGATCAACGAGCAGGGTGAGACGGAGCGGCTCGACCGCCTCTCCGAGTACGCGCTCGGGAAGCTCGGTGAGATCGTCCCCGAGGACGCGTGCCGTACTCTACCCGCGAACTCCTCGGTTTCCTGGACGATCCACTACTATCCGGACGGCCAGCAGGAGTACAAGGACGACCAGGTCGAGATCGGGCTCTGGCTCTATCCGGAAGACTACGACAAGAGCGAAGTCTACACCCAGGACCTGACCTCCTATTACCTGCAGGGCGGCGATTACGACATCCCGCCGCACGGGACCCTGATGACCCAGGGCTTCCACTCGTTCGACTCGCCGGTCCGGATCGACAGCTTCCAGCCGCACGGCCACCTGCGCCTGAAGGCGATGTCGCTCGAGGCCTTCTACCCGGAGACGGGTCGGAAGGAGATGATCAGCATGATCTCCAACTGGAACCCGGGCTGGCACCTGAGCCACGTCTTCCAGGATCACGTGTCACCGCTGCTGCCGAAGGGCGCGGTGCTGATCATCACCGGCTGGTACGACAACACGGCGGACAACCCGCACAACCCCGATCCGGACCAGTGGGTCGGAGCGGGTGACCGCACCGCGGACGAGATGTCGCACGCGTGGATCGCCGTCACCCACCTCGACGAGGAGGGATACCAGCGGCTCAAGGCGGAGCGGGAAGCGCTCGATCCGCCCAGCGGAGCAGCCGCGGAGGCGAACAACAACTGACGATCTCTGCGGAAGATCGCGCTGAACGAGCCCCCCGACTACTCTCCCGTCGGGGGGCTCGTTCTCACTTCAGGGCGGGAGTCACGGCCGCCTCCGGGGTCGTGCGACACCCGGTCCGTATCTGACGACCGACGACTGCCGGCTGCAGACCAACAACTGACGACCGAAGCTCCAACGTCGATTCGACAGAGCCCCCGGGGCGAACATCGCGCCGGGGGCTCTGTCTATGACGGGACGATGGCCGAGCTACAGGTGGTCCTGGATCGCTCCCGTGCGTTCGAGCTGCTGCCTTCTGCGATCCTCCTGCTCCCGGGCCTCCCGGAGCACGTCCTCCGGCGGTGGTTCACCGACCACGATACCACGCGGCTTCGCCGGGGCGAAGTAGATGCGTGCGTTCGCCATCTCGTTGTAGGTCTCCTCACCGTAGCGCACGTCGACGGTGGGATCCGGGTTGTAGGGGTTCCCGGCGGAGTTGTCGAACCACCAGGTGGTGTGCAGCGTCGAGCCAGCGGGCATCAGCTTCGGCTCGTGGAACTGGTAGAGGAACTGCCAGTTGAAGTCGTAGTTCGGGACCCAGAGCAGCACCTCCCGCCGCCCATCCGGATACTCGAGCTCCATCTTCACGGACTTGCCGCGGTAGTGCATGTGCGGGCCCATCGAGAGAAGGTAGGTATCCTCCTCGAAGTGCATCTCCCGCGATACCTCGTAGTTCGGATGACCTGCGGGGATGACGAACTCGCGCTGCCAGTTCAGGTCGGTCTGGACGACGTAATCGACCACCTCACCGTCCTCGTAGAACTTGAAGGCACCCTTCGTCTCGTCGAGAACCCCCGTTCCCGGCCCCGGTTTCTTGTTGTAGTGCATGTTGAAGGTTACGACCGGATCGGGGGGCAGCAGCACACCCCAGCCCTTCGGGTAGGTAAAAGGCCCCCGACCGGGCGTCCCAACCCCCAGGTGGCTCGAGACGATGTGGTGTACGTACGGACCTCCCGCCTTCAACTCGGAAGCGCGGATCCAGCGCGCTTCGGAGTGCGCCTCGGCGGGCACCGGCACATGGATCGTCGGCTGCCAGTCGTCGATCTCGTCGCTGACGAGGACGGGCTCCGCGAACCCGACGACCAGGTCCGGCTCACCGAGCCACCACTCGCCCTGCTTGTTCCGATCTTCGCCGGCGAGCCGCACCGGCGCCTCCCACCGATCTCCAGCCGGCGCTCCACCCTCGGCCCAGGCGACGAGCGTCGCTTTCTGCTCGGCCGTCAGGTAGCGCTCGCCGATGAAGGTCCCTTTGTGCTGCTCGTGCGCTCCCCAGGGGGGCATCCGCCCCTCGGTGACCGCCTTGGCGATGAGCGCGGCCCATGGGCGCGTCTGCTCGTACGTCTCCAGTGCCATCGGCGCCACCATCCCCCCGGCGTCGAGCCCTGCCGTTCGATGGCAGACCTGACAGTTCTCCTGGAGGATCGGTAGAACATCGGCGTAGAAGGTCGGGGCCGTAGCCATCGCCGCCGGACCAACCGTCGGCCCATTGCTCTGGCTGACCGAGCAGCCTGACACGACCAGCACTACCGTGCCGGAGACCAATACGCGCTGGAGAATTCGGGATGGGGAGAAGGCGTTGCTCATCGGCTTCGGGGGAAGGGGGAAGCGAGAACGAACGATTCGGAGAACGCCAAAACACCGACCGCGCGGTAGGTCGGGTCACATCACCGCGCGAGCGCCGCCGTCCGCTTCGTGTAAGATGCAACGCCCGCGCCGCTCGCGGTAGATCGACGTCACATCACCAGCCGTCGCAGCGCGGTGATGATCCCGGAATGATATCCCTCGTGATAATTGTTGAAGACAATCGCCTCCTCGATCGAGCGGAGCACCGGTCCGGTAAAGGTACTGAACTCGGTGTACTGCTCGAAGCGTCGAGCGCGGTAATCGACGAGGAGCCGTTCCGGAAGCTCGGTGAGCTGCCGCTCCAGGAGGCCCACGTCAGGGACGCCGTTCCAGCCCGCGGGTTCGCTTCCACGCCGGAACTGCTCCACCTGCTCCTGGGAGACGTACAGGGGCAACCCGGAAAGTCTGTAGTGGAGCCCCTGCTGGGAAACGACTACATGCCCGATGTTCCAGAGGATGTTGTTCCTGAACCCGTCCGGGATCGTCAGCATCTGCTCCAGCGACAGCTCCTGGAGCACTTTCCGCAGAGATCTCCGTGTCAGCTGCAACTGTTCGATCGCGTGCTCCATCTCTCGTCACTCGGGCGTGGTGGTGCCGGTCGGCTCTCCTCCGGGAGAGACGGATCAGAACCGGTGGGTATAGTTGATCTTGGTGGCGGCACGCCGATCGAGGGTGCGGAAGCCGTCGACGTCGAGCCGATCGATCCAGTTGTGATTGTAGACGATGTAGAGGTCGTTTCCAGGTCGCACGATCCAGCGGAAGCGCGCCTGCCAGCCGAGCTGATCGCTGAGTGAATCGTACTGGAGGTTGTTGACCACGTACATGCGCGGATTGAACTGCGTATCGGCGACGAAGCGGAAGAGCCGCGTCTCGAACTGCCCCTCGGGCAGGTCGATCTCGTTGCGCTCGGCAGTGAAGTTGAGCGTCACGCCTGGGCGTGGACGGATCCCCATGCCGAGCGTCATCTCCTGGCGATCGCCCGAGAAGAAGCGGCCCCACGAGTAGCTCGGCTGCAACGAGATGATCCGGCGGCTGGCGGTCCCGAAGGCGACGCGGTAGCGAGTAAAGTCGTACTCGGCGCCCTCCGGGAGCACGACGCCGGGATAGATCTGGAAGTCGCCGTCGAGGCGCTCGTAGGTGGGTTGAATGCTGAGGTTGACGTTGTCACCCGCGTGTCCCTCGATACGGAGGAGAGTGAGGTCCCACTCGCGGGTGAGGGTGCGGTTCTCGAGGTCGGTGTAGAGGGCGAGGTTGCCCCCGAAGCTGAACCGGCGGATGAGCGGGTGTGCCTCGGGGCGGGGGGACCAGGTGAGCGAGGGGTTGTAGTGGCGGTAACCGGTCCGGCGCAGGAAGCCGACGGCGAGGTC
>Ga0079224_100015751_pt1 | contig 10600 bp, 8 predicted proteins | sample Stecom2015_FD_80414 | JGI IMG/M metagenome (GOLD analysis project Ga0079224, IMG submission 80414) | Agricultural soil microbial communities from Utah to study Nitrogen management - Steer compost 2015 | ecosystem: Environmental > Terrestrial > Soil > Agricultural land | place: USA: Utah...
ACACCATGTTGTTTGCAAGGAAATAGGCATATTTACTCCTTCCTCCCAAGAGGACCGGCAGCTGTCCGGTTGTATTCTCACGAAACTCGCCGTTGATGATCAGCGCGGATTTCGTAGCTCCGGCAATAGAAGAAGGCCCATGTCTGTCATAAATCAGTTTACCTTGGGTGAAATCATACCGTTGCTCTACTTGCCCCTGAGCGTCAAGATACTCCCAAACACCTGCTTTTATGCCGTTATCATATTGGCCTTTCTCTGAGACACTGATCATCCCGATGAAGGTTTTGCGATAATCACCATGTTTAATGTCTGTCCCCTTAATGACATAAAAGAGCTCTCTACTATCCGGATTTTTACTTTTTACGGTCTTCCGTTCCGTTTGTTGCTGCGCTTGAGCGGGTAGAAGAAGGAAGAAAAAAATGAAGACTGGTAAAATAAACTTCATGGTTATCGAGGGTTAATAGCGATTTCATACTAAATAAAGATCTTCATGACGAGACGATCTTCGTCGGTGCACAACAACCACCGTTTGGTATACATGTTTTTTTGACCAAATGCAACAGACAAAGACCCCTGGGAACATGCTTGCGTACACAGTACAAACAGTACAACAAAAAAAGCCAAGGCTTTATTCCTTGGCTACCATTGTCCGTGCTATCCCATTATTTCCTTTAGAGCCTCCTCATTGGCCCAGATGATCTTCTCTTGTTGTTCTTCTTTAAGTGCAGTGGACAAGAAAAGGCTTTCATACTGCGAAGGTGCAAGATACACGCCCCTTTTTAACATGGCTTGAAAATATCTCCCAAACAAAGCAGTATCCGAAGTTTTGGCAGATTCAAAATCGGTTACGGCCTGGTCTGTGAAAAAGAGGGTGTACATGCTTCCCACATGGTTGATGGTGTAGGATAAACCCAGTCTTTCCAAGCTAGTTTTAAAACCATCCACTAAGGTTTTGCCTATTTGTTCCAATTCGTTGTATACGGAGGGGTTTTGTCTCAGGTGGTCCAACATGGCATAGCCGGCAGCCATCGCGATCGGGTTACCGGACAAAGTTCCTGCTTGATATACCGGCCCTACGGGCGAAACATGGTCCATTATTTCCTTCTTACCGCCATAAGCTCCCACAGGCATACCTCCACCAATAATTTTACCCATAGTAGTGAGGTCAGGCGTCACACCGAAGCGTTCTTGGGCGCCGCCAATTGCCAACCTAAACCCGGTCATCACTTCGTCAAAGATCAATACAATGCCTTCTTGGTCCGCAATTTCCCTTAACCCTTTTAGAAAGCCTTCCTTGGGGAGGACCAAGCCCATGTTGCCTGCAACTGGCTCTAGGATAATAGCGGCCACCTCTCCTTTATTCACTTCTACCAAGGTCTTGACAGCTTCCAGATCGTTGAAGGGAGCCAGCAAAGTATCTTTGGCCGTGCCTTTGGTCACCCCGGGTGAATCCGGGCTTCCCATCGTCACCGCTCCAGATCCCGCAGAAATTAAAAAGGAATCGCCGTGACCATGATAGTTACCTTCAAATTTGATGAACTTATCCCTTCCGGTATATCCTCTGGCCAGCCTTACTGCAGACATGGTCGCCTCTGTGCCACTGTTGACCATACGGACCTTCTCTACGGAGGGCACCAATTTAGTAATCAGTTCGGCCACCTGGACCTCCATGGCAGTAGGTGCTCCAAAGGAAGTACCTCGTTCCATGGCTTTAATTACCGCTTCCCGAATGTCGGGATGATTATGACCCAATACCATTGGGCCCCAGCTGTTGATCAATTCTATATAAGCATTGTCATCTTCGTCATATATATAAGCGCCGTCAGCCCTCTTGATAAAAACGGGATTACCTCCCACCGCCTTAAATGCGCGAACAGGGGAGTTAACCCCTCCGGGTATGAAACCCTGTGCCTTCTTAAAAAGGTGTTCGCTATTGTTAATTTGCATGTCAGATTGGTTTACTCTATTACCAGTGCCCCTTCCTCGAGTCTCAAGATAGGCACAAAGTTGTTTGAATTACTGTTGTGGAAGTCAAAACCAAAGGTCAGCTTGCCGTTTTGAAACGCTGCCTGATCGAGGTTTTTTTGGAAATCAAATCCCCGCTCTTGATTAATGGTGCTGCTTACCCAATGCATTAATTCATACCCAAGATGGGCATTGAGGCCTGGATATATATTGAATTGCTTGAAGAAGTCATCCCTAAAATCGTTTACCTCCTTCTTGCCCATATTGACCGTATTGTTACCAATAAAGTGGAAATTCTGGACATCCAACATTTCATAGTTTGCAAAATTAAAATATAGCCAGCTATCCAGCACCAAGACGGGAATTTCGGTCGTCAGCGCTTCCATCGCCATGAAAGTGGGAGAGGCCACGTTGGGATCATCAGAAAAAATGACAATTTGATCTGCTCGGGAATTACCCCCCGCCCTGACAGAAAGGTTGTCAAAAAAGCCTCTCATGTCTCTTCCTGTCACCTTTCGATTCTCGACAATCTGATAGCCCAGTTTGGTAGCTGACTCACCGAACTGCCTGGCCAGCATCTCATCCCGAGAAGTACCTGAATAAGCAATGGCGATTCTCTTTCCCGACAACCTGCTGCTGTACCTAATGATGCCATCTGTCAGCGCCTGAACGGAAGGCCTGAACAAAAAGGAATAGTTCAGCTTTTTGTCAGAATCATCGATGTTGGAGAGCGGGTTGATAAAGGGGATCTTGTTAGTTTCCGCGAAACTGGCAACCACGTCCGCCTCTTCGGGATAAATAGGCCCTACGATAATATCTGCCACCTGAAAAAACGGATCCTCCAGAATAGCCTGTACCACTGCAGGCTTTCTCTCCGTGTCGAAAGTCCGGATGATAAGCGAGAGTCCTTTTTGTCTCGCCTCTTCGGCAGCAAAGTAGATTCCTTGATACAATTCAAACACGAAGTTGTTATCTCCCAGGTTGCGAACCCCAGAACCTCCCGTGTAATTGAAAGGTAAGACAACGGCCACCTCTAATGTCTGATTCAACTCCCGTTTGCTGCCGGTACTTGCTTCGGCAGTAGAAGAAAAATCAAGGTTTCTAATTCGATCGAGAACTTCTTGCTCCCCCGCTGATAGGACCGTTCTTTTGGCCAATTGATTTCTCAATGCCAACACCAAGCCCTTATTTGATTCGTAATTGGGCAAATTGACAATCAGGACACTGGTAGAAACATGCTGTAGAAAATCATAGGAGGCACGATAGGCTTCTTCCAAAATCCCCTCATTTTCAATCCCTTTGACTTCCATTAGCGCCTCAGACACATTCTGCTGCTGGAATTGGGTGATAGCTAACAGATATTTTGCTTCATCCTGATGCTTCCACTTTCTTGTTCTGATTAATTGCTTCAATGCGTTCTGTGCTAGGTCATACTGCCGGGCACCGTAAGCCGCTCTGGCAAAATGATAAGAAGCATAATTAGCAACCTCTCCATAGGTGTCCTGATCAAGGTATGGGCTCAATAAATCCATGGCCTGACTAAAATTGCCCGTGGAGATCATCTGCTTTGCCTGCCGGTACTGATCAAGACTTTCCTGTGCGGTAGCCGACAGCAGGGAGACAAATACCATGACAAAGGTTAACAAAGAAATTTTCATAAGGAATATGCTGGTTCTCTATGTGGAAAACATACCAAAGGTAAGAAAATTAAGCCAGATAGTTATTCCCACTCAATGGTTGCAGGTGGCTTTGAGCTGATGTCATAAACAACGCGATTGACGCCTTTTACTTTATTGATGATATCGTTAGAAATTTTCCCTAAAAAGTCATAGGGCAGATGAATCCAGTCGGCTGTCATTCCGTCGACCGAGGATACCGCTCTTAAAGCCACTACTCTTTCATAGGTTCTTTCATCGCCCATCACACCCACTGACTGCACAGGAAGCAAAATGGCTCCTGCCTGCCATACCTCATCATAAAGACCATGATCTTTCAGCCCTTGTATGAAGATGTGATCAACCTCCTGCAAAGTATGTACCTTTTCCCGTGTAACTTCACCTAAAATACGGATTGCCAACCCAGGACCGGGGAAGGGGTGTCTTCCAATAATGGCTTCTGGAATTTCTAAAGCCCTTCCCACTTCACGTACCCCATCTTTAAATAAGGTGTTTAGGGGCTCGACTACTTTCAGTTTCATAAAGTCAGGCAATCCCCCCACATTGTGATGGGATTTGATAGTTGCTGAGGGCCCATTGACGGATACCGACTCAATAACATCCGGATAGATCGTCCCCTGACCCAACCATTTGACGCCCTCGATCTTGTGGGCTTCTACGTCAAAAACCTCAATAAATGCCTTACCAATGGCCTTTCGTTTTTGTTCAGGATCAGATAGACCTGCTAAGGCATCATAAAACCGCTGCTTGGCGTCGACACCGATGACGTTCAAACCCATATCCTTGTAAGAGTCCAATACTTGCTCGTATTCGTTCTTACGGAGCAGACCGTTGTCCACAAATACGCAAGTGAGTTGATCGCCAATGGCGCGATGGATAAGTGTCGCCGCAACTGATGAATCCACTCCACCTGACAAGCCCATTACCACCTTATCGTCGCCTATGCGGGTTTTAAGATCGTCGATGGTCATATCGATAAAGACATCAGGGGTCCAATCCTGAGAACATCCGCAGATTTGTACCACGAAGTTTCTCAACAGATTTTTGCCTTCCGTAGAATGGGTGACTTCCGGGTGAAATTGTATGCCATAGGTTTCTTCATTGCTTATTTTAAAAGCCGCCACCCTTACCGAATGGGTACTTGCGATGATTTCAAAATTAGCCGGAAGCGTTTTGATGCTGTCTCCATGGGACATCCACACCTGAGAAAGGTGATTCATCTCTTTAAAGAGTGGCATGTGGGTGTCGATATGAGCTAAATTGGCGCGGCCATATTCACGGGTTTCGGAAGGTACTACTTCTCCGCCGTTTTGATGGGCCAAAAGCTGAGCCCCGTAGCAAACTCCCAGGATGGGTAGCCTGCCCCTCAATTGTGTGAGATCAATATTCGGAGCGCCTTCATCTCTAACAGAGCATGGACTGCCGGAAAGAATGATTCCTTTGACCTCAGGGCCAATTTCCGGAATTTTATTAAATGGGTGTATTTCACAATATACATCCAGTTCCCTCACTCGTCTGGCGATGAGTTGTGTGTATTGGGAACCGAAATCGAGGATTAAGATCTGTTCTGCCATGCGCAAAGGTAACCAAGCTTCAAGAAAGGAAAAAATTGTCAGAAGAATTAATCCGAAGATTGTTTTGGCATTCGGGGATTGGGAGTTTGGATCGGGCGCGACGATTGACGAATGGCGGCTGGCGAGTTACGAGTCGCCAACTGAAAAATTACCGATTGCGGATGAGTTGCGGATTACAAATGACGGGTCAGGGATTGAGAGGTGCACGGACTGGTATCTGCCCATCGGCGAGATGCACTGTATGAGAAGAGCCCACCTAAACATTCTAGGTTAAAAAAGAGCGAGGTCCAAATCCCCATATTGGTAGTGTCCCGTCCCGTATCCACGGGAACAAATTCTGCTCACTCATCCTCTACGGCAATTTCCCCCTAAACATTTCCCTCTTCTTAAATTGACTGATAAACTTTTCAAACATCTACTTTCAATACACCCTGAGAAAAACATTCTGGCACCAGTTTCATTATCCTTATATTTCCTGCAAGAAAAACGAGGCGAAAAAAACGAGCTAAGCAACAGTTAGCCTGCCTATCTTAGCTCCCACGCTTTATACGCCAATCCGCTGTATTACTTCACCCCTTGTCCCAAGGAGAGGTACTGCAAGAACTCGATTCTCCGTTCTTCTTCACGCTCGAATACTCCTCCGTAAAAAGACGTCACGGTATTGCTGTTGACGTCCTTGATTCCGCGGGAGGAGACGCACATATGGTGGGCATCGATAATGACAGCGACGTCCTCCGTACCCAGAATTTCTGTAAGGGCATGGCCAATCTGCATGGTCAGCCGCTCCTGCACCTGTGGCCGGCTCGAAAAGTATTGGACGATCCGGTTGATCTTGGATAGCCCGATCACATAACCGTTGGAAATGTAAGCCACATGAGCGCGCCCGTAGATAGGCACGAAATGATGCTCACAATGTGAAAAACAGGTGATGTCCTTCTCCACAAGCATCTCGTTGTATTTGTATTTATTTTCAAAGAGCTTCACCTTGGGCATATTCTTCGGATCCAGTCCGCTGAACACCTCGTTGACAAACATCTTCGCTACTCTCTTGGGCGTACCCTTCAGGCTGTCGTCGGTAAGATCGAGGCCGAGCACATGCATTATTTCTCTGAAATGCTTCTCAATTAATTCAATCTTCTGCTCATCCTTCATCTCGAAGGCGTCTTCCCTCAGGGGAGTTTTGTGGGAAGTGCCTACATGCTCATCCCCTATCTCGTCGATGGAATTGTTGGTCTTAATTCCCATCGTATTCAACAAAGTTTCTTTCCGTTTCATATACCCGAACTGTTAACTCGAATTCTTCTTCGATTCTATTTCTTAAAATATTCCAAATAACCACAGCAATGTTTTCTGCACTTGGGTTGACGTTTTCAAATTCATCGGTATCAAGGTTTAGATTTTTATGGTCAAATTTTTTCAGAACATGCTCTTTAATGAGTTGGCTGAGTTTTTTCATGTCATACACGTAGCCTGTTTCAGGATTGATGGGACCAACGAGCTTTACCACCAACTCATAATTGTGCCCATGGTAACTTGGATTACTGCATTTACCAAACACCTCCTGATTTTTTTCTTCCGACCATTGCGGATTGACCAGTCTATGGGCTGCATTAAAATGCTCCTTTCGGAAGACCGCTACTTTCATTAAGTTGATTCTTTTATTGGATTAAGTATACCACCCTTTCACTATTTGCCGTTATGGGTGCAGTTGCCCTTTTTTAACATCTGAAAAGGCAAAATCAGTTCAAAGCTAATAAATTAAGCTTATGTTTCTCCGTCGGGAATTATTCTTTCCAGCCGTGGGTTTATTTAACCGTGGAAGTTTATTTTATCATAAAACCATTATAACCACATGATTAGACTACTCACACTATTCCTTCTATTCACACTTAGCCCTATACTTTCAGCAAATATCAGTCCACGCAACTTCTCGAATAATGAGGGAATCATGCCTCATATTTCTGAAGCAGAACTTTTATCATCCATGATTTTGGACAACATGGAAGACACTCCGGCACCCCAGCAAGAAATTATACAGATGGCCGTCTCCGGCTATTTGAACCTTGTAGAAGAAGGGAAAATAGACAAAGGAAGCCCCTTGAGCGTCATTGATTTTTCTCTACCCTCTTCTAAAGAAAGGCTCTGGATTTTTGATCTCGAAGAAGGCAAGCTTCTATATCATTCACTTGTTTCTCACGGGAGAAACTCCGGGGACTTAATGGCTAAGAAATTCTCGAATATCAACTCGAGCTTTATGAGCAGTTTGGGATTTTATGTCACCGGCGAAACCTATCAAGGCAAGCACGGTTACTCCCTACGGCTTGATGGTATCGAAAAAGGGTTCAACGACTTAGCCAGAGAAAGAGCCATTGTCATTCATGGTGCTGACTATGCCAACAAAGAATTCGTAAAAAATACGGGAAGATTAGGAAGAAGCTTGGGCTGCCCGGCCTTACCGATGGACGTATACAAAGAAGTCATTGACACCATCAAAGATGGCTCCTGTTTATTTATCTATGGCAATGACGCAGAATACTTGAGCAAATCTCCCTTGATCAACGCCTAGTTTCATAGAAAATGATCGGATACCGGCAGGGATAGGGCTTCCGCAAGTACCTTGTCCATGCCGTAGACATCTTCTCTGACCTCAATATTGCCGTTCTTACTCCAGACAGTCAGGTACAACAGCCACACCTGTTGTGACTCCTTTAGATTGACCGTCTTTTCTTCCGGCTGGTTCATCGCCTCAGCCAACATCTCCTCGTCCCAATCCGCATCTTCCAATAACATGGCAGCAAATTCCTGCGGTTTTTCCATCCTGATACAACCCGAACTAAATGTTCTGTCATCCTGGGTGAACAGGTATTTGGCGGGCGAATCGTGGATATAGATGGAGTGTTCATTAGGAAACATAAATTTTACTTTGCCCAACGGGTTGTCACTGCCGGGAGATTGACGAATGATATAGGGAAAATCCTCCTTACCTTTCAGTTGACCCCAATTAATTTTTCGTGGGTTTACTTCATTTCCCTGATGGTCCAGCACCTTCATGTTATTGTTAGCTAGGTAGCTGCGATCCTTCTGAATGGCCGGAATGGCATCTTCCCACAGGATGGTCTCAGGCAAGGTCCAGGTAGGACTGAAAGCCAGATAAGTCATCTCGGCTTGAAAGACAGGTGTCTGCCGGTACTCCTGGCCTACTACCACCCTTGAGGTGAGGACGGTATCCCCATTTTGCACGTAAAAAAGATGAAAATCAGGAATATTGACAATTACTTTATTCCGATCATTGTCTAGGGAGTCAGGCATCCACCGGAGCCGCTCCATATTGACCTGTACCTTCGTGAGCAGATCTTGATAGGTATAATTGATGGCTTCAAAAAAATCTGCGCCTATCACGCCGTCGTCGATCAACCCATGTCGTCGTTGAAAGCGCTTCACTGCCTCGAATAGTTGCTGGTCGTATACCTGACTGCCTTCATCAGGCATTTCTTCTAAATCTTTCAGGATCATCAACTTTTTACGGATAGCTGGGATTGCCTCATGTTGGTCATCCTTTTCAACTTTCTCATCCACCGAGACGATAGGTACGCTTTCTTCCAGTGGCGTTTCTGTAAGGGATTGGTACAAATTTCTCAGTTCAGAATATAGATCGTGATCGGGTCGCAGTTCCGCGAGAATTTTCTCAAACGAGGCTCCCCCGCCCAGATCAAGCAGGAGTTCTTGGTAATTTACCGTTGGCTCCTTACGTGCCATTTCCCACTCTATATCCATCGCTGATGGATCCACCTTCCCCCGGTTTAGATCAGAAGCCAATCGGAGAAAAGCTTGGCTGAGAGCAATATCGAGCCGGGCATGTAGTGTCGGATCTTTGGAAACTTTCACTTGTTCTACAAGTGCTTGCTGTTCTTCCCGCCAGTAGTCTTCCTTTGCCAAGCCATCAGAAACGATTTCTTCAAGGCCTTCCAGAAAATCCTCCCCACCGCTGTTAAGTCCGCCAGCTTGGACCCAGATAGGACGATAGTCATTGCTTTCGTATGTGGCTTTTAACACAGCATCCTGGTCAGCCTCAGTCAACAGCCCAGGAATGGCTTCAGAAATTTCATCGCTGGAAGGATTTTGTTGACAGGAAAAAAGGATAAAAAGAAAAAGGATAAAGTAGGCGCCTCGATTCATAAAATTTACAAATGGTATGCTTACCAAAATGCAAACCTTATGCCTAAGCCGGGCAAGCAGCCGCTTCCTTGCGGACATAAATAAGCCTCCCGGAAAAAGGAGGCTTACTTAACTGATGTTCAACAAATTGTAAATAGCCCTTATGACAGTTACTCCATTACGGTAAACTCTTGATATCTTCTGCCCAACTCCCAACTGTCCTTCAGCATTTCCAGAAAAGGCATCATTTTGTGGAGTGGGATCAGATTAGGCCCGTCACTCAGTGCTTTGGAGGGTTCGGGGTGGGTTTCGATAAAGAAACCGTCAATTCCTGTAGCAGCTGCTGCTCTTGCCAAGAAAGGCGCAAACTCGCGTTGGCCACCGCTGCTTCCGCCTTGCCCGCCTGGCTGTTGCACGCTATGGGTGATGTCGAAGACCACTGGCGCAAATTGCCTCATAATGGGCAACGCCCGCATGTCTACCACGAGGTTGTGATAACCCAAAGAAAATCCCCGTTCGGTCAGGCATACATTGGTGTTGCCTGTGGATTTCACCTTATTGACCGCGTAGGCCATATCTTCCGGTGCCATAAACTGCCCCCGCTTGATTTTTACGGTCTTTCCGGTAAGCCCTGCGGCAAGAAGCAGGTCAGTCTGGCGGCACAAGAAAGCGGGGATCTGCAGTACATCGACTACCTCTGCTACTTCCTTGGCTTGATAACTTTCATGGATATCAGTTACAAGCGGAACCCCGAGTTCTTTCCCTACCCTTTGTAGGACCTCCAGTGATTTGTCCATCCCGATGCTTCGGAAAGATCCAGAAGAAGTACGATTGGCTTTATCGAAGGAGGCTTTAAAGACATAGTCAAAGCCAAGTTTATCAGCAATTTGTTTGACAGTGCTGCCAATCTCAATACAGATATCGTAGCTTTCCACCGCACAGGGACCTGCAAACAACACGGGTCTGTTTTGCCCTAAGGTGATCTTGTCGGTAATTTCTATTGGATGATCGAATCTCTTCATATTTGTTTTATTAAAGAGGCCGCGAGCCTCATTCGTTGGCTAATTGAGCAATTATCGGATCTAACAACCCTTTTGACATCAAAATCAAATCCCCCACTTCCCGAAATACACCTTGTCCACCGGCAAGCGCGGAAACGAAACCGACGCGAGCCTTTACATAGGGCAAGGCATCCACGGGAGCCGCAGAGAGGCCAACTTTGGTGAGAAT
>Ga0079224_100015752_pt1 | contig 10600 bp, 11 predicted proteins | sample Stecom2015_FD_80414 | JGI IMG/M metagenome (GOLD analysis project Ga0079224, IMG submission 80414) | Agricultural soil microbial communities from Utah to study Nitrogen management - Steer compost 2015 | ecosystem: Environmental > Terrestrial > Soil > Agricultural land | place: USA: Utah...
GCTGCCGGCCCGGCCATCGTCCCCGTTCACGTCGACCACGCTAGGGGCGCGCCGCCCCGGGTGTCGTCGGCCAGACGCGGTCGGCGGCGTACCGCATCCGCGGTAGGCGGCCCGGAGGCCCGCTTCCGGGCACTCCCGCAGCGGCTAGGGTCGAGCTGTGTCCAACCGCTGGTGGACCGGGGTGCCGCTGGACATCGCCTTCGGGGTGGCGGTGACCGGGGTCATGCTCGTCGCGTCGGCGCAGTCAGGCGATCAGCCGGCCTGGCCGATGGACGCCGTCGCCGTGGCGGCGGTCGCGGCGGTCGGAGCGACGGCGCGCAGGCCGCGGCGCTGGCGCGGCAGCACCGGCCGGACGTGGTGCTGATGGACATCCGGATGCCGGTGCTGGACGGCCTCGCCGCCACCCGCCGGATCGTGGCGGACCCGCAGACCGGCCCGGCGGTGCGGGTCCTGGTGCTGACCACCTACGAGCAGGACGAGTACGTGTTCGAGGCGATCCGGGCCGGCGCCAGCGGGTTCTTGAGCAAAGAGGTCAGCCCGACCGGGCTGCGCGAGGGGATCCGCACGGTGGCGGCGGGTCAGTCGCTGCTCTCCCCCGGCGCCACCCGCGCGCTGATCGAGGCGTTCGTGGCGCACGGCCCCGGCCGGCCGGACCAGCACCGGCTGGACGTCCTCACCGACCGGGAGCGGGAGGTGCTACGGCTGGTCGGCAGCGGACTGTCCAACAGCGAGATCGCCCGGGTACTGTTCCTCAGCCCGGCGACCGTCAAGACCCACGTGAACCGGGCGATGGCCAAGTTGGATGCCCGGGACCGGGCCCAGCTCGTGATCGCCGCGTACGAGACCGGGCTGGTGCGCCCGGGTCACCCCGGAGTCTCCGCCGACGGGTGAACCGGTCAGTTCATGGTCGGGTCGGGCGGGTAGTGGGCGACCGCGGCGAGCATGCCGCCCTGGCGGCGCAGCACCATCGACCACAGGTCGTCCGGCCGGGACATGAACGGGTCTCCGGGCAGCGCCTCGAACGTGAACCACGACCCGGCCGCGATCTCCTCCTCCAGCTGGCCCGGTGACCAGCCGGCGTACCCGGCGAAGACCCGGACCCCGTCCACGGCCTCCCGCAGCTGCTCGGGCTCCTGCTCCAGGTCCACGGTGCCGAGGCTGCCGAAGAACCGCTGGAAGCCGGGCGGTTGCGCGCCGGTGCGCAGCCGGGCCACACAGATCGCCGAATCCGGCTGCACCGGACCACCCTCGAACAGCACCGCCGGGTCGCGGGCCAGGCTGCCCCACTCGCCCAGGACCTCCGCGACCGGCACCTCGGTGGCCCGGTTGATCACCACCCCCATGGCGCCGCCTGGCTCGTGCGCCACCAGCAGCACCACGCTGCGTTCGAAGCTGGGATCGCGCAGGGCGGGCGTGGCCACCAGCAACGACCCCAGCAGCGAGCCGGTAGGGCGATCGAACCGGAGCATGGGTTCGACCCCGGGGTCACCGGGGGTACCGGGCTCGCGCGACATGCCGGTCATGCCGGAACGATAACCTGCCAAACGCCACGGTCGCTACGCGCCGCGTCCACTCGATCCGGCCGGATCCGCTCCACGCCCGGCCGGCACCCCGGCCGGCGCCCGGCGACCGCCGTGCGGAAGCGACGCTCGACCACGAGGAGCCACCGTGAACCCATCCGCCGAACTCGCCGTGATCGGCGGGTCCGGGCTCTACGCCCTGCTGGACGACGCCACCGACCATGTGCTGCAGACGCCGTACGGACCGACCTCCGACCCGATCACGATCGCCGAGGTCGGCGGGCGCCGGACCGCGTTCCTGCCCCGGCACGGCCGCGCGCACCAGCACCCGCCGCACCGCATCCCCTACCGCGCCAACCTGTGGGCGCTCAAGGAGCTGGGGGTGACCCAGATCCTCGCCCCGTGCGCGGTGGGCAGCCTGCGGCCGGACCTGCCGGCCGGGTCGTTCGTGGTGCCGGACCAGCTCATCGACCGCACCTACGGGCGGGTCCAGACCTTCTTCGAGACGTTCGACACCGGCCCGAAACACGTGTCGTTCGCGGACCCGTACTGCCCGGCCGGGCGCGCCACGGTACTCGCCACCGCGGCCGCCCAGGATCTCGCCGTCACCGACGGCGGCACCATGGTGGTGATCGAAGGCCCGCGGTTCTCCACCCGCGCCGAGTCGCAGTGGTACGCCGCGGCCGGCGGCACGCTGGTGAACATGACCGGCCACCCGGAGGCGGTCCTCGCCCGGGAGCTGGCGATGTGCTACACCGCGATCGCGCTGGTGACCGACCTGGACGCGGGCGTGGAGGGAGAGCGCGGCGTGACCCAGGAGGAGGTGTTCCGGGTCTTCGCGGAGAACACCGAACGGATGCGGGGGCTGTTGCTCGCCGCGGTGGCCGCGCTGCCGGCCGAGCGGACCTGCCCGTGCCCGACCGCGGTACCCGCCTGACCGGTCAGCCGCGCACCGGGCGCCGTGGCTTGGAGAGCTTCTTCTCCGCGAACTGGGCCAGCGACTGCGAGACGTAGTCCTTACCCAACGCGATCACCAGCAGGATGCCGAACCCGGCGCCGCCACCGGCGTACGCCGCGTACAGGCCGGCCTGTGCCAGGAACACTTCCAGGCCGTCCGCGGCCGGCGTGGAGCCGCCCACGAACGGGCCCAGCAGCAGGCACAGCAGGCCACCCGCGAAGCCGCCGCCGGCCAGGTCGGTGGCGACGTCGCTGACGGCCCGCTGCCGGGTCCACAGCACCGCCGCCACGGCCATGGCGACCCCGATCGCCAGGAACGCCAGCAGCGCCACCAGCTGCTGGCCGTCCGCGTCCTCGATCGAGCCGATCCGCACCACCAGTCGGCCGACCACGTTGATCGCGAACACGATCCCGGCCAGCAGCTCGACCCGCAGCCACCGCTTGATCATCCGTCCTCCGCCTTTAGTCCGGCTTCTCGCCGCAGATGAACTCCGGCTGGGCATCGTAACGCCAGGTGAACTTCTCTCGCTTGATCTCCTGCCCGTCCCGGTAGAACACCCGCCAGACGTCCTGGGTGAACCCGGGGATGCCCACGGTGTCGATGCAGGAGGGCCCCGGCTCGATGTACTGGCGCTTGGGCTGGGTGACATCCCGCCGGTCGCTCCACTCGGCCGTGACCTCGTCCCACACCTTGGTGCCCCACAACGTCACAGTGATCCCGGCCTCGTCGTACGAGGTGTCGATCACCACCCCGTACTCGGTGTCGTTGCGGAACTTCATATCAAGAGAAGGATAGAAGATCGTAGCCTCAATCACCGCCGGGTAGCGGGAGTAGTAGTACGAGTGGGGCGTGTGCTCGACATCCTCCAGCCCGGCGTAGAACGCCGCGTTGAACAGCGTGGTGGTGAACTGCGACAACCCGCCGCCGACCGCCGGCTGCAGCCGGCCGTCCAGGATCACCGGCGCGTCCTGGAACCCCTGCTCGTAGCCGCGGGGGCCGCTGAACTCGTTCAACGAGAACACCTCGCCGGGCAGCACCAGCGCGCCGTCGACCATGTCCGCGAGCAGGGCGATGTTCTGGTTGCGGGGTTCGGCGAGCCCGCCGTCGTAGTAGGTGGTGAAGGTCGAGATCTGCTCCTTGACCCCGAGCTCGGCCAGGTCGTCGCTGGTCAGCTTGGCCGGGCGGGTGCGGGTGGTGGCGGTGACCGTACGCGGCTGCGGCTGCGACAGCACCGGCAGCAGGTCCGCGGCGAGCGCCTCGGTGTCCACCTGCTCGCCGTCCTTCTCCTCCACGATCTCCGGCCGGCCGCTGGCGAGGCTGAACCGGGCGTCGACCGGCTTGCGCTCGACCGGCTTCAACTGCTCCTTCAGCCCTTTACGCAGTGCCTTCGGATCCACCTCCGGCACGATCTCGCCGGTCGCGTCGGACTCCAGCGTGAGACTGGCAGCGATCACCTCCGGGGAGATCTCCAGCTCGGCGCCGCCGGGGAGGGTGGCGGTCACCGGGGCCGCGACCGCCGGGCGGGCCAGCTCCGCCACCAGCCGGTCCACGTCCTCGGCGGTGTGCACCGGGGTGATCTCGACCAGCGGCACCTCGATCACCGCTGGCTCCCGCCAGGTGCCGGTGACGACCAGCGGCGGCGGCCACGCGGCCGCTACCCGCTCCGCGGCGAGGTCCGGGTCGAGCCCCAGGCCCGGCTCGGGGTAGACCGGCACCGGCTCGGTACCTTCGAACCGCACCGCCGGCAGCGTCATCGCCTCGCCGGCCGCTTCCGCCGGCTCCTGCAACTGCTCCCGCAGCGCCTCGGTGTCCATGGTCACCACCGGGGGCACGTCCCGCGGTCCGAAGATGGCGCCGAACATCGCCGGCACCGGATGGGCCCGCTCGATCGCCCGGTCCACGGTGGCGGCCACGTCGACCGCGAGCCCCACCTCGGCGGGCACCACCTCCACCACGGTCTCGCCGACGCGTACCGAAAGCGGCGCGGCGACGGCGTCGGCCTCGCGGGCGAGGGCCTCCTCCAGCGTGGCGATGGCCTCCTCGCGGGTCATCGCGCTCAGGTCCACCCCGAGCACGGTCGTACCCCGGGGCACGTCGCCGGCGTACGCGAAGGTGCCACCCACCACCGTGCCGGTGGCGATCAGCGCGATCACCACCGCCACGACGATCAGCATCGTACGCGGGAGTCGAGGAAATTTCATGATCAAGAATGGTAAGGGGTGGCCGACCTGCTCGGCGTCAGGCACCACAATAGCCGGGCTCACCTCGAAACCCCCGCGCAGACTCCGTTGAGCAGGGACGCGGGCCTAGGCCGCGGCGCGATCCGGGGCTAACGTGTGATCAACCGGTGCGGGGGGTGGCCGCCCCGAGCACCGCCCCGATGGTCAGCGTGATCGTGCCCGCAAACAGCGTCAGCAGCGCCACCCAGTCGTTGCCCAGCAGCAGGCGGTCCCCCTCGGTCGTGCTGCCCAGCGCCGGCAGCATCACCGCGAACCACCCCACCGCCGGGAGCAGCACCCCCCACCGGGAGCCGGTGGCCCGGCGGGCGAACCACAGCAGCGCCACGTTCCCGGCGATCGCGAGCAGGATCGCCACCGGCAGCCGTACCACCAGGTCTCCGGCGACCAGCCGCAGCGGCACCAGCAGCAGCGTCCACACCGCCGCCACCACCCCGCCCAGCAGTGCCACCACCGCGCCGGCGAGGCGGAGCGACCAGTCCGCCAACCGCGACGGCCCCGGCTCCCCCGCCCCCGGCTGATCCGGCGCGGCGTCGCCGGCCGCCGGTCCTTGGACCGGCCCGCCCAGCACGTTGTCACCCGGCGTCCGCCCGCCCACCAGCGGCTCGTTCGGGTCGTCCGGCACCTGCGCGGGCGGAGTCACGTCAGACCCGCGAAGAGGTCGCTCTCCCACTGGTACGGCCCGTCCCCGGGGCCTCGCTGCCCGGCGGCGAGGACGTAGTACTCCACCCCGTCGTCGCCGTCCGGGCCGGCCATCGAGTGCAGCCACGAATCCGGCGGGATCTGGGTGGCGTGGGCGCGCAGCGCCGCCGCCTTGGCCGGACGGCTCGCCCGGGCGTCGATGCGGGCGGTCACCTCCGCGTCCGGGGTACCGAACGGCAGCTCGTCCACGTCGGTGACCCCCGCGAACGGGTTGTCCGCCGACCGGGCGAACCGCTCCATGCCGGCGGCGAGGACCGACTTCGGCACCGCGGTCCAGTACACCTTCGCCGGGCCGAACCCCTCGGCGGTGGCCAGCTCGGCGGCGCGCATCGCCACCCGGTGGGCCTGGATGTGGTCCGGGTGGCCGTAGAAGCCGTTCGGGTCGTAGGTCACCAGCACCCGGGGCCGGACCTCCCGCATGATCTCCACCAGGTAGCCGGCGGCCTGGTCCACGTCGGCCCGCCAGAAACAGCGCGGATGCTGGTTCGCCGGCGTACCCATCATGCCAGAGTCGCGGTAGCGACCGGCTCCGCCCAGGAACCGGTGGTCGTTCACGCCGAGCGCGGCGCAGGCGGCGGCGAGTTCGGTCAACCGGTAGCCGCCGAGCTGGTCGGCCTCGTTCGGGGCGAGCAGCGCCAGCTCCGGCACGTGGATCTCGCCCTCCTCGCCGAGGGTGCAGGTCACCAGCGTGACCGGCACTCCCGCGGCGGCGTAGTGCGCCATGGTGGCGCCGGTGCCGACGGCCTCGTCGTCCGGGTGGGCGTGGACAAACATGATGCCGTTCACCCGCGCCACTGTATGCCCCGCCGGCTCCCGCCGCCCCCACCGGGCGCCCCTGATAATGCTTGAGCCCCAGCAGGGGCGCCCTGCTGACGTTTCCGCCCCAACCGGGGAGCCCTGTTGCGGTTTCCGCCTCGACCGGGGCGCCCTGCTGACGCCTAGCACCCCAACAGGGGACCCCTCCTGAGGGAGCGGTCCCCCACCGGGGAGCCCTCCTGGGGCTTGAGCCCCAGCAGGGGCGCCCTACGGAGAAAGCGGTACCGCGGAAACCGTCGCGCGAAAACGTCCCGGCGGGCACCATGGCTACTGTGGAAGTGCCCCGACAGCCCGCGCCCCGGCAGGTCCGCGTCGCCGCCGACGGCAGCCGGGTCGTGTATCGTGCCGGCGCCGCACTCTGGGTTTACGAGCCGGGCGGCACCCCCCACGAGGTGATCCGGCTCGACCCGGACGTACCCGGTTACGCGATCGACGCCCGCGCCCGGATCGCGGTCTTCTCCCGCCAGGGCCGGCTGTACCGTGCCGACCTGAGCACCGGAGCGGTGACCGAGCTGCCCACCGCCGGGCCCGCGCGGGACGCCCGGCCCGACCCCACCGGCCAGCGGATCGGCTACCTCACCAACGGCGCCCTGCACGTGGTGGACCACGCCGGCACCGACACCCTGCTCGCCGGCGAACCCGACCCGGCCGAGGGCGGCCACCCGTACGTGACCTGGGGTCACCTGGAGCCGGCCGCCGCCCACTTCGGTCGGGACCGCAACTGGTGGTGGGCCCCGGACGGTAGCAGCGTGCTCGCCGCCCGGGTGGACGCCGCCCCCGCCCGGCCGCGGGTCTCCCTGCACCTGCTGGAGCTGGACGGCGGCTGGGTGGACGTGCACTGGGACCGGGAGACCTACCCGCACCTGGTCAGCGTCTGCTGGTCCGACCACGGCGACCCGCTGATCGCGGTGCTCCGCCGCCCGCAGCAGCACGGCCTGGTGCTCGCCGTGGACGCGCGGACCGGCGAGACCCAGGTCCACGCCGAGCTGGCCGACCCGCGCTGGGTGGAACCGGTCCCCGGCACCCCCTGTCACCTGGCGGACGGGCGGGTGCTGGTCGGCGGCGAACTCGCACACGACGGGTACGACGCGCGCTGCCTCTTCGCCGACGGCACCCTGCTCACCCCGCCCTCGCTGTACGTGCGGCGGGTCGTCGGCCGCTCGCCGGGCACCGGCGAGATCCTGGTCGAGGGCTCCGCCGGGGAGCCGAGCGAGCAGCACCTGTTCCGGGTGAGTACCGCGGTCGGCGCGGTCGGGATCGACGCACGGCGGCTGACCACCGCGCCCGGCTGGCACCGCGCCGTGGTCGGCGGCGACACCCTGGTGATCGGGTCCGAGTCGCTGGAGCACCCCGGCCTGCGCTGGACCGTCTACCGGGGGGAGACTCCGGTGGCCCCGCTCGACCCGCCCGGCGCCGGCCGCGCCACCTCACCGCGGCCGCAGCTGGCCCGGGTCACCGACCGGCGGCTGCCCACCGGGGTGCTCTATCCCCGCGCCTACGTCTCCGGCCGGCGCCTGCCGGTGCTCGTGGACGCCGCCGGGCTGCGCCAGGGGGTACGGGCGGCCCGGGACGACTGGGCCGCCCGCCAGGAGTGGGCGGACGCCGGCTTCGCGGTGGTGGTGGTCGACCACCGGGGTACGCCGGGAGTGGCGCCCTCGTTCGAGAAGGTCATCCACCGCCGCCTCGCCGACCTGGTGCTGGCCGACCTCGCCGACGCGCTGGCCGCGCTCACCGGCAAGCACCCGGATCTGGACCTGGCGCGGGTGGCCGTGCGTGGCCGCGGTGTGGGTGGCTGGCTGGCGGCGCTGGCGGTGCTGCGGCGACCGGACCTGTTCCGGTGCGCGGTGGCCGAGGCGCCGGTGGTGGAGTGGGACCGGCCCGACCTGCCGCAGGGGCCGGTCTTCGCCGAGCGGTACCTGGGCTCCCGCGACGACGGCGCCGAGGTGTACCAGCACCACAGCCTGCTCCACGCGGCCGAGGCGGGCGCCGACCGGCCACTGCTGCTGGCGCCGGACCCGGCGACCGCCCCGGCGGTCGAGGCGCTCACCCAGACCCTCACCGCCGCCGGCCATCCGCCCACCGTGCTGCCGGCCTCGGCCACCGCCGCGCAGGTACGCCAGGCCACGCGCGACTTCCTGCGCGAACACCTGGGCTGACGGTGCACCTTGGCTGAAGGCCTGCACCTGGGTTGGCGGCCCGCTCCGCGCGGCGTACCGGGGCGGTCAGACCTGGGCGCTCACCACATCCCGCTCCTCGGCGAAGTGGCAGGCGCTCGGGTGCGGCGAGTGTGGCCGCTCCACCAGCGCCGGCTCCTCGTCGGCGCAGATCTGCTCGGCCTTCCAGCACCGGGTGCGGAACCGGCAACCCGAGGGCGGGTTCGCCGGCGAGGGTACGTCCCCCTCCAGCACGATCTCGTCCCGCTTGCCGCGCAGGGTCGGGTCCGGCACCGGCACCGCCGACAGCAGCGCCTGGGTGTACGGGTGGGTGGGGTGGTCGTAGATCTCCTCGTGGGTACCGGTCTCCACCACCTTGCCCAGGTACATCACGGCCACCCGGTCGGCGATGTGGCGTACCACCGACAGGTCGTGGGCGATGAAGATGTACGACAGGCCGAGCTCCCGCTGCAGATCCTGGAGCAGGTTGATGACCTGTGCCTGGATCGACACGTCGAGGGCGCTGACCGGCTCGTCGCAGATGATGATCTGCGGGTTGAGGGCGAGTGCCCGGGCGATGCCGATGCGCTGCCGCTGGCCACCGGAGAACTGGTGCGGGTAGCGGTTGATGTGGTCGGGGTTGAGGCCGACCATGTCGATCAGCTCCCGCACCCGCTGCCGGCGCCGGTGAGGCGGCAGCACGTCCGGGTGGATCGCGAACGGCTCGCCGATGATGTCCGCCACGGTCATGCGCGGGTTGAGCGAGGTGTACGGGTCCTGCATCACCAGTTGGATGTCGCGCCGGGCGCGGCGGACCTCCTCTGACGACAGTTGCGAGAGGTCCCGGCCCTGCACCACGATCCGGCCGGCGGTGGGCTTCTCCAGCCCGACCAGCAGCCGCGCCAATGTGGACTTGCCACAGCCGGACTCGCCCACCACGCCGAGGGTCTCCCCCCGGTGCAGGCGGATGTTCACCCGGTCCACCGCCTTGACCTCACCGACCCGCCGGCGGAACAGGATGCCGCTGGTGAGCGGGAAGTACTTGACCAGGTCCTCGGTCTCGATCATGATCTCGGCGGCAGGGTCACTCATCTCCGCGTACCTCCGGCCAGAAGTGGCAGGCGCTGGCGTGCCGGTGGGCCACGTCGTAACGCGGCGGGACCGGCGGTTTCCGGCACTTGTCCTGGGCGTACCCGCACCTGGGATGGAACGGGCACCCCGGTGGGATGGCGGTCAGGGTCGGGGGCAGGCCCTTGATGACCGCCAGTTGCTGGCCCTTGTGGTCCAGCCTCGGCACCGACTCCAACAGCGCCTTGGTGTACGGGTGGGCGGGCCGGGCGTAGATGTCGTACACCGGTGCCTCCTCCACCACCCGCCCGGCGTACATCACCGCGATCCGGTCGGCCACGTCGGCCACCACACCCATGTCGTGGGTGATCAGGATCAGGCCCATCTGGCGTTCCTGCTGCACCTCGGCGAGCAGGTGCATGATCTGCGCCTGGACGGTCACGTCCAGGGCGGTGGTGGGCTCGTCGGCGATCAGGATCTCCGGATCCAGGGCCAGCGCCATCGCGATCATCACCCGCTGGCGCATGCCGCCGGAGAACTGGTGCGGGTAGTCGCGTACCCGCTGAGCCGCGGCCGGGATGCGGACCATGTCCAGCAGCTCCACCGCCCGGCGTAGCCCCTCCTGGCGGGACGTGCCCCGGTGGACCCGGAACAGCTCGGCCAGCTGGAACCCGACCGTGAACACTGGGTTGAGCGCGGAGAGCGCGTCCTGGAAGATCATCGCGATCTGGTTCGCCCGCACCCGGCGACGCTGATTCTCCGGCAGCTTCAGCAGGTCGACGCCGCGGTAGCGCACCTCGCCGCCGGTGACGAAGCCGGGCGGGGAGTCCAGAATGCCCATGATCGCCTGGGCGGTGACGCTCTTGCCACAGCCGGACTCGCCCAGGATGGCCAGGGTCTCACCGGCATCCAGGTGGAAGCTGACGCCGTTCACCGCATGCGCCACGCCGGCGCGGGTGCGGAACTCCACCTGGAGGTCCACCACCTCCAGCGGTGGTGCGGAGGCGTCCGCCCCCGGCACGGCGCCGAACGCGTCGACGGCAATGTCGGTGGCCTTGCTGGCGCTGATGTCTGTGGCCATCTCCACCTCACCGCAGCCTCGGGTCGAGGGCGTCGCGCAGGGCGTCGCCGATCAGGATGAACGAC
>Ga0079224_100015753_pt1 | contig 10599 bp, 10 predicted proteins | sample Stecom2015_FD_80414 | JGI IMG/M metagenome (GOLD analysis project Ga0079224, IMG submission 80414) | Agricultural soil microbial communities from Utah to study Nitrogen management - Steer compost 2015 | ecosystem: Environmental > Terrestrial > Soil > Agricultural land | place: USA: Utah...
CAGCAGGCCGGCCACGGCGATGCGTTCGACCAGCAGGCGTAGCCGCTCCAGGGAGCGTTCGGCGGCCGGGTTGGGGGCACCCGGGGTGGTCCGGCCGTACATGAGCAGGTAGTGGGCGGGGTTCTCCAGGCCGAAGCCGGTGTGCAGATCCCAGCCGCGGCGCAGGTCCTCCACCGGGTCGTCGGAGAGCGCCTGGGCGTGCTTGCGCTCCAGGTAGCGGGTGAATCCGTCGGCGGCGACCGCGTCCAGCAGCCCGTTCATGTCGGTGAACAGGCGGTAGATGGTGGGGACCTGCACGCCGGCCGCGGCGCTGACGGTGCGCGTGGTGACCGCCTCGCGGCCTTCGTCGCGCAGCAGTCTGGTCGCGGCGTCGATGATGCGCCGGCGGACCTCTTCCCGATCACCCATGAATCAATGATAACAACAAACGTTTATCATTCTTAATATCGATGATAACATATTCAAGTTATCTAAGATGGCGGCCTGCGGGACTGCTGTGAACCGATCGCCGACCACCAGGTCCGTGCCGATGCTCCTGCTCGCGGAAGCCGTGAGCGTCGGCCTCGCGGCGTGCACGGCGACCGCCCCCGATTCGGCGGCGCGATCCGGCCGAGCCCACAGGCGACGACATCGGCGCGGGAGACGACACCGGCCGCCGGTTGATCGCCGTCGGCGGGGCTCGGGAAGCGCGCAGAGCCGGTGACCGGGCTTCACGCCCCCTGGGGCCTGACGCTCCTCCCGGACGGCTCCGCTTTGGTCTCCATGCGGCTGTCCGGTGAGATCGTCCGCATCGCTAGCCACAGGCCGGGCTCCGTCGCCGGGCCGGCAGCCGGCCGGTAGACGACGTCGGCCGGGACGCCGCTCATCGAGGACGGGCCCCGGCCCTCCTCGATAGCGGCGATCAGCGAAGGCACGACCGCCCCGACCGCGTCGGCGGTACCGGCCGGTCGGGGCGGCGCCCGGCCCGCCACCCCCGTCAGCCGGCCCCACGTCGCCGGTTCACCGGAGCCGAGAGCACGCCGTCGGGCCGACGCCGGGTCGCCGATGGCCGCGTCGGCGCCGGATCACGGTTCCAGGCCGGTGTCCGGGCTCGCGGACCCGGCCTTGGTTCAGCGCGAGAAGACGACCACAGTCCGGGCCGTAGCGGGTACGGCCTCGGGTCAGCCGAGCGAGACGATGACGTCGGCCAGCTCGCCGGGCATGGAGAGGAAAGGCGAGTGGGAGGCTTCGAGCGTGACGACGGACGTCGGGTTGTCGGGGAACGCCGCGTCGGCCTCTGCGACGAACTTCTCCTGCACACCCGGCCGGATGGCCTTGTCCCGGGTGCACATGATGTACGTGCGCCGTACCGATCCCCAGCCGTCCCGGGTCAGGGTGGTGGTACCCAGCATGATGCCCATCGGTCCGTCGGGCGTCAGCAGGCCGGTGGCGGCTTCGGCGAGGACCGGGTCGACGTCGTCGTAGAACGCCTCGTAGAGCCGACGCCGGTAGTCGGCGTCGTCCGTGGCCAGGTCGAACCGCAGCGCTCCCGTCTGGGCCGGGTTGCCCCGCAGCAACGGTGTGACCAGGCCGTCGGCGGCCTCCGGAATCCGGGTGTACGCCGCCGCGGGCACATCCGAGGCCGGCATGTACGCGGTGAGGTACACCGCGTGCGCGACCAGTTGGGGCGTCTGCTCGGCTATCCGCGTCAGCACCGGGCCGGCCGCGCTGTGGGCGACCACCGTTACCGGTTCGCCGCCGCCGATCCGCTTGATCTGCGAAGTCAGCAACTCGGCGGCGATATCGAGGTTCACGTCCGCCACCGGCGAGACCTCGGTGTCGACCGCTTCGCGGTTGTACGGCTGTTCGGTGAGCCAGCGGGGACGGCGTGCGTACAGCCCGTGCCCCGCCATGTCCACCGCGACGGCAGGCCGTCCGGCGGCCACCAGGTGGGGGATGACTTCGCTCCAGCACCAGGAACCGTGCCAGAAACCGTGGACCAACACCAGCGTGGACATGATCGCTCCTTCGGGTGATGCGTGGATCAAGGCTCGTGGGGATCGAGGGGACGGTGGCGGCGACGACCGGGCCGGCGGTGGCGGCCAGGCGTGATCATCGGCGCAGGGCGGAACGGTCTCGTGATCCGTACCGCATGCGTCGTGCGGAGCCCGGGGATGTCGTCAGCGTCGGCCGGTCAGGAGGCGGGGCGGATCAGCCCGACCGCGGGGTCCGATCGCCACCGGGGAGCGGCGAGGCGCCGACCCACGTCGCCCCGTCGGTGTCCGCGGTCGTGAACCGCGAGGAGCCGCCGGATGCCGGCTCCGGTTCGGTGAGACGGCGGCGGGTGCGTGGGGTGAGCGGCATGGCTGATCGGTCTTTCAGGTCGGCCAGGGGGCAGTGATCAGGAGACGGCGCCGTCCCCTGGTCGGGCCGCTACGCGGCGCATCGGTGCTGCGGCCGTCGGCAGGCGAGAGCGGCCGAGGAACCCAGCGCGCCACCGGCGATCCTCTGCTTCCATCGGTGGAAGATCTTAGTCGGCACCGACCTTCATCCGAGGACGAGGGGAGATCGGCGGATGAATCGCCGATGATCGGGCACAGGTCGTCGGCCGTACCGCTCCGCATGCCGGACCAGGGCTGCGACGGCAAGGGGTGACCGCGGCATCACGGACCGCTGGTCACCTCTGCGGTGGTCGCGGCGATGGTGGACGTCCGGCCGCCCGCAGACACCACTGGAACCACACCGTCCGGATACGCGTGCCGGCGCCGCGCCCAGCCCTACCATGAGTCGGTGACCGGGAAGGCGGACCTGTTCGACGTTCACCGGCTCCGCCTGACCGAGACGGCCGCGCCGCGCCTGTCCCCGGAAGAGCAGGAGGCCAGGGACCGCGCGTGGGCCGGAGCGGTCCAGGCCAACCCGGCCCTTTTCGACGGCCCGGTCGTGGCGTGCACCGGAGTGGAATGGGAGACCCCGCACAGCCTCGTCCTGTCGTGGACCCGGGTGACGTACCGGCACTACGCGCTGCGCCTGGTCCCGGGAGCCACCGCGCTGCCGTCGCTGTTCGTGAACGTCGTGCAGCCGACCGGCGACGGGCGGATGCTCGTGGTGCGCATGTCCCCGTCGACGTCCGCCCCCGGCCGCTGGCAACTGCCGGGCGGCTGCGTCGAACCGCCCGGAGACCACGAACCCATGGACGAGGCGGCGCTGCGGCGCAACGCCGCCCGCGAACTGGCGGAGGAGATCGGCGTCGACGCCGCACCCGAGGACCTGACCCTGTGGGCCGTCACACGCGGTGAGGACCGAAGCATCGGCCTGGTCTTCCTCGCCCCGCCGCGGCCGGCGCCGCTGCTGCAGGAAAGCTTCGCCGCCCTGGTGGCCGCCGAGCAGGCCGCAGGACGTGAACCCGAACTCGACCGGATCACCCTGATCGGCTCGGCGGCGGAGCTTTCGGACCTGGACGGCCCGCACGCCGACTACCTGGAGCCGGTCGTGCGCCGCTGCACCCGGACCGTCCACGGTGTCGCCGGGCCGCCGTAGGGCAGCGCGATGGTACGGGCCGGTGGCCGCCGTAGGGAGGTACTGCCGGTGCCCCCTTCGCCGGTGACCGGTTACGCACGCCGGCCTGGGGTTACTAGACAACGTGGTGCTCCTCCCGCCGGATGTCAGCCGGTGACCGGAGAGGACCGCGCCCGGCCCGGCGGTGCGCCGTCTGACGTTCCGGGCTCCCATGTGCACGCGGCACGACCGGAGACCTGCCGGCGCGCACCTCCCCGAGTGAAGGAATCCCCTCATGCGCGGAGCAGTGATCCACGCCCCTGGCGAAATCCGGTCCGAGACCCTGGACGACCCGAGGATCCTCCACCCCGCTGACGCGATCACCCGCACCGCGGTGACGTGCGTGTGCGGCTCGGACCTGTGGTCCTACCGCGGCGCGGAGCCGATCGATGCGCCGCATCCGATGAGCCACGAGTACGTCGGTTCGTGGAGGAGGTCGGATCGGAGGTGACCGCGGTGAAGCCGGGGCAGTTCGTCGTCGGGTCGTCCGCGACCTCGGACAACACGTGCGCCAACTGCCGCAACGGCTTCCAGGCCAACTGTGTGCACCGTGAGTTCATGAGTACCTGCCAGGCCGAATACGTCCGCATCCCCAACGCCCAGGGCACGCTCGTGGCCGCCGACGGCATACCCGATGAGGGGTTCTGGCCGGGACTGCTGGCCGTCTCCGACGTGATGGGAACCGGCTGGTGGGCCGCTGACGCCGCCGAGGTCCGCCCCGGCTCCACCGCCGTGGTCGTCGGCGACGGCGCGGTCGGCTTGTGCGCGGTGATCGCGGCCAAGCAGATGGGCGCCGAGCGGATCATCGCCATGTCCCGGCACGAGCCGCGGCAGGAACCGGCCCGCGCGTTCGGCGCGACCGACATCGTCACCGGGCGCGGCGAGCAGGGCGTGGCCCGGATCAAGGAGCTGACCGGCGGGATCGGCGCCGACAGCGTGCTGGAGTGCGTCGGCACCCCCGAGGCGATGCGCCAGGCCCTGCACTCGGCCCGGCCGGGCGGCGACGTCGGGTTCGTCGGCGTCCCCCACGGCGTGACGATCGACGGGCAGGAGCTGTTCCACTCCCACGTCGGCCTGCGCGGCGGCCCCGCTCCCGTGCGCCGTTACCTGCCCGACCTGATCGATCGGGTCCTGACCGGCGCCATCGACCCGCGCGGGGTCTTCGACCTCACCCTGCCCCTGGAGCAGGTCGCCGAAGGCTACAAGGCCATGGACGAACGCCGCGCCGTCAAGCCCCTCCTGAAGCCCTGACCCCGGCGGCCCCGGCGCCGAGACCTGACAACCCTTCTTGGAAGGCGGCCGCTCCCACCCCGCCCGCGCAGGTTGCTCGCCCGCCCGTCCGGGTACGAGTACTCGGCGTCTCGGCATCGGGGGAGAACGTCTGGGAGGTCGCCGTGAACAGGCCGGCGCAACGGTTCTCCGATGCGCTGTTCCCGCACGGCACGAACGAGCACGGCCCCCTGCCGGCGCTGCTCGTCATGCTGCTGGTCTCGTCAGGTCTCGTCGACGCCGTCACCTTTCTCGGCCTGAACAGCGTCTTCGTGGCCAACATAACCGGCAACGTGGTCTTCGCCGGCTTCGCGATCGCCGGCCAGCCTCGACACCAGCTCTGGGCGCACCTGCTGGCCCTGGCCGCCTTCGCCGCCGGGGCGTGGAGCGAGGGCCGCGTGGTCAGAAGGATCCGGGAACCCCGCCGCCGACTGTTCCACCTCACGGTCACGCACGCGGCCCTGGTGGCGGCGGCGCTCGCCGTGGTCCTGCTGGCGGGCGAGAAGGGCACGGGCCCGCAGGTGGCGCTCATCGTGCTGCTCGGCTACGGCATGGGCATGCAGAACGCCGTCGCGCTCCGCATGGCGGTACCCGACCTGGTCAACATCACGGTCGTCACGAGCATCGTCACCCGGCTGGTCTCGCAGGCGCCCGCGCAGGCGTGGCGGCGCCGGGCGTGCGCGGTGGCCGCCCTGTTCGCCGGCGCGCTCCTGGGCACCGTGCTCTACCTGGTCGCCGGCATGGCCGCGCCGCTGACGGCGGACCTCCTCCTGCTCGTCCTCATCGCCTACATGGCCCGCGACGTCCTCCCGGACCCGGCCCGGCGGTAGGGGCGGGCGGGGCGGCCGAAGCGCGCGGGGCCGCGCGAGGCCCCGGAGGGCACCTCGGCCCCGCGCGCTGAGCATCGCAGCGGCCGGTAACCGTACACGGACCGCCCGGCGCCGAACAGCTGTCGCCGCGCTGATGCGGGTGCAGGCCACGCTCTTCCCGCTCGGCCACCGCGGGAGATCAGGACACGACGAAGGTGGTTCTCGGGGTCGGCTTTCGGGTGAGGCGGGTCGGCTCCCGACGGCCCTATAACGCTCTGGGCACAGGCGGCACATCAGCGCGGTCCGGCCGGAAAGATCGTGAGCATGGAGGAGTGGGCGAGGCTAATCGAGGCGATCAGCGGACTGGTCTCGGGGATAGCTTGGCCTGTCGCGATCACGCTGTCGGTGTGGATGATCATTCGACGGCATCGCGAGGCGGTCGATCGGTTCATCGACCGGGTGAAAGTAGTCTCGTATCCCGGAGGACACATCGACCTCACCGAGATAGAGGCCCAGGAAGCCCACGTCGAAGAGCTGACCAAGCAGGTGAGCTCACCCGAATCCGACGAGGAGCGGAGGCGGGAGGTCGCGACCCGCCTCGCCGAAGAGGCGACGAAGCTGGGGAGACTACGTCAAGATGTGGATTGGCTGAGATCCCTGGATGAGGGAAAGCCGTATCCCGTACGGTTCCGGTCCGTCACCCCCGGCGGGAAAGTACAGGAGTCGACCGCCTATTTCTATCCCATCCCTTCAACGGTCGACCCTCACACGAAGGGTTTGATCCGCAGGCTGCTGGAACAGCTCACCAAGCGTGCGAAGCACGATAAGGACGACGAGGGCTCACCACCCGTCGACACGAAGAAGTAGAAGAAGCAGCCGACGCACGCGAGGGCTTCCTTCCTCGGGTGCGGCATGGGAACGTGTCGGTGGGGGCCGGGGTGTATCGCTCGCCGGGCCCGGGTGAGGGCGGCGGCGCGGAGCGCGGCGAGGTCCTCGGGGTGGAGCGGGCCCGGCATCGGTAAAGATCATCTGCGGACGGCACCTGCACGATCCTGACAGAGCACCCTGATCACCAGCGGAAACGGCCACGACCTGGACGAGGAGCGGCCCCGTAAGCGACCATGACCGCCCTTGATGCCATGGCGCGGCAGCTCGGCGCTCGGGCATGATGATCGGGTGAGTAGCGGCGCTGAGAAGGACGGCGATCGGTTTCGGGATCCGCTGGTTCGGGTGTACCAGTTCACGGACAGCGTCCTGGTGCGCTGTCCCGTTTGCGATGGATGCGCGGTTGTATTGAGACATCCCGCCAGCCCGGAATACCCGCCGAGGTTCCCTGAGTTGTCGGGGGTCCGCCGACGGCTTCGGTGCAGGGCCTGCGGATTCTTCAACGACGAATCTCCCTCCGTGGCCGTGATGGGTGGGCCGATCGACCCCTTCTTCCGGCTTCCGCTATGGCTGCAAGCCAACTGCCGCGGCTACACCCTGTGGGCCTACAACGTGCACCACCTCGATCTGCTGGAGTCCTACATCGCGGCACGGTTGAGGGAACGACGCGCGATGCCGGGTTCGATGAGCATGCTTGCCCGGCTTCCGGTCTGGATGAAATCGGCCAAGAACCGCGACGAGGTGCTGCGGGTCATCAGCAGAATGCGGGCCACACTCCCCCGTTCATGACGGCCGGCGCCTCACCCGTCCGCCGTCCTCCGCGAAGCCGCAACGCCCCGCCGAGACGCGATCTGCCACATGGACGCCATTCGTGATCGACCTGCGGACATGCGGCTCGGGCAGTCCGGGATGCCGATCGCGTCCCCGTGGTTTCTCGCCGTCCCCCTGTTCTCCGTCCCATCAGCCGCACAACGGGCACGGGTCTTCGCCTCGTCGGCAGCCTGGTCCTCCCCGTAGCCGTCGGCCCCAAGGCCGGATCCGCCGAGGGTAATCACGTAGCGACGCCCGGTAGACGCCCTCGACCGGTAGGCGCGGCCGGAACACTCGGGCAACGAGGAGGACGAGAAGCGCCGGCGGTCCGGTCAGTTGCCGGCGAAGGCCTGGAGCGCGGGCAGTGCCCCGCCCTCGAAGTCGAACAGGGCGGTGCTGCTGACCACGTGTCGCCGCCGACCTGCCAGCCGCCCCCGCCGGCCGGAATCATGACCGGGTCCCGGTAGAGGGCCCCGACCACCGCCCCGTCCTGACGGACCTTCAGGCCGGCGAACAGCTCGTACAGGAGGTCCCACCGGCCTTCGGGGGTCTCCCCGTAGGGCACGGGACCGTTGTCGAGGAGTTGGCCTTCGACACCGCCGTCAGGAGAACGGCGAGCGCTCGGCGAGTGTGCATGGGACTCCTCGGCGACACCGGGGACGCGCCACGCCTCCCCCATAAAATACTACTATTAAGGAGGAAAAAACATACTAATATGGTGCGGCATGGAACAGATCACGGATCCGGTGGCCGAGCACGGCGAGGGACCGGTGTGGATGCGAGGCGGCCTGTACTGGGTGGACATGCTGGCCGGTGACATGCTGGCCCTGGACCCTCGAACGGGCGGCGTCACCCGCACGCACCTGGACACCGTCGCGGCCGTCATCCGGCCGCGGGTTTCCGGTGGCCTGGTCGTGGCGGTCGAGAACGGTTTTCTCCTGCTCGACGCGGAGGGCGGGGAGGAACGGCGCATCCCCGTGCTCGGCGCCGGTGTGCGCATGAACGAGGGCGCCTGCGATCCGGACGGGCGGTTCTACGCGGGTTCGATGGCCTGGGACGCGTCCCCCGGCAGGGGTGCGCTGTACCGGCTCGACCCGGACGGCTCGGTCCACACCGTGCTGAGCGAGGTGACGATCTCCAACGGTCTGGGCTGGAGCCCGGACGGCGCGACCGCCTACTACGTCGACACCCCCACCGGGCGGATCGACGCCTTCGACTACGACCCGAGCACCGGTCTGACCGGTCGTCGCCGCTTCGCGGTGATCGACGACGAGCACGGCCGGCCGGACGGGCTGACGGTCGACCGGGAGGGGTATGTGTGGGTGGCGCTGTGGGGCGGCGGCGCGGTGCACCGTTACGCACCGGACGGCCGGCTCGACGCCCGCCTACCGGTGCCCGCCGCGCAGGTCACCGCCTGCACGTTCGGCGGCCCCGACCTGCGCGACCTCTACGTGACGACCTCCCGGCTCGGCCTGGCCGATGCCGAGCCGCTCGCGGGGGCGGTGTTCCGGCAGCGCGTCGGCGTGAGCGGCCTGCCGACCACCGCGTTCGCGCATTAGCCGATCCCCCGCCCGGCGTCGGCCGCCGGGCCGCCCCCTCGCCGATCCGGGTTTCGCGCGCGGGATGACCGGCCGGGCCGACGTGGTACCTCCGGCGCCGCGTCCGACCGGCCGGACCCCGGTCGCCGTCACCGGCGTGACTCATCGGGCTCTGACCGGCCCGACGGTCTTCCGGACCCGGTGTCACCACTCGGCGAAGGAGCCGTCAGGGTGCCGCCACACCGGGTTGCGCCAGCGGTGGCCCCGCCGCGCCATCCGCTCCACCTCCGCCTCGTCGATCTCGATGCCGAGCCCGGGGCGGGTGGTGCGGGTGGCATACCCGCCGGTGAAGGTGAACGGGGCGGGATCGACGAGATAGTCCAGGACGTCGTTGCCCACGTTGTAGTGGATGCCGATGCTCTGCTCCTGGATGAGGAAGTTGGGGACGGCGAAGGCCAGTTGCAGGCTGGCGGCCAGCGAGATGGGGCCGAGCGGGCAGTGCGGGGCCATGGTCACGTCATAGGCCTCGGCCATCGCGGCGATTCGGCGCACCTCCGAGATCCCGCCGGCATGGCTCACATCCGGTTGGGCCACCGCGATGCCGTGCCCGATGACATCACGGAAGTCCCACCGTGAGAACAGCCGCTCCCCGGTCGCGAGCGGGATCGACGTGCTCGCGGCGAGCGCGGCCAGGTTACGCGAGTGCTCGGGCAGCACCGCCTCCTCCACGAACAGCGGCATGTACGGCTCCAGCAGCGGCAGCAGCCGTCGGGCCATGGCGGTGGAGGCCCGGCCGTGCAGATCCACCACCAGGTCGTTGTGCTCGCCGATGGCCTCGCGCACGGCGGCGACACGCTGGACGACCTCCATGGTGCGGGCCGGGGTGTCGATGGCGGTCAGCATGGCGGAGCCGTTCATCTTGACGGCGGTGAACCCGGCCTCGATCTGCGCCGCGGCGAGCTCGGCCACCTCGGCGGGCTGGTCTCCGCCGATCCAGGCGTACACGCGGACCTTCTCGCGTACCGGGCCGCCGAGCAACTGGTACACGGGCAGTCCGACGGCCTTGCCCGCGATGTCCCACAGGGCCTGGTCGATGCCGGCGACCGCGCTGGACAGCACCGGGCCGCCCCGGTAGAAGCCGCCCTTGGTGAGGACCTGCCAGTGGTCCTCGATGCGCAGCGGGTCCTCGCCGATCAGGTGGTCGGCCAGTTCGGCGACGGCGGCCCGGACGGTTTCGGCCCGGCCTTCGACGACCGGCTCGCCCCAGCCGGTGATGCCCTCGTCGGTGCGGATGCGCAGGAACAGCCAGCGGGGAGGGACGAGGAAGGTGTCCATGGAGACGATCTTCATGGGGCTCCGTTCCAGGAGGAGGTGGTGGAGACGATCTATGAGGAGGTGGTGGAGATGCTCCAGCCGCCGTCGACGTTGAGACAGGCGCCGGTGATGAAGGAGGCCTCCGGCGCGGCGAGGAAGGCGACGGCCGCGGCCACCTCGTCGGGGGTGCCGAAGCGGCCCGCCGGGGTCTCGGCGATGGTGGCGGCCCTCCCCTGCTCGTCGATGCCGTCCCACGCGGGGCTCATGATCGGGCCGGGCACGACCGCGTTGACGCGCACCCGAGGGGCGTACTCGACGGCGAGCTGCCGGGTCAGCGACTGCAGGCCGCCCTTGGCCGCGGCGTACGGCGCGCATCCGGGGATGCCGGTCTGAGCGTGCACGGGGGAGGTGATGACCGTGGCGCCGGAGGTCTCGGCCAG
>Ga0079224_100015754_pt1 | contig 10599 bp, 12 predicted proteins | sample Stecom2015_FD_80414 | JGI IMG/M metagenome (GOLD analysis project Ga0079224, IMG submission 80414) | Agricultural soil microbial communities from Utah to study Nitrogen management - Steer compost 2015 | ecosystem: Environmental > Terrestrial > Soil > Agricultural land | place: USA: Utah...
AAATTCTTTCGTAATTTGCAATTAAGTTGTTCATCGTGAAATGTTTTATAGCTAAAACAATTTACTGATTTTCAATCAGATGGACAACTTTTTTATCCTAATTCATAATGCACAACGGGTAAATTAAAGAAATATACAAATGAAAAAATCAGTTTTTATATTGGTAATCTTGGCTTTCATATGGGGTTTAACGTCTTGTGAATCCAATAAAATTCAGAACGAAACCGATGAAAAAACCGGTGAAGTTTGGACGGAAGGTGTTACAACCATTTCCGGAACCATTTCGAGCGTTACGCAGGAAAAAGACGGACAAACCATAGTTTTGACAAACAACAAAGGCATTACCTACACTGCGGTCATCAGCATTCCGAATTTACGTGAAAACGCTTCCCAATACAGAAAATTCGAAGTTGGCGAAACCGTAAGTTTCAAAGGTGAATTTTTCAAATTAGGGGAAGAGAACCGAATGGTCGTTCGTGAAGTTTTGGAAATGAGGTAGTAAATATGAAAAACATTCTACCTTACGGTTTTTTGATTTTTATCGTTTTTTCTTGCACTAATTATTTTAATTCTACTCAAAAAAAAATAGTGGATGATGATTCTTCTTTGCAAAAAATTAAACTGGGAAAACCTTTAATTTACCAAGAAGAAATCAGTTTCTAATCCCGAATTTCTCTTTATAAACTTCAAAATCTTCCATCAGTTTTTCTTCAATCGCTTTCGGCATCCTTCGGGTAGCTTCAAATTCGGTGGTGCTGAGCGACGGGAATTCAGTTCTCGTTGGAATGATTTCTGTGGAACTGATCAGCATATCGATTTCAATTTCATACTGCCGATAAGCAACCGAATGAAAAGTATCGTTGGCATAAATTGGAACTTCACGTTGTTCAATCAGGAATCCGGCATCGGCTTCTGAGTCTACAAAATGACAAGTTACGCCCAAGGGTTGTTGATTGTGAATCGCCCATTTCAACGAATCCAACCCACGAACTTTGGGCAACCATCCCGGATGCGAATTAATCAGTTTATGATTTTCGACCAATTCATCGGGTAATAAACCGGCGCCCGCAATCAAAATGAAATCGGCTTTGTGTCGGTTTAAATATAAATTTATTTGGTCTGCTTTAATTTCTTGAAAACGGAATTGCAATCGCTCACATAAAACTTCGGGCATTACATCAATTGCAGTTGATGGACGATGCGCATAAATCGGTTTGAATGGATTTTCACGAAAAACAAAGGGCAAAGCCAAAACACTAACGTTCTGATAACCTTTTGCTTTCAGTTGAAATAAAACATCTTGTGTTTTTCGGTGTGGTGTGTTGTAGGAAATTACAACTATCTCTGATTGATTCACTTAGATAAAATGTGTGTTTTATGGTATTCAACTAAATTGTCGATGGGTTTTCTTACGATATGCCCAACTTCCAAATGAAATTCTGCAGCAGCTGCGCGAATGATGTCTTCGTAATAATGCGCCACCGAACCGATGAAATTTACTTCTGAAAAACGAGCTTCTGAATGTGGCAAAACCTGATTTTCAAAAAATGCACGCATCGAATCGTACACTAAATTCTGAAAATAAGGTTCTTCTTTATGTTCGTGCACAAATTTACTGAAGGAAGCCAAATAGGCGTTTGCCAAAGGTTTCTGGTAAACATTGACATTCAATTCGCTAATTGTTAAATGGTAAGTTTCCTGGAATTTATCTGCCAAATGTTGCGGCATTTTTTTAGAAAAATAAGCGTGCAATAATTTTTTCCCCATGTGGTTTCCGCTACCTTCGTCGCCCAAAATATAAGCGAGTGAAGGAGTCGCTTCCGTTAATTTTTTGCCATCGAAATAACAAGCATTCGATCCTGTTCCCAAAATACAAACAATGGCGGGCGTACCTCTGTAAACAGCATAGCAAGCGGCGAGTAAATCATGGTCAACCAAAATTTCAGCATTTGAAAAAATATTGGCAAAACCGTTTTTAACAATTTCCCGAAGAAAATCGGCAGAACAACCTGCACCGTAAAAATAAATATGTGTAATTTCACCCGCCACCGATTTTAATTCTTGGTTTTTATTCACTTCCAACTCAATTGAATCTGAATCAATATGATAAGGATTAAATCCAATGGTTTGGGTACGAAATTTTTCGCTGTGATCTTCGTTTAGAATCACCCAATCTGTCTTTGTCGAGCCGCTGTCTGCAATTGCTATCATCTATTCTAACTATTAAGGTTTGCTAAATTAAACTTCCTGAATCATTCCTGCAAATGAAAAGGAGAGAGTTTACGTTGGAACTTCTCTCCTTTAAAATAATATCAAATACCGGTTTAATGCGGCGCATGGATTTCTACTTCCGTAAAGAGTTGTTGCTCATTCCCGGAAGTGTCCACCAAATAAATCCCTACATGGTAATGCCCTTCGTGAATCGGCTCACCGTTAATTTCCAAAGGAATTGGAATCTCTTTGTCGGCTGTATAATTTTGCGGACTTCCTGTGATAGGGTGTGATTCGGCGTAAAACCATTCTTCTTCTTCACCATTTTTATGGATATGACCGTCACCGGCACTATGAATTTCAATTTTATAAGAAGCAAGTCCTACATTATCAGAAAATTCAGCATTTAGATGCATAATTTCGCCAAAATGTAATTCGGCATCATTTTGAGGTTCGTTTAAGACAATGACAGGCTTTTGGGTATCCAAACCGTTGTCATCGTCACTTGAGCAGGAAATAATTCCCAAAGTTCCTGCTATAATAATCATTGAAATCTTGATTGTATTTTTCATTTTATTTTATAATTTATTGATTTAAAAAAAATTAAATTAGTTAACTAAATAATTAAGTTAATTGGAGGGCCTCGCAAATAAAATCCTTTGTTTGCATTTATTTTATAAACAAAAACCTTAATTCTCTCTTTTACCGTGAGAGGGATTTTTTTGGGTTTAATCAAATATTTGTAACTCAAATCAAGTGATTCGGAAGAAGGAACTTTAAAAAAGAATTGTTCACAATTATGGTTTTTCGGATTTTGATTTTGAATATTTATTTCTTTTTGACAAATGGAATTTTTAGCCAAATGATCTACCCAAACAAAATGGTAAATATTTAAAAAATTGGGTAGAAAAAAAATTCCAATCAATAGGAGAGAAGCGATATGTTGTTTTACCCATTTCATTTTCCAAAAGGAATCTGAATAATTAACTGAATGTTTCTTCCCATTTCAGGAATTTCCAAAGCACGGTAAAAGCTCATGTGGTTGAAGTACTTTTTATTTGTTAAATTTTGTACCGTTAAAATTAAATTGGGTTCAAAAGAATTGAATTTGAATCCGGCATTTATTCCGGTGCCGAAAAGAGTATAACCGTTGGTGATTTCTTCATTTCTGGCGATCCTGCTTTGCTTTGAAGCGATTTTCACATTCCCCGAAATTTCCAAATGATCAACAAAACCCTTGTTGTTCAATAATTTGTAACGCCATTCATTAAAAACGGACAATGGCGGACTGAAAGGCAGCGGAAAATCTCCATTTCGATGAATTTGTTTGTTATACAAATATTCCAAAGTTAAGAATCCGTTTAGCCTCTCAAAAAATTCCTTTTCGGCTTTGAATTCGATTCCGGTTATAAGCGCCTCGCTTTCCGTGTACTGATAGATTTGGCCGCCATGAGGTAGGGGAGAAAAAATGCCGCTGGGCTCCAAAAATATATAATTTTGGAAATAATAAAAATAGGGATTCAGTTGCAGATTCCAGTTTTCGGGATGGTAAGCAATTTTCAAATCTGCCGTCCAACCTTTTTCCGGACTTAAATCAGGATTTCCTTTTTCATGACGAAATGAACCATGGTGAATGCCGTTCGAAGCCAATTCAATGGCTGTCGGAACCCGGAAATTACTGGCTAAATTCAGGTGGAAATCCCAATTTTTATCCGGCTGAAATAAAGCACCTACCGCATAGTTAAAATTATGGTAATTGTTTTTTAAATCTGAACTTCTTTGTGCAAACTGATTGGATTCTGATTCTGAATAACCATTAGAAATCAAAAACTGAAAAAGGTAAGGGTCATAAAAAGAAGAAGTCAGCAATCGTGTAAAATCGTAACGGATTCCGTAATTAAAGCTCCATTCGGGGGAAATTTCCCAATCATTAATGGCAAAAGCCGAAAGATTTGTCCGACCGAATTCAGGCAGCAAAAAATTATAGCCCTTTATGTAATTGTTTTGAAATTGAGAGTGTACGCCCAGTGTCCATTTATATTTTCGACTAAAAACATGTTGGTATTTAATTTGGGCATCATAAGTATTGAGTTGAAAGTCCAATTCCAAATCAGGATTCGAAATAGGTGGTTGTTGATTGTTTCCAAAATGGGTATGAAATTCACTCCATTCCTGGCGGTGGTTATTCTGATAACCCAGTAAAAAATGTAAGGAATTACGGTCAAAACGCAAAGTAGATTCACTGCTGAATTTAAAATGATTTACATTTTGATAGGGATATTCAATATTCCTCCTGTCCCCGTCGTCCTGAACCCGATCCAGCGACGGAACTCCATGCGCACCCGGAAAAAAACCCAATTTCTGATAATAATTGCTGATGTTTAGAACAGTTTCAAATTGAGCCGAAACATATCCGATTTGGGTAGATACGGCGTAATCTCGTCCGGCTGTATTTTTCAATCTTTCTTTATAAATTGGGACATTTCGCGTTAAATAAATAATCTGATCAGTGGGAACGGTATAATCTCCCAAGTCGGTATAGTTGCCCGAAAGTTTATAGTAAAACTTTTCAGCTCTGTGCGTCAGGTTGAGGGAAGATCCAAAAGATTGATTGACCGACCTGCCCACGAGGTTCCATTCGCCTTCGAACGAATGGGGAAGAGGCTTAACGGTATTTTTCACCTCAATCACACCGCCCATAGCATCGCTCCCGTATGCCAGCGTGTTGGCACCTTTGAGGATTTCCACTGATTCAATGCTCCATGGGTTGATTTCCAAACCATGATCCGCGCCCCATTGCTGACCTTCCTGTTTGATTCCGTTTTCCACAACCGAAATGCGGTTAAATCCCAATCCGCGGATAACCGGTTTTGAAGTCCCGGAGCCGATTTCCATCGCCTGAACGCCGGGTATTTTTTCAAGTGACTTTGCCAAAGAACCTGCAAATTCTTCTTTTATGAATTGACGATCTACCCATTCTCTGTTTTCAATATTTTTTTCGTGGGAATGGTGAATTACGGTTTCGCTTAATTCATAAATTTCTTCGGTTAAAATAAAATCTTTTACAGTGTCAGAAACCAAGTCAAAATTGATTTCTAATGTATGATACCCTGCTTTTTCTATTTGAATACTAATTTTCCCGGGCGCTGAAAAAGTCAGAATATAATTTCCCTCTGAATCACTGTAAGATTTTGATTCTGAAGAAGAAACCAATACGTCATCCAACGGAATTCCATAATTATCCTGAATTTTTCCTTTTAATATAATTTGTGAACTTGCGGGGATACTGAACAATAACAGCATCATCCACAACCAATTTGTTTGCATAAAATGATTTAAAAATGAATAAACTAAATTTCAGCCAGGTAGTTTTATGCAATAGTGGGTGGTGCGCGGAGCTGCTTGGTGCTTTGAATGGATATGGTATGGATAGATTTATATCCGAATGATTCAGTTAAAAAATTTGAAAATTCCTGAATTTTAAAGTCAAAATCGGTAACCGCAAATTCAGTCGCAGCAGGCAAAGTAAAATCACAAAGAAAACAAATGTTTTTATGCTGAATTTGTGGAATATTTGAATCATTCTGTTGGGAATGATGAGATGTACCGTGGCTATGTGCAAGCTGGTGAACAGGTTGAAGGAAAACCACCATCATAAAAATGGCAGTAACAAAAACCGAAATAATTTGTTTTCCTCTCACATTCATAGAAGCAAAGATAGGATTTAGTTTTCAATACCTTTAAGTTGCTTCAAATTCTTTCCAAGCCGACGTAGAAAAATACCGTAAATGAGTCCGTAATAAAGTCCGCAGAAAATCAAAACAAACGCGATGTTGACTGCTGCCATGATATAACCTACCTGACGGGCTGATTTGTGCATGGTCTCAACCGATTCGTCTTCATGGGGAATAGCATTTATATAGGTATTCACTCCCATTTCCATCATGATGGGCACAAAGATGATTAAAGTAAAGGTTATCCAGAGAACAATGAACCACATCACGATTTTCCGGAATTTAAGTATGGTAGACATCAAAGATTGAACAGAAAGGGAAGAAGAAATTTTCCTGTAAAAGTAAAACATAATTAAAAAGCAAATCACTGAACCCAATAGTCCTAAATGCGATAAATTTTCCATTTTGTCAAAAACATCTTGTCCCACGATTTTTATAGTTTCTTCTGAATAGAAGTGTTTTCCCGAAAAAAAAGTCCAAAGAGAAAATACAACCCCTATCAGAACTTCAATAATCGTTATGATAAACAACCATTGAACGGAATTCACTGATTTCCTATGAATCATTTTGAAAATGTCCTCCCGTTCATAGCTTTTGCCCTCAGGCTGACTTTTCCACAATGACTTTAAATCGTCCAGTTCCTCGTTTGAATTAATATCTTTCATGTTCTTGCTGTCATCATTTCTTTTAATTTGTCCTTTGCCCGATTCATTTTCACTCGGGCATTTACTTCTGAAATTCCCAAAGTTTGAGCGATGTCCTTGTAGGGCATATCTTCCAGATACAACAAAACCAAAGCCCTGTCTACATCATTCAGTTTCTTTATAGCCATATAAAGAAGTTTTAACCTTTCTTCCTTTTCTTCATCGTATTCGCTCGCCTTGACATCAAAATAAGTTTGTCCGTCAATGGAGGAGGTGGGGATAATTCTGCTTTTTTTTCTAATTAAAGTAATGGCCGTATTCAAACCGACCCTGTACATCCAGGTGCTGAATTTTGAATCGCCTTTAAAGGAATCAAAGGATTTCCATAATTGCAATACAATTTCCTGAAACAAATCCTCATGCGCTTCGGGGCTATCGGTATAGATCCGGCAGACCTTGTGCACAATCCCCTGATTGCTCTGGATTAATTCAGTAAATTCAATTTCCCTGGATTTCAATTTTCTTATATATAAGTATGCAAAAATAGTATAGTTGTTACAAACTATTATAATATCATAAAAGAAAACCCTATAAATGAAGAAACCCTCGCTCAATAAAGAGCGAGGGTATTCCCCCTAACCAACTTAAACCTAATGAAAATAGTATTTCTATCTATTTTCACTACAAAAGTATAAGATTAAATACAATTGACCTAATAATTTAGAAAAAAAAATTAAAATATTACATTTGATTCACTTTCATCGCCTGACTTGGAGTGATTTTGGATATGAGATAAGAAGGAGCCATTAAGACGATTGCCGATATCAGAACAGCACAAATATTCAATATAACTATCTGATTTACGTCTAAATATACAGGAGCAGTAGACAAATAATAATTTTCAGCCGGAAGTCTGACGACCCCAAAATATTTTTGAATCAACAACAATCCGATTCCCAAAAAATTTCCAATAATTAAACCCGGAATCATTATAAAAACCGCATAATAAATGAAAATCAATCTGATTCTCCAGTTAGAAGCGCCCAGTGTTTTAAGTAGACCAATGGAGTGGGTGCGTTCCAGAATTAAGATAAGCAATACCATTATCATATTAATTACCACCACAACCATCATTATAAACAAGACAACAAAAATATTGGTATCAAAAATCTGAATCCAATCATTTATCTGGCTAAATGAACTGGTTGCCGACTGGGCATAAAGCTGAAAATCAATTTGGTCATTTACTTTATTGGTAATTTCGTCCAGCTTTTCGATATCATTGGTAAAAAGTTCAAACCCACCCACCACATTTTCATCCCACTTGTTTAAGCGCTGAATATGTTTGATGTCACCAATCACATAAATATCATCAAAATCTTTAATATCTGTACTGAAAATTCCGGTTATATTAAAACGTCGGTATATAGGTTTCCCCGAATCCTGAATGAAATAGGTAACAAAAGAACTGTCAACATCCAAATGCAATTCTTTGGCAATTTTCTGAGATATTACAACATCGTTGGTAACTTTATCTTTTTGAATGTTGGGGAATTTACCTTTGAACAAATAAGATTGAAATCGTTTTTTGTCATAATCCGTTCCAACACCCTTTAAAAATATTCCGCTGAAATTATCGGCTGTTCTAATGATTCCACCTTTTACGGCAATTGCCTGAACATGGGTGATTTCAGGAATGGATTTAAATTCGGGGTAAAATTCCTGATGAATGGAAACCGAATCCGAATTAAAAGACTGATTACTGTTATAAGGTTTTATGGTAATATGTCCGTTGAAATCCGCAAGCTTCTGTTTGATTCCCTTTCTGGCACCAATCCCGGTTGATAAAGTAATTAAAGCAACCATAATCCCAATTGCGACCGCTATTTGGCCAATACGGATGATCGTGGTAGATAGGTTATTTTTACTACTTTTACCGAACGCTATTTTTTTTGCAAACCACCAGGTGAAATTCAATCCTAAAAAATTTAATTATGATTCAAAAACTCTTCAAATATACACTAATTGCTTTATTCCTTTTCAATTCTTCTTTTGGACAAATATTTTCGGAAGAATCCAAAATTGAAAAAAAGCATGACGCAACGCTGATTACAAAACAAGAAATCATTACAGGTGCCGAACAATCTGCTTTATATCTTCCAAAACTCAAAGGAAAAAGAGTAGGGGTGGTGACGAACCAAACCGGGATTACAAAAGGCAATGAAATAATTGGAAAAACTTCATGTAAAAAAAATCCGGTAACAAGTGATTGCGCTTTGTTTGCTCAAATCAGCATAGTGGATTTCCTGATTGAAAATGGAGTAGAAGTGACAAAGATTTTTTCACCCGAACACGGTTTCCGGGGAGATGCCGATGCTGGCGAAACCGTAAAATCAGGAAAAGACATTCAAACCGGCTTGCCGATTGTTTCTCTCTATGGAAAAAATAAAAAACCCACTGCGGAACAATTTGCCGATTTGGATATAATTCTATTTGATATTCAAGATGTTGGCGCAAGGTTTTACACCTATATTTCTACGCTACATTATGTGATGGAAACCGCTGCCGAAACAGGGAAGAAGGTAATTGTTTTAGACCGACCAAATCCAAACGGACATTATGTAGACGGACCTGTTTTGAAAAAAGGATTTGAGTCGTTTGTGGGAATGCATCCGGTTCCTATTGTTTATGGAATGACGATTGGCGAATATGCGCAGATGATCAATGGCGAAGGCTGGATTGCCAATAAAGTGAAATGCGATTTGGAAGTGATTCCTTTGAAAAACTATACGCACAGTACCCCATATTCACTTCCTATAAAACCGTCTCCCAATTTGCCCAACGATACATCCATCAATTTATATCCGTCAACCTGTTTTTTTGAGGCCATTAACGGGAGCGAAGGAAGAGGAACCGATGAGCCATTTCAGGTCTATGGGTCACCATATATAGCTATTTACACTTATACTTTTATACCTGAACCAAATGCAGGAGCAAAAGATCCAAGATTTAAAGGTCAGGTTTGTTACGGGGAAGATTTGAGTGAATCGCCGTTTTTATCAGAAATCAATTTGGATTGGTTGATAAAAGCCCATCAATATTATGAAGGAAAAGAACCTTTTTGGATCAAACAGTCCGGAAAATATTGGATTGATGTTTTGGCGGGAACAGATCAATTAAGAAAACAAATTGATGAAGGACTTTCAGAGGATGAAATCAAAGCCACATGGCAGGAAGATTCAGAAAATTTTATGAAAATCAGATCGAAATATTTACTTTATAATTAAGTTTAATTAATTAAAGTTAACATAGTGATAATAAGTTAATTAAATAATGAAATATAGGAATTTAATTTTTGATTTGGACGGTACTTTGTGGGATTCAAGAGAAACGATAATTAAGAATTGGAATCAAATTTTAATTCCTGATTTCTTGGAAAATCCACTAAGAATTGAAGATATAAGTCCTTATATGGGTTTATTGGCAAAAGATGTTTTGAGGGATATAATTCCCGGAATTTCTGAAAATGAAATTGAAAATATTTTAAGTAAAATCACACAGAATGAAGGAAAATCCATTCGAGAAAACGGTGGAATTTTGTATGAAAATGTAATAGAATCGCTAAAAAAACTAAAAGAATCTTTTGATTTATTTATTGTCAGCAATGCGCAGGACGGGTACATTGAAGCTTTTCTCGAATATTTCCATATCCAGGATTATTTTAAAGATTTTGAATCTCACGGGAAAACCGGGAAAAATAAAACAGAAAACATTGGGTCATTAATGGAGAGAAATAATTTAACTTCAAAGGAAACTGTTTATATCGGTGATACCGAAACGGATTATATTTCTGCAAAAGAAAATAATCTGGATTTTATTTTTTGCGAATTTGGTTTTGGTAAATTAAATAATACCTTGGGAATAAAGCGCATTTCCGTTTTCTCAGATTTATTAAAAATTGGTATACAGTATTAGAAAAATTACTTTTTACGTTTTTCCTATAATTTATA
>Ga0079224_100015757_pt1 | contig 10599 bp, 7 predicted proteins | sample Stecom2015_FD_80414 | JGI IMG/M metagenome (GOLD analysis project Ga0079224, IMG submission 80414) | Agricultural soil microbial communities from Utah to study Nitrogen management - Steer compost 2015 | ecosystem: Environmental > Terrestrial > Soil > Agricultural land | place: USA: Utah...
CCAGAACACGCTGACCTGGCCGTCGAAGCGGAACACCGCGCCGTGGACATTGGGCAAGCGGTGCTTGATGCAAGCATCGTTGATCAAATAGCGGGCAGCGAAGTTGTCGGTGCCGTCCACCACCACCTGGTAGCCGGCGAAGATCTCGTCGACATTGCTGCTGTCCAGCCGCTCCTGATGCAGCACGACCTGCACGTCCGGATTCAGGGCCTGGATCGCCTCCCGCGCCGATTCCACCTTGGGCCGACCTATCCTTCCCTCGGTGTGGATTACCTGGCGCTGCAGGTTGCTGCGGTCGACCACGTCGTGGTCGACGATGCCGATGGTGCCGACCCCCGCCGCCGCCAGATACAGCGCCGCCGGCGACCCTAGCCCGCCGGCGCCCACCAGCAGCACCCGGCTCTCCAGCAGCTTGAGCTGGCCGCTCACGCCGACTTCCGGCATCAGCAGATGACGGGAGTAGCGCTCGCGGGCTGCGGCATCCAGCATGCGCGGCAGCTCGAACGGCAGCCCCTCGTTCTTCCAGCGGTTGAAGCCGCCGGCCACCGACCATACCCGCTTGTAGCCCAGCCGCATCAGCTCCTCGGCGGCGAACAAGGAACGGGCGCCGTGGCTGCACATCACCAACAGCGGCCGCTCCAGATCCGGCACCCGATCCTCGATCTGCAGCTCCAGAAAGCTGCGGCTCAGCCGCAACGCCTCCTTCGGGCTGCCAGCAGCGATTTCCTCCTGCTCGCGCACGTCGATCAGGACAGCGCCTTCGGCCTGCATCGCGAACGCCTGGCGCGGCTCCACCTCCGGGACCTGCTCGCGCAGCGCCGCCAGGCGGCGATCGCGACCCCGCGGCGACCCGCCCGCCACCGAAGGGATGATAGCGATGACGTCGCCGCTCTTGACCGGCGTCTCCAGCCCCTGCCGGCTGTTGATGTCGTCGCTGCCGACGAAGACGTTGACGTAGGGGCGCACCCGCCCTTCCGGGGTAAAGATCCGCCGCCCCAGCCCGTCGTGCCGTTCGGCCAGCGTCTGCAGCGCTTCGCCTACGGTCGCCGCGACCACTTCCACCTCGCTGGCGCCGTCCGCGTATGGTCGCAGCGGCGTCGGGATCCGCACGATCACTGAACTCACGGGGAAATCACCTCTTCCAGAAATTCGCCGTCCCGCAGCCGCCAGGAACGCAGTCCCGTCACGCCAGCGGCGCTGGTGCCGACGATCACGTAGGACCAGCCCGGCCAAGCATCGGCCAGGTCCTGGGCCGAAGGCACCGGCTCGGCATCCGGGTGGCTGTGCCAGATGCCGAGCACCCGCAGCCCGGCGGCATCGGCGCGCTGCTCCGCCCGCATGTACTCGATCGGATCGAGGCGGTAGTGCCGACGCCGGTCCGCTGCCGCGTTGGCCAGCGCCCAGACCTGCTCCACCCTAGCACCGACGCCCAGCAGCAGGCCGCAGCCTTCCTCGGGATAGGCCGCTTGCGCCAGCTCCAGCAGCCGGGCTCTGGCGGCCGCGGCAATCGTCAGCTCACTCATGCCCAGCAGTGTAGCGCGATTTCGGAACCGGCTGCGAGAAGGTCGCACCTGCACCGCGCCGGAGTGTAATAGAATCCTTGCCATTCTGGCCGCAAGGGCCGCCCAATCCGAACCTCAATCATCAGGAGCCAACATGACTGACAACTGCCACGGCCGCGTGGTTTTGCTGGTCGGCACCGAAAAGGGGCTGTTCCGCCTGGTCAGCGACCACCGCCGCGAGCAATGGAGCATCGACGGACCGCTGATCGAGGGACACGAGATCCTGCACGCCTGGATAGACCCGCGCCGGCCACAAACGGCCTATGCCGCGGTGCGCCACCTGATCTGGGGCGCCCACGTTTATCGCAGCGAGGATGCCGGCAAGACCTGGGAGTCCCTCAGCGCCGCCCCCCAACACGAGGTCGGGAAGCACGAGGAAAGCCTGCGTGCGATCTGGTATCTGGCGCCAGGACTCGCCAGCGAACCGGACACGATTTATGCCGGCATTGATCCCGCTGGCCTGTTCGTCAGCCGCGACCGCGGCGAGAGCTGGGAGCCCATGGCGGGCCTTAACGACCACCCGACCCGCACCACCTGGGAGCCGGCCAAAGGCGGCTTCTCCATCCATTCCATCCACCAGTGCGAACGGCTGCCGCAGCGGATGTACGCCGCCGTGTCGGCCGGCGGCGCCTACCGCAGTGATGACGGCGGCGCCAGCTGGTATCCCATCAACCGCAACGTCCGGGCCGAGAACAAGCCGCAGCGGTTCGTCGAAAGCGGCCACAACATCCACCGCCTGGTGGTCCACCCCAGGCAGCCGGATCGGCTCTACCGCCAGTGTTACAACGGCATGTACCGTAGCGACGACGGCGGCCTGAACTGGGTGGAAATCTCCGCCGGGCTGCCCAGCGACTTCGGCTATGCCATCGTCACCGAAGCGGCCGACCCCGACGTCGTCTATGTCCTGCCGATCGCCAGCAACCACATGCGGACCATGCCGGAGGGGCGCATGCGGGTTTTCCGCTCCGCCGACGGCGGCAACAGCTGGCAGGCCCTGACCGCAGGCTTGCCGCAGTCCCATGCCTACGTGAGCGTGCTGCGCGAGGCCATGGATGTGGACGACCTGCCCTCCTGCGGGGTGTACTTCGGCACCACCAGCGGCCACCTGTTCGCCAGCCGCGACTACGGCCAGCATTGGGATTGCCTTGCCGCCTTCCTGCCCCGCATTCTCAGCGTCAAGGCCGCGGTGATCCCTGACCATGAGTGACGTCCTGCTGCAAGCCCTCGGGGCCGAGTCCGGCATCCTCTGCGCCGTCGGCGCCGGCGGCAAGAAGACAGTGCTGTACCGGCTGTTCGCAGCCCATCCCGGGCGGGTCGGCCTGACCGCAACCGCCTTCATGACCGTGTTCCCCGACGAGCTGGCGGCCGCACGGCTGGTGGCCCCCGAGGCGGAACTGGAGGCACGGGTGCCAGCCCTGCCGGCACGGCGCATCGCCTATGCGCAACCGTCCGAGAAGCCGGGCCGTATGGCCGGCCTGGTGCCGGAGCGGGTGGCCACCATCCACGCCCGGGGCGGCTTCGACCTGACCCTGGTCAAGGCCGACGGCGCCCGCATGCGCCGCATCAAATGCCCGGCCGAGCACGAGCCCAGCCTGCCGCCGAGCACCAGTACGACCCTCCTGATCCTGTCCGCCCTGGCGCTGGGCAAGCCGCTCAGCGACAAGATCGCGCATCGTCCGGAGCGGGTGGCCGCCGTGACTGGGCGCGCCCTAGGCGAGCCCATCACGCCGGCCGACCTGGCCGCCATTTACAGCCACCCCCAGGGCCTGCTGCAGGGGACCGCGGGCAGCCGGGTGATCCCAGTGCTGAACATGGTGGACACGGCGGAGCTGGAGCAGGCCGGGCGCGAGGTCGCCCGCCTGACCCTGGCAGCCAGCCCGCGCTTTGACCGCTTCGTCCTGACCAGCCTGCGCCGCCCCGGCTTCCTGGTGGCGGTGCTGTAGAAAGCGCGCCGCTTGCGGCCGACGCGCTTTCTCGTTTTCGACACAAAAGCTTCGCAAAGCCGCAACAACCACTCATGACAATGGCAGGCGTCACCGGATTCGCCACCTGCCATGAGGGAATGTCATGAGTCAGTTCGACCTGGAAGATCTCCCCACCAATCTCTCCGACAACGAGCATTTCCATTCCATCGTCGAGCGCGTGATCAGCCGCCGCGGCTTTCTCAAGCTGGGCGCCGGCGCCAGCGCCGCCGCCTTTCTGGGCGGCATGCTGAGTGCCTGCGGCGGCAGCTCCTCCGGCAGCAATCCCGCCTCCGCCTCGTCCCTGCTGGGCTTCAAGCCGGTGGAAAAATACACCGGCGACCAGGTCGTGGTGCCGGAAGGCTACAGCGTGTCGGTGCTGGCTCCGTGGGGCACCCCGCTGTTCGGCTCCACTGCCGCTTACCGGGACAACGACAGCAACAGCGCCGCCGATCAGGCTGAGCAGGTAGGAGATAACCACGACGGCATGCATTACTTCCCGATCAACGGCAGCGAGGAAGGGCTGCTGGTGATCAACCACGAGTATCACGAACGGACCATGTATGCCGACCGCGAGCCGAAGACGCTCGACGATTGCCGCAAATCGCAGCATGCCCACGGCGTCTCGGTGCTGCACATCAAGAAGAACGCTCAGGACCGCTGGGAAGTGGTGGTCGACTCCAGATACAACCGCCGCATCCACGGCAACACCGAGACAAAGCTGACCGGGCCGGTCGCCGGCGACGATCTGGTCGTAACCAGCGCCGACCCGCTGGGCAAGACGGTGCTCGGCACGCTCAACAATTGCGGCAACGGCCATACCCTCTGGGGCACCTACCTGACCTGCGAGGAGAACTTCAACCAGTATTTCGGCACCACCTCGCCGGAAGCCGCCGACGGCAACGACCCGCGCGACGCGCTGCTGCGCCGCTACGGCATCAACCGCGCGGCGAGCGGCGGCACCTACCGCTGGGAACGCTTCGACGACCGCTTCGACTACATGAAGGAGCCCAACGAACCCAACCGCTTCGGCTGGATCGTCGAAATCGATCCTTTCGATCCCGACTCGCCCCCGCTGAAGCGCACCGCCCTAGGCCGCTTCAAGCACGAGAACTGCGCCATGACGCTGTCGCGCGACAACCGGGTGGTGGTCTACAGCGGCGATGACCAGGCCGGCGAGTACATCTACAAATTCGTCTCCGACGGCTACTATGACCCCAACAACCCCATCGGCAACCGCGAGCTGCTGAAGGAGGGCAAGCTCTACGTCGCCCGCTTCGAGGACAGAGCGCCCCGCGGCGAAGGCATGCTGGGGACGGGGCGCTGGATCCTGCTGGATAAGAACGAGAACGAGCACCTCAGGCAGAACGACCACGACTTCCCCGATCAGGCCGCAGTGCTGGTGAAGACCCGTCTGGCCGCGGACGCCGTCGGCGCCACCCCGATGGATAGGCCCGAGTGGATCGCCGTCCACCCCAAGACCGGCGAGGTCTACTGCACCCTGACCAACAACAAGGGCCGCACGGAAAGCGAGGTCGATGGGGTCAACCCGCGCGCCAGCAACATTTACGGCCATATCATTCGCTGGCGCGAAGCCGGTGACGATGCCGCCGCGCTGGAGTTCGAGTGGGATTTGTTCGTGCTGGCGGGCAACCCCAACGTCTATCCGCCGAACCACCCCCGTGCCGGCAGCGCCAACGTGACCAGGGACAACGCCTTCAACAGCCCCGACGGGCTTGCCTTCGACGCCGATGGCCGGCTCTGGATCCAGACCGATGGCGACGACAGCGACGCGGGCGATTTCGCCGGCCAGGGCAACAACCAGATGCTGGCCGCCGACCCGGCCACCGGCGAGATCCGCCGCTTCCTGTACGGCCCCAAGGGCTGCGAGGTGACCGGCATCGCCTGGACCCCGGACCAGCGCACCATGTTCGTCAACATCCAGCACCCCGGCGGCAGCTGGCCGAAATCGCAGTGGCCGGAGATCACCGGCGGCGGCGCGCGGCCCCGCTCGGCCACCGTGGTCATCACCAAGGACGACGGCGGCGTGATCGGCACCTGACCCGCCTTCCGGCCCCGGCGAACGGCCCGCCCACCGCGGGCCGTTTTCATTTTCCGGCGCGGCAGCCGCGATCCGCCAGGAGCGCTCAATGCAGCGTGGTGGGATTCTTTTCCATCGCTTCCAGATGGCGCCGCAGCTTTTGCAGCCGCGGGGACAGCGGACTCATCCTGCCTTCCGCCCGGGCCACGGCATCGCGCAGCAGCTGCAGCGCCTCGGGGCGACGTCCGCTGTCGCGCAGCAGGACGCTGAGCCGGATCACGCTGTTGATGTGCAGCATGCTGTCCTCCCCCATCACCCGCGCGGTCTGCTCGCAGGCCTGCCGCAACAGCGGCTCGGCCAGCTCGAACTGGTCTTGCTCGGCATACAGGGCAGCCAACTCGGCGCGGGTCATGATGGCATGAGGGTGCTCCTCGCCCAGTAGCTTGCTCCAGGTGGCCAGATTGCGTCGATAAAGCTGCTCGGCCTCCGCGTATTCGCCCTTTTCCCGCAGCAGGTCGGCCAGATTGTTGATGCTGGTGGCCGTGGCCGGATGCTCGACGCCGACCAGCTTCTCCCAGACCGCGATGGCGCGCCGGTACATGGGCTCGGCCTGCGCGCTGTCGCCCATGGCATCCAGCACTCCGGCCAGGTTGTGTAGAGTCGATGCGGTATCGACGTGTTCCTCGCCGTAGACTTCCTGGCGAATGGCCAGGGCGCGGGCGAACAGCTGTTCAGCCGTGCGGTACTGCTCGCGGACATCCAGCAAGGTCGCCAGATTGTGCAGGCTGGCCGCCGTCGCCGGATGCGCTGGACCGAAGGCGGTCTCCACCACGCCCAGCGCACGCTGATAAAGCGTTTCCGCCTGCTCGTGGTCATGCCCGGCATAGAGCAGACCGGCCAGGCTGTCCAGGCAAGCGGCAGTGGTCGGATGGCCGTTGCCGCAATGCCGCTCAGCCAGAGCCAGCGCGCGCTCCAGCAGCGGTCGGGCGCCGGCGAAATCCTGCGCCGCCTTGCGCACCGCCGCCAGGTTGGCGAGATGGGGGATCAGATCGACGTGCCGCTCCCCCAGCGCCTGCTCGCGCAGCCTGAGCGTGGTCTGGTAGAGCACCGCGGCCTGGTCAAGCTCGCCGCGCTTCTCCAGCAGCATCGCCAGCTGGTGACGGACGGCATGGGAGTCGGGGTGATCGTCGCCCAGCAGCTGCTCCCGCGCCGCCAGGGCCCGGCGTAGCAGCGGCTCGGCCTCGGCGAGCCGCTCGACGTCGTTCAGCCAAGCGCCGCAAGCGGCATCCAGGGCAGCCTGCGCCATCGGTGGCAGCTCGCCCGCGCGCTCCCTCGCCCGCGCGAACAGCGGCTCCAGATTCGGCTGCTCCAGCAAATCCCGCAGGGCCAGGCTCAGCTCCACGACCAGGGCGCCGAAATCGGGCGGCGACAGCCGCGCACGCCAGTCGTCCAGCCGGCTGCAATAGAACTCGATCAGGCCTTCGCCCAGGCCCCAGGCCTGCCAGCAGCCCAGCAAATCGTCGCGGCGGCCTGGCTGCAGCAGCGCCTGCAGGACCCGGCAGTCGCCCAGCCAGTCCGCCAGTGCCTGCCAGTGCGCGGCTGCCGGCAGCAGCCACGGCAAGGCATCCAGCGCTTGCGGCGTGGCCGCATACAGGCGGGACAGCTCCAGGTACACAGCCTGCTGCTCGACGCCTTCCCGCAGCAGCTGGCGCCGTACCAAATCCTGGCTGCGGGCGCCGGCCAGCGCCCAGCCATTGGCCCCCTGGTAAACCAGGCCGCGCCGAGCCAGCCCCGCCAGCGCCGCCGTCTCCAGGCCAGCCTGCCGCAGCAGCAGCTCCGGCACGCCGCGCCGCGCGCCCCACAGCAAGCGCAGCAAGGCCGACTCCTCGGCGGCCAGATCCCTCAGCTCGGCCACATCCAGCGGCAACGGGGCGAGCGCGAGCGTCTCGTGCTGCCAGCCGCGGCGACGCAGCACCTCGCAGGCGGCGCCGGGCGCCACGCTGACGATGAGCCGCGCCCCGGGCGGCAGGTAGCGCGGCAGCCAGGCCATGTCCTCGTCGGCCGCGCCGCCCTCCAGACTCTCCAGACCGGTGAGCACGAGCACGACCTTGCCCGTGGCCGCGGCGCGTGCCAGCCAGTTCGGCAGAACCTCGATCCGGCCCTCCAAGGTCACCGGCAGCGCTTCCCGCAGCCCGCGCCCCTGGCGCAGCCCGCTCAGCAGCCGAAACAGCAGATGGTTCAGCTGCCGGCTTTCCCGGGTGCAGCCGAGGTGATGCACTAGCACCAGGGCGTCGGCATGGGCGACGGCATAGCGGCGCGCCCAGTGATCCAGCGCTGCCGCCGCAGCCCCCGGCGCGGCGGCTTCCAACACCAGCGGCAGCCCGCGCCGCGCGCAATGCTGAGTGAGGCGCTGGCGCAGCCCCTTGGCCGCTGCGCTCATCTCGCCCAGCCACCGACCAAAGCTCTGTTGATCGGCCTGGGCCAGGGCGGTCAAATCCGGCTGTTCATTCATCATCGCGGCTTCCTGCAGCCGCCGGGCCGCTGCCTTGCAGGCGAGCCTCCAGGGCCTCGCGGTCGGCGGGGGTGTTGACATTGAGAAAGGCCTCCGGCACGTCGGCGAAATCGGCCAGCGCCATCCGATGCTGCGCGTACCAGCGGTCGATCTTGCGCTCGCCGGCCGCCAGAAAGGCTTCCAGGCTGGGTAGCAGGCGCCGCGGCAGCAGCGCGAAGACCGGCTGCAGCCGCCCTGCTCCTTCGGCCACGGCCAGCTCAGCCCGTTCCCGCGCCAGTGCCTGGCAGAGCCGCTGCACCAGGTCGGGCGGCACCAACGGCGAGTCGCAGGGCACGGTGACGATCCATTCCGTCCCGCTGGCTGCCAGGCCGCTGGCCATGCCGGCCAGCGGGCCGGCGTAATCGCCCACGCGGTCGGCGACGACGGGAACCCCGTAGCGGCGGTAGCAGTCGTGGCTCCGGTTGGCATTGATGATGAGTGCCGCCGTCTGCGGCCGCAGGCGCTCGATGATGTGCTCGACCATGGGCCGGCCGGCCAACGGCACCAGCCCCTTGTCGATGCCCCCCATGCGGCTGGCCCGCCCTCCGGCAAGCACGACGCCGGTCACCGCATCCTGGCTGACTTGGCTCACTGGCTGTTCTCCTCTGACAGACATGGCGCGCTCCAGACCGTAGAGCCTATGCCAGGGCGCCGCTGCGGTCGAGCGCCGCGACTCACCAGCCTCGCACGCGCGTCCGCCAGCGGGAGTCGCCCGGGGCAGGGGAAAGCCCGCAGGATTTTCGGTCTCCGGCGTGATATACCTGTCTGGTACAATTTGTCTCACCAGCCGTACAAGCGGGGGTGTTTATGGCTGGCTGGACGAAGATTGCCTGGACTATTTTTCGCTATGGCCGGGCCTGTTTCCGGAACGCACACGCTCGTCGTCCGCGGCGCCAGCGTGGAGTGGAGAGCGATCGTGAATTCTCTGCTCGATGAGCCCGTGGGCCGCCGCACAATCGAGGACAGACTGACCGCCAGGCCGACCGCTGCCCTGGTGGTCGTCGGCGACGCCGGCGCGGCCGAATTTCTGCGCTTTGCGCTGTCCAAGCGCTGCGCCCTGGTGGAAGTCGTCTCCACCACCGAAAAGGCCGAGCTACTGCTGAAGCGCTATCGCTTCGACGTGGCCATCGTCGACGGCGGCTTGCCGGGCATCGGCACCTGGCTGGACACGCTGCAGGAAGACGGCCACGAGCTGCCGCTCATCCTGCTGAGCGACGACGACACACCGCCGCCCGCTGGCGGCGCGACGGTGCTCGCCAAGCCGTTCGCCCTTGAACACGTCGTGGACGCGGTAGAGCGGGCGCTCGCCGGCGACGGGCCTGCGGCGCGCGGCATCACCTCCAAGACTCGGCTCCCCCATACCCACATGCCCGGCATCGTCAGCCACAGCGAGGCGATGCAAAACATCCTGGCCACCATCCAGGTGGTCGCCACCCGCAACACTACGGTGCTGCTGCAAGGCGAGAGCGGGAGCGGCAAGGAAGTCGCCGCCCGCTGCCTGCACCATTTCAGCGGCCGGGATGGGCTGTTCGTGCCGGTTAACTGCAGCGCCATCGCACCCGAGCTGATCGAAAGCGAGCTGTTCGGCCACACCCGCGGCGCCTTCACCGGCGCCACCCAGGCGCGCCAGGGGCTGTTCAGCTACGCCAACGGCGGCACGCTGTTCCTGGACGAAATCGGCGAGCTGCCCCTGGCCATGCAGGCCAAGCTGCTGCGAGTGCTGGAAGACCGGACCATCCGCCCGGTCGGCCAGGAGCAAGAAGAGCCCATCGACGTCCGCATCATTGCCGCGACCAACCGCGACATCGCCGAGGAAGTGGCCCGGGGCCGGTTCCGGGAAGATCTCTATTATCGGCTCAACGTCATCGTGCTGCGCCTGCCGCCGCTTCGCGAACGCCCTTCCGACATCCCGCACCTGATCGCGCTCTTTTCCCGGCAGTTCGCGCAAAGCCTGGACGTCCCCCCGCTGGAGCTGGACGAGGCGGAGCTGCAGCGGCTGCTGGCCTATCCCTGGCCGGGCAACGTGCGCGAGCTGCGCAACGTGATCGAGCGTGCCATGCTGCTCGGGCTGCCGCCGTCGGAGTGCCTGGATGCCACCCCGGCGACGGCAAGCCCTGGCGGCGGCAGCTGGAATGGCTACCCGGATGACATGCCCATGGCCGAGGTAGAGCGCCTGCACAGCCTGAAAGTCCTGCAGGCCGCCGGCGGCAACAAATCGGAGGCGGCGCGGCGGCTCGGCATCTCCCGCAAGACCCTGGAGCGCAAGCTGAAGCTCTGGGGCGAGGCCTGAGCCCCGCCCCGGCCACGCTCAGCTGTTGCTGATGGTGATCTTGGGGAAGCGGCTGCTGTAATCGCGCGCCTGCAGCGACAGCCTGGCGGCGGCCTTGCGGGCGATCTCGCGGTAGATCTGCGCCAGCCGCCCATCCGGCTCGGCCACCACCGTCGGCTTGCCACCATCGGCCTGCTCGCGGATGCGGATGTCCA
>Ga0079224_100015758_pt1 | contig 10599 bp, 6 predicted proteins | sample Stecom2015_FD_80414 | JGI IMG/M metagenome (GOLD analysis project Ga0079224, IMG submission 80414) | Agricultural soil microbial communities from Utah to study Nitrogen management - Steer compost 2015 | ecosystem: Environmental > Terrestrial > Soil > Agricultural land | place: USA: Utah...
CGGCCCTCGGCCACGGCGCGTACGTTCTCGGCGGCGACGGCGGCGAGGCGGCTCCGTGTGACCGCCGTCGCCGAGGCGATGTGAGGGGTGACGAGGGCGCCGGGGCAGGCGAGGAGCGGATGATGGGGCGGGAGCGGTTCGGGCTCGGTCACGTCGAGGCCGGCGCCGCCGAGGCGGCCGGACTGCAAGGCCTCCACGAGGGCGTCCTGGTCCACCACGCCCCCGCGCGCGGTGTTGACGAGGATCGCGCCCGGCCTCATGAGCCCGAGGCGGCGGCGGTCCAGCAGCCCCCGTGTCTCGTCCGTCAGCGCCACGTGGAGGGAGACCGCGTCGGCGCGGGCGAGGAGGTCGTCGAGGTCGGAGGAGCGCCAGCCGCGCGCTTCGGCCTCGGGCTTCGGGGCGCGGCTCCAGTAGAGGACGTCCATCCCGAACCCCTCGCACCGCCGGGCGAACGCCGCGCCGATCTTCCCGAGCCCGACGACGCCGACGGTGGCGCCGTGGAGCTCGAGGCCGAGGAGGCCGTCGGGGTGCCAGCCGGTCCAGCGCCCCTCGCGCACGGTCCGCTCGGCCTCCGGCAGTCGGCGGGCGACGGCGAGGAGGAGGGCGAAGGCGAAGTCGGCCGTGGCCTCGGTCAGCGCGCCGGGCGCGTTCGTCACCCAGACGCCGCGCGCGCGGGCCGCCGCGAGGTTCACGTTGTCGTACCCCGCCCCCGCCTGCGCGACGACGCGCAGTGCCGGCCCCGCGGCCTCCAGCACCGCCGCCGTCACCGCGTCCTCGACGGTGGTGACGAGGGCGAAAGCACCGCGCGCCCGCTCGGCCAGCTCGGCCTCGGCGAGCGTGCGCGGCTCGGCCTGCACGTCCACGGAGAAGCCGTCGGCGCGGAGGCGGTCGGCGGCGTCGCCGGGCCAGCGGCGGGTGAAGAGGATGCGGGGGGGCGCGGTCATGGCCCGAGGCTAACGCCCGGGGCCGGTCGCGGCAAGGGGCAGCGAGGCCGTCGTGGGATCGGGGGCGCCGCCCGTAGGTTGTAATGCGGCGCGGGCGGGCGTAAGCTCCGAGCCCGCGCACGAGCGTCCCCCGCCGCCCCGTTCCCGCCGGGCTCCCGACCCCGCCATCCCGATGGCCGACGCCGACTCCCCGCTCCTCCGCTTCCGGCTCTGGCGCGCGGCGCTGCCGCCCGCCCTCCGCCTGCTCCTGACGGTCAACGTCGGGCTCTACGTGCTGTGGGTCCTCCTCACGATCTTCGGGCTGGGCGGGCTGCTCGTGTGGCTGGCGCTGGAGCCGGCGCCGGCGGCGGTCCTCGCGCGGCCGTGGACCCCGCTCACGTACACCTTCGCCAACCTCTACCCCGGCTTCTTCGGCCTCCTCTCGTTCGCCTTCGCCATGCTGTGGCTGAACTGGATGGGGCGCGACTACGAGGAGACGTACGGGAGCTACCGGCTCTTCGGGCTGTACGTGCTCGCGGCCCTCTTCGGCGCGGCCGTGGCCGTGGGGCTGGCGGCGGCGTCGGGGCCGTTCGGGCACCCGCTCTACTTCGGGGCGTGGGGGCCGGTGACGGCCGTGCTCTGCGCGCTCGCCACGCTCCAGCCCAACCGGGGCATCGGGCTGTTCCTGCTCGGGGTCGTCCCGCTGAAGTGGATCGCCATCGGGTTCGTCGTGCTCGACCTCGCCTTCGTGCAGGACCCGACGCACCTGGCGGCGGCGCTGTTCGGGTTCGCGTTCGCGAAGGCGCAGCAGGGCGGGGTGGACCTCGCGGCCTGGGCGCGCCCCCTCTTCCGGCGGGCCGCGCGCGGCTACGGCGCCTACGGGGGCGCCTACGGCGGGGTGCCGAAGGGGCCCTCGGTGGGGACGCGGGTGAAGAAGCTCCTCGTGCGGGAGTCGCCGGAGGAGCGGCCGCGGCGGGCGAAGGGCGGTGCGCCCTCGCCGCCCCGGAGCGCGAGCGGCACCGGCGGCGGCCGGCCCGCCGGGCAGGACGAGGTGGACCGCATCCTCGACAAGATCCTCGCGGACGGGTTCGCGTCGCTGACGGACGAAGAGAAGCGGATCCTCGATGAAGCCAGCCGTCGCCCCTGAGGCCCCGAGGCCTGCGGCGCCGGCGGCGTCCGCGGCGCGGCCGGCCGTCCGGGCGCGTCCGCGGCGGTGGCACCGCGTCGGGCGCGCGCTGTGGCTGGCGTTTCTCGTCCTCGACGTGCCCCTGTTGCTGGCCGTGGCGGGGGGGCTGTCGGCGGCGTACCTCGCGCCGTGGTGGGTGCAGCTGCTCGGCGTCGCGCTCCCGTACCTGACGTGGGTGCTGGGCGTGGCCGCGGTCGTCCCGCTGGCCGCGCGGCGGTGGGGCTGGTTCGCCGTCCACCTCGTCTTCCTCGGCGCCGTCGCGTGGCGGGCGTACCCGCCGGAGCGGCTGGCCGGGCCGCCCCCGCCTGCCGAGGGCGACCTCGTCATGATGACGTTCAACGTCCCGCTGTCCGGCCCGAGCCGGGAGGCGCTGAGCGACTCGCTCGTGGCGCTGGTGGCGCGGGAGCGGCCGGACGTGCTGGCGCTCCAGGAGGTGGTGGCGTTCGCCGGGCGGCGGCCCCTCCGCCACGCCGCCCACGTCGAGGCCGTGGTGGCGGCGCTGCCCTACACGCTCGTCGGGCCCCCGCGCCCGGCGCGGGGGGAGCCCGATCCGATCCGGGTGAGCGCCGTGCCCGTCCTCGTCCACGACGAGGCCGAGGCGTTCGCGGTGGTCGAGCGGCAGGTGATCCCGCTCGGGAGCGGCGCCGAGGGCGACGAGCCGTCGTCGGCCACCCGCACGCGCTTCCGGTGGCGGGGCCGCGAGGGCGTCCTCTACAACGTCCACCTCCGCTCCTTCGGCGACGAGAAGCCGTGGGAGGACCGGATCCGCCTCCTCGAGCCGACGACGTGGCTCCCCTACCTCCGCCGCTACCGCGACGCCTTCCGCGCCCGCGCCGCCGACGTCGAGCAGCTCAGGGCCGCGATCGAGGCCGAGGCGCTCCCCGTCCTCATCGCTGGCGACTTCAACGGGACGGCGGACAACTGGGTGTACCGGCGGCTCCGGGGGGACCGCCGCGACGCGTTCCTCGTCGCCGGCGCCGGCGCGGGGTACACCTACCGGGCCGACCGGCCGGTCGTCCGCATCGACTTCGTGCTGGTGGACGAGGCGTGGGACGTGACGGCGGCGGAGGTGCCGGCGGTGGGGTTCTCGGACCACCGCCCGCTCGTGGTGCGGCTCCGCTGGGCCGAGGAGCGGAAGCCGTAGTTTCTCCGGCGAGGTGCGCGGGGCCGTGCGCCTCGCCGCGCGCGACGTTCGGTCTCGCAACCTCGTACGCCCGGGGGCGTGCATGGAGGCGTCGCCCCCGGCGAGCCGCCCCGTCTCCGCCCTCGCTCCCCTCATGCCCCCACACTCGCCCGACTCCGCCCCGCGACGCGCCCGCCTCGGGCCGCGCCGCTGCGCGCGGGCGGCGTGGTTGGCGCGGCTGACGCCGCTCGAACGGACGGCCGCCTGAGCGCGGCCCGCCCTTGCGGGCCGCCCGGCGTGGACCGGCTGGCCTCCCTGGCGCCGTGAGGCGCCGGCTGCCGACCTTTCCCCGGCCCCGCAGCACCGGATCGTTTGGAACTCGACCTCCTCAACCTCCTCCTCGTCCTCCTCGTCGCCTGGCTGGCCGGCGTGGTCACCAGCCGGCTCGGCTACCCCGCCGTGCTCGGGGAGCTGCTGGCGGGGATCGTGCTGGGGCCGCCGCTGCTCGGCTTCCTCGAAGGGGGCGAGGCGCTGGCGGTGCTGGCCGAGGTGGGCCTCCTCCTGATGATGCTCTACATCGGGATGGAGATCGACCCGGACGAGCTGGGGCGGGCCTCGACGGGCGGCCTCCTCGCCGCCCTCGGCGGCTTCGCCACGCCGTTCGTGCTGTGCTACTTCCTCGCCGTCTATGGCGCAGGGCTCTCGCCCATGGGGGGCGTCTTCATCGGCACGGCCGCGGGCGTGACGAGCCTGGTGACGAAGAGCCGCATCCTCGTGGACCTCCACCTCCTCGACACCCGCGTCGCCCACGTGATGATGGCCGGCGCCCTCGTGGCCGACACCCTCTCGCTCGTCATCTTCGCCGGCGTCATCGGCGTGGCCGAGGTGGGGCGGTTCGAGCCGGGCGCGCTGGCGCTGGTGGCGGCGCAGGCCGTGGGCTTCTTCGCCGCGGCGGCCCTCGTGGGGACGGTGGCCGTGCCGTGGCTGATGCGCCGGCTCGCGGAGGCGAAGCTCGGGCGGACGGCCCTCTTCACGGCGCTCGTCCTCGTGACGCTCGTCTACGCCGAGGCCGCCCACCTCGTCGGCCTCCACGGCATCCTGGGGGCCTTCCTCGCCGGGCTCTTCCTCCGCGAGGGCGTCCTCGGCCGCTCCGTCTCGAAGGAGCTCATGGGGCTCGTCCACGACGTCTCGCTCGGCTTCCTCGCCCCCGTCTTCTTCGTCACCGCCGGCTTCGCCGTCACCCTCGACGTGTTCCAGACGGACCTCCCGCTGCTCCTCGGCCTCATCGGGCTGGCGAGCGTCGGCAAGGTCGTCGGCACGGTGGCGTTCTACCTCATGACGGGGCACGGGTGGCGCGAGGGGATGGTGATCGGGATGGGGATGAACGGGCGCGGTGCCGTCGAGATCATCATCGCGCAGGTGGCCCTCACGCTCGGGCTCATCACGGCCGAGGTGTTCTCGATGCTCGTGTTCATGGCCATCGCCACGACGGCCCTCGTGCCGGTGACGCTGAAGTGGGGGGTGGAGTGGCTGCGGCGGCGCGGCGAGCTGGTGCGCTCGGGCGAGGACCGCGCCGGCGTACTCGTCGTGGGTGCCGGGCCGGTGGCGCGGCGGCTGGCGCGGGCGCTCGTGGACGGCGGCGCGGCGAAGGTCACGCTCGTGGACTCCAGCGCCGCCAACGTCGCCGCCGCCCGGGAGGAGGAGCTGGCGGCCGTGCAGGGGAACGCGCTCGACGAGCGGGTGCTGGCCGAGGCCGGCGCCGCGCACGCGCGCCACGTCCTCTCCGTCACGTCCAACGGCGAGGTCAACGCGCTCGTGGCGCAGGTGGCCCGGCAGGTGTTCCTCGTGCCCGAGGTCCACGTCCTCCACATCGCCGCCGGCGCCTCGGCCCACGCCGCGCTGCTGGAGCACCTCGGCGCCACCACCCTCTTCGGCGGGGCCGTGCCGGTGAACGAGTGGGCGTACCTCCTGGAGCAGGAGCGCGCGCTGCGCCGCCGCGTCGCGGTGACGGAGCGCGAGGGGGCCGAGGCCCTCTTCCACCGGCTCCAGCAGGAGGGGACGCACCTCCCCCTGGCCGTCCACCGCGGCGAGACGGCCGTCCCCTTCCACAGCGGCCTGGTGCTGGAGCCGGGCGACGCCGTCGTCGTGCTCGAGGCCGTCCCCGCCGCCGAGGCCGCCCACGACCGCTTCGACGACGTCGCCGAGACGTGCCCGGTGCTCGAGCTCGACGGGCCGATGACGCTGACGGACCTCGCGCAGCACGCCGCGTGCGCGCTCGCGCCGGTGCTCGGGTTGCCGGCCTCGGAGGTGGCCGAGCGGATGGTGAGCCGGGAGGTGCAGAGCAGCACCGTCGTCTTCCCGGGGCTGGCCGTGCCGCACCTGCGGGTCGAGCGGCCGGGCACGTTCGCCCTCGTCGTGGCGCGCTGCCGCGCGGGCGTCGCCTTCCCGAGCCACGACGCCCCCGTCGTCGCCGCGTTCTGCCTGGCGACGTCGGACGACCAGAGGCACCTCCACCTCCGCGCCCTCGCCGCCATCGCCGCCGTCGCCCAGCAGCCGGCGTTCGAGCGCCGCTGGATGGAGGCGCCGGGCGAGGAGGCCCTCCGCGACCTCCTCCTGCAGGCCGAGCGCCGCCGCGAGGCCCCCTCGCCCGTCGACGATTGAGCCGTCGACGGATCGGAGTCGTCCCGCCCCGGCCCTCCCGGAGGGGGCACCCGCCGTAGGGCCCGACGCCCCGCTGCGCGCGTCGCTGGGAGGCGGGCACTTGCGGGTCGGGAGACGGGCGTAGCTTCGCGCGCCCGCGGACCCGCCCTGCCCCTCATGCTCCTCGCCACCGAGCTGCCCTTCCTCGGAGAACTCGCCGCCCTCTTCGGGGCGGCCGTGGCCGTGGCCTACCTCGCCTACCGCGTGCGCCTCGTGCCCATCGCCGGGTTCCTGCTGGCGGGCGTGTTCCTCGGGCCGAGCGTGCTGGGGGCGGTGGACGACGCCGAGCTCGTCCGGCAGGCGGCCGAGGTGGGCGTGATCCTGCTGCTGTTCACCATCGGCGTCGAGTTCAGCCTGGCGAAGCTGCTGCGGATCCGGCGGCTGATCCTCGGCGGCGGCGGCCTCCAGATGGGCCTCACCGTCGTCGCCGTGACGGGGGCGATGGTCCTGCTCGGGGTGAGGCTGCAGGACAGCCTCTTCACCGGCGAGCTCGTCGCCCTCTCGTCCACGGCCGTCGTCCTCGGCCTCCTCGGCGACCGCGGCGAGACCGACACGCCGACGGGGCAGGTGGCCCTCGGCATCCTCATCTTCCAGGACCTCGCCATCGTGCTGATGGTGATGCTGCTGCCGATCCTCGCGGGCCGGGCCGGCTCGCCGGGCGAGATCGCGTGGGCGCTCGGGAAGGCCGTGCTCATCGTGGCCGCCGTGCTCGTGGGCGCCCGCCGCGTCGTGCCGCCGATCCTGGAGGCCATCGCGCGGACGCGCCGGCAGGAGCTGTTCCTCCTGACCGTCCTCGCCCTCTGCCTCGGGACGGCCTGGGCCACCAGCCTCGCCGGCGTCAGCCTCGCCCTCGGCGCGTTCCTCGCCGGCCTCCTCGTCTCCGAGAGCCCCTACAGCCACCACGCCCTCTCCGAGGTCCTCCCCCTGCAGTCCGTCTTCGCCGCCGTCTTCTTCGTCTCCATCGGGATGCTCCTCGACGTGGGGTTCCTCGTGGAGCACCTGCCGCTGGTGCTCGGCGCGGCCGCCGTCGTGCTGCTGCTGAAGCTCGCCGTGACCGGCGGGAGCGTGGCCGTCCTCGGCTACCCGGTGCGGACGGCGACGCAGTCGGGGCTGGCGCTGGCGCAGATCGGGGAGTTCTCGTTCGTGCTCGCCGTCTCCGGCGCGGCGCTCGGGCTGACGCCCGGCGGCCTCGGCGAGACCGGCGAGCAGGCGTTCATCGCCGTGGCCGTGCTGCTGATGATGGCGACGCCGATGCAGGTGGCGGTCGGCCCGCGCGTGGGCGGGTGGCTGGAGCGGCGGCTGCCGGTGTGGGCGGCGGCGGAGGCCGCGGCGGAGGCGGAGGGGCTGGAGGACCACGTCGTCGTGGTGGGCTACGGGCCGGCGGGGCGCCGGCTGGCGCAGGTGATGCAGAACACGGGCATCCCGTTCGTGGTGGTGGACCTCAACCCGCGCGCCATCGACGAGGCGCAGGCGGCCGGCTACCACGCCCTCTACGGCGACGCCACGCGCCAGCACCTCCTCGACGAGGTGGCGCTCATGCGGGCGAAGCTCCTCGTCGTCGCCATCAACGACCCGCCGGCCGTCGAGCGGATCACGCGGATCGCGCGGGGGCAGAACCCCACGCTCACCATCGTCGCGCGCGCGCGCTACCTCGCGCACGTGGACGCCCTGACGAGGGCCGGGGCCGACATCGTGGTGCCCGAGGAGCTCGAGGCGGCCGTCCGCCTGTTCACGCACGTCCTCCAGGCCTACCTCATCCCGCCGGCCGAGGTCGAGCGCCAGGTGGGCCTCATCCGCGCCGACGACTACGGCGCGCTGCGGGGGAGCATCCACGAGGCGCACCTCATGGTGCTCCAGGGGCTCGACGAGGAGGGCCTCCACACCCGCGCCGTGGCCGTGCGCGACGGGGCCGCGGCGGCCGGCAGGACGCTGGCCGAGCTGGCGCTCCGGCAGCGCCACGGGATCACCGTCGTGGCCGTCCGCCGCGGGCGGCAGACGCTGGCCAGCCCCGCCGGCGACTTCCGCGTCGAGCCGGGGGACCGCCTCGTGCTCATCGGGCTGGCCGAGGCGTTCGCCGCGAGCGCGCCGCTGTTCCGGCCGGGTGAGGCCGGGTGATGCCGCCGCACGTGTACCTTGTACCCCGTGACGCACCCCCCGGAAATCCAGCTGCTCCTCGACGGGCTCCGCCGCCGGCTGAACGGCCTCTACGGAGACCGGCTCGTCCGCCTCGTGCTCTACGGGAGCCACGCGCGTGGCGACGCCCGTCCCGGTTCCGACGTCGACGTAGCGCTCGTGCTCCGAGGGCCCGTCGACGCAGCCGACGAGATCGACCGGACGGCAGCCGTGGTGGCCGACGTGGTCCTCGATCATGGCCACTTCGTGTCCGTCTACCCCATCTCCGAGGAGGACTACGAGGCAGCGAGCCGGGCTATCATCCGCGCGGTTCGGGCCGAGGGGGTGCCGGCATGACGGCGCCCGAGAAGTTGCTGCGCCGCTCGTGCGGCGCTGGGTACGCGCGGCTCCGAACCTCGGACGCACGCGGGCGTGGTCGCGGAGTTCGGCCGGATCTTCGTGAGGACCGGAGAAGTCACCCACGTCCATCTCGCGGCGTTGGGCCGAGCGCTCAACGATCGGCTGCTCGCGGAGTGCTGCTCGCGGAGTATGACGAGGATCTGACGTTCTCTGCGGAGCAGGCCGAACGGGTCCGTGTCTCGGCCGAGGCATTCGTTGGAGCCGTCCGAGTCTTGCTCGGTCTCACGGGCGACCGATGAAGGTCACCGCCTCGTGCTCATCGGGCTGGCCGAGGCGTTCGCCGCGAGCGCGCCGCTGTTCCGGCCGGGGGAGGCCGGGTGATTTGCACGTGAGGAACGAAGGGGCGGGCGCCGGCCGTTTGTAGCTTCGTCCTCCACCGCACCGTCCCGCCATGCCTCGCCTGCCGTCCCTGCTCACCGCGCTCCTGCTCGCCGTGGTCGCCGCGCCGGACGCCGGCGCCCAGCCCAACCGGCTCTACAACCAGGAGGAGGTCGGGGAGCTCCTCTACGCCGTCGAGAGCGACCTCGAGACGCTGCCGGAGGTGACGTACCGCTACTACGTCCTGGAGCACCCCACGAACAACTCCGTCTTCGCCCGCGCCCGCCTCTACAAGGAGGTCGGCGACGGCGACGTCTACGCCGGTCGGCAGCGGCTCGGCGTCGTCGAGTTCTTCAACTACGTCCGCGTGCGCCACCTCTCGATCGGCGACACGCTCGTGATGCCGAGCCACCTCGACCTCGACCACCGGGCGTATGCGCCGTTCCCGCGCTACTACCCCGGCGCGAACGAGCTCGACAAGCTGTTCATCATCCACAAGGGCGTCCAGGCGTGGGCCGCTTACGAGCACGGGCGGCTCAAGCGGTGGGGCCTCGTCAACACCGGCGCGCCGGGGTACCGCACGCCCTCCGGCCGATTCAACTTCAACTGGCAGCAGCTCGAGCGCGTCTCGAGCGAGAGCCCGCCCGGTGAGGAGTGGCTGATGCGGTGGGTGTTCAATTTCGAGAACGAGCGGGGCATCCACATCCACCAGTACTCCATGCCGTCGGGTGGCCCCGCCAGCCACGGGTGCGTCCGCCTCATCACCGCCGACGCGCGGTGGATCTACGGCTGGGCCGACCCGTGGGTGACGACGAACGGGCGCGGCGCCATAGGGGGCCGGATCCTGAAGCAGGGCACGATGGTGCTCGTCCTCGGCGAGGAGCCGCCGGGCCGGCCGCGCGTGTTCGAGCACACCCCCGTCGGCCCCGTCCGCCGCGTCGTCGAGCTGCCCGAGGACCCGTGGAGCGTGCCGCCGGGCTCGGCCCAGCAGCGCGCCTGGGACCGCCGCCGCTCCTGAGCCATGCGCCTCGCCTCCCGCCTCGCGCTCCTCGCAGCGCTCCTCCTCGCCGCCGGCGCCGACGCCCAGACGCGCCGGCTCTACAACCAGGACGCCCTCGCCGAGCTCCTCTACGCCGTCGAGGGCGACCTCGACGCGCTCCCGGAGGTGACGTACCGCTACTACGTCCTGGAGCACCCGTCGGGCAACTCCGTCTTCGCCCGCGCGGCGCTCTACAGGATGGTGGGCGACGGCGACATCGAGGCGGGGAAGGAGAGGCTAGGCATGGTCGAGTTCTTCAACCGCGTCAGCGTCAACGAGCTCTCGGTCGGCGACACGCTCATCCTCCCGAGCCACCTCGGCCTCGACCACCGCGCCTACGCCCCGTTCCCGCGGCACTACGCGGGGGCGGACTCCCTCGACAAGCTGTTCATCATCCACAAGGGCGTCCAGGCGTGGGCCGCTTACGAGCACGGGCGGCTCCGGCGCTGGGGCCTCGTCAACACCGGCGCGCGGGGGTCCCGTACGCCGGCGGGCCGGTTCAACTTCAACTGGAAGGAGGAGCGCCGCGTCTCGACGCTCAGCCCGCCCGGCGAGACGTGGTTGATGCGCTACGTCTTCAACTTCGACCACGCGCGCGGCATCCACGTCCACCAGTACCAGATGCCGACGGGGGAGCCGGCCAGCCACGGGTGCGTCCGCCTCATCCTGGAGGACGCGCAGTGGATCTACGGCTGGGCCGACCCGTGGCGGACGACCGTCGGCAGCGGCGCCCTCGGCCTCCGCTCGGCCGACGGCCGCATCCTGGAGCAGGGCACGA
>Ga0079224_100015759_pt1 | contig 10598 bp, 8 predicted proteins | sample Stecom2015_FD_80414 | JGI IMG/M metagenome (GOLD analysis project Ga0079224, IMG submission 80414) | Agricultural soil microbial communities from Utah to study Nitrogen management - Steer compost 2015 | ecosystem: Environmental > Terrestrial > Soil > Agricultural land | place: USA: Utah...
CCACGCCCTCGCCACGGCGTCGGCGCGGGTCTGGGTCACCCCCCGCTTCTGGCTGCAGGCCGGCGCCGGAGGCGCGGTGCTCGCGTCGGCCGGGCGGGGCGAGGAGATCGCGGAGTACGGCCCCGCCGCCGCCATCGCGATCGGGGGCGAGCCGGGCCACAAGCCCTGCTCCGGGATCGACCTGTCCCTCCGGATCGGCGGCAGCCTGCTCCGCGACGACGACGGCGGCCGCGCGCTCCTTTACAACGCCGCCGCCGTGGTCGGTTACCACTGGAACTGAGGACACCTCACCTCAGCACCCTGGCAACTGGATCAGCCACTCCTGTCGCCCTGGCATCTCAGGTGGTGGCCACCAGAGTTGCCGATCCGGGCGGGAGTGTTGGCTTCGATACGCGCACTGCGCCCCTTTCGGTGCGGCACGGCGCTTGCTCTAGGGTGAGCCCGAAGTCGGTCGCGAGGCCGGCGATGAAAACCGAATGAAGTAACGCAGGCCGCTGCGGGCTGCCCCCCACTCGTCGCCTCCCCCCCACATGCTGCAGAGATGCAGCCGACGAGCGATGCCCCGGCGGCCGCGTTTTTTTTCGGCGACGGCCCGCGCCCAGCTCAGGAGCGCGGGCCGCGCTCGCCACCTGCGACCGGCGGCATGCTCGCGGCGGTCGCCAGCCCGGAGCTCGGCTTGGCCTGCGCCAGCACGCGGCGCCCGTCGCTGAACAGGACGTCCATCTTGCCCGGCTCGCTCGAGCGCTCGACGCGCCCGATGCCGAACCGCGGGTGGGAGATCTGCTCTCCCGCCTGGAAGGTCTCGCGCATGCTGTAGGGCCGGACCGGCAGAGATGGATCCGGCGTGAAGGTGGCCGGCTGCTCGCGCGCGGCGGCGGCGCTGCTGGACGAGGTGCGCCGCACGCCCGCCGAGGACGAGCGCGAGCGCCGCGCCGCCACCGCGCTCGGGTGGCGGTGGCGGTGATACGCGCCGCACTCCTTGCACTGCACCTTGACGATCTCGCTGCCCACCTTGGCGACGACGACGTGCCACACGTCGCCGCACTTGTTACAGATGGATTCGACGTCAGCTCCGACGGGCGCGGTCATGACCGCCTAGTGTGCCACAAGACGTCAGCCGCGCAGCCCGTGGCGCGCTGCCGCGCTCCCTCGCGGTCGCCCATGCGCCCCGGATCGCGCACACGAGCGCCTCGAGCACCCGGCGCGACCGATGGTATCGCCCTCGCCCGCTGCGCCGGGGGTGAGCCCGACCCGTACGCGGCGCGCAGGAGCAGTGCTACAAGGAAGGCGTGCTGCCGCGCGCCGCCGCCCCCCTCCTCCTCCTGATCTCGCTCGCCCTGCCCGGGTGCGTCGGCGGCGACCGCGCGCCGGTGCCGGCGCAGCCGATCCGGGTGGAGGACGAGCCGGAGCAGACCGAGGACTCGCTCGGCGCGGTCCCGGATCAGGAGGGCGAAGGCGAGTTCGGCTTCGACGAGGCGGGCGAGGCCGACGTGGAAGAAGAGACGAGCGACGAGCCGCCGCCCGAGGAAGATCCTGCCGACGACGCGGCGAGCGGCGAGGAGTCGATCGGCGACGAGGGCGGCGACATCGAGATCGAGATCGAGGAGGAGTAGCGGCGATCGGCGCGGTTTGAAGCCCGCCCCACCGCGTGCTATTCCGCGGCGCCATGGAGATCCTCGAGGCGGTCTACTGGGACAACACGGTTCGCGACTATCTGGTCGCCGGGGGCGTGGCGGTCGGCATCGTCCTGGCGGTCCGGATCGCGGTGCTGGTCATCCTCAAGCGGGTGCAGCGGCTGGCGGCGCGCACGGAGACCAGCCTGGACGACACGATCATCCGGGTGCTCAGCGCCACCCGGATGATCCTGGCGCTGGTGGTCGCGCTCTACGCCGGCAGCCTCTTCCTGATCGTCCCGGCCGAGGCGGCCGGCACCTTCCAGATCGCCGCGGTCATCGCCGTCCTGCTCCAGATCGGCGTCTGGACCAGCGCGGGGCTCACGGCGGCGGTGGAGCGGCTGCGCGAGAAGAAGGCGGCCGCCGGCGACACCAGCGGCATGGGCGTCCTGGCGATGATCGGGCTGTTCGGCCGGGTGGTCGCGTGGGCGATCGTCGTCCTCCTGGTGCTCGACAACCTCGGGGTCGACATCACCGCGCTGGTCGCCGGCCTCGGCATCGGCGGCATCGCGATCGCGCTGGCGGTGCAGAGCGTCCTGCAGGACGTGCTCGCCTCGGTCAGCATCATGCTCGACAAGCCGTTCGAGGTCGGCGACACGGTGCACGTCGGCGACATGATCGGCACGGTCGAGAACATCGGCATCAAGACCACCCGCCTCCGCGCGCTGTCCGGCGAGCAGCTCGTGCTGTCGAACAACGACCTGCTCGGCTCGCGCATCCGCAACTACAAGCGGATGCGCGATCGTCGGGTGGTGCTGGTCGTCGGCGTCACCTACCAGACGCCGATCGCTACCCTCGAGAAGCTGGCGGATCAGCTGCGCGCCCTGGTCGAGAAGGAGAAGGCGGTCCGCTTCGACCGCGCCCACCTCCGCTCCTTCGGCGCGTCCTCCCTCGAGTTCGAGGTGGTCTACTACATCACCACCGCCGACTACGGCGTGTTCATGGACACCCAGCAGCGGGTCAACCTCGACATCCTGCGGCGGTTCCAGGAGCTGGGCGTGCGCATGGCCTACCCGACCCAGACGGTGTTCGTGGAGCGCGAGGGCGCGGCGCCCGCCGGGGCGGGCGGCGCGGCGCCCGCCGGGGCGGCGGCGTAGCGCTCAGGGGTGGCCGTCGACCCGGAGCTGGAACAGGAAGTAGGGCGGGATGCAGGTGCCCTCGCCCGACGGCGCGCGGGCGCAGATGTAGTCCTCGCGGCACGGCCGCTCGGCGCTGCAGGCGCGCAGCCCGGCCGGCGCGACGTGCTCGGCCAGGCAGCGCGGGAACGGCGTCCGCCGCGCCAGGCAGTTGTTGAACGGCGTGAGCAGCGCGATCACGCCGCAGGCGGCGCCGTCCGGCAGCTCGTCGCAGCTCGCGGTGCACATGCCGGCGGGGAAGCCGACCTTGTTGCCGTTGCACACGCCGGTCTCGCACGGTCGCGCCCGGCGGCGGGCGACCCGGTCGCGGTGCGGATCCGCGTGCGGCCGGAGCGCGCCGATCTCGCACGGCTCGCCGACCCGCGAGGCCTCCGGCGGCAGGCAGACGCCGACGGCGTGGTCGTCGGCCGGCGCGTCGATCGCGACGCAGACAAGGCCCTCGGCGCAGGTCCAGCTGGCAAAGCCGGGATCGCCCAGGCCGCAGCGCGCACCGCTCTCGCCCGGCTCGCCCGGCGCTCGCTCCGCCATCGGCCGCGCGAGCTCGCCCGGACCGCCGGCGGCGAGCGCGGCGGTCAGCGCGGCGCGCCGCCGCACCTCCGCCGCCATGTGCGGCGAGATCGCCACCGCCAGCGCGTTGCCCGGCGCCACCTCGGGGCCGTCCTCGCCCAGCAGGTGAAAGCCGGCGATGGTGCGCGACTGGTGGCAGCCGGCGCAGCTCATGTCGTCGAGCCGTCGCAAGAGCGCCTCGGGCGATCCGATCACCTGGCGCCCGGCGAGCGGCAGCCCCGCCACATCGGCTGGCGACAGGATCTGGCGGAACGGCCGGTTGGCCCGGCGCGACAGCCCGCGCGGCGTGACCGACACCGCCCGCTCGGCCGACAGCTCCTCGGGGAGGAGCGCGGTGCCCTCCTCGATGGCGTCGAGGCTCTCCGGCCGGCCGAGCCAGGCGAGGAGCCGCGCGCGCAGCGCCGGGTCGCGGGCGATCCGCCGCGCGTCCGGCGTGTTCTCGAGCCAGCGCGGCACCAGCGCGCCGCCTCGCCCCGGCCAAAACGAGCGCATCAGGTACTCGGCGTGACCGCCGAGGTCCGGCCGCACCGCCGACGGCCACCTGACGATCTGCAGGTTGATGCGCACCTCGGCCACCCGCGCGGCGACCAGCGCGCCGCCGAGCGGCCCCGCCGCCAGCCAGGCGCCGAGCTCGGCGCCGGCCAGGCCGGGCGGCGCCATCCACGCCGCCGCCGCCGCGCGGCAGCGCTCCTGGCCGGCGGCGGCCGGCTCGCCGGAAAGGATCACCGCCACCGTCATCGGCAGGCGCGAGGAGACCGCCTCGCCCGACACCTCCGCGGTGTAGGCCAGCCGGTAGAGGAGGTGCAGCTCGCCGCAGCGATCGCCGCTGAACGGAATGCGGTCGAGCCGCGGCACCACCGCCACCAGCTCGAGGCGGCCGCGCTCCAGCCAGCCGGTGTCGAACAGCCGGTGCGCGTTGCCGCGCACCCCGACCCCGGCGCGCGGATCGGCGCGGCGCACCGCCGCCACCTCGGCGGCCACGACCTTGCGGATCGACGCCAGCCCGGCCGGCGTGACCAGCGCGTCGAACCGGCCTCCCGCCCGCGCCACCTCATCGAGCGCCGCGCGATCCATGACCAGCGCGATCGGCTCGCGCGGCGGCGCCGCCGGCCCCGCGTCACCGCCCGCGCCGCGCGCCCGCCCGGCCCCGCGCTCGCCCGGCTCGCTCGCCGGCGGTGCCGCGCCGCCTGGCATCTCCTGCGCCCGCCCGACCGCGCCGCCGTCGCGCGAGCCGCCGCTGCACGCCGCCGCGGCCACGAGCGCCGCCGCCAGCGCGCTGCGCGCCGCGCTCAACGGCATCTCCGCAGCGGCCCGTGCTCGATCGTCCGCCCCGGCAGCCGCCCGCTCTGGAGGATCTCGGCGAGGTCCCGCTCGATCGGGCCCACCTGCTCCTCGCCCTCGTCCTCGCCCTCGTCCTCGCCGCCCGCCGCCTCGCCGCCGCCGCTCGCCTCGTCGCGCTCGCCGCCGGCCTCCTCCTCGCGCGCCGGATCGGCCTCGCCGACCCACACCGGCAGCGCGCCCCAGTCGGTCGCCACCGAGATCTGCCACCAGCCGTCCTCCTCCTCCCGCGCGACCTGGTCGAGGTCCTCGAGCGCCACGCCGATGACCGGGCCGCCGCGCCGCGCGTGCAGGCAGGTGCCGGCCGGCACCAGGAAGCGCTCGCTCATCCTCAGCCTGCCGAGCATGCCGTAGCCGCCCACGCCGTACGCCGGGGCGGCGGACTGCGCCGCGCCGGTGGCGATCCAGCCGCGCACGTCGAAGCCGTCGCCGCGGTAGACGATCGGCGTGTGCTCCTTCTCGTCCTGCCCGGCGCGCGCCGCGCCGCAGGTGTCGGCGAAGCGAGCCAGCACGCGCCCGCCCGGCCGGTCGACCACCGCCGTGCCGCGCGCGACCGTCACGTCGCCGGCCAGCGGCTCCGGCGCGGCGACCGGCACGTACATGCGGCTGAGGCGCGCCGCCGGCACCCAGCCGTGGGCGACCACGCAGGCGTCCACCAGCGTGACCCGCCGCTCGGCGCCGCGCGCCTCGTCCACCTTGGCCGCGACCCCCGGCCGCGCGCGCACGCCAGGCGCGGGCGCCTGCCCCGCCGCCTCCCCGGGGGCCGCCGCCAGGTCGCTCGCCTCCGCCACCACCGTGCGCGCGTCGCGCGCCTCGATCCAGAGGAGCAGGCGGACCTCGTCCCCGTCGGCGACCACCCGCAGGCGGCCGCGCCGCTGGTCGATCACGACCAGCTCCGGGGCCTCCACCGCGTCGAGCTCGTCGCCGCCGCCCACCACCGCCGGCTCGGCGTCGCCGGCGGCCAGCCGCACCGCGCCGTGGCGCGCCAGCCGCACCCGGGTGGGGAACATCCGCTCGTGGTCGTCGGACAGGTAGCTCAGCGCCGCCGCCGGGGAGGCGTCCTCGCCGGCGTCGGCCGCACCGCGCGCCGGCGGCGGCGCGGGCAGCGGGCGGATCGCCGCCGGGCGGACCGCCGGTTCTGGCCGGGCGCCGGTCCCGCAGGCGGCCAGGGCCGCCAGAAGCGGCGCCGCCGCCCCCCTCGCCGCGCTGTGCACCGATCGATTTCTACACCCCCCGGCCCGCGAGGCAAGGGGCGCCGCGAGGGCCCGCAAGCCCCCGCCAGGTGAGGGATCCGGCCGCACGGGTTGCGCCCCCGGCGGGCCCGGTTACGATGCGCCCGTGCCACCTGACTCCCGCAACCTGACGCTGCAGCGCAGCCTGGTCGCCGCCCGCGATCGGGCGGCCCTGCTCGGCCAGCGAGGCGCCGTGATCTGGCTGACCGGCCTGTCCGGGTCCGGCAAGTCCACCATCGCCTACGCGCTGGAGCGGCGGCTCACCGGCGCCCGCCGCCTCACCTACGTGCTCGACGGCGACAACGTGCGCCACGGCCTGTGCAGCGACCTCGGCTTCTCGCCGGAGGACCGCACCGAGAACATCCGCCGCATCGGGGAGGTGGCGGCGCTGTTCGCCGACGCCGGGCTCATCATCATCACCTCCTTCATCTCGCCGTACCGCTCCGACCGCGAGCTGGCGCGCAGCCGCGCGGCCGCCGGCAGCTTCATCGAGGTCTTCCTCGACGTGCCGGTCGAGGTGTGCGAGCGGCGCGACCCGAAGGGCCTGTACAAGAAGGCGCGCGCCGGCGAGATCCCGCAGTTCACCGGCGTGAGCGCGCCGTACGAGCCGCCGGAGTCGCCGGAGCTGGCGCTCGACACCGACGCGCTGTCGGTCGAGGCCTGCTGCGACACCATCGCTGCCTACCTCGAGGAGCGCGGCACCTTCGACGTGCGCGGCATGACCGACCCGCCGGCCGAGGTGGCCGGGTGAGCTACAACCTCACCCACCTCGAGCAGCTCGAGGCGGAGAGCATCCACATCATGCGGGAGGTGGTCGCCGAGTTCGACCGCCCGGTGATGCTCTACTCGGTCGGCAAGGACTCGTCGGTGATGGTGCGCCTGGCGCAGAAGGCGTTCGCGCCCGGCCGCATCCCGTTCCCGCTCCTGCACGTCGACACCGGCTACAAGTTCCGCGAGATGTACGAGTTCCGCGACCGCTTCTGCCGCGAGATCGGCGCCGAGCTGGTGGTCGACCGCAACGAGGAGGCGATCGCGCAGGGGGCCAACCCGTTCGAGCTCGGCACCACCCGCTGCTGCGGCCTGCTCAAGACCCAGGCGCTCCTGCAGGCGCTGCGCCGCGGCAACTACGACGCCGCGTTCGGCGGCGCCCGGCGCGACGAGGAGAAGTCGCGCGCCAAGGAGCGGGTCTACTCGTTCCGCGATCGCTTCGGCCAGTGGGACCCGAAGAACCAGCGGCCGGAGCTGTGGAACCTGTACAACGGCCACCACGCGCCGGGCGAGAACATCCGCGTGTTCCCGCTGTCGAACTGGACCGAGCTCGACGTCTGGCTCTACATCTACAAGGAGCAGATCCCGATCGTCCCGATGTACTTCGCGCGCGAGCGAGAGGTGGTCGTGCGCGGCGAGCAGCTCATCCCGCTGGACGGCGAGGCGCGCATCCTGCCCGGCGAGACCCCGGAGAAGGTGATGTGCCGCTTCCGCACCCTCGGCTGCAGCCCGTGCACCGGCGCGGTCCGCTCCCAGGCCGACACCATGGAGAAGATCCTCGAGGAGCTGATGGTCGCGCGCCACTCGGAGCGCATCACCCGGGTCATCGACCACGACCGCGACGGCTCGATGGAGCTCAAGAAGCGCGAGGGGTACTTCTGATGGCGGTCGAGGACGCCCCCAGCGGCCTGGCGGCCGCCGAGCTCTTGCGCCGCCACGACGGCGCCGACCTGCTCCGCTTCCTCACCTGCGGCAGCGTGGACGACGGCAAGTCGACCCTGATCGGCCGCCTCCTGCACGACTCCCGGACCGTGTACGAGGACCAGCTCGCCGCCCTCGAGAAGGACTCGCGGCGGGTCGGCAGCGCCGGCGGCGCCATCGACTTCAGCCTGCTGCTCGACGGCCTCAAGGACGAGCGCGAGCAGGGGATCACCATCGACGTCGCCTACCGCTACTTCTCCACCCCGCGGCGAAAGTTCATCATCGCCGACTGCCCGGGCCACGAGCAGTACACCCGCAACATGGTGACCGGCGCGTCCACCGCCAACCTGGCGGTCGTGCTGGTCGACGCCCGCGCCGGCGTGCTGCCGCAGACCCGCCGGCACAGCTTCATCGCCTCGCTCCTCGACATCGGCCACATCGTGGTCGCGGTCAACAAGATGGACCTGGTCGACTGGTCGCAGTCGCGCTTCGAGGAGATCCGCGCCGAGTACGTCCGCTTCGCCACCCGCCTGCAGGTGCGCAACGTCCACTTCGTGCCGATGTCGGCGCTGCACGGCGACAACGTGGTCGAGCCGAGCTCAAACATGCCCTGGTACCGCGGCATGCCGCTGCTCGACCACCTCGAGACGGTCCACATCGCGAGCGACCGCAACCTCATCGACCTGCGCTTCCCGGTGCAGCTCGCCCTGCGCCAGGACATGAGCTTCCGCGGCTACGCCGGCACGCTCGCCTCCGGCATCCTGCGGCCCGGCGCCGAGGTGATGGTGCTGCCGTCGCGCCAGCGCACCCGCATCCGCTCGGTGGTCACCTGGGCCGGCGAGCTGGAGCAGGCGTTCCCGCCGATGGCGGTCACGGTCACCACCAGCGACGAGCTCGACATCGGCCGCGGCGACATGCTGGTGCACCCGCAGAACCAGCCGCGGGTCGGCCAGGAGCTCGACGCGGTGCTGGTGTGGATGAGCGAGACGCCGCTCGACCCGCAGCGCACCTACCGCATCAAGCACACCAGCCGCGAGGCGCACGCGGAGGTGGCCGAGGTCCGCTACCGGTTCGACGTCAACACCCTGCACCGGCTGCAGGCCGAGACCCTGGCGCTCAACGAGATCGGCCGGGTCCGGGTGCAGACCAGCCGGCCGCTGGCCTTCGACCCCTACCGGCGCAACCGCGCGACCGGGAGCTTCATCCTGATCGACCCGGTCACCAACGCCACGGTGGCGGCCGGCATGATCACCGACCGCGAGACCGACGACACCGGCGAGGTGAGCGACGGCGGCGCGCCCGGCCGGCGGCGGCGCGGCGCCGGCAAGCCGCAGGTCAAGCGGCGGGCCAGCCGGGTCAGCCCGGCCGAGCGCGCCGAGCGGCTCGGCCAGCAGCCGGTCACCCTGTGGCTGACCGGCCTGCCGCGCAGCGGCAAGTCGACCATCGCCTACGCCCTCGAGCGGCGGCTGTTCGACTCCGGCTACCTGGCGCAGGTGCTCGACGGCGAGAACCTGCGCCTCGGCCTCAGCGACAACCTCGGCTTCGACGCGCCGGAGCGGCGCGAGAACGTGCGGCGCGCCGCCCACGTGGCGCGGCTCGGCAACGAGGCCGGCATCATCACCATCGTCGCGCTGGTCTCGCCGGCGCAGCCGGACCGCGACGCGGCCCGCGAGATCATCGGCGCCGAGCGCTTCTTCGAGGTGCACGTCGCCACCCCGGTCGAGGTGTGCGAGGAGCGCGACGACGAGGGCCTCTACCGCCGCGCCCGGTCCGGCGAGATCGCCAGCTTCACCGGGGTGAGCGCGCCGTACGAGGCGCCCAGATCGCCCGCGCTGGTGCTCGACACCACGCGCCTTCCGGTCGCGGACTCGGTCGCCCGCCTGATCGAGCTCCTGGCCGCCCGCGGCGCGCTGCGCCGGTAGGCCCCGCTGTCCGCCGGCGCCGCGGCCTCGAGCGCGCGCGTCACCGCCGCCCGGCGGCCCGCGCGGCGCGCCGCCGGCGCCCGGCGAGGAGGAGCCCGGCCAGGACCGCCCACCAGATCCCGCCGCCGGCGCCGGCCACCCGGCAGCCGCCGCCCATGTCGCCGTCCTCGCCGCCGATCCCGGCGTCGCCGCCGGCGCCGCCCCCGCCGCCTGCAGGACAGCCCTCGTCGATCTCGCCGTCGCAGTCGTCGTCGGCCCCGTCGCAGGTCTCGATCCGGTTGCGGCAGGCGGCGCCGCCGAGCTGCAGGGTGCCGTAGTGCTGCTCGGCGCCCCAGCCGCTCGCGTCGCTCCACGCCGGCCCGGGGACCGGCTCGGCGTCGAAGCCGGCGCCGCTCCAGCGCCAGCAGGACACGCCGGCCGACGACCGCGCGCACAGGTCGGCGTCGCCGTCGCCGTCGATGTCGCCGAGCCGGATGGTGCGGTGGAAGCGGTCGCCGTTCCACCCGCTGGCGTCAGCCAGCGCCGGGCCGTCGATGGCCGGCCCGAAGCCGGTCCCGGTCGCCAGCCAGCAGACGATCCCCTTGTTGGCCCGGGCGCAGAGGTCGACCTTGCGATCGCCGTCCAGGTCGGCCATGCGGATGGTCGAGTAGTTCGAGTAGTCGGCCCAGCCGCTCGCGTCGGCGAGCGGCGGCCCGACCAGCGCCTCGCCGAACGAGGTGCCGGTCGACGGGTGGCAGCGGAAGTCGTCGGCGGTCCGGGCGCACAGGTCGGCGCGGCCGTCGCCCGTCACGTCGGCCAGCCGGATGGTGCTCCAGTACTGCACCCAGCGCCAGCCGTGCTCGTCGCTCCACGCCGGCCCCTCCACCTCGGTCGGGAAGCCGGCGCCGTCCGACAGCCAGCAGCGCATGCCGGCGTCGCCGCGCGCGCACACGTCGTCGCGCCCGTCGCCGTCGACGTCGCCCATGCGGATGGTGGCGTAGTTGGAGATGTCCCGCCAGCCGGAGTCGTCGGTGAGCGCCGGCCCGGCGACCGGCTCCTCGA
>Ga0079224_100015760_pt1 | contig 10598 bp, 6 predicted proteins | sample Stecom2015_FD_80414 | JGI IMG/M metagenome (GOLD analysis project Ga0079224, IMG submission 80414) | Agricultural soil microbial communities from Utah to study Nitrogen management - Steer compost 2015 | ecosystem: Environmental > Terrestrial > Soil > Agricultural land | place: USA: Utah...
AAGTCACTGTACTTAATGATAAGTAATGCCAGATTTGCGTTATAAGAGGGAAGTAGCATATCTTTATAAAAGCTTTATAACCATCATAAAAATATGCAATTTCATCGCAACGACTTTCCTATTTCGATTGCTGAAGCCTTAGGGGATAGGCTTAAACGTGCACGTCTCAATAAAAATCTAACTCAGAATGAAGTTGCTCAATTGGCATGGATATCTAGGCGGGCAGTTTTAAACGCAGAGAAAGGTGATGTACGCCTAACTGATTTAATAGCGATTTTGCAGGCATTGGATTTAGTTGATCACCTAAATTTATTTTTACCTGAACCACCATTGTCCCCAATACAACTTTTGAAATTACGAGGTAAGCCACGTAAACGTGCATCAGGTAAGACTGAAAAACTTAATAATAAAATTTCAGAATCCTTGGATTGGTAGCTTAGGGGCAAAGCGAGAAAGATATTTTCTTTTTAGTAGAGCCTGAATTTACTGTTTTATATTCTTCTATCAGATGTTTAAAATCCGTTTGTCCCATAATTTAGACGATTTATTATTTTATTTTTCAAGCTTATATATTTATAATTTCTTCACTAAATAATTATTTTTACTATTACTTTTATTACGAGACAAGAGACAATAAATTATGGCCACACTTTTTTGGAAGCTTTCAGACCGTGAAACTAGGTTGGAGCAAAATATCACACACATTTTAAAATCCAAACCAAGTCTTATCCCACTGTTCGAGAATATTACTACAGACAAAAGTAGACATTTTTTAAATATCTTTTTTCCATCTATGCCAACAGTATGTTATGTGGCAAATCTATCCTTACAAGATAAATCTGCACAACGCATTAATTTAGCCATTCGTATTCCGCAACATCCTGCTTTGAGTGCATGTTTAGATGAACACAGTTCACTAGTCGTGATTGGCTATTGGGGTACACGTTCTTCGACGCCTTATTTTATCCCAGAAAGTGTGATCATTAGCCACAATAGTGAACAACCGACTAATTATGAGCATGAACTAGAATGTGAATACCACTTTTTGGAAGATGGGGAGTATCCACCTCGTGGAATCCAAAATGTATTAACATCACAACTTGTAGAAGAATTACCTAAAATTTCAGTTTTAGCCAATGAACGTTTAGAAGAGTGGCGTAAATTTTTGGGCTTTAAAAAAGAGCTTATTCGTCAAAAATCAGTGGGTTTACGCTATTTAACAATTGATTATGATGAACAAAAACATACTTTTAAATTGCTTGCGGTTGCCAATAGTCAACAAGATTTTGAGATTGTGCGTAGAGCCTTAGCACGAAAAGACCTACAATTATTTGATTTAAATACCTCAACTGACCCATGGAAATTTGAACTACCTAGTTTGGAGGATAATCGACAGAATAAACAAAAAGTAAAATTTGAACTTGGACAGTTTAAACGTGGGAAAAATGCATTTAGCTTACTTAATCCGGATGAAGTAAAGAAGGTTTTTCAACATATAGATCTAAAAGAAATGCCTTTTTCAGCACCTGTATTTGCATGGCTTAATATTGAACCAACAGAAGATTGGAAAAACAAAGTAACCAATTTAGCACCTGATCAATCCGATGAAGACGCCATTAAACAATATAAAGAAGATATTAAAGAAATGCTTGATGCAGTACCAAGCACGGGTTTCGTATCTTTTGCTTTAATTGGTGATTGGTCATTGGTGGATCGTCAGGATAGAATTTTGCGTAATTTAAAGCAAAATGAAAATTGTTATGCACCATATTTATCGAGTTATTTATTTGATATTACACAGGCACAATTGCCTAATGCACTGCCTGAAATTAGTGAATGGTTTAATCCTAGCTTAAATGAAGCACAAAAACGGGCAGTAAAAAAGATGATTGCTGCACCAGACTTATGTTTAATTCAAGGTCCTCCTGGTACAGGTAAAACCACAGTTATTGCTGAAGCTATTTTACAGTTGGTAAAGCAGGGTAAAACCATTTTGCTTAGTAGCCAATCACACGATGCCATTGATAATGCATTATCACGTATTACTAATCACCCTTCATTACGTGCGATTCGTTTGGCTAAACAAGGGCGTGGACGAGATAAAATTACCGATGAAGGTAAACTATTCTCAGGTGATCAAGCATTAGCACGTCATTATGAGGCGTTAAGTCATGATATTAACGCACGTTTTTTAATGCCATTGCAGCAACAGCAAGAACAGATCGATGAGTTAAAAACATGGTTAAATCAAGCGGAGTTTTTACAACTTGATGCACAAAAGCTTGAGCAAGAACGCCAAAGTATCAAACAACAAGGCAAAGAAAAGCGTCAGCAAGAACAACAAGTACAGAAAGCTTTTCACCAACAGCAACTCGAGTATCAATCGCATCAAAAACAACTAGTAGAATTACAACAGTTACAAGATTTGTTATCAGGGCAAAGTGTTGCACCTCAGGGTCTTATCTTACCTGACATGATGAAAAATATTGCAGATCGCTTATTTGAATTAGATAGCTACCAAATTAAATTGCCATTTCAAATTTCAGATTTTCGATTTTATCCAGAATCACAAGCTCAAATTTTGATGGCATTATTAGATGTATGGCAAAAGATTCATAGTAGCTTTGATGTGATTGAGCAGGATATTACTCGCCTGCAGCAAGCAGGTCAGGGAGGGCTAACTAGTATTGAGACACAGCTAAAAGTTCAACAATTACAAAAAGAAATTGAACAGCTTGCCAATCAAATGGATCTAGATGATAGCGAAGAAATTTCTAATTTATGGCGCCAAAAACGTCGTGAAGTAAATCAATTAAAGCAACAAAGTGGTGGTTTAACCCATGAATGTTACCAATTATTTAAGGATAAAGATCAATTCTTTAATATTATACATGCACAATCTACTGCAACGTTATTAACTGAGCGTTTAGAGCAATTTAAACAATTTGAACAATGTCTTAATGAGCAGATTACTGAAGCAAACCAAAGCTTAACAGCACAAATGCAAGCATTTGAGATGAATAAGCCCGATAATGCACCAATCAAACAAATTGAACATGAGATCCAAAACCTACTTGATCAATACAACACTATCGAACTTAAATCGCAAAAACAGCAAAATGCTGAACAACAACATTTACAGCAACAAAATTTTCAAAATATCCATTTAAGCGAATCAATTAAATCTACTCAAAATCATATTTCGTATCTACAGCAACAATATCAGGATACCAAAGCACAAAACCAAAATTGGCATGGTTTATTTGAAGATTGGGTGCAATCTCTTAATAATCCACAACAGCCAAAATTAGATTGGGAATTAATGAGTCAGGAATACACGCAAAACTGTAATTTGGTAGCGATTTCATGTAATGAAAATTCGCGTACCTTGCAAGACGCAGGTATTGATGGCTTTGATGTTGTGATTATTGATGAGGTATCTAAAGCCACCCCAATTGAATTGTTAATGCCACTTATGCGTGCCCGTAAAGCCATTTTAGTGGGCGATCATCGTCAATTACCACCAATGTTCCAAGAAGGGCAAGATGCTGCTGAAACCTTTGAAGACTTGGTCGAGGCAGAGGATGAAAACCAAGATCGTTCAAGTTTATTAACAAAAGATAATTTCAAACGCTATGAAAAATTAGTCACTGCTTCATTATTCAAAGAATTATTTGAAAAAGCTCCTGAAGTGTTACGTGAGCGTTTAACCACGCAGTTCCGTATGCATCCAAACATCATGAAAATGATCAACTATTTTTATGATAATCAGCTCACATGCGGTAACCCTGATGAACCACGTGAGCATCAAATCATCTTGAAATCAAAGCTCAATACCTTAGTGGATGCTAACAAGCATTTGCTTTGGGTGGATACTTCAAATGATGATAAAGGTGTTGCGTATAAAGATAATGAAAGCACTAATATTATTGAAGCAAAGCTGATTGCAAAAACACTAGTAAATATCAATGCACAAATGAAAAAGCACGGTTATCACACTAAAAACAAACAAAAAGTTGGAGTGGTATCGTTCTATCAGTCACAGTGCCGTACCATTCGAGATGAAATCCGTAAGGAAAATGGCGGTAAATTGGACTTCGAAGCTATCCATGTCGAAATTAATACAGTAATTCGTTATCAGGGTAAAGAAAAACCTATAATTTTAATAAGTTTAGTGCGTAATGATGGTAAATCAAAAGACCATAAACGCTCATCTCGTGCCAATATTGCCCGTTTTGAATTTATCAACGTGGCGATGTCACGTGCACAAAATTTACTCATGGTATTTGGAGCACGCAATATGTTGGAACTTCGAGATGTAAACTTACCTAATATGGATCAACCAGGCACAAGTAAACGTAAAATTTATCAGGATATTTTTAATCGTTTGGATCGAGAAGGACAGGTGTGTTCTGCAAGAGAGTTTATGCAAGCGAATTTAGATATTAAACCACAGATGGCTTAAATCATATTCTGATCTGTACATTATCGATATCTGACCTAAATTTATAGAGAATAATTATGTTGAAAGAACTTAAAAGATTTGAAGTTTTATTGCCTGTTTATCAGATGGAATCTCATGTAAGTTACCAATCAATACGCCAACCGAGTGTATTCGAGGGCATGATATTAAACTTAGCCGTAAAATATAAAAATATACTAGGGCAATTTAGTTTAAGCCAAGTGTGTGAAAAATTTAAAATTGAACCATTTTTAATTCAAAAGGCGCTGTATAACCTCATTGATAATGAAATGTTAGAGCGTTGTGATACTGACTTGACAACCACGCAGGTAAGAAATTTGGCAGTTACTGCACTAGGTAAAGATTTATATGATAAAAATGAAATGCCAAGTGAAAATAAAAATGCTGAATTAGAGCGCAAATTTTATCCATTAATAAATCAGTTTATTAATGATAAAGCATTCAAACTAAAATCATATGATGCTCAAGCACCTTTTGTACTACCTCAAACCCTTTTTGATGCAAACATTGAACATGTCAATCAAATGATCCGTGACATGCTTGAACAAGCAACTGAAAAACAATTTGAATGGAAAAAACCTAACACCAATATCAGTGAGGTAAATAGCCAGGTTTCTAAAATATTGGTACATAGCTTACCGATACGTATAGCATTGAACAATCACGGGCATCTTGGCTATGATGCTAAAGGTAATTCAGAAGTACAACAAGCATTTAGCACATGGCTTGAACAAACAAATCCTGAAGTGGTTTGGGAACATATTTTATCTAAAACATTTCAACAGGTGGAAAATCATTTGCCTGATTTTGAATGGTCGTCAGTATTAGATGTGACACTAGCAGAGAATAATTTGTTAGATGAGAAGGCCTTGATTCGGGTTTATTCTGAAAAAAGCCCCAATAAGGTAAATGATAAACCAGAAATTATTTTATCAGCACAGGTAAAAGTGGCAAAAGTACAAGGAAACACATTAACTTTGCCATTTTCTATAACCTTACCTGAAGGATTCCAGTCACTATATTTTTACAAAGATCAAACGGCTTCACTGATTCTAAAAGGTAATACCAATATATTTTATGCCAAACAACCACGTTTAGTTGCATTGCAAATAAAACTAAGTGATGAACAAGTTTGGGCAAATATTCAAACTGAAGTGTTGCATTGGAACACGACAGGATCTTTAGAAGTATTGGCTTTTACACGTTATTTTTTATCGGAGAATGAAGTTTTCCAACATGCACCAAATTTAACTATGAAAGAAGCGGTAGCCTTACATGAAGCGATGAAAAAAGTGAACAATTCTGGTTTACGTTCGAGTGTATGGTTAGACAAAATCCAAAGAATTTCAAATTTGAGTGAACTAGCAGATTTTCGTAAAACTTTTTCACATTTATCATTAGCACCGCAATGGGTTGAGACTGCATTATTTGTGAAACTTATAGAGGATGCCTTTGAAAATGGTAAGAGTGCTGGTACTACGCTAGATAAGGATTTTACTGATCTCATTCAGGTACATAAGTCACTAAAAAGTCAGATTAACCCTGAGCTTCTAAATCCTAATCAGCCTGTAAGTTCTAAGCACTCCACTAAAATTAGTATTAAAGCCGTTGTTTTATTGGATGAATGGTTAAATTGCTATGATGAACTTGTACAGAAACATTCTGAAATTTTAATTCTTTGTGGAAAAATTAAAAAACAACAGCAACATTTGGTGGATTTAAAAGAATGTCTTGCACAAAGCTTTGCTCCTGTACGTGAAGATGGTCAAAAAATTGCGATTTTAGATACCTGTTATTTAATGGATCATAGTGATGAATTAACTCATTTGTCGCAAGATTATTTTGTGGTGATTCCTAAAGTGGTATTACATGAATTAGATGGATTAAAAAAAGGAAAAGATGATGAGGAATCCATTGATAGGGCACAAAAGGCAAGACGCGCTATCCGCAGTATCGAACATTTAAATTTAACCTCAGAACACATTGAGGCAAGTCATGATGAGTTTGCAATGTTAATTGCACAAAGTAAAACATCACAGAAAATGACCAATGATGAACAGGTGCTCTCTGTGGCTCTATTTTATCGTTTAAACGACTGTGAGCTGTTTAGCCGAGATATAAACATGAGAAATTTAGCTAAGGCATTAGGTATCAATGCTAGGTCAGAATATCAATTGAAACCAGCCTTAAATTATGAAAATCAATGATATACAATATTAAATTATATAAATAGGATTTTAATATGAGCGCAATTCATGAAAGACGCTACAGATTACAACGTGAACGTGAAATTGCCCAGGCACGAGTACGTGAAACAACCACACAATATCTAGAACGTTATCAAAACAATTTAAATCAGCTAGATGAACAAGGTTTAACTGCCTATGTAGAGGCTGAAGTTGCCCAAATAAAAAAACAACTTACTCAAATGCAAAGCTTATTACGAACCGATGCTTTTGCTGCACGTGAGGTTAGTCTAACGATCGGGCAACGTATCTATGGCTTAAGGGCTCTTGCACGCGCCAATCAGCAAATTGAAATTGAAAATCAGCGCCTTGAAGCCTTAGAAAAACAACGTCAATTGGTAGAAAAACGCCGCCAGGAACATACAGCGTTAGAACTAGCATGGCAAAGCAATTGGCAGAAATGGACGGATAAACTTGCTCGTAATTTAGCTTTAAATGAATTAAATACATTACGCCAAAAGTTTTTTGCCGAAGGAAGTCATTACACCGTTGAACAAATCAATCAAGAGATGGGCAAAATTCAACAGCATTATGAACAACAAGCAAAGAGTCAGCGAGTAAGCCAACAACAACAAATTGAACAGGCAGCAACACAAACGTTATTACAGCAACTAGCTGATGATATTAAAGAGGGGCAATTGCCTCTTGCTGAAACAAAACAGTTGCAAACGGATCTGGTTAAACTTATGGATGACCCTGCTGTGAGTTTTGACCAAGTGAAAAGCATGGCACAAAAAACAGATCAGGCATTAGAAGATGAAAGTATTCGTCGTGAAATGGTAAAAGCGGTTTATCAATCCTTACAAAATGCAGGATTTAGCGTATTAAAACCAAAGCGGGTAAAAGAAAAGGATCAGGACATTGTAATTATTCAGGCACAACGGCCATCTGGAAATCAGGCAAAATTTAAAATTGAGCTAGATGGTAGAGTCCGTTACGAGTTTGATAATTATCGTGGTCAAACCTGTAAAGAAGATATGCAAAAAGTCTTGCCACGACTATCGGAAGTCTATGGCGTAGAACTCAGTGATGAACGTGTGATCTGGTCAAACCCTGATGATGAAAGTCAGGAAATGAAACCTTTAACTCCACATCAACACCAACGTGGTTAAGGTATTTCAAATACTAATCTGCGATTGAAACATAATCGAAATCAGCTTATTTAAAAACAGGATAATAATGAATACAGAACATATTCAAACATGGTTAGAAAATTTTGAGCGTCAAAGCATGTTGCGCCGTGCCTTAGTGGTATCGGGTAATATTATTGATCTCGCCTTTGCTAAAAATGGGCAATTACAGTCGATTAATCAAATCATTAGTGATAGCTTAAAAGCAAAAGGCTTCCAGCATGTGGTGTTTTATTCACGTGTGGGTGGCGTTTCGGGTGTAACAACACAACAGTGGAATGATTTACAGGCGACAGGTTTTCAATCCTCGGTATTTGGTGATACTGATGATTACGACATGGGGGAAGATGATAGCTCATCAACTCATGCGATCAATAACAATGCTGGTCAAACAGAACTGACACCTAAAGATTTTTTTGCAGTTGCACAAAAAGTGATGTTTGAATCTCAGCATCGTGTCGCTTTTGTGGTGGATTGGTCAAATTATATGTTTGGTCAAATTAATAGTTTAAGTGATGCTGAACGTGCATGGTTACAGCAAATTTCTAAAAGTATACGTGATGCTCAAGTCAATTTAAGCGCGAGTGAAATTGATAAACCGCAAAGTTTATTGGTGTTTTTATGCTCAGGATTAAGTAATCTGCCACCAAGTTTATATCTGAATAATCCACTATTTGCTGAAATTAATATTGATTTACCTAATTTACATGAGCGTGAACGTGCGATTTCAGCATTAAAAATGATGTTTCAGGTACAAGAAGATCTATTACCACAATCACAAGCTATGACTGATTTTGTCACGCTTACAGATGGTTTTACCGTTCGAGATATATATCATTTAGCACGTTTATCTCGTCAGCAACAAGACACGTTAAACTTGCAAAATTTGGTGTCTTTATATCGTTTTGGTAAGCGTCAATCACCTTGGGAACAGTTGAACCATAGCAAGTTAAAAGGAACTAAAGAGACTCTTAAACTACGGGTAAAAGGACAAGATCAAGCTATTGATGCTGTGAATAAAATTTTGATTCGTGCTTATACAGGTTTATCGGGTTTACAACATTCTGCCAAAGCCCGAACACCGAAAGGTGCATTGTTCTTCGTTGGGCCGACAGGGGTGGGTAAAACCGAACTAGCAAAATCATTAGCACAGTTTTTATTTGGTGATGAAGATGCCTGCATCCGTTTTGATATGTCAGAATTTAACCATGAACATGCTGATCAACGCTTAGTAGGAGCACCTCCTGGTTATGTCGGTTATGAACAAGGTGGTCAATTAACCAATGCAGTCAAAAATCGTCCGTTTTCGTTGTTGTTATTTGATGAAATTGAAAAAGCGCACCCGCGTATTTTGGATAAATTCTTACAAATTTTGGAAGATGGCCGTTTAACTGATGGTAAAGGTGAAACCATTTCTTTTGCGGATACTTTTATTGTGTTTACCTCAAATATTGGCGCAAGCGAGATTGAACCAAGTACTCCTGAACAGGTATCGGCACAATTTCAATCTGCGGTACAGCATCATTTTAAAACTGAGTTAAAACGCCCTGAATTATTGGGACGTATTGGTGAAGCCAATATTATTCCGTTTAATTTTATGGACAATGATGAAATTTTAAAAAATATCGCACGTGCCAAATTGCAACCTCTTGAACAGCGTTTAAAAGACAAATGGCAAATTCAGGCATTCCGTTTTGAAGATGAAGATAAAGCCTTGCAAACTTTGGTCAATCAGGTTAATACACAACATGGCGGGCGTGGTGTACTCAATGTGCTGACCAAAAATTTATTTGACCCCTTGGCAGATTTTTTATTTGCCGAAGTACAATATCCTGAGCAATTGAAAAATCGTAGCATTGAGGTAATTCAGGCTGGTAAGGTTTTTGATTTTAATATTGTGTAAGTAAAGCAATAAATAAGGATCAGCATATGGCATGGTTGAATGTTGCAAAAATTATAGATGTAACCCAAGCAGAGGGTCCTGGATTAAGAACAGCCATTTGGGTGCAAGGTTGTTTAAAACGTTGTGTTGGCTGTTGTAATGGGCAATTTTTAAAAATTCAACCTGCTGATGTGTGTGATTCACAGATGATTATTGAACAGATTGCCCAGAATCAACAACAGTATAACATTGAAGGTGTGACTTTACTGGGGGGCGAACCTTTTTTGCAGGCAGAAGGTTTGGCTGAAGTAGCACAAGCATGCCGTAAAATGGGTTTATCAGTGATGTTGTTTAGTGGTTATCAGTTGGAAGAATTGGATGATGCCCGCTTTAAAGGGGCATCGCAATTGCTTAAGGCCACCGATGTTTTGGTGGATGGGGAATATCAACAGGCTTTGACTGAAAACGTGCGTAATTGGGTGGGGTCTACTAATCAGCGTTTTCATTATTTTACTGATTTTTATGATGTAAGCATTGAAACTCGGAGCTTAACGGTGACCAATGAATGGCGTATTGATGCAGAAGGGAATATTTTGGGCAATGGTTTGCCTTTTATCCTGCGAGCTTAGTAATTATCCAACTAACTCATTTTACCAAGTGATCCAATTGACCTTATTTTAGTCCCCCTTTATTTTTAAGTGAGGGGACTAAATTCATAATGAATAAGCATCAGATATTGGCCATATCTGTTCCCTTAGATTCTCAAATATTTATATCCAATAAAGTAATTTGCAGTAGCACAACCAAAGATAATTCATACTACTAGTCTTTAAATTCTTAATCCTTTTGATCAAAAA
>Ga0079224_100015761_pt1 | contig 10598 bp, 7 predicted proteins | sample Stecom2015_FD_80414 | JGI IMG/M metagenome (GOLD analysis project Ga0079224, IMG submission 80414) | Agricultural soil microbial communities from Utah to study Nitrogen management - Steer compost 2015 | ecosystem: Environmental > Terrestrial > Soil > Agricultural land | place: USA: Utah...
CGGTACTACGCGCTGGCCCATCATTACGCTGCGCTATACGCGGGGTATTAAAGGTATCCTCGGTAGCGATTTCGATTACACCAAGCTTCGTCTTTCTCTATACAAGCGCATGCGCCTGGGTCCGTTAGGTGCAGGGTACGCAACCGTCATGGGTGAATACATCTTCGATGCATTGCCTTATACCTTGTTATCACTTCACCTCGGTAACCAGTCGCCCATCTATGCGAACTTCTCGTTCAACCTGATGAACTACGGTGAGTTTGTGAGCGACCGGTATATGGCGTTGCAGTATCAACACAAGTTCGAAGGATTCATACTCAACCGTATCCCGCTGATGCGCAAACTCAAATGGCGGCTGGTGGGTACGGCCAACATACTCTACGGTGGTCTGAGCCAGGAGAACCGTGCCCTCATCGCCGACACCACCCCTACGGGTGAAGAAGCCCTTCAGCCGGGCTTCCTTGAGGCGGGCAGGCCGTATATCGAGCTGGGATATGGCGTGGAAAACATTTTCAAGTTCTTCCGCGTAGACTTTGTTCACCGCCTTTCCTACCTGGATGAAGAGAAGACGCCTTCGATCCGAAAGTTTGCCGTCCTCTTCAGCTTCCAATTCCCGCTTTGATTTTTCATTCCCCGCCGCAAAGTGCATATTTGCACCGCAACGCATTTTGCGAATTGTACTTCAATGACTATTACGCTCACTTTTCCTGACGGGAGCAAACGGGAATTCGAACAGGGTGTCACAGGCGCCGAGATCGCCAAAAGCATCAGCGAAGGACTCGCACGAAACGCGCTGGCCATCGAGGTGGACGGCGAAGTGTGGGACTTGACGCGCCCGATCACAACGGATGCTGCCATAAAAATTCTAACGTGGAACGACCGCGGCGGTAAGGCCGCCTTCTGGCATTCGTCGGCACACCTTATGGCGGAAGCGCTTGAGGCGCTGTATCCGGGTGTTAAGTTTGGAATCGGTCCGCCAATCGAGAACGGATTTTATTATGATATCGACCTCGATGGGCGACCCTTCGGTGAAGAGGATCTCGCCGCCGTCGAAAAAAAGATGGTTGAGCTGGCGAAGCAAGCGAGCCCGTTTGAACGACGCAATGTGTCGAAGGCAGAAGCCCTCGAGTACTTCAAGGCGAAAGGCGATCCATATAAAATAGAACTCATCAACGACCTGGAAGACGGGACGATTACCTTTTATCAGCAGGGAAACTTTGTCGACCTGTGCCGTGGTCCCCACATACCCAATACCGGGTTCATCAAGGCCATAAAGCTCCTCAATGTTGCCGGTGCCTACTGGAGAGGTGACGAAAAGAACAAAATGCTTACACGCATTTACGGCATCACGTTCCCCAAGAATAAAGAGCTTGAAGAGTACCTCCGCGTGCTGGAAGAGGCTAAGAAGCGGGATCACCGCAAACTCGGCAAGGAGCTGGAACTGTTTGCATTTTCCGAAAAGGTAGGGCAGGGGCTGCCGCTTTGGCTACCAAAGGGAACCATCCTGCGCGAACGCCTCGAACAATTCCTTCGCCGCGCCCAGGTCAGGGCGGGCTATGAGCCCGTTGTGACGCCGCATATTGGCAGCAAGGAGTTGTACGTTACCTCCGGGCACTACGAAAAGTACGGCAAGGACTCGTTTCAACCGATCCATACACCCGACGAAAATGAGGAGTTCCTGCTAAAGCCCGTGAACTGCCCGCACCACTGCGAGATCTATAAGGTCAAGCCGCGGTCGTACCGCGACCTCCCGTTGCGGTTGGCAGAATTCGGCACCGTATATCGCTACGAGATGAGCGGTGAATTGCATGGATTGACCCGCGTCAGAGGATTCACCCAAGACGATGCGCACATCTTCTGCCGGCCTGACCAGGTTAAGTCGGAATTCATTCGCGTTATCGACCTCGTGCTTTTCGTATTTCAGTCGCTGGGCTTCGATGAGTACACGGCCCAGGTATCGCTGCGCGATCCCGAAAATCGGGAAAAATATATGGGCGATGATGAGTTGTGGGACCGTGCCGAACGGGAGATCCAGGAGGCTGCTGACGAGCGGGGACTGAAGACCGTGGCCGTAAAGGGCGAGGCCGCTTTTTATGGACCCAAACTCGACTTCATGGTGAAGGATGCCCTGGGTCGCAGTTGGCAACTGGGTACGATACAGGTAGATTATCAACTGCCGCAGCGCTTTGAATTGGAATATATCGGGGCCGACAACAAGAAGCATCGGCCAGTAATGATCCACCGTGCTCCATTCGGATCATTGGAACGGTTCGTTGCCGTTCTGATCGAACACTGCGCCGGAAATTTCCCGCTCTGGCTGTCACCAGACCAAGTGGCGGTGCTGCCGATATCGGACCGGTTCAATGATTATGCGCAGCTTGTATATGATACTCTTAAAGAGCAGGATATCAGAGGGTTATTAGACCTAAGAGATGAAAAGATCACCCGGAAGATACGGGACGCTGAAACCCGTAAGATCCCGTACATGTTAATCGTGGGTGAGCGGGAAGCTACCGAGCAAAAGGTGGCCGTGCGGCGACATGGACAGGGCGATCAGGGGAGCATGTTGCTCGATGATTTTGTTAAAGAATTCAAGGAAGCCTGTGCACCCCCGGGTTGACGTCTTTTTGAAAGAACAAAATAATATCGATATTTGCAGCCTATTTTTGTGAAACTAAACGAGGAAGCGTATTAACAACACGAGCAGCAGACCCTATCGGCGGGGCCCCCAGCGAAGGGAGGAGCCGTACAAGGTCAATGAAAAGATAACCGCGCCCAGGGTAAGGGTAGTTGGCGAAAATGTAAAGGTAGATGTGTATCCTATACAGCAGGCTATACGCATCGCCCGCGAACAGGGTCTCGATCTTGTGGAAATATCTCCCAATGCGGATCCCCCGGTTTGCAAGGTTGTTGACTATTCCAAGTTTAAGTACGAGCAAAAAAAGAAGCAGAAGGAGATCAAAGCCAAGACCCAGAAAGTGGTCTTGAAGGAGATCCGGTTCGGGCCAAATACCGAGGAGCACGATTTCAACTTCAAGGTCCGGCATGCCCAGAACTTCCTGCAGGAAGGCGCTAAGGTCAAGGCCACAGTGACCTTCATCGGCCGCACGATCGTCTACAAAGAGCGCGGTGAGATCCTGCTGCTGAAGTTTGCCCAGGCGCTGGAGGAATTCGGGAAGGTCGAGCAGCTTCCTAGACTCGAGGGTAAACGGATGTCGATCATTATAGCGCCCAGAACAGCGAAGAAATAGACAACATTTAATACGTCACAAATGCCGAAAGTCAAGACGAAGTCAGGCGCCAAGAAGCGGTTTAAGGTTACCGGCACGGGCAAGATTATGCGGAAGCGTGCCTACAAGAATCACATCCTGACCAAGAAGGAAACCAAGCAAAAACGCAGGTTGTCCAATAAGGCCGTGGTGCGGAAGGAAGACCTGAACAACATCAGGATCATGCTGCCCTACGCGGTATAATACGGGCAAGGTTTTTTAGTATTTAACCCGGTTTTTGGCCAGAAAGAGCTCCGAAAGGGGCCGCCAACAACCAAAAAACACGAAGAAAAATGTCTAGATCAGTCAACAACGTTGCCTCGCGTGCCCGCCGCAAACGGGTACTGAAGCAGGCGAAGGGGTATTTCGGACGGAGGAAAAACGTCTGGACGGTGGCCAAGAACGCCGTCGAAAAGGGCCTTGTGTACGCATACAGGGACCGCAAACAGAGAAAAAGGGAGTTCAGGGCGCTGTGGGTGCAGCGCATCAATGCCGGTGCACGGGAGCACGGTCTTTCGTATTCAGTCCTCATGGGCAAGCTTCGGCAGGCCGGAATTGACCTCAACCGTAAGGTTCTTGCCGACTTGGCTATGAACGACCCTGCAGCGTTTGCTGCTATCGTAAATCAGGTAAAATAGCCTTATATAGTACATCAGGAGAAGGGGCGCTGCAAGCCCCTTTTTTTGTTTTTGGGAGGGGATTTAGCTATTTTTCGACTGCATTTTTTTAGGTCTCAATTGCTTGTATTTGACTTTTTTAACTGGATGGAACGAGCTCCCCAGATAGCTTTCTAGCGTCGCGCATTTTCCCTGTATGATGAACCAACCCATGGCATCAGGCGAACCGGGAAGGTCGGCCCCGGATGTTGTTACGGAAATGGATCCCGCTACGGGTAATCCGTTCCCGGGACTGCGTCCGTATTCCACCGACGAATGCCATCTCTTCTTCGGACGCGAAGGGCAGGTGGATGAAATCCTCCTCAAGCTAGCGCGCAGTCGCTTCCTCGCCGTTCTCGGATACTCCGGGAGCGGTAAGTCGTCACTCATGTTCTCCGGACTCCTGCCTGTGCTGTACGGCGGCTTTGTTACCCGCACCGGCCCCGAGTGGCACGTCATGTCTGTCCGACCAGGCACCACGCCTATCATGAACCTCGCCGAAGCGGCGGTAGACTACATGATCAGCAAAGGAAGTCTGCCTGCCGAGGAACGCGCTGTGCACATGGCTATCGCCAACTCCGTACTGCGCAGCAGCCAGAACGGACTCACCGAACTGGCACGAATGATCCAAAAGGATACTTCCGAGAACGTATGCTTCCTCATCGACCAGTTTGAAGAGATCTTCAGATATGGCGAAGCCGACCTCGGATCAGCAGAGGCTCGCGACGAAGCGCATCAGTATGTAAACCTGATCCTTACTGCCATCTCGCAACAGGACGTTCCGCTGTATCTCGCGCTCACGATGCGCTCCGACTTCCTCGACCGTTGTTCGGTGTTCCCCGGACTCACGGCGTTGATCAACGGAAGTAACTATCTCGTGCCGCAGATGACACGCGAACAAATGCGTGCCGTTATCGAGGGGCCTATCCGCGTTGCTGGTGGCGCCATAACGCCACGCCTGGTAAAGCGACTTCTCAATGACGCGGGCAACGATCAGGATCAATTGCCCGTATTGCAGCACGCCCTCATGCGTACGTGGGAGTATTGGTACACCCACCGCGAAGCAGGTGAGCCCATCGACCTCCGTCATTACAACGCCATTGGCGGCATAGCCCAGGCGCTTTCACTTCACGCCAACGAAGCCTACGAAGAACTTTCATCACGGGAAAAGGAAATCGCCGAAATCCTGTTCAAACGGATCACGGAAAGGAATCAGGAAAACCGCGGATTCCGCCGGCCGGCAAAACTTGATCTGATATGCGAACTGTCGGGTGCATCGGAAAGTGAAGTTGTCGCAGTAGTGGACCACTTCAGAAGAGCGGGCCGGTCGTTTCTGACGCCTCCGACATCCGTACCGCTCGCTGGTGATTCCGTCATCGAGCTTTCGCACGAAAGCCTTATGCGCATCTGGACCCGCCTGGGCAATTGGGTGGAAGAAGAGTTCGAGTCCGCGCAAATGTATAAGCGACTCTCTGAAGCGGCCGCGATGTACCAGATCGGCAAGACAGGCCTCTGGCGCCCGCCCGATCTTCAACTCGCGCTCAACTGGCAAAACAAACAACGGCCGACGCGCGCATGGGCCCAGCGTTATGATGAGGCGTTTGAGCGCGCAATCGTCTTCCTGGATACCAGTCGCATAACGTATGAAGCGGAGCTGAAGAATCAGGACATGATGCGCCGCCGGGTACTTCGCCGCGCCCACATCACCGCCATCATCCTGGGTGCCGCGGCGATCATCGCTATCCTGTTCATGGTGTTCGCCTACATGAAAAAGATTGAGGCCGACCACCAGACGGAACTTGCAACAGGACTTGAAAAGGAAGCAAGGAAGCAGGCTTTTAGGGCCGACTCTGCACGCCTTATTGCGCAAGAAAAGACTGACGAACTCGTCCGCATCAACAGCCAGCTTGAGGTTGCCCTCAGGGAACGCACAGCCGCTGTCCGCGATGCACTAGCGCAAAAGAACAGAGCCGAAGAGCTTCTGGAATTTGCCATATACCAAACTGGCGTTGCAGAAAAAGCACGGGAAAATGAAGCCGAAGCACGCGCCATAGCCGAAGCCAGAAGGCAAGAGGCAGAAAACGAGTACAACCGCGCGAACCGTCTTCTCATGCTGACCAAAGCACAAGCTATGGCGGCAAAGTCGCGCCAGGAAACCGACGACAAATACCTGGCGGGTCTGCTTGCCATGCAGGCATACCATTTCCACAAACGCTACGAAGGCAAACAGTACGATCCTTACATCTATTCCGGTTTGTACTATGCGCTCACCAAGCTCGACAACAGAAACTACAACGCAATTAAGGTCGTCGGCCCGCCGAGAAATCGGATCAACTCTCTCATCTTGAGCCAGTCGGGTAGCGGCTTCTATGCTGCGGGCGCTGATGGAAGAATATTCTCGGGCGATTTCCTTACCCTCAACAGTGAGCCAACCGACTATCGCAACGCTTTCCCCAACAAGGTGCTGGCGGTAAGTGCCGACCAGCGCTACCTGGTAAATGGTACAGATTCGACGTTCATCCAGGTGTACGACCTCTCCGCGCGAGGCAACACACCCCGCGTTATCCGCGGGTTTAAAGGCGCGACGAATGACCTCGAGTTTCTTAACGATGGCTTATTGCTCGTAGCGAGCGGCGACGTCAACCGATCGGAGTACGCCATCAGCAAGGTCGACATCGCTACCGGAGCTGTGAATACTCTTGCGACGGTTCCGGCAGAAGTAAAGACCATGAGCGTGAGCCCGTCAGGCGATCGCCTGGTATGTGGTACGTGGGACGGCAAGGTGATCCTTCTCAACCTGGCGAACGGTTCATACGAAACCTTTATCGACGAAAAGAACGCGCGCATTCTCACCGTAAAATTCAGTGCTGACGGACGTTACATTGCTTACGGTACCGACGACTACACGACACGGCGCGGCTCCGTAAGAGTTGTGGAACTGGCCACGCGTGAAACCCGGAACTTTACCGGTCATAATGCGGGCGTCTTCGACGTAGAGTTCAGTCCTGATGGCAAGCTACTGGCAAGCGCCGGTGCTGATCGCAAGTTGCAGATGTGGGTGCTCGATTTCCCGGAGGACTTGCCTATCGAAATGGACAATAACAACGGGTATCTGTTCGATGTTGTCTTCAGCCGCGATTCAAAATACCTGGTGGCATCCACAAGCGAATCGGAGATCCGCGTGTGGCCTACCGACTATTCCATCCTTGCCGAAAAGGTATGTCCGCAGATGACACGCAATCTGACGCCGGACGAATGGGAGAAATACGTTGGCAACGACATCGACTACGAGTACACGTGCCCCGGTCTTTTGATTAACGACTATTGATATGCGGAGACGTATACCGAGCCTGTTTTTATGCTTTCATTTCCTTCTCTGCGTCAGCGCATACGCCCAGTCGAGCGATGATTGTGAGATCATTCTGAACCAGGCTGCTGAAGAAGTCAACGCCGGCCACTTCCTGGGTGTCGATTCATTACTTGCCGACTGTCTTAAGGGAGGATTCACCCGTGAGCAACGTCAACGGGCCTACCTCTTGCTCACCCAGGTGTACCTGCTCCTCGACGATCCGGTAAAAGCCGAAGAGAGTTACCTCGAACTGCTCCGCGCCAACCCCGAATTCGTTACCGACCCCTCGCGTGATCCCATCGATGTAGTTTACTTGAGTAAAAGATTTACGTCTACGCCCATATTTTCCCTGTTAGGACGTATCGGCGGCAACGTCACGTTCGTCAATGTGCTGCGCGAGATGAGCCTGTCGGGTGTTCCTCTCGACACGAAATATGTGCTGCTGCCGGGATGGACGGTGGCGGTCGGCTTCAACTACAACATCAACGACAAGGTGAGCATTGGGACCGAACTGCAGTACGCCTATACCACCTATCGGAAAGAACAGAGCGGGCTTTGGACGACTGACGATGCGATCGTGCAGGATCGATTGGGATGGTTTAACGTTCCCTTAACTGCTATTTACAATTTCAAAACGGGCAAGGTGGTGCCGTATGCCTATGGCGGCGTCGCCATCAACTACCTGTTCAGCAGCAAAGCGAATCCGACCCTTAACGACAGGTTTACGTCCGGAAGCGAATCGATGACGCCTTCAGAAAGTCCCATCGTAAAGTACGGCTACAAGAGAAAAGATTGGAACTGGTCTCTTGTGGCGGGTGCCGGACTGCGCTACAAATGGGGGCTCCACTACGTGTTCGCCGACGTTCGCTACACGCTTGGGATGAAGAACGTCATGGACTATGGAGGCGTGGTGAACGACTACACGAAGGAAGGTCCCCAGCTGGTGGCAAGTTCAGAACCGACATGGCGGTATGCCAGCTCGGATGATTTCTTTAAGCTGAACCATTTGTATTTCACGATCGGATACATGCATCAGCTGTACAACCCGCGAAAACTTAAGCAGGCGCGTACCGGGTCGGTGTTACGAAACATACTCCGTGGGAAGCATGACAACTAGGGTGTACAACCATATCGCCCTCCTGTGCTTTTCAGTCGTGCTAATGACACTGACCCTCGCATCCTGCGATACCGAGAACAACCTGGACCCGGTGTACGAAGACTACTTTGTCCGGCTTTTCGGGGATGAGGGATACCAGGAAGGCGTTGATCTTGTCGTTGAGGAAGCCACTGAAACCGTTCTGCTTCTGGGTACTACAACCGAACCGGACGGAAGCAGAAGGGTCTTTCTGGTAAAGGCAGATTGGGCGGGGAACCTTATATGGCAGAGAAAGCTGGGCGGTCCGGACGACGAAGCCCGCGACATTGAGCCGGCGAACAACGGGGGCTACATTATCCTCACGCAATCAAAAGATCCGCAGTCGGCCGATCCGACGGAGAACGTAAAGCTTCTGCTCGTGACGGCAGAGGGGGAGAAGACAGACAGTGTGGTCTTCGGTTCACCTGTGCTGGAAGGTGTCGACTACGGCATTGAAAATCCAAACACGGTAACAACGCTGGAGGACGGTTATCTCGTGACCGGATCGCTGGAGTACACCACTACAGAAGCTGATGGCGGCCTGAAAAGAGTCAGCTACATGAAACTCAGGTTCACCAACGATCTGGAATGGGATGAGGAATTTCTCTATTACAATAGTCAGGCAGAAGTGGCATCAGGCGTTCGTTCCGTGCGCACAGGCGGTGATCACATTTACCTGCTCGGTTCTGACAACAAGCTCTACCGCACGGAGAACGGTACCAACCACAATTTCTGGCTCTTTGGCTTTGACAATAACGGACTGCCTGTTGGCAATAAAGATGCGCCGCTTAGTGAGGACCGGCAGGGCATGGATGAGTTTCTTCAGGCTGTGTGCCCATCGTTCGGTGAAGGCTTTTTCCTGGTAGGGACGCAAAGGGATCCATCCGGCCGCCAGGATATCTATGTAAGTCATGTGGCTAACGATAACGGCGCGCTATTGCCCAGCGGTCAGGGGAACAGGGTGTTGCCCTCGGATGGTGTCAACCGGCTTATCAACCCGGTGTCGGTGTGCAGGGCAATGCGAGGTCAGCAAGGATACCTGATCCTCGGAACCGAGGGCGACGTCGGAACGCGCAACATGTGGCTTTGCAAGGTGAGCATTTCCGGAGAAACGGTGTACTGGTCGTCCTCATTTGGCGCGGGCGACCGGAATGACGACCGGGCGGGAGCAGTAGCAGAGCTTCCCGACGGCCACATTCTCGTTGTCGGTACCATCAACGTGGGTGTGAGCAACCTGAAGATGGGATTTTTCAAACTGAATGCCGCAGGGCGATTTGCCCCGCAGCCAACAACACCCTGAGGGGATAGAACGAAGATATGACAAGGATCGCGTTGTATAGTACATTCCTGGTGGGCCTCCTCGGCGGAATCTTTCTGCCGTCGCGAGACCTTCGTGCGCAATGTACTATCACCAATCTCGATCCTACTTATTGCAGCAGCGATGCACCAATTGCACTATCGAGCTCACCCGGCGGGCTGCAATTCTACCGGGCTGGTGTTTCGACACCCATTGCATCGTACGATCCTTCTTTGGTAATAGGCGCGGATACGGTGGTGGCAACGAGTGGAGTGGCCACGAATTATACCGTGTCGACGGCGGGAACATTTGCACCGATAACGCCACCCGCAGGCAGCACGAGTATTCCGCTTGTTGACAACTCGGAAACGGGCCCGATATCGATCGGCTTTACGTTTAACTTCTTTGGCGTCAACTATACTAATGTTTATATAGGTTCAAACGCCATTATCGGGTTTACGGCGGGTGTCAGTACGCCCATCAACCAGTCGTTGCCCAATGCTGCAGCGCCAAACAACATCATTGCGTTGGCGTGGGATGAGATGACGCCGGCACCCGGACCCATTGAGTACTTTGTCACGGGGCGGAGTCCGTTCAGAAAGTTTGTCGTGAACTACAACGTGTACCGCGACAGCAACCCGCTCTTTGTAGTGAGGACGCAGGTGCAGCTTCATGAGACGACGAACATCATCGAGATTCACTCGACCAACGTCAATATTCCCGCAAATTTCGCCACCATGGGGATCGAGAACGCCACGGGCACCGTCGGCGTCCCCGTTCCTGGACGCAATGATGCCTCCTTTTCAGTGACGAACGACTATGTTGCATTTATTCCGGATTGCGTCGACATCCGTTACCTAACCGTCAGCGAAGCGCCCACAACTGCAGATGC
>Ga0079224_100015762_pt1 | contig 10598 bp, 10 predicted proteins | sample Stecom2015_FD_80414 | JGI IMG/M metagenome (GOLD analysis project Ga0079224, IMG submission 80414) | Agricultural soil microbial communities from Utah to study Nitrogen management - Steer compost 2015 | ecosystem: Environmental > Terrestrial > Soil > Agricultural land | place: USA: Utah...
CCGACGGGAAGCCGGACCTGAGCGGGGTCTGGGGCCGTGCGCCCAATCCCATCACCGGCAACGGAAACCGCCGATGCGGCCCGACCCAGGTGAAGGGCGGCGGCATCAACCCCGAGGGCTGCCAAAGCGGAGCGGACAACTTCTTCGTGGATTACGCGTGGATCTCACCCTCGCGGTTCGGGGTGCTGGGCCGTCCGATCTACAAGCCCGAGTACTGGGACCAGATCCAGGAGCTCGACATGTGGACGAACAAGTACGATCCGGTCATGACGTGCAGGCCGCTTGGGCTTCCTCGGCACGGCACGCCGCGGCGAATCGTCCAGACCGATGTCGACGTGATCTTCTTTTATCCGATCAATGCCGATTACGGCGGCGGCAACAACGAGTACCGCGACATTCCGATCGACGGGCGCGAGTTGAGCGAGCTCGAGCAGAACCTCGCGACGTTCTATGGGCAGAGCGTCGGCAAGTGGGAGGGGGATACGCTCGTCATCGAGTCCGTCAATTTCGATGATTCGACGTGGCTGGGACGAGGCGGCCTCATCCACTCGGGCAGCATGCGCATCGTCGAGAGGCTCACGCGCATCGGCAACGAGCTCCACTACGACATGACGATCGAAGATCCGGAGATGTTCATCCAGCCTTGGGTGATGCCGACTCGCGTTCTGCCTCTGATGCCGGACGCCGATCCGGTCATGGCGGAGCGCGCGCATTGCGAAGTGTACGAAGAGGGTAACGTCACGAGTCAGGTTCGACACTGAGAGCCCGGCAGGGAGGGGACAGGGAGCGCCGCTCTCTGTCCCTTTCCGTGATGCGCCGCGGGGACGCACCGATCAATCCTGCCTAGGCCGCCGCGAACGGCGGACCGCATTCCGCGAGAGAACGTTCAAGGGACTGCGGCGGAAACGCCACTGCCGGTCCGAATAGGCTGCGTGCGGCAGCGAACAGGTCCCTGGGTCGTGAGCTCGAGAAGGCGCTCAGTCGTGCTCGAGTCGCTCGAGCATCGTTTCGTAGTCGCGGCCGACGACTTCGGTGATCGGCTCGCCGGCGTGCAGTGCAGCGACCATCAGGCGTTCGCGCTCGGCAATGCGTTCGGCGCGGCGCAGCACGTCCTCGAGATGCTTTGCCGCCACGAAGACGACACCGCTCGAGTCCGCCAGAGCGTAATCTCCCGGCCGAACCGGCACGCCGCCGATCACGATCGGGCAGTTGAAGTCCTGCTCGTAGACGCGGTTGCGGGCGGTGCGCGCGTCCGCGCCGCGCCCGTACACGGGGAAGCCGAGCGAAGCCGCTTCGTCGAGGTCGCGGGCGGGTCCGTCGATCACGACGCCCGCAACGCCGCGGATCCGGGCGCCGCTCGACAGCACGCCGCCCCATCCCGCGCACTGCACGCCGGAGGAGTGCTCGATGACGATCAGGTCGCCCGGGGACGCTGCCTCGATTGCCGCGGTCCCGAGATGCCGTGACGGGCCGCCGGCAGGCTTCTCGGGGCCGAGCCTCACGGTAACGACCGGACCCGCGATGCGTCTGCGGACCGAGAGCGGCGCAAGGCCCGCCACGGCGGGCGGCAGGCCGAGCGAATCGAGCGCATCGGACAACGCGCAGCTGTCGAGCGCGAGCATCCGCGCGCTGTAACGGTTACGTTCGCTCTTCATCGCGCCCGTTTAGCCGTCCTGCCGCGACTGCAGGCGATGGTAACCGACCAGCGCGCGGGCCTCGGCGAGCCGCATGCCGTCCAGCACTCGGCGCCTGATTTCCGCTTCGGCCTTGTCGATCTCCTCCGCTGCGTCGAGCACTTCGTTCTCGCGCGCTCGCGGGATCGCGACGACACCGTCCGCGTCACCGCGCAGCAGATCGCCCGGCTCGATCAGTGCCCCGCCTATCGACACCGCGACCTGCTCGGCGTCGACTTGCACGCGGTCCTTCCCCGTGCGCATGGAGTAGCTGCGACTGTAAATGGGGTAACCGAGCTCGAGACAGAGGTGCACGTCTCGGTTCGCGCCGTCGATCACGGTGCCGGCCAGGCGCTTGTAATGGGCGAGGGCGGTCAGTATGTCTCCCCAGACCGTCGCGTCCTCGCGGCCGCCGTTATCGAGCACCACGACGGTGCCGGGCTCGAGGTCGTCGATGTAATCGCCCACGTTGCCGGGAGCGGTCCGGTCGAACGGCTTGTAGCGGACCGTGTAGGCGCGTCCGGTCATACGGAACGAGTGATCGCGCGGCTTGATTCCGAGGCACTGACCGGCGATCCCGAGCCGGTCGAGCGCATCGCTGATCGTCGACGTGTCGAGCTTCGAGGCGCGTTTGGCGTTCTCGTCGGTGGTCATCGCTGCTCACAGCTTGAAAAGCTCGCGCGCGTTCAAGCCGAGTATCTTCTCCTTGTCGCTCTCGGACAGCCACTCGATCTGGCGGATGTGCGGCACGATGTCGTCGAGTGTCGTCCCCGTCTCGGGATCGATGACCGAGCCGACGCCCGGGCATTCGGCGCCGTACAGCACCCGATCGACGCCTACCGTCTTTATGAGCAGCTCGAGCGCGTCTCGAGTATACAAAACGGTGTCGAAGTAGAGCCTTCGTAACCGATCGCGGAAGCGCTCGCCCCCGCGGCGAATGGACTCGGAGTCGAACCGTCCGAGCTGATATGGCACGGCTCCACCGCCGTGGGAGACGAGGATCTTCAACGTCGGGAAGTCGTCGAGCACGCGAGAGTTCAGCAGGCCGTAAACGGCGGTCGTTTCCTCGTTGATGAAATGCAGCGAGTACGGCTCTCGCTCCGGCTCGCGAGACCCGGTAGCGTGGATATGCGCGACGACGTCGAGCTCGCAGAGTTTCTCGTAAAGCGGATACCAGTAGCGGTCGCCGAGAGGAGGAGCCTTCACGCCGCCGTTCTCGTACGGGTCGGGATTGAGGATGCAGCCTTTGAAGCCGAGCTCCTTGATGCAGCGTTCGAGCTCCGGCAGTGAATCCTCGATCGGTGCTCCCGCCACTTGCGGCAGGCCGGCGATGCCGATGAACTTGTCCGGAAAAAGTGTGCAGCTCCGGTAGATCAGGTCGTTCGTCACCTGCGTCCAGTCGTGCACGATGCTCGCCGGCTTCTCCGAGTGCATCATCTGGAAGGGCCGTGGCGAAATGCACTGACGGTCTATCCCGCACTTCTCGACGTGCCCGAGGTGACCGGTGGGGGCCATCTCGCGTGCGTTCCATGCCGCGATCACTTCCTCGTCCGTGAGGCGCGGACCGCCGCCGCCATGCGCTCCGCGGTGAGACACCAGTCCGGCCTTGTAAGCCCAGTACTCTTTCGGGCCGGACAAATGCGCGTGGCAGTCGATCACCATTCGTCGATCACTTTCGTTCTACATCTAGATCCCATCGAAGCTGCGAATCGACTCTACGTCGTCGTCTTGCTTGCGATCCGTCGTCCGCTCCACCCGTGGATTCGGCCTCTAAGCATACCTCGGCCGCTCCCGCGCGCTGCACTCCCTTGGGCATCACGATTAGCGAAGCCTCACCGACCGCTGCGGCGAACCGGCATTCTATGGCAGCCGTGCCGCGCCTCGTCTTGAATAATTTCAACGGTGGTATGGGCATTACTCAGATCGAGCGAGGGACAGCAGTTTGCACGAGGAGTTACGTCGGCGTTGGCTCATCGTTTCCCGCAGTGCGTCAGCGAGGTCCGCAGCGTAGCGATCGATCGCCGGATCCTGCTTGTGCAGCACTCCGATGGGCTGCGGGTTCAGCGGGATCGGAACGTTCAGCGGCGCGAGAACGCCATCGTCGAAATCGGCGACGAGGCTCGTCGAGGGCAGCGTGCAGACGATGTGGCGATTCCCCAGAAGCACTTCGCGTACTGCGAACATCGACGCGATCTCGAACACGTCGCTCGGGAGGGGCAGCCCTTCTTGATAAAACAGCCCTTCGAGATAGCTGCGAAACGGATTGTTCGCAGGCGGCAGAATCCAGGGGTAGTGAATCAGATCTTGGAGCTTGATGTCTTGCCGACCGGCACAGGGATGATCGCTCCGGGCCACCATGATGTGGCTGATGTCGTAGGTCTTGACGAAATGGATGTCCGACGACTGCTCGGAGGTGCCTGGGCTGCTGACCACGAGATCGAGCTCGCCGAGCTTCAGACGCTGGTGCAGGTCCTTCGTCCGGCCGAAGACGAGCCGGATGATGTGGCCCTCGTTGCGTCGCGCCTTGAAGGCAGGCAGTGCGTTGACGACGACGGTGTCGAGGTAGGAAACGCAGCCGATCACGATGTGCGTGGAGGGCTCCGTGCTGATCCTTGAGAGCTCGGCCGCCGTCCTCGCGCACTGGTTGACGATCTGGCGGGCGTGCCGATACAAGATATCCGCCGCGGGCGTCGGCGTGACCCCCCGTGCATGCCGCACGAAGAGCTGCATGTCAAGGACGGCTTCGATCTCCGTGATGCCCTTCGACAGCGTGGAGTGGTCGAGCGACAATTCCCGGGCGGCCGCCTGAATGTTGCGGTGCTCGTAAACCGAGATATACGCGACGAGTTGTCGCATCCGAAAGCGCGTCAGCAATAGGTGCTTGATTTCCTGCTGCGCTCTTTTCACGCCATCCCCCGTAACTGTGGGCAGACTACCATACGTCGAAGAAAACATCCCACTACCGCCAAGCGTCCCACATCATTACATTTTTTCGTAAAGCTGCACCGGGTCGGACGAGCGTTCAAGCCTCGACCAGGTGCTCTTGTCCGCGGTGTCGCGCGGCATAGTGGCGCTTCCGTGCAATTGGATGGGGAGACGATGAGGCAAGGAGCGCGCTGGGCGGTCTTGATCGGCATTTGCGCCGCGGCGCGTGCGTTCTCTCAGGAGGGGTTCCCTCTGGACGGCACGTGGCGTGGCGAGTGGATCAATGCCGACGGGATGCCCGAGACCGTCGTGATCGTGATGCGATGGGACGGCGAGCACGTCAACGGCATGATCAATCCCGGCCGCAACGCCGTCCGGTTCTCCTCCGGTGTTCTCGACCCGGCCGACTGGAGCGTGCGCATCGAGGCAACGGCGCCGGATTCGCGCCGGATCTCGATCGAGGGCAAGCTCCGGGACATCGGCTCGTATCGGCGTTTCATCGAGGGCGCGTGGATCGTGGACGGCGTCGTCCACGGCTTCAAGGTGGTGCGCGAATGAGCGGGGCCGTCGTAGGGGGGAAGCTCGGGTGCGTGGGCGTCGTGGTTCGCGTCGTGGCGCTGGCCGGTTTGCAGGTCGGCGCGTTGGGCAGCGCTATAGCGCAGGGGCCGTCCGCGCCCGCGGGTGACAGGCCGACGCCGCGCTATCCGGACGGGCTCGTGCGGCTCGACCGCGTGCCGGGCGAGAAGGGCTACTGGGGCCAGGCGAGCGTCAGCTCTCTCTTCGAGGTTGGCGTCGAAGTCGAAATGGACGAGAAGGGTCTGCTCGCCGATCTCCGCGATGCTTCGAAGGTCGCGCCGTTCAAGCCATGGGCGGAAGCGCTGTATCGCCATCGCCAGCAGACAGGTTTGAAAGACGATCCGGTCAAGTTCTGCATTTCGCACGGCGGGCCGCGAGCCCTTCATACGGAGGGCGGCTTTCGAATCGTTCAGGACCGCAACTACGACCGTGTGTACATCCTGTTCGGGGGCGGCAACCGCAACTGGCGCGTCATCTTCATGGATGGACGGGCTCCGCCCGATCCTGCGGAGGTGGCCGGAACGTATTACGGCCACTCCACCGGACGCTGGGAGGACGACACGCTTGTCGTGGAGTCGACGGGCTTTAACTCTCGCTTCTGGTTCTCGAATGGCGGTCTGCCGCATACCGAAGCGCTTCGGCTGACCGAGCGGTTCTCACGGCCGAGCTACGGTACGCTGCGATACGAAGTGACCATCGATGATCCGCTGACCTACACGCGGCCATGGACCGCTGCCTGGACGGTCGATTGGGTGGAGGACGGCGAGATCAAGGAGCGGTTCTGCGAGGACTACGGCTAAGGCCGGCACGCCGCCGTGTTTTGCTTGAACGGGGAGACAACGTAATGAGAATGACAGCCCGTAGCGTACTGCACGTGCCGCTGGCACTTGCCGGACTGATTGCGCTTGCGGCGCCGGGGCTCGCTCATCACAACTTCGCCGCGCAGTACGACGTGAACCAGCCGATCACCCTACAGGGAGTAGTCACGCGGATCGACTGGATGAATCCGCACGTCTACTTCTACATCGACGTGGAGAACGCCGAGACCGGTGAGATCGAAAGCTGGGCGCTCGAGATGGGACCGCCGCACATGCTGCAGGCGCGCGGCTGGAAGCGCAATTCGATGCAGATCGGTGACGAGGTCAAGGTCGAGGCAATGCGTGCACGGAACGGTTCGCCGAACGCGAACGCACGGCGGGTTACACTGACGGCGACGGGGGAGGTGCTGGGCGCGGCCTCGAGCGAAGAGAGCCAGCGGCGCTAGGCACATGTCGGTCATGGCGCGATCGGTCCAAGAGAAGCCGCGCGTCGTCGCGTCCGCGGGCGGTCTCGCCGCGGCGCTCGTCGTGCTCGCATGCGGCTCCGCTGCGGCGCAGGAGGACGGCTCGGCGGCAAAGCGCCCCCCGCCGCGCTGGCCCGACGGCCGCATCAGCTTCACCGGACTACCCGGAGAGTCGGGCAACTGGGAAGGAAGCACCGCCGCCGGCGCGGAGCTCTTCTTCCTGACGCCGGAAGAGGCGCAAGCCCCCGGAACCCGGGCACTGCCGACGAACTTGCACGTGGACGACGTGCCGTTCCGTCCGTGGGCGCGAGCGGTGTTCGATTACCGGCAGGCCACGTTGCTCAAGGACGAGCCGCATGTGCGCTGCAAGGCTTCGGGTGCAGCCCGTCTGTTCCATACACCGTACGGTCTCGAAATTCTCGATTTGCCTGACGCGGGTGAGATCATCTTCATCGGCGTCGGCGGCCCGCATAGCTGGCGGGTCGTTCATATGGACGGCCGCTCGCACCCGGAGGACTTGGAGCCAACCCGCTACGGGCATTCGATCGGACACTGGGAAGGCGATACGCTCGTGATCGACACGGTCGGCTTCACCGAGAACTTTTGGATGAATCGACTCGGTGCGCCGCACACGAGCCAGTTGCATACCATCGAGCGGCTTTCGCGCCCGGATTTCGACACGCTGGTTTACGAGATCACGATCGACGATCCCGGCGCCTATACCGAGGTGTGGTCAGGGGGATTCATTCTGACGTGGTCACCACACAACGAGCCGTTCGACTACTTGTGCCAGGAAAACAATCTGGACGTAGCGCGGATGGTGGGTCCGCAGGGTTGAGGGGCCGCTAAGGCGGCGAGCGCCGCGCACGATCCGCGGATCGAGAAAGGGGGAGAATATGCGCACTACCGGCCAAGAGCTGAAAGAGAACTGGCCGCTGATCGCGGTTGCGTTCCTCCTGGTTTTTCTCGCCTTTGGCGTGCCGACGTACTCGCTGCCTTTCGTCTACGGCGCGGCCATGCAGGAGCTCGGCTGGACCAACGCCCAGGTCAATCTGTTGTCGACAGCGAAATTCCTGATCGGCGCCGGAGCGGCCCTAGGCATGGGCATGCTGATCGACAAGGTCGGAGGGCGCTGGACGGTGCTCGTCGGAACGGCGGCGGGCGGGCTAGCGATGGCGCTCTTCCTGTTGGCGACCAACTTACCCGTCTACTATGTAGCGGGCGCAGTGCTCGGCTTCTCGGCCGCATCCATTCTCGCGGCCGTGAAAGTGCTGGTCGCGCGGCTCTTCACGGTAAGTCAGGGGCTCGCGATCGGCACCGTGCTCACGGCAACGAGCTTCGGCGGAGTAGTGATGCCGCAGATATGGCCGCCGCTGCTCGAGGTGATGAACTGGCGGCACATCATGGCATTGCTCAGCATCGGACCGCTCCTGATAGCGGTGCCGCTCTGGCTGATCTTCATGCTGCGGAACGAGCGCATTCGGGCAGTGGTGAGCGCGCCGACGCCGCGCACCGACAACGCCAACCTTTGGACGCACTTCAAGAAGCTGAGCGGCGAGCGCAACTTCTGGCTGATCGCGATCGGTGTGTTTCTCGTCTCGGCCGTCGATCAGGCGTTGATGCAGAACTACGTGTCGTTTCTGCGCTTCGACAAGGGCATGGATCTCGGCACCACGATCTCATGGGCAGGCAGCCTGCTTGCCGTAGTCGGCGTGCTTGCGAAGATCGGCTCGGGCTGGTTCTACGACTGGTTCTCGATTCGAGGAATCACCTTTTTCTGGCTGCTGCTCGCCATCTCCATTTTTTTGGGTCTGCCGGTTACTGGCGTGACGACGCTGCTCATCTTCATCACCGTTCGCGGCGTCGCGCACGGCGGGCTGATCGTCGACGCGCCCGTGCTGGCGAGCCACTACTTCGGCCCGGAGCGCATCGGCTTGACTATGGGCATCATCGAGCTTTGCGTGAATCTCGGTTTCTCGGTCGGACCGCCGGTGTTCGGGTGGTTCGCCGACGTGCACGGCAACTTCACGGTTGCACTGATCGTGTATGGATGCGTGGCGCTCGTCGGCACTCTACTGCTGTTGCCCGTGCAGCCGCGCTTCTGGACCCCGCCGGCGAGACGGGGTAGGGTCGCGACGAGCGCGCAACCGGCGATCGCCGGCTGACGGACGTGGCCACGACTCATCGGACTGAGAGGAGTTAGGTCTCATGCACAAAGGACGATCTGCGATGGGGCCGGTGCTCGGCGCCGTCTCCCTGTGGCTGGTTGGCTCGGTCGTGTTGGCGCACCACTCGTCTCGCGGCGTCTACGACAGCAATGCCATCGTGGAGGTCGACGGCTACGTGGAGGAGGTCACCTGGGCGAATCCGCACGTGCGCTTCAAGGTGCGCGGCCGCAGTGACGATGGCCGCGAAGCCCTGTGGGAGATCGAGGGTGCGTCGGTTGCGTTCATGGAGCGAAACGGAATCTCGCGGGGTGCGCTGAACGTCGGCGACCATGTGCGTGTCGCCGGCAGCCCGTCCGTTCGCAACCTGCCCGCGATGTACGGTACCAATATCCTGCTGCCGGACGGCCGGGAAGTCTTCACTTTGCCGCGTGCGGAAGCGCGCTGGTCGAACCGCATCGTGGATCTGTCAGAGTACACGTTCTCCGAGGAGGAGATCGAGGCGGCGCGCCGCAGCGCCAGAGGGATTTTCAGGGTATGGAGCCGGCCGACCGGAGGGCTGTGGAACGACTCCTACCCGCTCACCGAGGCGGCCGCCGCGATTCGTGCGCAGTGGGACGTGACCAAGAGCCCGTACGTGAGCTGCGTGAAGGGGATGCCGTCGATCATGGAGCAACCGTATCCGATGGAGTTCGTCGAGCGGGACGGCTTCATCGAGCTGCATATCGAGGAGTACGACGTCGTTCGCCGGATCAACATGGACCCGAGTGCCGAGATCGACGATCTACCCCCCGCGACCTGGGGTCATTCGGCCGGGCGGTGGGAGGGCGACACACTGGTCGTCACGACGAAGCGCGTGAGCTGGAGCTACTTCGATCAGACCGGGATTCCGCTCACCGAGAACGCGGTGTTCGTGGAACGGTTCACGCCTTCGCCGGACGGCAGCCGGCTCGACTACGAGGTGACGGTAACGGACCCTGAGGTCTTTACGGAGCCCGTCGTCCTCGATCGCACGTGGCACTGGAACCCGGGTGAGCGCGTGAAGCCGTTCAATTGCGTGCCGCAATGAGCGGCAGGGTGTCCGCGCTGCGTCGGCATGCTTCGACGGCCGGACTGGCATGGCAAGGATAGTTCTCGGCCTCTGGACGACGCACGGCCCGCAGCTCAGCACGACGCCCGAGCAGTGGATGCTGAGGATCCCGGCCGACAAGGCCACTCGGCACTGGTACAAGGGCAAGCAATACGGGTTCGACGAGCTCGTCGAGCTGCGCCGAAGCGAGAATCTCGGCGAGCAGGCTACCCTCGAGGTGCGCGCCTCCCGCTATGAGGCATGCCAGGCGGCGATCGCCAAGGTAGCGGCGATCTGGGAGGAGGTGAACCCGGACGTCTGTGTCATCTTCGGCAACGATCAGCGCGAGCTGCTGCTGTCGTCCATGCAGCCTGCGTTCACGATCTTCTACGGTGCACACTTCCACAACGGGCCCATGCCGGAGCGTCGATCCGCGAACTTGCCGCCCGGCATCCGGGAATCGGAGTGGGCTAACCGGCCGCCCGTTCCGACGGACTACCCGGGGCTGCCGGACCTCGCGGAGCGTCTGTTCGCGCGGGGTCTCGATACCGGGTGGGATTTCGCGGCGTCGAATGAATGGCCCGAGCACGAGCCGGATCATCATCACACCGGAACGCCGCATGCCTTCGCGTACGTGCTGCGCCGAGTGATGAACGACCGCGCCATCCCGACGCTGCCGATCATCACTAACACGTTCTTCCCTCCCAATCAGCCGAGGCCCTGGCGCTGCTTCGATCTCGGCAAGCTCGTCTACGAGGTCGTCACGGAATGGGACAAGAATCTGCGGGTCGCGATCGTCGGGTCGGGCGGCATGACGCACTTCGTGATCAACGAGGCGTTCGATCGGGGGCTGATCGAAGCGATTCAGAGGCGTGCTGCCGCGTATCTACGCAACGTCGCGCCGCTGC
>Ga0079224_100015764_pt1 | contig 10598 bp, 7 predicted proteins | sample Stecom2015_FD_80414 | JGI IMG/M metagenome (GOLD analysis project Ga0079224, IMG submission 80414) | Agricultural soil microbial communities from Utah to study Nitrogen management - Steer compost 2015 | ecosystem: Environmental > Terrestrial > Soil > Agricultural land | place: USA: Utah...
CCTTGTGCACCTATTGCTGCAGCGGAACTGTCGACGGGCTCAAAATCATTATAGGGATCGGCTGCCACCGAAAGGTAATCTCCGAGCTTGTGTAAATTCGGCGCGCCGGTATCCCAGTAAGGAATCCCGTCGATAGGTGTATGCTCAATATAAAAATCGCAGGTTGCCTTCGCCGCCTTCAGCATAAAAGCTTCTACATCTGCCCTAGAACCATAGGCTGACAAATCTTCGTCAGAAATCGTTTGAATAAACTCCAACTCCTCGGCAAAACCGGCCATGGCCCAGGCGAGACCGCGTGTCCAGGTGGAGAACCCTGTGTAGCCCTGCTGAGAGTTAGGCGCACGGAAGTTACCGTCATTTGTATTGAAGATACTTTCATGAGCCGTTCTGCCCCATAGGTCATAGCTGTCGCGGCCTTCCCCATAATACACCGAAAAGTCAGCGGTAGCTTTGGCATGTTGCAAGCCTCTTACGAGCAGGTTGATGCGTTGATCATTTTCCACCTGAAGCACATGCCCCAATCGATGGCTCAGCATCAGGATTCGCACCGACCTGATGGTGTCCACGAAAAGAGAGTGTGGCCCATTGAAGGAGTAGATGAAGCCACCACCGTTTTTAATATTGGTCCAGCGTCCTGCCTGTACGGCGCCGGATATTTTTAAGGCCAGTTCATAGAAATTTTTCTCCCATTCATTAAAGGGGATTTTTCCCTCTACCATCAGACGGAGCAAATTACCGTAGGTGCTGGCGTTATTAAAACCATGATCATGCACGCCGGTATGGCTGACATGTGGAGCCATTAACTTAAGGGTGTTTTCCCTGCCTTTCTCCAAAAACTCCTTCTCTCCGGTGGCGTCAAATTGCAGGATAGATGAACCGAACTGGAAGCCCTGTGTCCATTCTGTCCATCCACGGGTAGTATATTTGCCCTCGGCAGTAAAAACGGGGGACCCCTTTCCCAACTCATATTCCTTTTCAATCAGGGAGATTTTCTCACCTGACAATTCCCAGAACCGCCTTAGCTGATTGGCTAAATCCTCTGGCTTGAGATCAAAATTAATTTGGATCATTTCGTATTTGGGTTAATGATAAAATTCAATTTTATGAATTGATGTCAAACCTAGTTTTCTCTATGGTGACAGAAAAGGGATATATAATTTTAAAACTGGTACTTTTCGTTCATTTCCTTCCTGAAGGCGGACGGGCTCATGTTTGTTTTGCCCTTAAACATCCGGGTGAAGTAGGAAGGATCATTGTACTTTAGGCGGAAAGCAATCTCTTTGTTAGAAAGATCGGTGTAGATCAATAGCCGCTTCGCCTGTAGTACCAACCGGTCCATAATGATCTCCAAGGCGGTCCGGCCGGTAATCTTTTTGACATACTTGTTAAGGACCGCAGGGGAAATGGCCATCATCTCGGCATAATCCTGAACCAGGTGGTATTCCATAAAATATTTCTCGACCAGTGTCTGAAACTGCTGCACCTGGGCATAATGAGGATCCTGCATTTTTGCCTTGTCGGCAAACTGCTCCACATAATATTGTTTACACTTCAACAAAAAGATTTGCAAATAAGAACGCAGAATTTCCGTGTTAATCTTTGACCGGCTTCTGTTCTCCCTTCGGATCATATCGATCAATTGCAGCAATTCTCCAAACCCCTTGGCATCCATATTCAGCAAGGGATGGATGTGGTAATTGTTGAAAAAGGGAAAATTGTCGTGCACGTCCTGCTGAAACATGCCCAAGGCATAAAATTCCTTAGAAAACACGATCAAATAACCGTGGTAGTCCTTTTCTCGGGAAATAAGATGCACTTGCCCCGGAGATATAAAGTGGACGCTGTGGGAATGGATCGGGTGGGTATGAAAGTCTATTTCATGCCGACCCGATCCGTTGACAAACACACAGATTTCATAATAAGCGTGGCGGTGAGGGCGGTCGGTTTTGTGGGGATAGTTGTTGCTATTGATATCCGCGCCTTTCACCTCAAACACCTGAAAATCCTGATGAAGCGCGCCCTCTGGCAACTCGTACGTATGAATAGATCGGTCCGTTTTTCCTTCCATTTTCAACACGATTATTTCTGTCCAGACGGTACTGGAATAGGGGTTCCGGCTGGAATGGGGATACCAAAATCGGGGGATCCGTCCTTATTCCAAGTAAATTTCTGAAGCCGGATATCCCTGTCCCAACCTGGCTCAGTGGTTTTTTTAGAATGATAAAATATCCAATCTTCCTTTCCATCTGGTGAAGTGGTAAAACTGGCATGTCCGGCTCCCAAGACCTGATCTGTTCCCAGAAACACGGGCCCCTTCTTGACCCAGTTAGCGGGATCCATGGGGTCTTGCAACGTATCCATCAATGTTAGTTGGCCTAATCGGTATTCTACCATCCACGATTCCCGGGTGGAATAGATCACGTGAAGTTTTTCATCCTTCCGTAAAATCTGCGGACCCTCGTTTAGGTTTAGGGGTCCTCCCGTCTCCCATTCTTCTTCAGGAGACGAAATCTTTACGCGGTTGCTGTTAATGGTATAAGGATTCTCCATGGTAGCGATGTACAAATGCTGCTCAGTCTTGTCTGTGTCAGCATTCTCAAGCCAGCCTGACCAAATCGCATACCGTTGACCGTTAATTACGACAGTAGTCAGATCAATCGCCCACTTGACAGAACTTGGGTCATCGATGTTGTCGCCGGTATAGAGCATACCTTTATCTTCATACGGTCCAAAAGGATCATCGGACATAGATTCCAGCACACCCGACCGCTGATGGATAAACGGGGGGCCGGCTTCACCTGCTGTGTAATAGATGTACCATTTACCATCGATAAAATGGAGTTCCGGCGCCCAAATATTCGTTCGGTTCCAACCTTCTTCCGGTGCTTTCCACACCACCTGTCGTTCCCCTAAATCCGTCATACTCGTTGATGCCGAAACATGGATCCCACCTCCTCCGGAGCCACAATAGTAATAAGTTTCGCCCCTCTTAAACACCCAAGGGTCTGCTCCATCAGCGACGGGATTGGTGAATGTCCTTTGGCTTTCTGCTTCTTCGGCGTCAACCACCGTTACATCAGACGGGGACCCGCAACCATTTAAGCCCCAAACCAAGGCTATGGTGACGATAAAAAACTGTAAAATCTTCATCTATAATCGTTTATTGTTATAATTTACTTCAATGGCTGGCCAGCCATCTTTCCAGCTTATTTTATTAAGCAGCATCACCCTCCCCTTTCCTCGGTCTAAGGTGTCAATGCCATGATAAGCCACCCAATCTTGTCCCAATTTATCTTGGAACAGGGAGTTATGGCCGATGGCCACCCACCGTCCATACCGCTCCATAATAACACTGTTAATCGTCCCTGTGGATTCTGCCAAGGTCTCGAAGGGTCCAGTAGGCGTTTTTGCACGCGCGACCATTAAAGCGTAATGGGCATGCTCCCCGCAGCAGTTATCACCCGAATAAAAAAGATAGTAATAACCAGCTCGGTAAATCACCCATGCCCCTTCGACCAATTTTTGATAATTGCCTGGTTCATCGTTGCTAATCGTATCGAGGATAGCGAAAGCCTGTGTATCTTCTTTAAAGGCCAGTCTATCATCCGCTAACTCCTGCACTTTGAGGGGTCTATGGCCCGACCCCCAATAGAGGTATTTCTTGCCAGTCACCGGGTCATCAAAGGCCATCGGATCGATTTCAACAAAGGTACCTCCGCACAACAGCGGCGCACCCTTGTCCACAAAGGGACCTGCCGGACTCTTGGAGGTGGCGACGCCCATGCATTTTCCCACAGCCGGGTCTATGGACTCTCCTGAGTAATAAAGGAAGTAGGTGTGTGAGATGGAATCATAGATCACATGAGGCGCCCAAAAATCCTTCTCTGCCCATTCGGGGGGATCTGGAAGTGCGTCCTCCAACATCTCCCATTCCTTCAAATCACTTGACCTCGCAACCTGAATATGGATCAGCTTTCCCTCCCCCTCCGTGTTCGTAGCATAGGCATAATAGTATCCGTCATTGGCCAAAACAACCGTCGGATCCGGAAAATTGGAATCAATAGCAGGTCTGCTCTGCCGTGAAAGACCTCCCTTGCCATCTGCCGCTTCCTTACTCGTCCCACAGGAAAACAATCCTACCGAAATCAACACAGAAAAATAGCATAACAGCCAGCTAAACTTCATATCATATCTTGTTCTAGACCCTGGCGCTCACGAGCACTTGTTCCTCGATTGAGATAGTTTCGTCATGTACAAAGATAGCAGCATCTTTTGCCCAGCCAAGGCGAGGGAGAGGAAAATATGGGCCCGTTGAAGCATCGATTTCACATTAAAGCCGTTACGCCCGCTTCACTTCCCTTAGTTTTTGGCGTGGTTGAGGAAGATGAACGTCTCTCTGTCTACTTTTAGCAGAGCTGGGTTTCCTTCATCATGAGAAAAAGCCGCTTTAACCAACGCGGTTCGGCGGGGGGCGACCGCATCGGACGAAAAATGGGTATGAAATACGTACCATAGTCCACCGGTTTTATCGGAAAATAGATCGCCGTGTCCTGTACCGGGATGATTAAGGTCCTTCTGGTGAAGAATGGGATTTCCTACATGTCTTTTCCACGGTCCCAATGGATGATCACTTACGGCATATCCAACTGCGTAATCCGGATTTCTAAAGTCATTGGCGGAGTAAACCAAATAGTACATGCCATCTTCTTTAATCACCGTTGGCCCCTCGGCTACTGGCCATGGCGCTTGCGCCGTGTTTTCCCATCCATCCCTCGCATCAATGCATTCAATAAGCGTCTCCTCCTTAATAGCAGAAAGGTCCTCTGTCATTTCGGCCACATAGATACGGTTGCCCTCTCGCAGGCGCACATGATAAAGGTATATTTTACCATCTTCCGCTTGGTAAATAAAAGGATCAATTTGTTTTACGGGTGCATCCAAAGACTTTTTTACATCCTGGGTAAATGGTCCCAAAGGGCTGTCACTCTTGGCGATGGCGATATTTTCGTTGGCGGTATAAGCCATGTAAAACTCCTGGTTACGGTAAAACACCTGCGGCGCCCAAAAGCCCTTGTCTCCAAACACATCTTCTTTTTTTAACGCCAAGCCATCTCTAGCACCCACAGGTCCTGCCCACTCCCTGAGATCTGAGGAGGAGTAGACCAGAAAACCTTCTCCCGAGTTGCCTTCCACTGTCCCATAAAGATAATAAGTGCCATCGTGGTAGAAGATTGTTGGATCCGCCAGGTGGATACCTTGATCATCTTGGCAAAACGCCGCTGAAGACCACGTTAACAGAGACAGGATAAAAATCACTTTAAGACCGAGTATCCGTTTCATGCCGAGAAATCTAGCCATATTTGGTTTGTTTGGTTTGAATTAAACGTAAATATGGCATTTTACAGTCAATCGCACATGTTCTTGAGTCCTAAATTGAGGTTTTAAGCCCCACCCTCTGCCTGCCTTTAATCCATTCAACAGCTTTATAATGGGGCCCCCTTGTTTTGTACGGGAAATATTTGTTTATATTAGAGAAACAAAAATGTCTCATGTGGCCAGATTCACACTTGGTTTCGGAACTAAAACTGGGAAAATCACCTGCATTTAAATGCATTTACCAGAAGTATTCGGATAAAATTTTCCACGTTTCGCTGCGTTTTCATCTAAATACGGAAGAGGCTAAGGAAATTGTTCAGGAAGTATTTTTGACTTTGTGGGAGAAGAAGCAGGAATTGAACGAAAACCTCTCGCTGAACGCCTTCTTGTTAACGATTACCAAGAACAAAATTATCAATTATCAAAAGAAAAAAGCAGCTGAACTTGAACGGAACAGGATTTTTATAGAAAGTAACAGATCATCGAACCCCACAGAAGATAATTTTTTATTTCGTGAGCTTGAATCCTTCACCTTGAAATTTATTGATTCCCTACCTGAACGTAAAAAGCAGATATTTCTATTAAGCAGAAAAGACAGATTGAATAATGCCGAAATAGCCGAACTTCTAAATCTGTCCCTGCGGACCGTGGAAAACAACATCTACCAAGCTGAAAAAGATATACGTGGTTTCCTTCAAGACAACCATCTTCTTATCCGAGGGATTGTTTTGGGGTTAATAATTTCGAGCACCTTTCCGTGATAGCTATTATTTAGAAAAAAAATCGCTGCTCCATAGAGTATTTCGGCACTCTGGATTGTATATAAATCAGAAGCCAGAAATAGCCCTATGGACGACGAGTTACTGAAGCGATTTTTTGCAGGCGAATGCTCTGAAGAAGAACATGAAGAGGTGATGGCCTGGTATCGAGCAGGGAAAGCAGACAACGAGCTTTCAGCGCAAATCGAAGCCTACTGGAAAACAGCAGAAGCCCATATGACTGAAGCATGGGATAAAGAGGAGGTTTTCGACCAGCTTGTGAGGCGTCTTCCCAAGCCGGCTCAGTCTGAAAGCCTTTCGAAGCCATCGAGAAAATTTCTTACTTACCATACCGCGTGGCACTATGCGGCAACTGTGACTCTCCTCCTGACTCTAGGAGCGCTTTGGTACGTCTTTACGGAAGATACGACAGCTACTTCCCGTGCCCGTCCGGATGTACTCATCCGTCACGAGACGCAAAGAGGGGAAAAAGCACAGTACCTACTACCTGACGGAACGAAGGTCATTATGAATGCTGACTCTAGAATTCAGTATAGTGAAGACTTCGAAAATGCATCCGAAAGAGTCATCTGTCTCGAAGGCGAGGCCTTTTTTGACGTCTCCAAGAACGCACTCCGGCCGTTTATCATTCATTCTCACGACATCACTACAACCGTATTAGGAACCTCCTTCAATGTGCAGGCTTTTGAGGGGGAAGGTGTCGCCGTTTCTGTCTTAACGGGTAAGGTTAAAGTGGAAAAAAATCTCCAGACAGTATACCTGCATACCGGAGAACAAGCCGTTCAGAAAATAAGTGATCGGAATTTGACCAAGGAGCCCTTTGACGCGTCACTTGTTTTGGCTTGGAAAGAAGGCACCATTTATTTTAAAAACGAGCGGTTCACCGACATCGTCAAAACACTAGAACGGTGGTATGGGGTCGATATAGACATACAAAAAAATGATATAGAAGATGGTTTTACGGGCTCTTATCACCGCAAGTCCCTTGATGCAGTAATGGAAGGGATAGGATTTGTGCTGGGCTTTGAGTACGAAATCAAAGGCAATCAAGTAGTGATTAAATAAAAGGCGCAGAACAAGACACATTACTATCTAAAAAAGACATCATCTCAACCTTTAATCCCATAAATATGAAATGTAAACCAATACGACAATTCATGATCCCCTTCCGGTATATGCTACTGAGCTTGGTGATCTGCTGTGGTCATGGGAGCCTCTTGTATGCCCATGAAAATCCTAATGCCAAAAAGAAGCTGGACGAAATTTTCATTGATCTAAACTTCGACAGATCAACCTTGGAGGAATTACTAGTAGCTATTGAAGCGCAAACGGCCTTTAATTTCGTCTATAACGAGAAAATTTTAGAAAAACACCGTGAAATAAAGGGGCCTTCCGGCTCAGCGTCTTTAGGAAAGGTGCTACGCGATGTTTCCTCGCAGACGAAGCTGGCATTCAAAAGAATGGACGACAATATCCATATCAGTGAATGGAAGAACGATGAGCAGGCGGTTCAGGAGATTTTAAAAAAAGCCGACTTCATTCCCATTACCGGTACGGTTACGTCTCAGGCTGACGGGCAAACCCTACCGGGTGTCACCATTGTTATAAAAGGAACCAGTATAGGAACTACTACAGATATCAATGGTAAATACACCCTCGAGGTAAATGATGAGAACGCCGCATTGGTATTCTCCTCTATCGGTTATCTCAGCCAAGAGGTCACTGTGGGAGCACGTAATGTGGTGGATGTTGTTCTAGCCGAAGATGTACAAAGTTTGGAGGAAGTTGTCGTCATTGGATATGGTACCATGCGCAGAGAAGAACTGACCAGTTCGGTTGTCAGCATCAGCCAGAAAGATTTTATCACTGGCGCAGTGAACAATCCCATTCAAATGATAGACGGGAAAGTCGCCGGCTTGACTATGGGTACTCCGGCAGCCGCGGACCCTAATGCGGGCTCTAGCCTGCAGGTGCGGGGTGTGGCCTCCGTCAATGCGGGTACCGGGCCTTTGATCGTGGTCGATGGTGTGCCTGGCAGAGATCTAAATACAATACCTAAAGATGAGATCGAAAGCATCACCGTCTTGAAAGACGGTGCATCCTCCTCTATATATGGGGCGAGAGGGGCCAATGGTGTGATTTTGGTGACCACCAAAAAAAGCGACGGAGGAGGAACACGCGTGTTCTACGAAGGGCATCTCTCCACCAATTTCATCGCCAAACGTCCCGAGATTCTTTCGGCCCAAGAGTATGTAGCATATGGCAGGTCCAATACCTATGACCCCTCTGAAGCCAACAATCTTCCCTACAACAATAATTTCTACGACGAATTGATCAATGACTTATCCCTTGAAAACTACCATCATATAGCAGTGGAGGGAGGAACAAGAGATTCCAACTATCGATTGTCGATGAACCACCGCGACACCGAAGGAGTAGACATTTCCTCTGGCAGGAAGGATTACGGTGGCCGGCTCAACTTCAATTACAATATCAAGAATCGGGTAGATGTATTCGGAAATGTCTATGTCAACAAGAGCGAAAGAAACCTAACGAATTATATGGCCTTTCGCCAGGCAATAAAGGCACAGCCCACAGAACCTATTTTTGACCCTGAGAACCCAACAAAATACTATTTGTTTAGTGGCTACGACTATTATAACCCTATTGCACTGTTAAAAAACACCAGCAATAAGGGGGAGCACGCGGTAGTCAGCGGCGACATCAATGTGAGATGGCACGTTACTGACAATCTAAATGTGGCGCTTTTACTGGCTGAAAATTTTACCGAAAGTTCAAACTATTTGTATCAATCCAGCGACTCAAGAGACTCAAGGGACAACCAATATGCCGGAAGGGCGTCCCGCGGACAGGACAGGGATAACGACAAAATCCTGGAATGGACGGCGAACTATCTGATTGAGAAAGACCAACACAATGTACAAATTTTAGGTGGATACAGTTATCAGAAATTTGAAAACGAAGGGTTCAGCGCCTGGAATGCCAATTTCTCCTCAGATGCCCTATTGTGGAACAACTTAGGGGGAGGAACATGGCACAGTACATCAGGAGGGCAGGTGGCTCCCTCTTCTTATAAACGTTCCAGCACCCTGATTGCCTTCTTCGGGAGAGTCAATTACAATTTCGATGGCAAATACCTGTTATCAGCTTCTTTAAGAAGGGAAGGGTCTAGCAAATTTGGAGCGAACAACAAATGGGGAAATTTCCCAGGAATATCCGCTGGATGGGTAATTTCCAAAATGGATTTCTTTAACGTGAGCGCCATCAACAACCTGAAACTAAGGGCAAGCTATGGTACAACCGGCCGGGAGGACATCTCCCCCTTGTTGTCTATGGCAACCTATAGCGCGCATTCATACTACAACATGGAAGGAGAATGGTTGAGAAGTTGGGGGCCTTCGGGGAATCCCAATCCTGATTTAAAATGGGAAGTGAGTACCAACACCAATATCGGTTTGGACCTGATTACACTAAAAGAGAAGCTGTCGTTAAGTCTGGATTTGTATAGCAGAAAAACAACTGATCTCTTGTTTTTCACCCCTACTCCAAAACCTCCCTATATCTATGGAAACACGTGGAGCAATGTCGGCTCCATCCAAAATAAAGGGGTAGAAGTGGTCATAGATTGGGCTGCGGTAAAGAGCCCCAATTTCCAATACTCAACGTCTGTGGTTGGTAGCTATGGCAAAAGCACCATGCTAACGATAAATGACAATGTGAACAAGGAAGGTACCACGTTTATGGACCTATACAACCTCCCAGCTCCGGGTAACCCAGGCACGATTGTACGGTTGGAAGAAGGAGAAGAGGTGGGGAATTTTTTCATGTATAAACATGCGGGTATTGACGAAAACGGCAATTTCTTGATCTACAATTCAAAAGATGAAGTCATTGTTGCCACACAAAAAACGGCAGCTGACAAGCGATATGTCGGTAACGGCATTCCGGATATCACCTTGTCTTGGAACAACACCTTCGTCTACAAAAACTTCGATTTGACGCTGTTTTTCAAAGGTGCATTTTTATGGGACGTTGTCAACCTTCACCAGATGTATTACGGGCTTTCCAATGCTCCAGGCAACGTGCTGAAAGATGCCTATGGAAAAAACGCCGCGATCAAAGCCGAGAAAGAGACGAGTTCTTATTTTATGGAAAAGGGTGACTACATCAATCTGCGCAACCTTTCATTGGGGTACACCCTTCCGCTTTCCGGAAACTCCTTTTTTAAGGTGGTCAGAGGTAATTTAAATGCGACTAACTTATTTACGATCACGAAGTTCTCGGGCCTAGACCCCACGCAACTGGAAGTCAACGGGTTGACCCCAGGTATCCAAACCATGGACTTCTACCCAAGCACCCGTTCCTTTACTTTGGCAGTACAACTATCATTCTAACTTGGCAAAACGATGAAAAAGATCTATA
>Ga0079224_100015765_pt1 | contig 10597 bp, 10 predicted proteins | sample Stecom2015_FD_80414 | JGI IMG/M metagenome (GOLD analysis project Ga0079224, IMG submission 80414) | Agricultural soil microbial communities from Utah to study Nitrogen management - Steer compost 2015 | ecosystem: Environmental > Terrestrial > Soil > Agricultural land | place: USA: Utah...
TGCAAGCACATGGAAGTCAGACGTTAAACCCGAAAAGATGTATAGAGAATCCAAATAAATGAAATAAAATAAGAGGCTGCCTTTATGAGACGGCCTCTCCTATATTATTCGCTCCAGTCGCGACTTTCGACATCACGGGCACTTTCTTCCACTTTTTGGGCAAGATCGGCCTTGAAAGCGAGCAGGTTTTGGGCAATTTGCTCATCGGCTACGGCCAAGATCTGCGCGGCCAGTATCCCGGCGTTTCTGGCGGCGTTCAATGCCACGGTAGCTACCGGAATCCCGTTAGGCATCTGCAAGATGGAGAGTACGGAGTCCCACCCGTCGATGGAATTGGACGACTTGACCGGTACGCCAATGACGGGGACGTGGGTGATGGAGGCGACCATCCCTGGCAAGTGTGCCGCGCCGCCCGCGCCGGCAATGATGGTTTTGATGCCCCGCGAGGCAGCACGCTTCGCATAGTCAAACATGCGCTCCGGCGTACGGTGTGCCGACACGATGGACACTTCGAACGTTACGCCGAGCGTCCTGAGCACGTCGATGGCGTCCTGCATGACCGGCAGGTCAGATTGGCTTCCCATGATGATGCCCACTTGGGGCAGTTGATGTGTTGGCATAGTCTCGTTTACGGTTATTAGGTCACTACTTTAATGGTTTGCTGCACGGCGCGGGCCGTCGTGACGGCGGTTTCGCGATCGTTGCCGATTACGCAGACGTGCCCCATCTTGCGAAACGGCTTCGTGTATTTTTTGCCGTACAGGTGCAGGTATACGCCCTCCATGGCCAGCGCTTCTTCCACGCCCTCGTAATGGGCCAAGCCCTCGTGGCCCGGTTCGCCCAGCAGGTTAATCATGACTGCATTGGACCGCGTGGCCGTGTTGCCCGGTGGCAGCCCGAAGATGGCCCGCAGATGTTGGGCAAACTGCGAAGTGTAGTTGCCCTCGATACTTTGGTGCCCGCTGTTGTGCGGGCGGGGGGCTAGCTCGTTGACCAGCAACTGCCCGTCTTTGGTGAGGAACAACTCGACGGCAAGCAGACCTACAATCTGTAAGTCCTCGGCAATCTTCTTGGCCAGCATTTCAGCGCGCTGCTGGATTTCGAAAGGGAGCGTCGAAGGGGAGATCAGGAACTCGACCAGATTGGCCTCAGGGTTGAATTCCATTTCCACGCAGGGGAAAGCGGCAATCTCTCCCGATTCGTTGCGCGATACGATAACCGCCAGCTCTTTTTCAAAATCGATCCACTGTTCAATGAGGCTCGGCGCTTCAAACGCCGAGTCGAAATCCGCCTCGCTTACGATTTTCTTAACGCCACGGCCATCGTACCCGTCCTTGCGCAATTTCTGGATATAGGGGAGCGGGAATGCAGACGAATGCAGTTGGTCGCGTCCACTGATCAGCTGGAACGGTGCTGTGGGAATGTCGTTTTGCTTGAAAAATTGCTTTTGCAGTCCCTTGTCCTGTATAAGGCGTATCACGCGAGACTGCGGGTACACGACTACGCCTTCTTCTTCGAGCTTTTCTAACGCGTCCACATTGATTTTCTCGATTTCGATGGTCAGCATGTCCAACGACTTGCCAAAATTGTATACGGTATCGAAATCGTCAAGCGGGCCGCATTGAAAGTGGTTGCATAAATGCTTGCACGGAGCGTTTTTATCCGGATCGAGCACATGGATGGTGACATTCAGATTGATCGCCTCCTGGATCAGCATCCGGCCCAGTTGGCCGCCGCCTAAGATACCCAAGGTTAGATCGCCATAAAAATCCTTACTCATGATGGTGTATTGGTGTTATTCTTGTGTTACGTATCGGATGCTTGGAGTTTTTCGGCAAGGATACCTTCCGTGCCGATTTTTTCTTGCAGCTCGAGGAAGGCACCGATAAGCGCTTCGGGCCGTGGCGGACATCCCTGTACGTAGACATCCACCGGAATAATACGGTCGACGCCCTTGACCACATGATAGCCGTGCTGCCAGTACGGTCCGCCGCAATTGGAACAGGATCCCATGGAGATTACGTATTTGGGTTCCGGCATCTGTTCGTACAGGCGGCGGATGCGGCTCGCCATTTTGAAGGTAACCGTTCCGGCAATGATCATCACGTCAGACTGCCGCGGCGAGGGGCGCGGAAACACCCCGAAGCGGTCCAAATCGTAGGTAGCAGCCATGGCGCCCATCATCTCAATGGCGCAACAGGCGATGCCGAAGCTCATGGGCCACATCGACGAAAGGCGTGCCCAATTAAGCAAGTCGTCTAGTTTGGCAATGACGACGCCGTTATTTTCTGCGGATGGATTGATGCTCATGATACGGATCCTGGTTTTTTGAAACGCGGTTTGAATGCCGGAGGCTGGCTGCTTGAGGTTCCCGGGCGTCCGGTATCGGCCGGTCGCTCGACGCTCGCCTTGTAAGGTTTGACCCGGTAGTTCTCCTGGTTCAAACGATCGTAGGCGTGGGTAGGGATGTTTACCGATACCCGCGGTACGGTGGGCGATGGCTTGATCCATTCCAGGTCGCCTTTGACCCATACGTACACCAAGCCCATGATGAGGATACCCACGAAGATCGCCATCTCCACTAGCGTGAATACGCCCCATCGGGCGTCGGTCGCCATCAGTTCGGAGGCGCCAAATACCGTGGCCCACGGGAAAATGAAGATCAGTTCGACATCGAACAGCAAAAAGACAAGTGCGATGATGTAAAATCGGGAATTGAACTGAATCCATGGACTCCCCTGCGGTTCCTCGCCGCACTCGTAGGTCGAAAGTTTTTCAGCGGTCGGGTTTTTGGGGGAAATTAACCTCCCCAAAGCGATCGTGCCGAGCACCAGCAACACGCCGACGATACCGATGAGCAGTATCTGTCCGAATGCGGTAAGCTGTGACGGATCGTCCATGTTTCAAAGATACATGAAGTTTTCATAAAGTCCATAGACGGGAAGCAAACTCCACGGAAGTTGCGGCAGTTCGGGAAGAATATAGATTCATGCCGTTCCATCTTCTTCACCCGCCCGTACGCCCTGTCGTAAATAATCGGACCAAACGGCGGATGTCGCGCTGCGAAGCGCTATGGTCCTATCGGTCGGAGGCCGGTACGAAATTCATGGACAGGGAGTTGACGCAATGCCGTGTGTTCTTGGGGGTAAAGCCCTCTCCCTCGAATACGTGGCCTAAGTGCCCCTGGCAGGCGGCGCACACGATCTCCGTGCGGCGGCCGTCGGCGTCGGGCAAGCGAAGCACCGCACCTTCGATTTCGTCGTCAAAGCTGGGCCAGCCGCAGTGCGACTCAAACTTATCGTCGGAGCGGTACAACGGCGCATCGCAGCGCTTGCAGGTGTACGTGCCCGCTGCCTCGTTATTCAGCAAGGCTCCGGTAAACGGCCGCTCAGTGCCTTTATGCACGATGATGTATTCTTCTTCTGGCGTTAGCTTGTTGTATTTAGTTGAATCTACCATTTCTAAGTTTTTTAGGGAAATGTGCGCGCGCTGCAAACTGATCGGGCTCGACCCCGAAGACCGGGTGCAGGACCCGAACCCCCAAATGGATGACATTACCCAAATCAATACCGCCGCTCGCTGCGCGAATTCCATACACTAAATTACTACAAATGGTTTATATTTCCAAGCGGCCATGGGTTGCCTGCTTGGGGAAAGACCTGGACGTATGAATTTGGATGATCGAGTCCGTCGACATCCGCCGTCGAATGAAGGATGTAAAGAATGGCCTGCGCCTATGTCGGCCGAACGGCCGCGAATGGAAGAAATAGGGTGTGGGCGCCCCCGCAAATGCGCGACGACGACGCTAAAGCCTTCACTCCACCCCTACAAAATGCCCGATTGGATTAGCAGTCAAGCGGATACTTTGAGCGGGAATTATCAGCCTGATACGGGGGCATAGTCAAGGATTTGATTTTGTCAAACTGGGGCGGGTGAGAGCAGGACGGATTAATTTGTTTCTTGGTTCAAAATATCGCATAATGCAACGTATGGGCGGATTTTCATGTCAATTTAGAACGATTATAAATTATCAAATTCAGTCATCAAAATGTCAACCATCCATTAATAAGTTATACTTTTGTTGCGAAATAAAAGCTGGGCGGATATTCCAGTGTCTGCCCCGTTGATCCAAGCTTGTTTTGTCTTACTTAAACAGTAAAAGTGCTATATATATGAGAAATGTCTCATTGTCTATTGAAAACATTGTGAAATCCATCGTCGTCGTTGCGGCGCTGTTTTTTACGATTTCCAGTTCACATGCCCAGAACGCTAATGAAGGGGCGACATTATTCCGCGCCAACTGTTCGAGCTGTCACCGTGTGTTTGGCAACCTGACCGGCCCCGAGCTGGCTGGGATGAGCGAGCGCCGTGACCAAGAGTGGTTGCTGAAATGGATCAAGAACGCTCCTGCGATGATTGCGTCCGGCGACCCGATTGCCCTGGAGTTGGATGCTGCGTTCCCGGCAGCGATGATGACGGCGTTTCCGATGCTTTCGGACGACGACGTGCTGAACATCATTGCTTACGTTGAGTCTGAAGAAGAGAAGAAGGCGGCCGGCGATGCAGGCGGCGCCACAGGCGGTACGACAACCGGCGGGTCCGCAGACAGCGGCGATGCCAGCAATTTCATGCTCATCGGCGTGCTTGTCGTCATCGGCCTGGTGTTGGTCATTATCTATATCCTCAACCGCGTTATCCGCACCTTGGAGCGTGTTATCGAAACGAACAAGGATGTGGTGCTGGCCGCGCCGATCGAAGACGAGAAAGGAGCGGGCTTTGGCGCTACCATACGTCGATTGCTGAAGAACAAGAAGTTAGTGTTCTTCCTCGTCCTGTTCTTGGTGGCATTCCTGGGCTCGGCAGGGTGGAAGACCCTATGGAACGTAGGTGTCCATGAAGGCTATATGCCTGTACAGCCTATCAAGTTCTCGCATCAACTGCACGCAGGAGTCAATCAGATTGATTGCCAGTACTGCCATGGCGGTGCGTACAAGTCGCAAAATGCATCCATTCCTTCGGCAAACGTATGTATGAACTGCCATACGGCAGTTACTGGCATGGACCAATACGGTGGCGAGATCTCTCCGGAGATTGCAAAGATCTACCGTGCACTGGACTATAACCCGGAGACCGGCGAATATGGCGAGGATACCAAGCCTATCGAATGGGTGCGGATCCACAACCTGCCCGACTTCGCGTACTTTAACCACTCCCAGCACGTCGTGGTGGCTGGCGTGGAGTGCCAGACTTGCCACGGACCGGTTGAAACGATGGAAGAGGTATACCAGTTTTCGCCATTGACGATGAAGTGGTGCGTGGACTGCCACCAGGAGACGGAAGTCAACCACGACAACGAATATTACGAGCAGCTGATCGCTGCCCACGAAAAACTAAAGAAAGGCGAAAAGCTAACCGCCGCGATGATTGGCGGCCTGGAGTGTGGAAAGTGCCACTATTAGTGGATTGTCAGTTATTGTCAGAAAGACGCAATATATTATATACTAGCTTAAATGGATAGCAATAAGAAATATTGGAAGGGATTGGAAGAACTCAAGCAAACGCCGGCTTTCGTTGAAAGCAGCAAGGGCGAATTTGCTGAGACCATTCCCGTTGAAGATGTATTGAACGAAGCTGGCTTGAGCACCATGGCGCCTCGGCGCGACTTCCTCAAAGCGTTGGGCTTCGGATTGGGCGCGGTCACCCTTGCCGCGTGCAGCCGTACTCCCGTGCACAAGGCCGTTCCATACCTGATTAAACCGGAAGAGGTAACGCCTGGCGTCCCTAACTTCTATGCATCCAGCTATAATGGGCAAAGTATTCTGGTGCGCACGCGCGAAGGGCGTCCCATCTTGCTGGAAGCTAACCCTCAAGCCATTGGCGTTAACCGGGGAACGAGCGCTTCGACGCAAGCGGCAATCCTCGATCTCTACGACATGTCCAAGCTTCAGGACCCTAAGCTGGGCGGCGAGACCGTGTCATGGGATACGCTAGACAAGCAGGTGATCGCCCATCTGGAGGCAGCTGCCGCCGACGGCAAACAGATCCGGATTATTTCAAGTTCCATAAATAGCCCTTCAAAACTGCGCGTAATCGAGCAGTTTAAGACAAAATATCCTACTGCGGACCTTATCGAGGTCGACGCCGTGTCCTATACCGGCATTATCCGGGCTAATGCCAATAACTTTGGCAAAGCCGTGGTGCCATATTACCGGTTCGATAAGGCTGACGTAATCGTGAGCGTAGCCGCTGACTTTTTGGGTACGTGGCTGAACGGCGAAGAACATACCCAGCAGTATGCGACCAACCGCGACTACAAATCGCTAAAAAAAGGGAAGATGTCCCGTCACATCCAATTCGAGTCAGGCTTGAGCATGACGGGGTCCAATGCGGACGCCCGCATCGCCGTAAAGCCTTCCGAAGAGGGGCCGTTGCTGATTTCGCTTTATAACGCGATCACCGGCAGCAGCCTGTCCGGCGGGCTGAGCACCAACAACAAGGCGCAAACGGCATTGGAACTGGTGGCGCAGGAGTTGCGGAATGCCCAGGGTGCGGCGTTGGTGGTTTCCGGATCGAACGACGTAGCCATCCAAGAGCTGACCAACGCAATCAACGCGGCTTTGGGAAGCTACGGCCAAACCATCGACCTAGACAATCCAACCTACCACTACAAAGGAGACGACGCCAAATTCGAGGAATTCCTGACTGCCGCGAAAGCGGGCTTGGTGGATGTGGCATTTTTCCTGAATAGCAACCCGCTCTACGACTACCATGATGCGGAAGCCGTTCGCGAGGCGTTGGCTAAGATTAAGTTCAAGCTGTCATTTGCCGACCGCGAGGACGAAACCGGCTCCGAGCTGGACGCAATCGCGCCAAGCAGCAACTTCCTCGAGTCGTGGGGCGATGCAAACCCACGCGAAGGATACTATACAATCGTACAGCCTACCATCAATCCGGTATTCAACACGCGCCAGGCAGCGCATAGCTTGCTGCGCTGGACGGGCGATACCCGTGACTATTACACCTTCGTAAAAGAGAACTGGGAGCAGAATATCCTCGCAGGCGGCACCAAGACCTGGAAGGAAGTATTGCAGACCGGATTTGAATACAAGGGAGAGAACGCCGCTTCGGCGTATTCGTTCCAAGGCGACGTCAATGCCGCTGCCAGCGCCATTACGGCACAAAGCAAGTCCTTGGCCCAAAATGTGGAGGTACAGCTTTACCAAAGCACGGCATTGCGCGATGGTAAGCAGGGCAACAACGCCTACCTGCACGAGCTGCCAGACCCCGTGTCTAAGGTGACGTGGGACAACTACGCGGCCATCAACCCGAAATTTGCCGAAGAGCTGCGCCTAGGCGAGAACAGCCTAGTAACGGTCGAAGGGGAGAACGGTTACAGCATTACCCTACCCGTGTTGCTCCAGCCCGGCCAAGCCATGGGTACCGTATCCATCGCGGTAGGCTACGGACGCACGAAGGCCGGAAAAGCCGGAAACGGTGTCGGTAAGAACGCTTTCCCACTGGCAAAGAAAGCCAATGGTACGGTACAGTATTATACCACGGCTACCTTGAGCAAAGCTTCAGGCTCTTACGAGCTAGCGCAAACCCAAACGCACCACACCATTGAAGGGCGGAACATCGTACGTGAAACGACCTTTGAGCAATACAAGCAGGATCCCGGACACAATGCCGGCCGCTTCATCGACGACCACAAGACATATGACCTGTGGAACAAATACGAGCAACCCGGACACCGTTGGGTGATGGCAATCGACTTGAATGCCTGTACGGGATGCGGATCCTGTATCGTAGCGTGTAATATCGAAAATAACATTCCGGTAGTAGGGCGAGACGAAGTACGCCGCCGACGCGAGATGCACTGGTTGCGCATCGACCGTTATTACTCGATTGAGCAAGAAGGCACGGCATACACCACCGAATCGGACATCAAGGACCTGGATGACTACGAGAACGTGACCGTCGTGCACCAGCCGATGATGTGTCAGCACTGCGACCACGCACCCTGCGAAACGGTTTGCCCGGTGTTGGCTACGGTACACTCATCGGAAGGTCTGAACCACATGGCGTACAACCGTTGCTTCGGTACGCGCTACTGTGCCAACAACTGTCCGTACAAAGTACGCCGATTCAACTGGTTTAACTACTGGAACGACTCCCGTTTTGATAACTACCTGAACAACGAGTTCACGCAGCTGGTGCTGAACCCCGACGTTACCTCCCGCTCACGCGGTGTGATGGAAAAGTGCTCGATGTGTATCCAGCGTATCCAGGCTGGTAAGCTGAAAGCCAAAATGGAGAACCGCCAGCTGGTAGAAGGCGACGTCAAGATGGCCTGCCAGGCGGCCTGCTCGGCTAATGCGATTATCTTTGGCGATGCCAACGACCCGAATTCCGAGGTGTCGAAGGCGCTGCGTAACGAGCGCGTATACTATGTACTGGAGGAAATCAACGTACAGCCAGGTACCGGTTACATGACCAAAGTGAGAAATACATTGGGGGCTTAACTTCTATTCGAAATCATAAACTATGTCATCGCATAACGAATCAATATTAAGGGAACCACTAGTCACCGGTAAGGATATTACCTATGCCAAGGTGACGGATGATATCTTGCTCCCGGTAGAGAATAAGCCCAACAAGGCGTGGTGGATAGGCTTCACTATTGCAGGGCTAGGTGCTTTGTTGTGGGTATTCAGCGTAGGCTACACGTTTTGGACCGGTATTGGTGCGTGGGGCTTGAACAAAACCATCGGTTGGGCATGGGATATTACCGACTTCGTATGGTGGGTAGGCATTGGCCACGCTGGTACGCTGATCTCCGCGGTATTGTTACTGTTCCGCCAAAACTGGCGTAACTCCATTAACCGCTCTGCGGAGGCCATGACAATTTTTGCGGTAATCTGTGCGGCCACCTACGTGGTGGCACACATGGGCCGCCCCTGGTTGGCCTATTGGATTTTCCCTTTGCCAAACCAGTTCGGCTCGCTGTGGGTCAACTTCAACTCGCCACTCGTATGGGACGCCTTCGCGATTTCGACGTACTTTACGGTGTCCCTCGTGTTCTGGTACTGCGGTTTGTTGCCTGATATCGCTTCCGTCCGCGACCGTGCGCAAGGCTTGAAGCGCCGGATCTATTCCATCCTGTCATTGGGCTGGAACGGTTCGGTAAAGTCTTGGCAGCGTTTTGAGATCGTATCGTTGATTTTGGCCGGTATCTCCACGCCGCTGGTACTGTCGGTACACACCATCGTATCCATGGACTTTGCCACGTCAGTGATTCCCGGGTGGCACACCACGATATTCCCGCCATATTTCGTGGCAGGGGCTATCTTCTCCGGCTTTGCGATGGTGCAGACGCTCTTGCTCGTCATGCGTAAGGTGCTCAACTTCGAGAACTACATCACCATGTTCCACATCGAGGCGATGAACAAGATTATCATGGTCACCGGCTCGATCGTGGGGATCGCTTACCTGACGGAGCTTTTCATCGCATTCTACTCGGGATCAGAGTACGAAATGTACGCCTTTACCAACCGGATGTTCGGTCCCTACGCTTGGGCATACTGGGCGATGATGACCTGTAACGTGATTTCGCCGCAGCTCTTCTGGTTCAAGAAGATCCGGACCAGCATCCCCATTTCATGGATACTGTCCATTGTGGTGAACATCGGCATGTGGTTCGAGCGTTTCGTGATTATCGTGACCTCTCTTCACCGCGACTACCTGCCCTCCAGCTGGGCCATGTTCTACCCCACTTGGGTTGACGTAGGCATCTTCGTCGGCTCCATCGGCTTGTTCTTTACCTTGTTTCTGCTATTCCTGCGCTTCCTGCCAGGTATCGCTATCGCCGAGGTTAAGATGCTACTGAAGAGCGCCAGCCTGCAGCAGAAAGTGAAGCTCATCGAAGAAGGCAAAGTAGACAAGGAGCAGGCCGAGTTCTTTATCGATAGCTTAAGCAAGTACGACTCGGTTTCCGAAGAGGAGATTGCCGACTTGAGACGTAAAAACAACTTTTCCCCTCAGCATTAATTAAGTCATGAGTACAACGAAATATATACTAGGCTGTTTCGCCGATCCCGACGAGATGATGGACGGGATTGACAAGTTGCAAAAGAACAACATCAGCATTTACGACTGCTTTACGCCCATGCCCATCCACGGCATCGAGGATAAGCTCGGGGTGAAGCCCTCGCGTCTTCCTATTGCGGCCTTTGTTTTCGGTATTACGGGCACTTTTTTGGGATTCGCCTTACTGTACTATACGATGGTGCACGATTGGCCGATGAACATCGGCGGTAAGCCCGCGCTGGCCTTGCCAGACTTCGTTCCGGTGACCTTTGAAGTAACCATTCTGCTTTGTGCCTTGGGTATGGTGGCGACGTTTTTTTACCGCAACCACTTGTTTCCGGGCCGTGCGCCACGGGTGATGGACCTGCGCGCCACGGACGATCGGTTTATCATTGCCATCGATGCGCGTGAGAACACCGGCCACGAACAGATCGAGTCTTTGCTGAAAGATGCTGGAGCGGTAGAAGTGAAGTACAACGACAGAAAATATGTTAGCTATGAATAAGGTGAA